>Ga0209727_1002066_pt1 | contig 14918 bp, 14 predicted proteins | sample RifGroC1_FD_183995 | JGI IMG/M metagenome (GOLD analysis project Ga0209727, IMG submission 183995) | Groundwater microbial communities from Rifle, Colorado, USA - Groundwater C1 (SPAdes) (version 2) | ecosystem: Environmental > Aquatic > Deep subsurface > Groundwater | place: Rifle, Colorado...
CCGATATTTTCTATTTTTTGGGCTTCATCGATAATAAGAATGCGTGGATCACCGATAAATGTACGTATGTTGTCATAATTGGCAATACTGAACACTTCCTGTACACGGATATCATCACCTTTTAAAAAAAGTGTTTCGTTGCCGTGTTTTCTTTGTTTATCGGCGATTTCATGCAGGATAACAGTTTTTCCGCTTTGTCTTGGACCATAGAGAACAATGACTCTCGGCTCGCCAGCTAATTTGTCCAAAATCAATTTGGTTATAACCCTATTAATTAACATTAATTACTTATAACAGAGTATAATCAATTTGTCAATACCCGAACAAAACATTAAAAATATTTATTCAATTCAGTCAAAAGCGGTTGAGGAAAACTATCGGCCACTATTTTCATACTTCTTGGCAAAAAATGAGATAACTTAGTGGAATAGATTATTTGAAAATCCTCTTAATGAGATTACTCAACCTTTTATTATCAAAAATTTTTGTATAAAACAAGACCTTCTTCTTATCAATTTTTTCTATATGCAACCTGTCATTTAATTCTCTTTTTCCTAAAGCCACAAAGTATAAATAATCTGCGATTGCTTTCTCCGGATCGGCCCAGAGCGTATCTCCCTCTTTATGATATCCGATAAAGGCTTCTTTTTTAATTTTGTAGTATCGATAGACTGTCTGATTGTCAGTAAATTCTCTTGTTGCTCTGGTAGTAATAGATGTAATGGTATAGACGGTTTCTGGGATAAAGTTGTATTTAGAAAGGGCGCTGTCAAGGGAAACATATGACGGATAGTAAATTTTGTTGGCTATTTTATACATATCCTCAACTTCGCCCGCAAGATAATACACGCTCCTTCGGGGGCTTATGAGATATCCGGCTTGTTTATACCGTGTCAGGGAAACAGCCGCGATGTCCCGTCTTACGCCAAAAACATTGATGAATTCTTGGGTAGTAAAAACCTCAAGGTTGTGTAATGTGAGCTGATGCCGTACTTGTTGGAAATTCATTATTTAAACAAATATGTTAAATATATGAATTAATGATAAGACATATGTATTAACTTGTCAAGAAGATCTAATTCGTACAGTCAGAAACGTAAATAAGACCTTTGGGAGAAATGCCGTAATAATCAACCGCAGTTAAAATTCTTCCGTCAGAAGATACAGAAATACTATTTTGTTGGTAGCTTCCGCCAATGCCAGTTGCTTTCAGAGTCCATGTATTACCATAGTCCGTTGATACATACACATTGCCTCCATTGATTGTTGCCGCCTGAATTGAACCGTCAGAAGACATAGCAATTCCTCTCCAAGCACGAGTTGTATCTTTTGCAGTCCATGTGACGCCATAGTTAGAGGAAACATAAATTTGACCATTATCAACAACGATTGTCTGTATGGAACCATCTAGAGAAACTGCTGCACCAATCGGTGAAATAATACTACCATTGGTCCAAGTCATTCCATAATCATTAGAAATTTTAAGATAATAACCACCCGCGGCGAGTTGATATTGACCATCTAAAGACATGCTGATATCACGAACATAAGCATTAGTTAGCTTTGTTATCCAGGTATTACCATAGTCTTGAGATACGTAAATAGAGCTTGCTCCTCCAGCTGTTAACGTCCAGCCATCGTCTCTAGACATAGCAATAGAATCCCAACTTCGAGTATAATCTGTGAATTTTGCTGTCCATGTATTGCCATAGTCAGTTGAAACATAAATATAATTGTTGTATGCGACCGCTGCTTGTCTTGCGCCGTTACTAGATACAGCAACATCTTTCCAAGAACGATAACTCTCTTTGGCAGTCCAGGTAACACCAAAATCAGAAGAAACGTAAATCTGACCACCGTCAACAACAGCTGTTTGATATTGACCGGTTGAAGACATTGCTATTGCTGTCCACCACTGATTAGCAGAAGTTTTTGCTTGCCAGGTGGTACCATAACACGTAGAAAAACCAATATGACATTGATTCGTGGCGGAATAGGAAGTTGCCCCGCAGTCGACCGTTGAAAAATTTTTGAAAAAAGCAAATCGGCGGAGACCGGATCCTGTAGCGGTATAGTACGTTGAAAAATTATCTGCAAATCCATCGCAATCAGAATCTATTTGATAAATTGGCGTACCTATCTTTATTTGAGCGTTCGTTCCGATGGAAATCGATCCGCCTGCTGGTTGAAGATTGCCCACAATCAACTGGGTTTTTGTGCCGGCAGTACCGGCAGCAAGAGTAATACTTTTTCCGGAACCAATCTGAAGCACCGATCTGTTGACCGTATCTAGTTCGTTATTCGCCCAGTCGAGGTATTCGGTCGTCTGACCGCTAATAGTGCATGTAGATGAAAGCGGCGTTGTGCTTGCACCAATGTTTAATCCGCACGCAGCCTCAACGGGTACGGCATATGTGTACAGCGATAAAAAAATGATGATAGCTGCGAGTAAATTTTTTTTCATATATTACGAACGGGGCGCAGTAATGACGGTTGATTGTTGTTTTCCGGAAACAGCAGTGATTGTGTAGATGTCTTTGTATAAAATGGAATCATCCACCTGCCACGATCCCACCCAGACATCCGCACTCCCCTGTTTTTTAACTAACTCTATCACCCGTTCTTTGTTATCTGAAGTTATTCTTATATAAACTGAATCAACAGGTTTATCATATGATGTGGCAACTTCCAATTTCTGAATGCTTTGCGGTTTTGGATTATGGTCATCAAGCGTAAGCGAAGTTATTTTGGGACCTGAACCGCCGGAACTAATCGTATAGGTTATTTTCCCAGAAGCTAAAAACGACGGAGTCGGCGTTGGCGCTGGAATTGAAACGAAAGGAGATTTTTTTACCAGACGAAAGGTAATGAATAGCAAAACAACCACAAGAATAAAAATACCGAGGGGAATATACCATTTTTGCTGTTTACGATGAAGAAACCGGGATCTTTTAGGCAGTTTTTTTGCAGGCATACTATTTATTATATACTGAAGCATTTTCTTTTCATTGTCAAGAACATGGTATACTACTGCTAGTATGGTGCTTCTCTGGGACTATGACAAAAAAAAGCTGGAAAAAACCAAAAGCGGCAGGCGGCTCATTCTGGAGCGGATGATTAATTACGGCCCGGGCAAAGGGAAAAAAATAAAGCTAAAAGAAGTGAAAAAGAACTGGAAATTTCTGCATCTCAATACCAATCCAAAAAAATTAATGGAGCTGTTATTATGGGGAAAATATCAATCCTCACCAAAGAACAACAAGCATTTCTATCCGTACTAAGGCAAAATAGCTATATTACAAAAAATTTCTATTTTACCGGTGGAACGGCGTTATCGGAGTATTATCTCCATCATCGATACTCGGAAGATATTGATTTATTTTCCGAATCAAAAATCGATACAGATATCATCAACACTCTTGTCCATGACTGGTCAAAAAAACTCCATTTTACATTTTCATCCAACTTTATCGAAGTTGTCTATCGTTTCAACTGTATATTTAAAAACGGGTACGAATTAAAAGTTGATTTTGCGTATTATCCATATAAACGAATTCAACCTTCGCAAATGATCAATGGGTTGCCAGTCGACAGCTTATTTGATATAGCCGTAAATAAAACCAACACTCTATCCCAACGCCAAAGCATTAAGGATTTCGTCGATTGCTATTTTTTATGGCAAACAGAATCTTTTTACGATTTAGTTCATGGAATCGAAATAAAATTCCATGAAGAATTCGATCCGATGATATTTTCTTCAAATTTACTCTCTGTCGAATATTTCGATGTTCTTCCCAAGATGCTCAAACCACTTCAATTGTCAGATTTAAAGTCATACTTCAGGAAAAAGGCCGTAGAACTGGCTAAAAAATCCGTAGAATTATAACAATAATCAAGTGTATAATAGCATGATATGCTGTCTTTTATCGCGCTTTTTATTCTTCCGTTTCTTGCAATCAGCTTTCTTCCGTTTTTTGAAGATGCCTACGATACGGGCAGGTTTATCATGCTGACGGGAATAACAATTGTTCTTTGTATTGCGTGGACAATAAAACTCATCAAGACAAAATTGCTCATCGTCTCCTACAACACAGGTGTCATCGGATTTGGTATTCTCACACTTGCATCGCTTTTAAGCGTCATATTTGTCTCAGCAAATAAAATTGAAGCCCTTGTCCATCCGCTCGGGATGATCACCTGGCTGTCTCTCACTGTTATTTCTCTTCTTGCGCCAACTGCACTTGAAAAAAATGATCACGTTAAACTTATGTGGATGATTGTTGGCACAAGTTCTCTTCTTGGACTTCTTATCATCTATCAGCAATTCGGCATTACTGCCCTGCTCTTTCCGACTCTTTTCTACCTCGCAAGTCCCTTGTGGAATCCGACCGGCTCCCCTCTTTCGGCCTGTTATATCCTTGCGATTTCTATTCCGCTTGCCATGTATGTATTAAAAGAATCCGGAAAAAATCATGATGATAGAAACAGCGCATTTGCTCTCATTGCCATTCTTGTTGCTATAGGCGGAATAGCAGTAACTTTTTGGCGGTTTATTCCTCTTGTAAAAACCTCTTTATTACCCATCTCTGTCGGTTGGGGAATACTTTTGGAATCATGGAAACAACCGCTCTTGGCAATTTTTGGCGTCGGCATAGATCAATTTACCAGCGCCTATACGCTCGGAAAACAATTATCGATCAATACGACAGCCATTTGGAACACCAGTTTCAACGCAAACGCATCACTACTTTTGCACATAGCAACAGTAAACGGTTTTCTTGGGGCGATTGCACTCATTTTTTGTTCAATAGCGCTTCTTTGGTCAGTAAAATCAACAATGGAACTTCGCATTTCCCTTTTTCTTTCTCTCATATTTCTCTTTTTCTTTCCCCCATCGTTTCCACTCATCATTCTCGTTGGTCTTCTTTCAATACTCGTCTCGTCCCAGCAAAATACGCATATCTATCGGTTTACCAGTCTGGGAGTTGTGTTTGGAAGCATTATGTGTCTTGCTGTCATTTTCACTTCTTCCTATTTTTGGTACCGTTATACCAACGGAGAACAATTGTTTTATCAGGGTGTTGTTGCAAGAAACCAGGAGAATAACGGAACCAAAGCATACAATCTCATAATTTTGGCCATGCGGCAAAATCCGTTTATCGCACGGTATCATGCGACGTTTTCACAGCTCAACCTCATGATGGGAGGCTCTATAAAAACAGACGAAAAAGAAGATCAAGAGCTCATCTCTACTCTCCTTTCTCAAGCAATCCGGGAAGGAAAAACTGCAACGACTTTAGCGCCACTCAATGTCTTTATGTGGTCTAATCTTGCGTCCATCTATCAAAATCTCATCGGTGTTGCGGCAGATGCGCCCTCCTGGACCATTGCTGCGTACGAACAAGCAATCACCCTTGATCCGGTCAATCCTGTCCTGCGGCTTGATCTAGGAGGCGTCTACGTTGGCATGAAAGAGTATGATAATGCGCTGACACAATTTACCGCGGCAGTAACCCTCAAACCAAATTATGCAAACGGATTTTACAACCTGGCAAATGTACTCAGACTCAAAGGAAATACCAAAGAAGCACAAAAAGCACTGCGGAATGTTCTTGATCTTGTTCCTAGCGCCAGTTCTGAATATCAAAAAGTCATGGAAGAAATACAAGCACTGCCCCAATGATTAAAACCCTGCTTACCGGAATTATTATTACCATTTGTATTGGCGGGTTTTCCTCTCTCCTGCTTCTTCGATACGGCGACCCGACACTGTCATGGAATACATATGTCAACATGACCTACGGATTCACTTTGCGGTATCCCAGAGGACTGGAACTGACGACAACTCCCATAAATGTCGAACAAGCGCGTTTAATTTATGATGCATTTTGTAAAAAACAGGAAGGGTGCGGCGGAGCCAGATGGCCGGAATATGTCCTCAATTTTGAAACAGAAGAAAAGATGTCTGTCTTTATGGTCGACATCCATCAAGTCCCTCTAAAAAATGACCATTTCACGTATATTGTCCGTGAACCCTACAACATTTACTATTTCCAGGATCTCAAAGATATTCCGAAACGGTTTATATCAGAAAAAACTCTGCAGATGATACAAAAATCCATCCGTTTTATTCCTCCTCACGTTCCTCTTGGATGTCTTTGGAACAATGCACATAGACCAGCGCTTCCCGATACATACAGAACACAGATTGAGTTTGAAGAAAAAATTGCAACCGTTTCCGGATATTTTTTTGAAAAACAAAAAAATACCTGCGAAAAAACCACCTATGACACCTGGATTTATGACGTACAAAATACCTCTCCTCCATTTGCTTCAAAAAGTTACTGTGAAACGGTATGTCTCAAAAAACAATAAACTAGCTTCGCAAGGCCACGCCTTGCGAAGCTAAATTCAAATACATGAGTATTTCGTCTTCGTATTTTCCTTTGTAAAAAAGAAGTCCGGGGATTTGACCTGCTTTCTTAAATCCGAAGGACTCGTACACATGAATGGCGCGCGCGTTGATGGCAAAACACGTCAGAACCAACAGCCGAAGCCCCAATTTTTTTGCCTCTTTTATCAATATCTCCATGCATTTCTTCCCGACTCCGCTCCCCCGAAACTCCGGTGCGACAGAGATACCTATTTCCCCTGCATGGGATTTGCGAAGCGGCAACACACGGACTTCAAAACTTGCCGCTAATTTCCCGCCAATACGTGCAATCAAATGGATTTTTTTCTTCTCTTTCATAGCGTTTATCGCATCAAGAACGTACGTTTTTTCATGTTCATAAGTCAGGTGATTACCCGATAAAAGCACAAACGTATCTTCGTCGATGAGGTTATTTGCATAGGCAAGCAAATCGGATAAATCCGACTCCTGAAGCGGCGTTATTTTTATTTCTTTTACCGGTTCCATAGTCGTGTATATGCATCTATTGTATCATTCCGGACAAGGATCGATCCGTCACCAATAGGAGTAAAATGAGAATACATATATTGTTGTTCTTCCCATGAAAATGTTGAAACCCGTTTTGCGCTCCCCTGATATATGTATTTTGTATTGGTCTTTTCAAGAGCTTGAATAAGCGGAGGAAATCGCCGCGAAACATACTCACGTATTTGACCGGGAGCTAAACTCAATACATACGGCTGCGGATAATACAGTGTCAATCCTACCATATCAAAAACAAATTCTGTTTTCGGTATTGTTTGAAAGAGTAATTGAGCCATGGCAATATCCCCCTGGTTCGTCGCATTTGTCCAGGTATATTTAATATCATTGATATCATGATATCCGCGGATACAAAGAAACAAAAATACCGACAGACAAAAAACAAACAACACCATCGTGTACATGGATCTTTTTGCATACGTCCAGAATAGATTAATACCGTCAGCAACATAAAAAACGACAAATACGGCAATCGGAATGAGATATTGTGCATGTTTAAACGGCATGATAAACAAAAATGTGAGTACTTGAGTGATAAAAAGGATCGAGACAAATAATTCTAATTGATTTTCTTTTCTAGATAGATGTAACAGTGACCAAATAAAACGAACGCCACCAATCACAAGACCGGCAATCCAGATACTCTGATTGAGAATAAACCCCCAGTTCCAACCAGAAATACCATAATAAATATCAATATAACGAAAATAAAATAGTGACGGTATGGCATATATTTTGGCCATATTCCCCAACTCCATCGGCATGGTGACGATAGAATAAAATAGCGTCCCTACATTGTTTGTTACAATACCCCAAGACAAAAGTAACAACCCAATAAGGCCTCCCCCGACCATACATGGGACAATCGTTCTTTTATGCATACGTGCCCATACAAATATCACAATACCGGCAATTGCGACATGAAAAAATGTCTTTTGCATGAATAGTAACGAGATTCCGTAACTGAAACCGGACAAAAAAAGAATGATCTCCTGTTTCTTCTCATCTATGTTCTTCATCCATAGAACCTGAAACACGGTCCCCACCATCACAAACAATAGTGCTGTCGTATCCGGCCGGATTTCTAAAAACTTATCCGCAGGCATGGGAAGAAAAACAAGAAGAAATGGAATAAACACTGCAGTCCATCTCTTCCGCATGATAAAAAACAACACACTGACCACAATGGAGAGAAGAAAAAATACACAAAACGCCATGATGCGTCCGCCGAAAAACGGAACAACCAATGAATTTGATATCCAAAAGATCGGCGCAAGGAGAAAAAGAAATCCGGGTCCTGCCTGCATAAGAAAATCGCGATACGGAAGCGCTCCCTGTACCATATGGGCCGTCCAATTTAAATACGCCAACTCATCCATGTCAAAGTACCGGAACATTCCCATCCGGTACTTTTCAATGAATAAATAAACAGAAATTCCCAAAATAATGCTGACCAGCATAGAGGAAATAATGCGGTTTACGCGTTGCATATAAAGTATAGTGTACACCATGGAGTGATTTGACAACGCAGTGATAACAGGTACAATGGTCAGCAAATGAAACGCAGGAACAAAATTCAGGTCACACAATCATTTCTCCCAAAATTTTCCGTTTATCAAACATATCTAAAACAACTATGGAAAAGTCATCATCTCACAAATAACGGACCGCTCGTGCAAAAACTTGAGGAAACATTAAAAAACTATTTCCATGTACGGCATTGTATCTATGTTTCCAATGGTACGATTGCTTTACAGCTGGCCATTCAGGGATTAGATCTTACAGGAGAAATTATCACAACTCCGTTTACCTACGTAGCAACTGCAAATTCGATTGTTTGGGAACATTGCACACCGGTGTTTGTTGACATCGAACAAGATACGTTTACCATTGATGTAACAAAAATTGAGCACGCGATAACAAAAAATACACGTGCGATTATGGGTGTACATGTCTATGGATTTCCGTGCAATGTCAGCATGATTGCAAAAATTGCTACCAAACATAAACTAAAAGTGATTTACGATGCCGCTCATGCATTTGGGACAATGTATCGACATAAATCACTTGTATCATATGGAGATGTCTCAACACTCAGTTTCCATGCAACAAAGCTGTTCCATACGGGAGAGGGTGGAGCAATCATGACAAATAACGATACGCTGGCAAAAAAAATAAAGCTCTATCGCGCATTTGGTCATATCTACGACGAGTACTCTACCGTTGGCATTAACGGAAAAAATTCAGAATTACATGCGGCACTAGGGTTATCCATCTTTCCGTCAGTGCCAATGATTCTAAAAAAACTCGCAACCATTACGAAACTTTACGATTCGTATGTTGATGGTACTTCGCTGAAACTCCCCCATGCAGATGCCCACACCCAAGTCAATCACGCGTACTATCCAGTGCTTTTTCCCACAGAAACTATCCTGAAAAAAACAATCAAGAAGCTCAACAAAGAAAATATATTTCCAAGACGGTATTTTTACCCATCACTGAATACGTTACCTTTTCTTCACCCTAATTCCTGTCCGCAATCGGAATCAATTGCTTCGCGGATTCTCTGTTTACCCCTCTATGTCAAACTACCAAATTCATCCGTAAGACATATTGCATCCATTGTACAATCTTGCCTATGAAACAACCCCTTGTCTCTATCATTATTCCGGTTTTCATGAATGAATTATCATTACATGCTTTGTATGTACAAATAAAAAATGTGATACATGATGAACAAAAAACATATCACTTTGAACTTATCTTTATTGATGACGGGTCAACAGATCATTCCTACAGTGAACTAAAAAAAATACAGCGAATCGATACACAGGTCCGGATTATCCGCTTTACAAAAAACTTCGGCCAGCTTGCGGCAATAAAAGCAGGACTTGAGAAGGCAAAAGGCAATTGCATCATTAATATGTCAGCAGACCTTCAGGACCCGCCGACACTCATCCGTTCCATGCTTGCAAAATGGGAAAAGGGATACAAAATTGTTGTTTGTGAACGAACTGAACGTGACGATGGAATCGTAACAAATATTACATCAGGAATGTTTTATAAAATAATGAATAAAATCATACCAGGAATACCAAAAAATGGTTTTGATTATTTTTTGCTTGACACAACTGTTGTAAAAATACTACGGTCCTATCTCACAAGACATTCATTTATCCAAGGAGAAATTCTTCTTACCGGGTATACGCCCTATTACATCCCGTATAAACGTCTAAAACGCCCTTTTGGAAGATCACAGTGGACTATCGGAAAAAAAGTGAAATATTTCATTGATGGAATTATCACACTTTCCTATGTTCCAATTCGACTTGTTTCATTGTGCGGAATTCTGTTTTCGTTTATTGGCTTTTGTTATGCCTCTGTTATTATTGCACTCAGGTTATACAACAAAACACCGTTTCCCGGATATGCGCCCATCATGGTCGTGTTGTTGTTTGCAACAGGCATGATCATGATAACAACCGGTATTATTGGTGAATATATTTGGCGTATCTACGATCAACTAAAAAATAAACCGGATTATATTATCAAAAAATAGAGTATTTTATTGTTTTTTCAATATCACAGTTAACGTTAGTCCTAGTGGAAAACGGATAATTTTTTCTATTACCCGTTCAAACGGAATAATATACTTGTCATAAAATTGTCCATGTGTTTGAACGAGATTCTTCCCTTTCGGAGTTTGTAGTCTAATTTTTCGAAGTTTAAAATAAAGAAATGATCCGATCATTCCAAGAATATCTTGATACCACATATCCTCGATAATAAATTTCTTTGTGTCGATAATTCGCTTCATTGAGGTTTTTGTATATCTTCGGTAATGTCCCAAAGACCTGTCGTGATCGGAAAACAGAAAAGGCATTGCGGGCACAATAATAACAACACGACCACCTGGTTTAAGAAGAGTATATACATGATCTAAAGCTTTCTTATCTTCTTTAATATGCTCAAGTACATGAATGAATAGTATTGTATCGAAATCACCATATTTCCTTTTGGTCATAGTAAATAAATCCATATGCAAAAATGTAAACATAGAAGGGAATATTTTTTTTGAAAACGCAGTAAAAAATGATTTAGAAGGTTCGATAGATACACATCGCTGCATTTCTAGATTTTTTTCTTGCAATAACCGAGTAAATTCCCTATCCCCCGTTCCAACTTCTAATACTTCTTTTCCAAGATATTTTTTGACCAAATCATATTGATAGTGACGATAATTGGGAAGATGAAAACCCCCCGTATCTATACACCACGTCATATCATGAATATAGGTATCTTTCATATTTGTAAAGAAAAGTATACACCAATAAAACAGTACAGTGATATACTACCCTCATGAAACAGGACATTGTCATATTTGGGGCTGGAGGATTCGGAAGAGAAGTCATGTGGATGTTGGAAGAATCTAACCGTAGTCATCCCTTCTGGAATATACGCGGGTTTATCGACGATACACCATCCTTCCGAGGTAAAACAATTCAACAGTATCCAGTTCTTGGACATACGAAATGGCTCATGGACCAAACCAAAAAAATCAATGTTCTTTGCTGTCTTGGTGATTCTACCGATCGAAAAAAAGTCGTACACACAGTATCCAAAAATCCGCACATAGTATTTCCTTCGTTTATAGCAAATAACGTCATCCATCCGCCTACTGTATCATTAGGAAAAGGATGTATTATTTGTTCTTCCGCTGTCATAACCGTCAATGTCACTATGGGAGACTTCGTGATAGTCAATTACAACGCGACCATTGGCCACGATTCCCGTATTGAAGATTTTGTCTCAATATATCCAAGTGTGAATGTGTCTGGGTATGTTCACGTTGGCACATCTTCACACCTTGGCGTTGGATCTCAAATTTTACCCCATCTCACCATCGGAAAACATGTTATTATTGGCGCCGGAGCAGTTGTTACGAAGGATATTCCGTCTCATTGTACCGCTGTTGGTATTCCGGCGCGCTTTTGATACGCTTCTACCGTATCATTTCGAACCAACAGTTTCCCGTCCCCTATCGGAGTAAAGTGCTTTGCAATATACACCTGATCATCCTTCAATAATTCCTGTGTCCGGTGCCACCGGCCTTGATAGATATAACGTGTATCTGTCTCTTTCAGACGATCTTGAATGGTCGGGAGCTTCAGCGACATAAAAGGAGTCATCTGACCAACAGGCATACACGTAATATAATACGGACTGGGATAATATAAGGATATGCATTCAAAATCCAAAACGTATTCTTTCTTCGGAATCATTTGAAGGAGAGGCTTCAGTTCAACATCCTGATCATAATTCCAGTGTACCTTTGGCTCATTAACCAATTGATGCCCGACCAATAAGAGATACAAAAGCAATCCAAAGACGAGCGCCGCACTTACTTGATGGACTGCTGTCTTTTTATTTTCCTCCCACAAGAGATACAACCCGTCCGCAACGTACCATACGACAAATACAGCAAGCGGTATGAGGTATTGCGGATGCTTCATGGGCATGTAATAAACAAAAAGGATAACAGAGAGAATAAAATTCACGGAAATGATCGCTTCCTGCCATACGGTTTTTGAATCCTGAAACGTCACTGCTATAACCAAACGGAATATGCCAATGAGAATGCCCAACACCCATATAAAAAGATTCAGCCAATACCCTAGATGATATCCTCCTGTTCCGTAAATCACATCATTCGGGTGAAAGAAAAAATCAGCAGCAACAGGAAACAGCACGCCAAGTTTATTCGCTTCAAATGGTAACTGGACAAGTGAATACCAGATAAGAGGAATATTTCCTAGTGTCGCAAACCACAAACCGGCAATAAGACCAATACTTGCTCCTCCGCCAATAATCGCTCCCATATCTCGACGTGACGAATGTGTACGGCTCCATCCAATAAAACCAAGAAAGGATATACCAACCAACATCAGCATTTTTTGAGAAACCAATAATGATAGTCCGAAACACATGCCAGCAAGGAACAACTCGATACGTCTGGTTTTCAACAGAAGTCTGTTCATACACCGGATCTGTATCCATAGCCCAATAATAACGAGTAAGATTGCGAGCGTATCCGGCCTAATTTCAAGAAATTTGTCCGATGGAAGCGGTAAAAAAACTAATAAAAGAGGAATAAAGACAACGGTCCAGGATTTTCTCATTTCCCAAAATAAACCAGATACTGCCATTACTAAGCCGAGAAACACTCCATACATCATGATCCGACCGGCAATAAAGACATCAAATCCATGAAAAAAATATACAATGGGTTCCAAAAACCAAAAGAATCCTGGCGCGGTATATGCTAAAAAATCACGGTACGGCATCGATCCGTCAACCATATGCCGCGCCCAATAGAGGTAGGACAGTTCATCATGATCAAAATACCTATGAGTAGAAAGCTGATACTTCACAAACAAAAAATACGCACTTACACATATAATAAGGACTGTTATTATTGAAGGAATAGAAATAAGTTGACGAAAACCTTTCATAGAATAATGAAGATAGTATATCATGGAGAAAACACGTATGAAAAAAGAACATGGCATACTACTTATCGGGTGTATTGTTGCGATAGTATTCCGTTTTTGGCTTCTTGCCATAAATCCTCAACCATTTGCATTTGATCAATACGAATATTATAAATTTGCCATTAAAATACTGGATCATGGAATATTCGCCGATTCCGCCAGACTATATGGGTATCCCTTATTCCAGGCAATACTCTATAAAATCTTCAGTCCATATTCTATTCAACCTGTTATTGTATTTCAGGCTGTGATGGATAGCTTAACAGCACTTCTTATCTATCAATGGGCAAGATTACTATTTCATAAAAAAAATATTCCTTGGTTAGCCTTTGTACTATATATTTTCAATCCGTATACAAGTGCATACGTTGGAGTTCTACTATCAGAAGTATCAGGAATATTTATTACAGCATTACTCCTCTATTTATTTACTCTATTCTGGTTAAAGAAAAAATATTGGGTATTTTTAGCTTTTTGTTTTATCGCAGGATTTTTGCCGCAGATACGACCCGCCTTTTTATATTTTTCAGCTGGATTATTCATACTGGGGTTGTATCGCTATTGGAAAAAAACAGGGATGATTATTGGAATACTCCTTTTTATTCTGCCATTTCTCTATGTTTTATGGGGAAATGTAGTCTATTTCAATGAATGGAAATTCACAAACGTCGATCACATTGCCGAACGCGAGCTATTTATTAGCGTTATGGTACCAAATAGAGCCCCGTATCATATGAATGGTGGATATGATGTATATCCAGAAGAAGTAATGAAACTGTATGAAGAATATAGCAAACTACCTCAAAATAAAACAGAGCGGGCTTCGATGGGTGCAGCATATCTTGCTAAAGCAATAGAGATAATAAAAAAAGATCCATGGTTGTTTTTCCGTCAACGATTAGGAAAAATGTTTTTCGTATGGGAGAAACATTTTCTTTTCTATTATCAAGAAAGTCCAAATACCATGCGAGATATGTTGGTGTATTGGGTCAACATCGCACTTCTTCTATGTGGGCTTTCAGGACTAGTGTTGTGGTTGATAAAAAAAAGAACAGTGCTAGCTGCAATCTACCTGTCTTTCATTGCATATATTTCCGTTATTCATAGTATTAGTTTTGCGGAAGAACGGTATTCGTTGCCGGGATATCCTTTGTTATTTCTTTTTGCCGGATATGCACTTGATCAATTATATAAACGGAGTTTTATCACTCCGAATAAAGAATAAAAAAGTTCTTTTAGATCCGCATTAGATTTTCCATATTCTCTATCAGTAAATGATATCGGAACCTCAGTAATACGAAATCCTTTCTTCGATAGTCTATATGCAATTTCAGATAGTGCAATAAATCCCTTCTCACGCATCGGAGCTGTTACGAGATACTGACACGCGTGTCGTGTATAGGCGCGAAATC
>Ga0209727_1002068_pt1 | contig 14915 bp, 26 predicted proteins | sample RifGroC1_FD_183995 | JGI IMG/M metagenome (GOLD analysis project Ga0209727, IMG submission 183995) | Groundwater microbial communities from Rifle, Colorado, USA - Groundwater C1 (SPAdes) (version 2) | ecosystem: Environmental > Aquatic > Deep subsurface > Groundwater | place: Rifle, Colorado...
GGGACAGATAGAATGAGAAATTTGGAATAGTCCCAAATTGGGGGATTTTTGTGGGACTCTTTGGAGACGGATGGCGGACTTTGCTTTGGTTGCGGGCTGGGCGGGTTGGTTTGATGTTTATTTTGTTTACGATTTTTTTAATCTCAGAATTTTGGCTGATTTTTCTGAATTTTTGCAGATGAAATCAGAAAAGTTTATGGGGGATTTTTCGGTTTTTATACCACGGTGAAGGGGTAGATTACCTTTCCTTCGCCGCCGATCCGCCACTGGGATCTGGGCAGGCGGATCACTATTCGTTGCCGGCTGCTTTCCTGGTGTCCAGGCGCCGTTCCATGGCGGCCATTCTTTCTTCCAGCCTGTCTATTTTGCCACGCATTTCCTTATTGTCAAGCTCGATACCGATGGCGCGGTGAAATGCCTTAATATTCGCGGCCAGGGCCGGGCGATATACCGTTTCCGATATCAGCACTTCAGCAGTCATATTCAGGAGTTGCTGAATATTAATGTCTTTTTCCGGGGCCTGTTCAGGCTCCGGTTCGGCTCCAGCATTCTCACCCCTATACATCGGACCTTCACCGAGCACAAGCCATGTCGGGCTGATGTTGTATTCCTCGCACAGGGCTGAAATAAATTTTGCGTCCGGCGGATTTACCCCAGATTCATATCTCCTGATAGTATTTGGCGTTGCGCCAAATTTGACGCCGAAATCCTTTTGCGAAGCGTCATTTCTAATCAGTTTTATTCTCTCGCCGAGAGAGTTGGAGTCATGCTTCATGATGCCAGATCATTTTTTTTGAAAGCATTTCACAATTAAGCGAAAGCGTTTCAGAAAGCGTTTCACTGAAAATAATGAAATGCTTTCTATAATATATTGAAATCATTATTTAATTTTATAAAAACCATTGAATAGCTTTAAAATTAAAGCGTTTCATCATTTTTGGCGTTGACAATGCGCTAAAAATAGTGCTAACGTCATTGTGAACATAACAATAGTTATACACATGGTCATCATAAACGGGGCATGGCCTCTTGGTCAATGTCCGAATTTTAAAAAGAATGGACGGAGGAGGGAGGTTATGGCGGACAGTGAAAGAATGATCGTTGAGATTCTCCTCATCGTCAGCATGGCTGTCGCCATGCCTTTTGTTTTTGGGCTTCTTTTTCCACCGAGGCGGTGGCCAGACGACCCCACGGCGAGAGAACGACTACAGCATCTTTTTTATATCTTCGGAAAGTTTGTCCACTCCAAGGTCTTCCCGCACAGCATTTACGATATCAAAATACTTATTAATCACAGCCATAGGGATCGTCGCGTCAGGGACTTCTATTGGGGCCACCAGCTCTTCGACCTCATGATACATCCTGAAAATCCTCTCGGGCAGAAGGTGGGCGGTCCCTTCGATGATGGTTTTACACTTGGTCAGGTGATCCAACAAGCTCTTCTTGTAGAACAAGCTCTTCTCATCACTTCCGGCCTTCTCGACAGCCACGCACATCAGGCAGATGTGCGAGAGTTGCGTGACAAGCTGTTCGTAAACGGCAAACTGCCTCTGATAGAGGAACTGCTTGAAAGGCTCTTTGCGCAGGCGCAGGCGTATGCGGTCGCTCACCCTGGTGGAGACGTAGGTCAAGATGATACTCAGTAGTGATATTTCGGTATTCGTTAAGTCCATGATTTCCTCCGCGTGTGAAATGGTTGGTTACCCTCCTTGCAGAGTAGCACGCGGGGGAATTTTTACCAGGAGCAGGGCGTGAAATTAATGTTTTACCGCCTTCGAAACCAACCAATAAACGTGAGCCAGGTGTCATGAACGGTCTTTTTGATATCTTTCGCAAGTGGATCAATACCAAGGTCGGCGCGGACTGCCGTTGTCAGCGCCATCTGGGCCCCGACTATTCCGCCATACTGCTCCCTCCGCCCATCCTTTTTCACGGTCAAAACAGTGAGCTGTCTGAAGTGAGTCGCAGGCTGCAAAACCTGATCAGCCGCAATGTACTCTGCCAGCGAGAGCAGGCGCGGATAGCGCGCAAGCTCGCTATTGAGCTTATCTCGGCTCACTGGATCCTCAAGATGGGATATGTCCTCCACCATAAGGATCGGCCAGAGGTGGACGATTTCCACTGCGCATTCGACAAGCTGTTTGTAGACGGTAAACCGCTCTTTATAGACGAGTTCTTTGAATTTCTCTTTGCGCAGGAAGATCTGAAAAGCGAGGGTGCCGGCAACGCCGAGCAGTGCCGCGCCTGCTCCTATAAGCGCTGTGAAAACAGGAATGTATTCTGACATGATTTCCTCCGCGTGTGAAATGGTTGGTTACCCTCCTTGCAGAGTAGCACGCGGGGGAATTTTTACCAGGGGTATGGCATGAAGCAACTGGGTCTGTTTTCGGCGCCGTCCTTGAACGTGCTGGGCGCGGTGAAAGAGCGGATGGCGGCGGCGGCCAGCGAGTGCGGCCTGAGCCGGGCGCTGCTCTGCGACCGGATGAACGAGCTGGCGGACCGGTACGGGATTTGTCTGGTGGGCGGGCGCAGCGGCCGGTTGTCACCGGACACCCTGGAGAAGTGGCTGAACCCGGTGGACCGGGAACATTTTCCCTCGATCAAGGCGTTGCCGGTGTTTGTCGCGGCGGTGCAGGACACGGGCGCGGTGCAGGAGATGGTGGCGCCGCTGGGCTGGCGGGTGATCGACGAGCAGGACGCCAGGCTTTTGCAGTGGGCCAAGCTCTACCACAGCGCCCGGGAGGCCAGCCGGCGCCTGAAGAAGCTGGAGGCGGAATTATGATTTCAGTCGGTCGGCGGCCAGATGCCGCGGCAGCGCCTCTTGGTGTCGGCCAGCGCTTCTTCGAGGAATGTCTTTTTGAATTCAAAGGCCGGGACACCCATCCCCAGGGCAACGGGCGGATTCATCCAGACGCCGTCATGGTCGGTATAACCGATGGGGATAATCAGCTCATTGGCGCAGAACGGGCACCTGTAGAGTACCTGGTCCCGCCTGAGAAAGATGTATTTGCGGCGCACCCTGAAGCCGCAGATGAACCGCATGTAGGCGACAGCGCCGCTTTTTGTTCGGCCTGCCGCGAACCATTGGTCACGAGGGGACAATAAGGAGTTCTTCCACATGAAGGTAAGGGTATCACAACAGAGCGTTGACAGGAGTTTATTGAAGTCAATCAACATCTCGGACGGCGAAAACTGTTCTTCATTCATGGTCGATCCCTCCCTGGCTGCATTTTTGAAAAATCCAGATGCGTTCAAAGAAAAGCGGCTCATCACTCTACATGATCCGCTGCTCGATGGCAATGCTGCCGCGTAATGAAGCTGGAGGCGGAGTTATGAGAAACACGGTGGAGATCAACGTGTGGATGATGCGCAACGGCTGGAACGTGGCCCGCATTCAGCGTGAGCTTGGGTATCAGACGCACACCCTGATCAGCAACACCCTGGCCGGTCGCGAGAACTCGCGGCGGGTGCTGCGGGTGCTACTGGACGCAGGGTGTCCGGCCAGGCTGCTCGACCTTCCGAAAGATATGCGGGAGGCCGCATAATGACCTTCGATCCGACCATGAATGAGATTGCCGCAGCTTTAAGAATGCCAAAGGTAACAGTATGGCGCCGTGCAGACAAAGAGAGGTGGCCCTGCATCGAAGTCGCGCAGCGCGGGGGACGGGCGAAACGCTACATCTTCGGCAAGCTCCCGGCGAATGTCCAAATTGCGTTGACATCACACCGGCAGGCCAACACCCTTCCCGCTATCTCCACACTCCCCACCCTCCCAGCCCGCACCGAGATTCCACCGACGCCGGCGATCAGCGAAGAGCAGAAGCACAAGGCCCTGTGCAAGTTCGAGCTGCTGCAGCGCTACACCGAGACCGTTAATTCCGCGCCGTTCGGCGGCAAGCTCCAGGCCCGGGCCGACTTCATCACCGCCTATAACTCCGGGATCGCGTACCCATATATATATAGGCAGCTCGGCCAAACCTCGTGGCAGACCATCGAGGGCTGGAAGCGGACGGTCAAGCGCTACCGCAACGACTGCTACCATCTCGCCGACATGCGCGGCAAGGCCCGGCGCGGCCAGTGCGGGCTGACCGAGGAGCAGACCAACATCCTGTTGCGCTGCACCCTCAAGCCCGGCAAGGACGGCAGGCTGAGCGAATCCATCCGCCAGGCGTTCGCGATCATGAAGGCGCGCGGCATCCGCTGCACGCGCAGCGAGGCCACCTGCCGCCGCTGGCTGGAGAACTGGCGGGACCGCAACTTCGGCACCTGGATCTTCTGCCGCGAGGGGGCCAAGGCCCTGAATGACAAGGCCCTGCCCTACCTGGAGCGCGATTATTCCAGGATCGAGGTCGGCGACATCATCGTCGCGGACGGGCACGGGCTGAACTTCGAGATCATCAATCCGTGGACCGGCAAGCCGCAGAACCATATGGCGCTGATTCTGTTCTACGACATGAAGTCCAACTATCCCCTGGGCTGGGAGATCATGCCCACGGAGAACACGCAGGCCATCGCCTCGGCCCTGCGCCGTGCGATCCTGCAACTGGGCAAGATACCGAAGGTAGCGTATCTGGACAACGGCCGGGCGTTCAAGGCCAGGTTCTTCAAGGGCGCGGACTTTGACGATGTCGCCTTCACCGGGCTCTACCAGCGACTGGGGATGCAGACCATCCACGCCTGGCCGTACCATGGGCAGTCCAAGACGGTGGAGCGGTTCTTCGGCTCGCTGGCGGAGCTGGAGCGGATGATGCCCACCTACACCGGCACCTCCATCGAGCACAAACCGCCCAGGATGAACCGGGGCGAGCGGCTGCACCGCAAGGTCCACGAGAAGGCCTTCGGCGGGCGGGTGCTGACCATGGCCGAGGCGCACATCCTGATCGCCGCCTGGTTTGACGAATACGCGCGGCGCGCGCAGGGAGACGGCAGCCATTTAAAGGGACTCCGGCCAGTCGACGTCTTTGTTGATGGGCGCGGCCCGGGCGTGGACCGTGGCGAGCTGGCCTTTCTGATGATGTCCATGGAGCTCAAGCGGATCCACCGCAACGGCATCGCCTTCCAGAAACAGAACTACTATCACCCGGCCCTGTTCGGCCGCAAGGGTTCGGTGGTGGTGCGCTACGATCTGCAGGACTTATCGTGCCTGTACGTCTACGACAAGAACGGCGAGCTGATCTGCATCGCCGAGCCGGTGGCCAAGACGCACCCGGCGGCGGCGCAGCTCGGCGACAGCGCTGACCAGCAGCTCCTTATCGAGCACATCGAGGCGAAGAAGAGCTGCGAGAAAGAGGCGACCCGCCTGGCGCGCGACTTCCTGCGCGACGAGGTCATGCCGGAGCATCAGCGGCTGCTGGCCCGGCACGGGATCGGCGGGGAGATGCCCGCCCTGCCCGCGCCGGCCGCGAATACCAAAGTGATTTCCTTCGACGCCGAGAAGGTGGCGCGGGAGGTGGCGGAACAGGAGCGGTGGCAGGCCGAGGCCGAGGCCGCCGACGCCCGCCACGAACTGCTGCGGCTCTCCGATGCCGATCGCTACGAGCGGTTGATGGAGATGGAGGCCCAGGGCCTTGAGCTGGCCGACGAATGGAAAGGGTTCATGCGGTTCTTCGAGGGCATGGACGAATACAAGCTGACGCCGGACTACTGGGAGAGCTGCCGGGTGAAGTTCGGGCTGATGTACGGATCGGAAGATAGAGGGCAGGAGGCCCGATAGGTGTCCCCCTCACCCCGGCCCTCCCGGAGTCTCAGCTCCGCTTCGCTTACCTCCGCCAAGGGAGAGGGAGTGGGATGGCGGACTCTCCCAGGGGGAGAGGGATATTAAAGAGAGGTAGGGTTTACCAATAAAAAAGCCGGCGGTGAGGCGCCGGCTTCCACACAACCTTTGGATGAGGAGGTGGCATGACTGAGAAGATACGATTTACCCCCGCGTTTGTCCAGACAAAAAACGCCCGGAACTTTGACGCGGTGATGTCCGGGCTGCTGATGGGCAAGGGCGGGGCGAGGGAGGGCGACGAGCGGCTTGGCTGCATCTGGGGCCGGGCCGGCCGGGGCAAAACCCGGACGGTGCAAACCTGGGCCGCGAAGAGCGGAAGCGCCTATGTTGAGACGGTTTCAGTGTGGAGCGAGCTGGACTTTCTCCAGGCCCTGGCCCGTGAACTCGGGGTGCGGCAGGTGGCCTGGCGGCGCGGCCGCTGCTTTGACCTGGTGATCAATGCCATGCTCACCAACCCGGTACCGGTGTTCGTCGATGAGGCGGAGCGGTTCGGGCAGCGCTATCTGGAGATCATCCGCGATATCGCCAAGATCACCGGCGGGGTGATCGTCCTGGTCGGCGAGGAGGAGCTGCCGCACCTGATGCGCCAGAACCGCCGGGTCTGGAGCCGCACCTACCAGGAGATGGAGTTCGAGCCAGTCTCCCAGTCCGATGTAATCATGTACGTCAAGTCCACCACCACACTGCCGCTGTCCGCGCCGGCGGCCGAGATCATGCACAAGGCCTCGGGCGGGGATCTGCGGATCGTCCGCCGCGACACCATCAACCTGACCCATGCCGCCAACTCCTTGCGCCGGCACGGCGAGGTGGACGGCGAGCTGGCCCGGATCGCCTGCAAAGTCGGGTTGAGGGGGTAGGCCATGGCGGAACATTACACGGAAACAGTCCTGGCCGCGGTCAACGAACTGGGCCGCGAGGTCACGGCGGCGGAGATCGGCCACTATCTGCATATCCAGACCCAGCGCGTCCACAAGAAGATGCTGAACGTGCTGTCGGTGCTCTGCATCTCCGGCCGGATCGCGCGGGTGCGGCAGGGCGTCTATGCCCCGATCCGGAACCAGCAGCCGCAAACCATCGAGCTGCGGCAGGTGATGTGGCGGGTGCTCAAGATGCGGCGGCGGGTCACGGTGGAGGACCTGCAGACCATGGCCGGCGCCAGCTATGTCTACGCATCCGACTGGCTGCGGATGCTGGAGGACAAGGGCGTGGTACGCAAGGTCGGCATCGATGGCGAGCACTTCGCGGTCTGGCAGCTCATCGCCACGGACGCGGAACTGCCGACCGACGACAAGGAAGCGGCCCGGCTGCGGGCGTACCGCTCGAAGAAAAAGGAGGCGCTGGCCAAGATGCGGTCGGCGCGGACATTGATCAATCAGGCCATCGCGGCCATGGAAGAGGAGGAAAAGGGATGACAACGAGAATCACACGCACGGAGATCGCCGCCCGGATCGGCGATGCGCAGTATCGGCTGGCCAATGGCGAGGACTCGATTGATGTGGAGCTGGACCTGCTCCGGTTGCGAAATGAGATCATGGCCGAGGAAATCACGGATAACGCCCTGGCAGGCTACCGCCGGGATATGGTCGAGCAGGTGGCCACCCTGGGCGAGATGCTGGCCAAGCTGGACCTTGGTTTGGCCCCGGACCAGGAGCTGTTCCATGTCGCGGCCTGCGCCGAGCTGGCGCGGCAGCAGATGGAGCATTACTTCGACCTGCGCAACCGCGTTGCCGAGGCGCGGCTCAAGGCCGCGGCATGACCTGGCGCCAGCTCCTGGGCCGGGCAATCGTCGCCGAGGGCAGCCAGAGCGCGGTGGCCCGGCGGCTCGGCTACAGTCCATCGGCTATCTCGGCGGTGCTGGGCGGCAGCTATAACGGCAGCGCTAAGGCCATCGAGGCCGCGGTGCGCAACATCTACGGAGGCAAGACAGTGACGGAACAGGCAGTGCCGGCGGGCTATAAGCGCAATGCGATCGGGCACCTGGTGCCCATCGAGTCGATCAAGGACGAAGATTTGCTGCGCGACGAGTTCGTGCAGCGGGTCATCGAGCAGGCGATCGAGCTGGCAACGGTGATTTCGGCGTTCAAGACGCGGCTGGGCGAGGACATGCAGGCCCTGATGGAGCTGGCCTTCGAGAAGTACGGGGCAAAGATCGGCGGCGAGCGCGGCAACGTGACCCTGACCAGCTTTGACGGCAAGTACCAGATCCTGCGCGCCGTGTCGGATCAGCTCGATTTCGACGAGCGGCTGCAGGCGGCCAAGGCGTTGATCGACGAGTGTCTGCGGGAGTGGACAAAGGACAGCCGGTCCGAGATCAGGGCCTTGATCGAGTCGGCGTTTCAGGTCGATAAAAAAGGCAAGATCAATAGCAAACGGATCCTGGCGCTCAGGTCGCTGAAGATCGAAGACCCGGTGTGGAAAAGGGCGATGGAGGCCATCAGCGACGCGGTCACCGTGATCGGCAGCCGGACGTATTACAGGCTCTACGAGCGCGACGAGCACGGTAACTATCGGCAGATCCCCATGGATTTTTCAGGGGTGTAATTCAGAGGACGGAAGCGAAACCGGACCATTTTCCTGGCGTCAGGAAAATGATCCGGTCATCCGGGCGTGGCGGCCCGGGTCTGATGAGCAGCCGTAGGATGCCGGTGAGGCACGAACCGCATCTGTCGCGATTTGATGCGGTTCGCGTGGCTCACCGCATCCTACGAAGATCACGAAGACTGTTTTGGTGAGGCGATGGAGCGTTACTACTGGACAACAGCGGAGGTCAATATCATCCGCCAGCACTATCCGACCGGCGGCGCGAATGCCTGCATGGCGCATCTGCCGCGGCGCACCTCATCAGCCATCTACCAGCAGGCCACGAGAATTGGCCTGCGCTACGGCAACAAGGAGCACAAGAACCGCAAGTGGCCGGCGGACGAGCATATCGACCGGGCGATTGTCGAGGCATACCACCACCCGGAGCGCGGCCCGATCTATAAGCAGCTGCGCGGCCTGATGCGGCCGGTGTGGTGGATCAAAAAAAGGGCGGTCAAGCTGGGACTGTCGCAGCTGGTCGGCAGGAAAGAGGCGCCCTGGGCGAATGAGGAACTGGCCCTACTGGAGAAGCATAGCCACAAATCGCTGAAGGTGATCGCGCGGATACTGCGGCAGCGCGGCTATCACCGCACCGAGACGGCCATCAAGGTCAAGCGGACCAGGATGGAGTTGAGCACCGACGATCCGGACCACTACACCGGCCGGCAGCTGGCCAGGGAGTTCGGCGTTGACGAGCATGTGGTGATCCGCTGGATCAGTCAGGGCTGGCTCAGGGCCGGGCGGCGCGGCACCAACCGTACCGAGGCCAACGGCGGGGACATGTGGTGGATAAAGCGCAAGCATGTCCGGGACTTCGTGGTGGAGAATGTCGGCGTGATCGACATCCGCAAGGTGGACAAGGTTTGGTTCGTGGACCTGCTGGCGAACACATGACATGAGCGCAGGAAGACAGATTCCCTCTCCCCTCGCGGGAGAGGGCCAGGGCGAGGGGGATGAAGCAGACTAGCAACGAGTTTAAAATCACCGGCAGCTGCGACAAGTGCGGCCGGTTCGAGGTTATCCGCATGCGCGGCAAGCGGGTGTCGAGCGACGGCAAGGTCCATTACCTGCCACAGAACGTGGTGTGCCCGACCTGCCGCATGTGGGCGGAGATCGTGGCCATCGAGGAGATAGCGAAATGAGCAAGTGGATACCTGTTGCCAGGCGGCTGCCGGCACCGTTGACCGATGTCCTGGTGGCGTACCGCAACCTGGAGGGCGACGTGATCGTCGATGTCGGGTTCATGCGTGCTGACGGAACGTTTCGCTACCTGGGCATGGATATGGTGCGCATGCATAATGTCGTCGCCTGGATGGAGTTTCCGGCGCCTCCTTCCTTCGAGGTCGAGGGATGAACCAGATTCTATCTACGATTGCGCTCGCTGTCGGGTGTTTCTTTCTGGGAGCCGGATACGTAATGCGCGCTGTGGAAATGGTTGAGAGGCATGCCACCCGGCAGTCATTGGTGGTTTTACTGTGTGGCCTTGGCCTGCTGGCTATATGGATGGTCATTGTTCTGGGAGTTGGTGAATGAAAGGCATCTGCCCGACCTGCGGGGCTTCCGGGTCCATCGAGTTTTTCGCCTCCGAGGCGATCGCGCGCCAGACGCTGGCATCGGCCCTGGCTCTGCCCAAGGCGGTGCAGGACAGCCTGTTCGGCTACCTCGCCCTGTTCCGGCCGAAGAGCGGCGGGGCGATCCAGCCACGCAAGGCGCTGCGGCTGATGCAGGAGATCGCGGCCCTGATCGCGCCCGGCTACATCCAGGTAAAAGGCCAGCCAGCCAGGCCATGCCCGGCGCGGATCTGGGCCGAGGCCATGACCCAGATAAGCGAGCGGCGCGACAGCCTGCGGTTGCCCCTGGCCAGCCATCAGTACATGGCCAAGATCGCCTGGGACCTGGCGGACCGCGAGGACGCCAGGGTTGAGGCGACGAGGAATGAAGAGGCGCTGAGCGGCAATCACCGTGCTCCCTCATCCGGCCCGCGGCCACCTTCTCCCGGGGGGAGAAGGATAGCGGATCCCCCTCTCCCCCCGGGAGAGGGCCGGGGTGAGGGCGAGGTTGACGACGGCCTGTTGCCCGTGGAGCGGGCCATCCTCGCCAAGGGTGGCACGCTGAAGAGGATGGAATGACGTCTGATACTACTCAAATGAGTAGTACCGAGCTTGCCGGCTGCCGGGCCTTCCCCGCCGGCGCAACCTGCCCGCGTGAGTGGTGCGCCGAGGCCCAGCACTGGGCCATGTGCAAAGGCTGCGTCCATTTCGGCAGCGGCCGGACCGTGTCCCGGTACCAGGAGGAAAAGAACCATGCCGACCCGCGCTGACTACGCCAAGATCAATATCGCCTGCAAGGAGCTGGGGCTCGACAAGCATCAGTTGCTGGCGGACCGCTACGGCCTGCAGTCGTCGAAAGAGCTGACCGGCACGCAGACCTTTGACCTGCTGCGCCACCTGCAGTCCCTGGGCTGGCGGGCGAAGTCCGGCCGTGGCGCGCCGGGCAAGGCGGACCGGACCCGGCCCGGCTACATCGCCATCAAGCCGGGGCCGGCCGCCGGCCAGCAGCGCAAGGTCCTGGCCATGTGGGCGCGGCTCGGCTACGCGCCGGAAAAGCTGCACGAACGGTGCCGGCGGCAGTTCGGCGTCGATCGCTTTGAATGGGTGACCGAGTACGCGCACCTGCACGTGCTGATCACCGACCTGTCGAAACGGCTGAAGGCCACGATGGAGGCGCGATGAACATATTCGACCTTGACATCATCGAGCTGCCGGACGATGCCCTGCCGGCAATCGAGGAGCTGGACGGCGACATGCGCCTGGTGGCCGAGACCATCGGCGTACGGCTGGCCCTGCGACTGGCCCAGGTGTTTCATGGCACCTCGATCAATCTCTATAAGTGGAAGAAGTGGACCCGCCGCCACCGCGACAAGTGCATCCGCCGCGACTACGACACCGGCCGGTATACCGGGGTGGAGCTGGCGCGCAAGTACTTTATCGGCCAGCGCCAGGTGTGGAACATCCTTGGCCGGGCGGAAGCCCCGGTTAAGGAAGACCGGCAATTGCGGATGTTTTGAGGGATAAAACACGCTTGATGATAACGGAGGATGAATATGCCAGGATACCCGCCATTCGGGACACGCCCGATAAAATGCTGCCGCCGCGGGTGCTCTTTTCGCGGGTACGAAACAGACCTCGCCGAGGAGCCATGTGTCATCGGTGGAGTAGTCGCCATGCAGTCCGTGTGTCCTGTTTGCGGTAATCAGAGCTATCAGTTTATGAAATCTCCCCTCTCCCGCCGGGAGAGGGGCAGGGGTGAGGGAAAATGTTAACCAAAAAGGTAACTGTTTTCGACCGGATCATCATCGCCGTGCTGGCCTGGCTGCTGCCGGTGCTGGCGTTTGCGGCCCATCCTCACAAGGAAGAGTATTACCAGGCCAAGTGGTGCGCGGCCCACGGCGGGACAACAGAGTATGTCCTGCCGGACAGGACAAGGGTGGACTGCCTGACCGAGGCCAACGCCATCGAGTTCGACTTCGGCTATAAGCACTACGAGGCCATAGGCCAGGCCATCAAGTACGGCATGGCCACCGGCAAGAGGCCGGGGATCGTCCTGATCATCGAGAACAAAAGGGATGCAAAGAAGTGGGTGGAGCTGCAGGAGGTGGTTATCTTCCTGCGCGAGCGGTTCCGCTTGCGGATCGACACCTGGATGATGCCTGGAGAATGACGGCAATGGCTGAGGAGCTGCGCTGCGCCGGTTGCGGCGAGCTATGCGCGACCGGGCTCTGCCCGGTGTGTGAGGTGCTGCTTATGGCCCAGGGGGCCGAGCAGGAGATCAGGGTAGGATGTGGTGAGGGACGAACCGCATCGGGCCGCGATTGATGCGGTTCGCTGGGCTCACCGGCATCCTACGGTGGAAGAAATAATGGAGGATGATATGGATAAAAGTGTGTTTGCGGAGCCTCCGCGCCGGGTGTCCGGCGCGGAGTTCAGGGCGAAGTTTTACGCCAGGCTCGTCAGTGCACCATGTTGCTGCGGATCGGGGAGGAGCCCTCGATTGTTTTCTCATCTAAAAGCGCGATGCTCCACGCCAGAAGGTCTTCGGCTGCACAGCGAATATTCGCCTCTTCAATGTTCTCTGTGTCGGCATGGAGCCAGCGAAGGAAAGCGCGGGCGTCGATGAGCTTTGACCTGTGCATGGCTTGGCGTCGCGGGGCGGAGAATTTCTTAAATCCTTTTCCAGGGAGCAATGCATGAAAAAATTCGCGAACATGAACGAAGCCCTTGCCGTGGCAACCGACCGCAGCAAGATTAACACCAAGGAATGGCGGGACGCGGCGTGCTACATTTTGGACAACGCGCCGCCTCCCCTGCGGGCTCGATTCGACGCCATCCAGGGCGAGCTGATGGGCAAGCATTTCCCGGAATTGAAGCCAGATCATTACGATGAGCAAGGAGTTCCTTACTATTCTGCCGCGTCAGTCCAGAAGGCACTGGATATGAGTGACGAAGAAATGAACGTGGCTATTGCTGACCTGAAGGATTGCCACCCTTCCCACGTCACGACCGCAGATAAGCTGCATCGGCTGCAGTGAGGAAGGCGCCATGGTGGGGCAACAGGTAACTGTGAATGACCGCTTGACAAATGGTGATCGGTTCGGCTATCATACTTGTGTCGTCGGGATACCGGCGGCCGGGTTTAGAAGCCCGAAACCAGAGGCGGACACACCGCCACCAGCAGTCTTGGCGGTTTTTTTGTGTCCGTGGCATGGCGCTCTCTCCTTGGGCGGCATGCGGGGAGCTTCGGCTCGCCGGTTCCTCTGGTCCGGTCTTCTAACCCGCATGTCCGCCCATTTTGCGTTTAGAAGCGCGGGGCGGGGAATTTCTTAATTCTCTACCGGAGGAAATGTCATGAACCAGAAGCAGATCAGCACCATCAAGCGTCACCTCACCATCAAAGACGGCGAGCCCGTCACCACCTCCCTGGACATTGCCACGTTTTTCGGCATGAAACACAAGGATGTCCTACGGGCAATCGAGAACAAAATAGCCGATTGTCCGACGGAATTCGTCGGGCGCAATTTTGCGCTCGTCTCGTATGTCGATAATCACAACCAGCAGCGGCCCATGTACGAGCTGACCCGCAAGGGGTTTGACATTGTGGCCCTGGGCTTCACGGGGCCGAAGGCCATGGAGTTTCAGATTGCCTACGTCGAGGCCTTTGAACAGAAGGAACAGGAGCTGCAGCAAAAGGTGCTCGCGGGGCGGGCCGATGCCGTCATCGGAACGCTGGCTATCACCGCCGCCATTGCCAGGTCCGGCTACAAAGCTGACTTCCTCGCCAGGATGGTGCACCTGCGTTTTGCCGGTCTCACCGTCAAGGAGGTGGGGCGGGTGCTTGGCGTGAGCAAGGATGTCGTGGTCCGGTGGTCCAGCGTCCTGCGCAAGGCCGGGGTGGACTTTCCGAAGAGCGCGAAGCCGGCCGCGGCCCTGCTCAAGTCCGCCGGCCGCCAGCTCTGCCTGCCGGGGCTGGCGTCATGAACGGGCCGGTGCTGGCCTTCGGCTCGGAGGAGCCGCGGGATTTATTGCATAACGCCGCGGCGGTGCTCAGCCTGCTGGCGGCCCTGGCGCCCGGCGCGGCCGATGACTTCGGCCACGACGCCGCTGACGGCCTGGGCCTGGTGCTGCGCGCGGTTGAGCTCACCATCGAGGCGGCGGTCGCGCGGTTGTAGCTGCACACTCACCCCCACCCCTCTTCCCCTCACCCTGCCCTCTCCCAGTGGGAGAGGGTAAGAGAAGAGGGGGAGGGGGTTCCCCCTAAAAGCCTAATCCCCTAAACTCCTAAACCCCTCTCTCCTTAAAATACTGCACTGTTTCACCTATATATAGCCCTGCATCTCCTGCTATAGGATAGACACGAGCACGGCAGCGGGCTCCTCCTCATCCTTCCCCGGACGGTTCGCCGCCCGGGGTTTTCCTGCATGGAGAGGGCCGCCTGCGGCGGCAAGTGACAAGTGACAAGTGACAGAGTGGAGGGGCGATGACCAAGGAATACGACCGGTGGTTTCAGGAGTTTACCTTCCTCTACTTCTCCGGGCTGGTGAGCTGGCCGTGGCTGAAGGCGCAGGGGATCGCCGAGTCGAACCTCCGGCACGATGCGGTATCAAAGGCCGGGGCGCGGGGGCTGATGCAGATCATGCCCGGGACCGCCGTCGATATCGCCAAGCATTTCGCGGTGGTGCCCAACCTGGATGACCCGAAGACCAACATCATGTTCGGCGCCCATTACCTGCGCAAGTGCTGGGACATCTTCAAGAAAGAAGAGGGGTTGGAGCGGTTGCGGTTTGCCTTCGGCGGCTACAACGCGGGGCCTGGCCACATCATCAAGGCCCAGGAATTGACCGACCGGCCAACCGTATGGGAGGCGGTGAGCGCCCAGTTGCACAAGGTGACCGGCGAGAAGAACGCGCTGGAGACCATCACCTATGTCCGCCGGATCGAGGGGATCCGGCTTTCGATGATCGAGATATGACCGCGACCGATGCGGTTCGTTCCTCACCACATCCTAC
>Ga0209727_1002074_pt1 | contig 14884 bp, 22 predicted proteins | sample RifGroC1_FD_183995 | JGI IMG/M metagenome (GOLD analysis project Ga0209727, IMG submission 183995) | Groundwater microbial communities from Rifle, Colorado, USA - Groundwater C1 (SPAdes) (version 2) | ecosystem: Environmental > Aquatic > Deep subsurface > Groundwater | place: Rifle, Colorado...
CTCCTCGTGCATCTTTCTATAAGCTTCTAATGATAACTTTGATAACTCAAGAACAGCTGGGTCTAACGGTTTAACCTTTTCCTTTCGACCCACCAACCATGACATAGAGTCTCGTCTTTCAAAGATATCATCATTTGACTGGCCAACAGGTGTAAGTCGTTCCTCTGCTGGGCGTGTATCATCTCTGATACCAAGATCGGCCCGTCCAGGGTTTTCTGCTATTTTACTTAGTTCGTCTCCTGCCATAATCCCACCTTCCTTCTTAATTGTTAATATCTTAACATTAATTATCTAGAAGTTCTAGACCTTTTAACTTCAACTCCTCGTTTAGCTCAATTCCAATTGTTATACAGGGAGAAAGCGAGGTCAGTTAGTGGTTCAAGATACTTCGCTCCTGTTCGACCAGACACACCGTTGCCAGATCGTGCTAGAATCTGGGGATGGGAAAATCCATTTCGGTGGAAAGCAGGGTTCTGCGAGGAGTAGCGGCGTTGGCGATTGGGGTTTTGGCCACGGCGTGCGCAAAAGAGAAAGCTGCGGCTTGTGGCAACGCCGAGATTTATCCGGAGGGAGATGCCGCCTTGCCAGTTAGCGGCAGTTATCTGGTCGAGGTTCCGCAGGCGAAGGCCTGCGCGGTGGAGGTTTTTGATGATGCCTATCAGACGGTTTACCTGGAAATTTATTCCGGTGGGGTGGTCGATCTGATAGTATTTGAGAACACTACTAATCGGTATGGTGTTGTTTTCACCAGTCCGGTGCCGACTAAGGGAGCGCCAGTAGAATTTGCCTTTAAGACGATGAAGGGAAAGATGTCCCTAACCGATCAGGGCAACTATCTGGTGGAGTATCAATCGCGGTGACCCGGGGCAGAGCGCGAACTGGCGACCTCCCCAGGTGGGATATTTGTGTCCTGGGGGGGATTCGAACCTCCGACCTGCTCGTTAGGAGTGAGCCGCTCTATCCATCTGAGCTACCAGGACAATAGTTGTATTTTACTGCAATGGAGTTTGAACTGCCGACCTCCCCGCTAAGCGGGGCGCTCTATCCATCTGACCACCGCTTGGCGGGGCAGGACTACCGGGTCAGACAGGTATATTTTACTTCAAATCGAGAGAGATAAGGTTGGCGACGTTGGTTTGCTGATTGAGGTTGCTTAAAATGATCAGATGAGTGCCGTCGGGTGAGGGAACGGCTAGTCCTTCGGTGACGGGGCCGGGGATGATGGGGGTGAGGTTGTTATCATCGTACTCGACGATGGAGAGGCCTTCGTTGCCGGTGATGATGAGATGGCGGCTAGTGGTGTACCAACCGAGGTTTTGGGTGGTATGGGGATCGTAGGCGCCACGGAGGAGGTTGATGACGGCGAGGTTGGCGGTTAGTTCAGACGGTTTTTTGCCGCTGGCGGCAACGGTTCCGGCGACGATGAGGGGTTGGGCAGTTTCGGGGTCGTATTTGGCCTCGGTGATGAGAAAGTTACTATCTTCTTTGAGGTCGTAGACATAAGTTTTTCCGGCCCCCAATTTTCTGTTTTGGGGGGTAGGATTGATGCTCGGAATAGCTTTATCAGTTAGGTTCTCGGGAATTTCCAGGTCCTTGATGGCGGTGTAGAGAATTTTTTCCCGATCGGGAGAAAAATAGACGTTGACGGCGGACTCGCTGGCGACTTTTTGGATGAACTCCGGGAAGCGGGCGAGGGCAGTGAGGTTGATGCTTTTTTGCTGGTCCTGCCACTGATTGAGGAGGAGGGGTAATCTGAAGGTAGTATCGGTTAGGTTTTTGGCTTGGTTCAGATTGCGGGGGTTGAGGAGGTGGGAAGCGATGATTTTGCTGGTATCGTGAAAAAGGGCCAGGATTTGGCTGCCGTCCGGCGACCAGGCGAAGGTTGCCTGGCGGTAATCAAAGGCGGCCAGATCAGCGATTTGGATAATCTGGTTGCCGGGGAAGAGGCTGTTGGCCAAAGAAAGGACATAAACGCCGTTGTCTTGGCTAAAGGGTGAATTGGTAAGGGTGTAGACGAGCTTACTGCCGTCGGGACTTAGCAGGGGCGAGGAAACCTGGTAAAAAGTGAGCGGGGTGAGTGAAGGGATTGACGGAAAGAGGCGGGCGTCGGTGGTGCTGACCAGCTCGGGTTTAATGGAAACGGTTTTGATCCAGGGAAGAAAGCCGGTTTTCATAATTTTAACCTGGTACAGCTCGGGTGTCAGATTGAGGGTGTCGTCGGTGACAGTGGTCAGGCGGTCGTTAATAAAAACCTGGGCATTTTTGGGATAGGAGGTGGCAGACAAAAGGCCGGTACCGTCGAGCGCGAGCTGCGCCAGGTTGGGTCGGTAGCCCTTGGCGAATTGGATGGCGAGAGCCGTCCCGCCGGCGAGAAGGAGGCTGACCAGGAGGGTGATGAGGAGACGGGTGCGTTTGATGGGGGTGGACATTAGACTCTTATTATACCGCGCGCCGTCAGCAGCTTGTTTATTTGCTACAATCGGCCATGATGAAGTTCAGGTTATCAAAACGAGTCGGAATTGATTTGGGGACAGCCAATTGTCTGGTTTATGTGGTGGGAGAGGGAATTGTTTTGGAGGAACCGACGGTCGTGGCCGTTTCACTTTCTGAAAACAAGGTCTTGGCGGTTGGCAAGGAGGCCGAAGTAATGTTGGGCAGGACGCCGGGGAATATCAAGGCCAGCAAACCAATGAGAGATGGTGTCATCGCCGATTATGTCGTAACTGAAGCAATGCTGGCTTATTTTTTGCGGAAAGTGGGTGCGGCCAATCAGCTATTCAAACCGGAGGTGATGGTGTGCGTACCCGCCGGTGTAACCCAGGTAGAAAGGCGCGCGGTCTTATCGGCGACCATGAGTGCCGGGGCGAGGACGGCCTATTTGATCGAGGAACCTTTGGCGGCGGCAATTGGCGCCGGGGTGCCGATCGCGGAACCGAGCGGCAATATGATTTTGGATATGGGTGGCGGGGCAAGTGAGGCGGCGGTCATTTCTTTAGGTGGGGTAGTCACTTTCAAAAGTGTTCGGGTTGCTGGTAACAAAGTAGATGAATCTATATCAAGATATATTAGAAAGCAACATAATCTGGTCATTGGTGAGCTGACGGCGGAAAAAATAAAGGTGAGAATCGGTTCAGCGACCAAACCAGCCAAGGATGAGTCGATGGAGGTGACGGGGCGGGATAGCGTCACCGGACTACCGAAGTCGGTGGTGGTAACGGCGAGCGATGTCCATGAGGCAATCAGTGATCCGCTAAGCCGGATAATCAATATGGTGAAGTCGGTGTTGGAGGAAGTACCACCCGAACTATCCTCCGACATTATTGACAAGGGCATTGTCATGAGTGGGGGGACGGCGACTTTACGGAATTTTGATAAACTTTTGACGGCGCAAACGGGGGTTCCGGCCTTTGTGGCCGAGGATCCGCTTCGGTGTGTAGTAAAAGGTACGGGGATAGCGTTGGAGAATTTAGAGCTTTACCGAAGGAGTGTTTCTACTAATCGTTGATGTTAGCAATAGATCAGTCTATTTTGCTATTAATAGCAATTGATTTTATTTGGTGCCAGATAGATTGTTTGTGCGTATTTAAGAATAAACGTTGTAGCGATTTATAGGGTTGGATTTTTCGGAGTATTTTTTGATTAGGAAGGATGATAGGGTTTTTCCTTTCTTGCTGGATTGGTGAGGAAATTTCCGGTTGATCTGTTTGTCGGAAGGTACCATTGGTTGTTGGTAAGGGTATTTTAGATGATGGGTTAGACCCCGGGTGACGTTTTTGACAATTGTCGAGGATTTGCGCGACGCGGCGAGCCGACGTTTTTTGATGAATACCCTGTGGGGTAGGGTATGAGAGCTTGCGGTAATTAGCAATCAGGCGCTAAGGGTTGATAATTTGTTTGAGACACTATTAAACCTATAGAAGTAACGACAACTTCTTGGTACATCAATCTAAAATTTGATATTTGCTTTTGACAGAGCTTGGTTTCGTTTGCCAACTGACCCGGGTTTTGATTTCGGTTATCCGGCGGGGATTACATTTTTGTCTACCAACCGCTGCGGAGTTTGGTCTAGCGTGGAATTGTCAGCTACTTGCTTTCGAGACGTTGACCTTTTTGTTTAGGGAGATTTTCGTTTTTTAAGAGGCGAATTGACTTCGGCCGAGGTTGTTGAGAATGATTTTTCCGCAGGGAAGGAAGGGAGAGTAATTACCAACTGGATGGAGAAAAGTAGCTGGCGAAAGAATTAAGTAGTTCGCAGAAAAACTCCGATTTTCGTCATAATCAAAGTCTATCATTGGTTTCATTGATATGGGGTGGAAAATGTTGTATTTAACGGATTGCAGGGTCGCATTTTTTAATGTTTTGAATAGCTTTATAATTTCAAATTTAGGTCTGTTCTTGTATGGGCTACCATATTGGGTGAGTTTTGTATATCAGCTTTGATTTTCGGAGACATAATGTGAACGAAAAGACGTTAACGTCATTGAGAAATACCCGAACAAAAGTGTACTATAGTTGTACGATGATTGTTTTTTGGAGTACGTACTAGGGGTCTTGCAGAATAATCTTATAGTAACGTCATTTTTTGACTTGATGATATTAAAATTCAATCTTGGGTCGAAAATTTCATTAAAAAACCAGCCTCTAGTGCTAAAAGGGTGTGAGGTAGACCACGAAAAAGGGTTGATGAGCGGCTAGATAGCAAAAATTGGGCTGTTTGGCAGATGATGAGGGCGAGTGATAGATCTGAGGCTAGTTCGGGGGGAGTATACTAACACTTAATGCAAGTAAAAAAAGTCTTGGGAACCAGACTGGACCTGGTTAGCCGCGAAGAGGCCTTGGACTTAATTGCCAAGTGGCTGTCAGCCAAGGCGCCAAGATTGAAGATGGTGGCCACGGCTTACAGCGAGTTTTTTGTGAAGGCGATAGGTGACGTTGACTTTAGGATGGCCCTAGAAAGCTCTGATTTAGTTGTACCTGATGGTATTGGCCCTTTGGCGGCGATCAATTTTACGGAGTCTTTGGTGCCTTCTGATAATGTTTTCCAAAAGGTGATCAAAGGGGTGAAAACAGGAGGAGCAATTCTTGCCGGTAAGGTGGGACAGCCGGTGGCGGGTTATTGGTTGTTCAAGGAGTTAGTCCAGAGAGCGGCGGAAAAGGGCTGGCGGGTATTTTTGTTGGGCGGTTTTGGCGACACGGCCGGTGAAGTAGCGGCCAGGTTGCGAAACCTGGATGTTGGTTTGGAGGTAGGCTGTGATTCGGGGAGCCAGAGAGTAGATGGGTCAAATAGCGGCGAAGATGCGGCGGTAATCGAAAAGATCAACAAGTTTAAGCCTGATCTGTTGTTTGTTGCCTATGGGCCGGTAAAGCAGGAGAAGTGGCTGGCGGCCAATAAAGGCAGGCTGGCGGCGAAAGTGGCGTTGGGGGTGGGCGGCACTTTTGATGAATTCCTGGGGAAAGTCAGGGAAGCGCCGGAGGTTTTTTCGCGACTGGGCTTAAAATGGTTGTGGCGGCTAGTGGTTCAGCCCAAACGGATGGGCAGAATTTGGCAGGCGGTGGTTGTCTTCCCCTGGTTGGTTTTTCGCGAAAAATAGTTATTTATTACCGCCGGGGTTGATGCCCAACATCCACAAGACGCTTTCTTTTTTGTAGCGGCGGTCGCCGCGGGAATTGATTCTGATGGCGGGGAGTTTGCCGCGCTTGCCCCAACGCTTGATGGTCAGGGTGGAAACGCGCAAAAGTTTGGCGACTTCGGAGACAGTCAGCAGATCGGGGAGATTGGCGAGGCTGAGTTCTTTCTTGGTGACTTCGGTAGTGCTGTCCATGTCTGATATACAAATTACCAGATGAGTAGGAGAGAGTCAATGGGGGAGTTTATGATTTCGTCAGGAATGGATTGCAACTAGCGGCTATGATGCGGAAGATGCCGGCCGGAATTTTAGTCTTGACTAAAAAGGACTTGACAGACAGAATAGTTCAGACTATTATGTACTTGTATGCTCACTCGACACTTGGACCAAGCTTTGAAGGATCATTTCCTGAAATACAAAGAAATCTTGGTTTTATTGGGGGCAAGACAGGTGGGGAAAACCACTCTGGTGAAGAAGATTTTTCCGGATGCGGACTACCTGGTGGTTGACAATGAGCCGGTGAAAAACGCTCTGGAGCGTTATGACCCGGCCGTTTATCGCCAACTGCTTTCGGTTGGGAACCAGTATACGGTCATTGACGAGATCCATAAGCTGACTGATCCCGGTCGATGCGCGAAGATTTTTTACGACCAGATGGGGGAGCGGAGACTGGTGATTACCGGGTCTTCGGCTTTTAATATCAAAAATAAAGCGACTGAAAGTCTGGCCGGCAGAAAGATTGATTATCGTCTTTTTCAGTTGACTCTAAGCGAGTATTTAGTGCAAATGGGTCTGGAAAAAGAATTGTCGCTAGCGCCGATAAAAAGACTAATTGATGGAGAAAGGCGAGAAAAAGTGTTCAAAAGCTATGATCACCAGGCTATTTTAGCGAATATCCTGATATATGGTTCCTATCCGGCAATGCTTTCGCATCAGCAGGATGCCGTTTACTTGACCAACCTGATTGACAGCGTTGTTTTCAAGGATTTGGTTGAGTTGTCGCTTTTGGAAAACAAGGCGGCGGCCTTATCCCTGTTGAAATTATTGGCTTATCAGATTGGTTCTCTGGTAAATTATGCCGAGTTGGCGGCGAAGCTTTCGATTGGAGCCAAGACGGTGAAACGATATATTGAATTATTTGAACAGAGTTTTATTGTTTTTTCCGTGAGGCCATATTCTTCGAGAAAAAGGGATGAGATTGCGAAAATGCCTAAAATTTATTTTTATGATTTGGGTTTGAGGAATGCCCTGATAAATAATTTCGAGGCTCTGGAAACTAGGGGCGATGCCGGATCATTGTTTGAGAACTTCGTGATGGCGGAGTTATTGAAATATAATCATTATGGTGGTTTTGGTTTGGATTTTAATTACTGGCGGACCAAGGGGGGTTCTGAAGTCGATCTGGTCTTAAGTAAGCCGGGTGGTGAGGTTGTCGCGGTGGAGATAAAAAATCGCTCGAAGCGGATCAACCGGTCATTTTTAGCACGCTACCCGCAGTCGAGAATGGTGGTAGTTTCAAGAGAGAATTACTGGGTTTGATGGCAATGGGGGAGTTTGGGTCGGGAGTATATAATCGCTGGCATGTTGGAAAAGTTTTCCGGTGGCTATCCGGATGGTGTTGAGTCTTTGTTGGTGGGGAGGATTCGTTTCGGAGAACCCTTTGGCGATGTTAAGGTTGAGATCGGGAAGATGAAAGAAGGGCAGAAGAAGGCCTTGGTGCTGTTGGTGGCTTGTGACCGGATTTGGGGATTTTTTGAAGACCGGGGTGGCGTAGCCAATGGGCCGCGTTTGGCGCGGTTGGTGCGGGATCTGGCCAGTGAATTGGGGCTAAACAAGGATGGCGGTTCGGGTGATGTTTCCGGGAAGGAGGCGAGGGGTTACTATGATGAATTGGTGCAGATGGGGGTGATGGATAGTGTCGACGAACTGGGGACAAAGAGTGTTTTTTGTACGGTTTGGAAGGTGATCAGTGAGTATGTTACGGCGGAGGAGGGGTGCACCTTGGCAGAGGTGTTATCGTCTTGAGTGTCAAGAGGTCCGACCTCTTAATATAAAAAAGCCCAGGGTGAATGCCCTGGGCTGGGGAGAAGAAGCGTTGGCTACTTCTCTTTTTCGGCGCGCGCGACAATGACGTCGTGCGTTTCGGTCTTGTTCCTGGCAGCGAACTCGTCAATCGCCATTTGCTTCGCTTTCGCGATGGCGACGTTGAGCGCCGGGCTGGCCTCATTGCTGAGGCTTTCCGCCTTGTCCAGGAACGCGATCATGGCCAGGTAGCGTTCCTCCATGGTGCCACTACTCATTGCTTGCATCAGTCCGTCGAACATTGTCATCTCCTTTTTGGCGCCAATCGAAAGAAAGTTCCGCCGCTGTGTTGGCGGATTTGGGGAGATGATAGCCTATAGACAGTCGATTTGCAAGTCTGGGGGCGGCAAAAACGGGGAGGGAGGAGTAAAATATGGGGTATGAATGAGGCGGAAGAACGACGGCGGACGGTTGAGGCCAGGAGGGCGCTGGGGGCGGAGATTATTTTGGGTTTGGATAGTAGCGTTGAATTGAGAGAGTATGCCGGTTCGGCGGACTTGGTTGAGTTTTTTGAGCGGTTTACCGAGGCTGGTGAGGCCTGGCGGATCGCCCTCCTGTCAGCGGCAGAAGCCTTGACCTTGATGCGTGAGGCGGGTGAGTGCCGGGCTGATCCGGAAATGGTAAGGGATTTGATATATTGGTGCCGCCGGGCAGTCGGTTTGCCCGAGGATTTGATTTTTCGAGTTGAAGATGGAGGAGTGACCGACGAGACAGCATTGTTAAGAGGTCGGACCTCTTGATTTATTAAGTCTGGAAGAGCTTCAGATGAGTAATATTTTGAAAGTGTTTAGTGTTCAAGGTATAAAGTTCACCTTCGTGGGTTATGGCTGTTGCGGCGATGGCCGCATCGGCGAGGTCGATAATAATTTTACTGTCTCTGACGATTTTTCCCGCAAGTCGAGCCACGTCGACGTCGTAGGGAAGGACGACTAATTGGCTGATCACGGCCATCATTTGACTCTCTTTGGTTGGGTTAATGGTGCTTTTGCCTTCGTAGAGTTCCTGAATTGAAATGACAGATATCCCCATCTCCTCTCCACTAAACTTCTTTGACAATTCAGAGAGAATTGAGTCGTTAGATGGCTGCCGCAGATGGTCGATGATGATATTGGTGTCAAGGACTACCATTCCGATTTTGCTGATTTAGCCGCCTGGATCTCGGTTTTTCTTCTTTTCTTCTCTGTTTCTTTCCAATTATCACCTTTCCAAGCGCCGGAAGTCGATCTAAGAATCTCTTGGAAGATTATTTTTGAGTCTGAAGAGGCAGTCGATTTGTTGAGGGGGGTGATGAGGACGCCGTCTGATCTTAGAATCAGATTCACGAAGACATTTTCGTCGATGTTTAATTCTTGTCTGAATTTCTTGGGAATGACGATTTGGCCTTTTGAGTTTGGTTTGGTTATTGTAGTTAAATTCATACTGGTACGAATTTAATACAAATCCGGGTTTTTGTCAAGCGTAATACTGATTTGACAAACGGTATTACCGTTGGTAATATGGAATTATGGTTGGTACATCTACAGTTACATCAAAGGGGCAAGTTACCGTTCCCGAGTCGGTGCGGTTGTTCTTGGGGATAGTCCCAGGTGACAGCCTTTATTTTGAGGTGGAGCCAGAGAATGAAGTGGCTAAGATTAGGAAGGCACCGAAAAGTATGGTGTCGGAATTGGCCGGATCGCTGAAGTCAAAAGTCCCGTTCGTGGATAATATGTCGGAGGTTAGAGATAAAGTTTGGAGAGAGGTTGGCAGAATGTACGAGAAAAAGCTTTATGGGAAGAAGAAGGGTTGAAACTGTTTGTGTCGATACCAATGTGGTGCTCCGGTTTCTATTGGGAGACGAATCTAATTTTTATAAACAGGCGGAAGAGATTTTTTTCAGAGCGGAACGCGGAGAAATCAAGATATATCTGGACGAAATAATCGCGGTTGAGGCCGTCTGGGTCCTGATTAAGTTATACAAAATAAAGAAACAGGATGCTTTGGTGACCATGACAAAATTATTGAAGGCTAAATATATCGTCAATCCGAGAAAAAAAATGATGGCTAAGGCAATTATCTTGAGTTCTAGAACAGAATTGAGTTTTCCTGACGCATGGCTACATATAGTGTCCAAAGAGTCGGGGTATAGAATGAAGACGTTCGATTTGGCCTTGATGAGACATTCTGGCAAGGACTAGCACCAAAAAACCCCGCCGAAGCGGGGCTTTTGAAAATTCCACCTCGGTAGTTTTATTTAAGTTCTACTTTAGCGCCAGCGGCTTCAAGCTTTGCTTTGGCGGCTTCGGCGTCTTCCTTTTTGGCGTTCTCAAGCAGAGTCGCGGGAGTTTTTTCGACCAGATTCTTGGCTTCGACCAAGCCTAGATCGTTTTTGATCTCGCGAACGGCCTTGATGACACCAATCTTGTTAGCACCGGCGTCGGTGATAACGACGTTGAACTCGGTTTTCTCTTCGACGGGAGCGGTGGCGGCGGGTGCAGCCCCGCTTAGCGGGGTGGCAACTGGAGCGGCGCTGACACCGAACTTCTCTTCGAGAGCTTTCACCAATTCAGCCACTTCCAGAACGGAGAGTTCACTGATTTGATCAACTATTTTTTGGAGTTTGTCGCTCATGTGATGTTTATAATTAATAATTAATGACGGGCGATAGCCTCGAGGGCGTAGACCAATAATTGGGCGGGAGTGTTGATTTGGCGGACCAGGGCTTGGGCGGGAGCGGCAAGCTGGGCGAGGAGGGTGGCCAGGAGTTGCTCGCGGCTAGGCAGCTGGCTTAAGGTCTCGATGTCTTTGATCGAAAGAATCTGGCCATCGAGGAGGCCAAGCTTGATCTCGGGTAGGCTCTTGTCTTTATCTTTGATGAATTCAGCTAGGGCTTTGGCGGTAGTGACGGCATCGGACTCCGCAAAGATGACGGCGGTGGGACCATTAAGAACGTCTTCGAGTTCTCTGGGAAGGTCGCCTAGCTTTTCTTTGAGGGCAATTTTGAGAAGATTATTTTTGGCGACCAGGAATTCGCCGCCGGCGGCGGAGAGTTTGGCGCGCAGAGTGGTCTGGTCGGCGACGGAGAGGCCGGCGTAGTTGGCGAGGATGACCGCCTTGGCGGTTGCCAGATGGTGTTTAATTTCGGCCAGGCCGTGAACGTTTCTTTGACTGGGCATAAAAATAGCTCGTCCAAAGCGAGCGGTAACAGGTACTCCTGCTGGGGACTTAATGATCGCCCTAGGTCTTTGGACTGAGGGAGATTATATGCCAAGGGGGAAATTATTGCAACGGAGTGTATAATATGGGTCTAAATGGAGAAACTTGATACTTTTCGGATTCAGTTGGAAACTAATATTTGGAGCGTTCTGGGCTTTAATCGGGTGGCTGATGTTTCTGTTTTTGGCAACGAGATTATTTTTAGTTTGAGTAGTCCGGTGGGCGAGGTTGACCCAGCGAAATTAGCCCGGTTTGTGGCCGGCGTGAAGACTCTGGCGCTGGTGAAGGGGGTAGCGGTAGAGGTCGAACTGGGGCATGACCGGGAGTCGGGAAGGGACGTGGTGGTGATTACCAAGCGCTAAGGTTGTGAGGATCGGAAACGAAGTCGGATAGAGTATTCAGGACCGCCGGTAATTTTCCGGAGATGCCGTTTCACAGATGTTATTGTTCTGTAATTGTTTGTCCCAGGTGATGAGGGTGGCATCATTTAATTTGGCCGTTAGGGCAATAACTAGATCGGAAGTTTTCAGTGGTGATTGATTGGATTCCAGAAATGAGGTCAATTCCTCAATTAATTTTTTGTTTAGCGGACTAAATTCCATGATTTATGGGTGAGTTTGTCTTTGCCAAAATGGGAGACATAGACGCAGGAATCAATGACAATTTTAGTCATTTCAGTCTCTCTGACCGCGAACTAGTTTGGTGGCAGAATCCGCCAGGGTGACGCGAAGGGAATCCGGATAATCGGCGAGCATTTTCAGCGTCCGGCGGTAAGGAGACAAACCTTTTTGTTTCGTTTTTATCACCAGGCCCGCGCCTTTTCTAATAAGTTCGGACAGACTAACATTTTCCAGTTTGGCCAGGTGCAGTAGGCGCTCATGCATTTCTTCAGGCAGGTAGATTTGGGTACGGGTCATAGAACTACAATAATGTATACATTACTTTTTGTCAATGCTGGACTAAATTTGACCGAAGGAGTAAAATTATGGGTAATCTGATCTGGATCTTTATACATCTATGTAGTAGGTGGGGAAAAGGTTTGGAAGCAGGGGTTCTTTAAAATGCTCTACATACTTATTTTTCCGGTGGGGACAACGGACTCATGGCGCATGGTGGGTCGGTTGGCCCCACTGGAAATAAAAAACTAAGAGGAGATCTATGGCGCAAATTGTCGTTGTTGATCAGGAGGTCGTTGAGCTGCTCGCAAAAATAAAAGGGAGCAGCATCGGCTTGTTGAAGCTGAAATGCAATGGAGATCACGTGGCCACGCTGGTCAGACTTGGTCTTGCACGGGTCCAGGAAGGTGACGAAACTGGTGGTTTGACAAGGGTGAAAGCTCTGCCTGCCGCCTGGGCAGTCGAGGTCCGAACCGAGTAAGCCTAAAAAAACCAGTGGGGCCATAGTTTTTATTGACCCCGCCTAGGCGGGGATTCTTTTGTCAGTCGACACAGGAGGTGTACCATGACTGATCCGCTTGATGGGTTGCCGCTCATGGCAGCGCCCGAACCCCAAATGCCTCCGCCCGCAAGTGCCCCGGGCGCTGACGCTGAAGTTGAAACATTGAGGGCACGGGTTCGTTCACAACGGGTTGCGCGTGACGCCGCCAGCGTCATCGAGAATCCGAAAACGGGCAACGGCGGTGGCGGAAATTCGTCAAAGCTCCCCTTGTTGGGGAAGCTAACCTCGATGCTTTCTGGCGCCGGCAAAATGGGCAAGAAGAAGTGGCTCGTGGTCGGCGTGGTGGGCGTCGTTTTGATTGTCATTGGTGTTGCCGCCATGTTTGTTTGGCCGATGATCTTTGGCGGGGGCGAGTTTTCGGCAGCGCCGACGGTTTCGGCGCCTGTATTCGTCGAACCGTCTCCGGGTCCGGCCGTAGTTCAACCGACGGCGCCGCGGTCCGGCTGGGATTACACTTTCAAGGTCCCGCAAAGCCGGAGTGAGTGGGGCCTGGGCTGGGAATTGACCTGGGTGATGCTCGTTCTGGTCATCCTGTTCTTCCGGTCAGAAGCGCGGCACCGCGGCGAAGAATGGGACTTCTATATTGTCGGCGGCCTGTTGCTACTGGCGATGTTGATCATGGTGGCGGCCAAGGGCTTTGTTGTCGTCGCGGTGGACCAGTGTGTCTACTGGGCCGGCAAGGATTGTCCGATGAACGTGTTGAGCCTCGACATGATCAATACCGGCTCGATGTTTATGTGGGTCGTCGCCTTTATGGTCGTCTTCGTTGGTGGCGCCGCCTCTTCGCTGACTGGTAAGGTTGACCTGACCCCTTGGGCGGTCGGCACCTTTATCGTTGGCGTCCTGGCCAAGCTGCTTTTGCCCGCGGGTGTGGCCCAGACCTTCGCGGTCGGCGTGATCGCCCTGGGAGTTCTGATCTACCTGTGTGAGATCGGCGGCCTGTCGGGAGGCAAACTGACGGTGGCCGGCCTCTTTACCGTCGCTTTTGGTATTCTGGTTATGGTGTTGGCGACGGTTATTCTCACCCTGGCCTTTCGGTATCTGGCCAGTGCTGCTGCGGGCGACTACCCCGTCCTGGCGACCTGGCTTTATCAGGCGCGGTTTGTCTGCGGCCTGGTGACAGGCTGGCTGGTGGCGACTACGATTACCTACGCGGCTACTCCGGCTGTGCCTCCGCAGATCCAACGACTGGGGTCGGGCAGTGTCGTCGTCGGTGACTCAGAGAAGATTGACGCGGTTATCTTTTTGCTGATGACCTTGGGGGTAATCTTCGTGATGAACTGGGCGCCGGCGCTGGCCAAGCTGATGTAGTAACTATGTGGAGCAAGTTTTTCCCGAGGGTGAGGCAGTGATGCCGCGCCCTCGGGATTCCGCTAGAGGAAATTGAAAACAGTTTTTTCTAGCGGAAGCAGGCACATTTCAAAAGAAAGGTAGGAAGCCATGAGTTGGTTACCCGTATTGCGGCGAGTGGTGGCGATTGTAGTTGTCGTGGTGGCGATCGCGGTGGGGATTTGGACCGGCGATTGGCGCTGGGGCGCCGCCGCGCTGGGTTTGGGGTTAGTCGCGGCCTTTGGTTTGGGCCGCTCTCTGAATTTCTAAAACCGGTGGGGTGCGACGGGAAAGCCGTCGGCCCCACCCCATATTTTTTGTTATTGACAATTATAAGATGGGGAGCGTAAGATACGGCCATGACAAGATCAGGTAGATCGGAAGCGGTTATCGAAGGTGAAGTTTTACTTCATTCTTCAACGGTTGATTTGGTCGCTGTTTCGGAGAGATTGGCCGCTAACCCCGCTTTATTGACAAGGGCATCTGTGGTGTTTGAGGGTGGTTTATACAAATTGGTTCTTCCCGGTGAGATCGAAAGCGATGAAGAGTTGACGATCTTGACGCTGGCGGAGAAAGACGTCAAAAATACCCAAGGACTGGAAGCTAAACTGGCAAAGGCGTTGGCCGCCGCAGGATACGATGGTGATGCGGAGGAGGCGATCAAGGTAGTCGCGACCAAGTTGGTTGCGGACGCGTATATAAACAAGAAAGAATCAGGTGGCGGCAATGATGTTTTTTCGGCTGTTGGAGCAAGGAAATTTAATGATGGCGGCGTGATTGAGAACCTGCAGATGACGGCGGTCAGGCCGTTCACCGTTTTTACGGCGAAGGGTTGGCAGTCGGCCAAAGATGTGGCGAATGAGAACTGGGAGCGGGCAGTTTTGGACGCGATGCGGGCTAACGATACGACCAGGTTTGAGTATCTGGCGGCCCAGGCTGCCAAGGCTCTGGAAACGACTGGCTTGCTGGGGATCGAAGCTTCTTGGCGTGAGTTGTACGAAAATTCGATGACCCTGATGTCGGGAGCGGGCAACTATCCATCGCTGAATACGGTCCAGGGACTAGAGCTTTTTATGAAAAAGATTTACGCACCACAGGTGGCCCTTTTATTGGCCGGGCCGGAGATCGCTTCGACGATGGGTGATCATCAAGCGGCGATGATTACGGCTGAATTAAAGAAACAAATGGAGATT
>Ga0209727_1002078_pt1 | contig 14876 bp, 13 predicted proteins | sample RifGroC1_FD_183995 | JGI IMG/M metagenome (GOLD analysis project Ga0209727, IMG submission 183995) | Groundwater microbial communities from Rifle, Colorado, USA - Groundwater C1 (SPAdes) (version 2) | ecosystem: Environmental > Aquatic > Deep subsurface > Groundwater | place: Rifle, Colorado...
TTGAGCGTTTCTTCCGCGTCCGCCGGAAAAATCCAGGTCCGTCCGCCGCCTTCCACCACGACTACGGACTCGCCGGCGCCGATGCTTCCGGCGTAGACATAAAAAAAAGACGCGGCCGTCACCAGGACGGCCGCCGCCAGGGAGATCCAGTCGAACGGTTTGAGGCGGAACGCAGGGTTTCCGCTCATTCGGGGAACGCCCTCAGCTGCATCCGCCGCAGCCGCAGCCGGAGGATGCCGTCTCTTCCTCGCCGCCGCAGCCGCAGCCTTCGCCGCACTCGTCTCCGCACTCGTCCCCGCATCCGCCGCCGCATCCGCAGCCGGTATGCTCGTGGTGGGGATGGCCGTGTTCTATCTCCTCGGCTGAAGCGGCGCGGATCAGGACGACCTTCACGTCGAAGTTGAGGTCGATCCCCGCCAGCGGGTGGTTCGCGTCTACGGTGACCATGTCCGCGCCCACCTTGGTGATCGTGACCATGCGCGAGCCCTCGGCCGTCTCCGCTTCGAACTGCATGCCTTCGGAGATATCCTTGATCTCGCCGAAGCGGTCGCGGGCGACGTTGACGACGAGGCCTTCGTCGCGGACGCCGTAGGCATCCGCTGCGGGAATGCTGACTTTGAAGGAATCACCTTCGTCTTTGCCTTCGAGGGCTTTCTCGAGGCCGCTGATGATGTTCTCGTTACCGTGGAGGTAGGAGAGGGGGCCGGTTTCGGCGGAGGAATCAAGAACCTCGCCGGAAGAGTCGGTAAGGGTGTAGTCTATGCTGACAACCCGGTCTTTCGCTATGTTCATGCAAGTTCATACCATATAGGCCTGTTCGCGTAAAGCCGGGGAAAACCGCGCGCGCGATGGACAAGTCAACGGCGAGCGGCTATACTCGAATGGAAATTCGATTCATCCAATGCCATTTGAGATAAAGGAGTTCGCGATGGATAACAGGACAAGCATGCTGCTTTTCATCGGCCTCGTCGTGCTGTTCGCGTTCACGTTCGTCTTCGGCCTCGACGCCCTCACGATGGAAAGCCTAAAGTACGGCGTGATCGCCCTCATCGGCTACCTCGTCTGCATCGGCTTTTCACTTTTCCAGCGCTCTCTGCTCAAGAAGGAAGGCGGAGCCATGGCGCTCTGGTTCTATTCCTATTCGATCGTGATCGGAATCATCTTCGTTTGGTACCTCACCCGCTGCGGAACCGCTTTCGGTCTTTGGTGATCGGCCGCCCGCTTATACCGTAACGACCAGAAGCCGCCCCGTCCGGGGCGGCTTTTTTATTCGCGAAGTTTTGGCGTGTTTCTATTGACAGTAACATCCGGACGTGGTAATTTTTGCACCGGACGTTACTGTGCATAGAAACACCTTGGAGGATCGGATGGGCGGAAAGAGGGGCGACGAGATCGTGACGAGCATGCCGGGCGAGCGCTTCACGCCATTCACCTTGGCGAAGAAGCTCGGCGCCAAGGCGATCCTGGAATCGGCCTCGTTCAAGCAGGGCCGGGAACGCTATTCGCTGATACTCGTGGACGAGGCTTTCCGCGTGAGGCAGGATGCAGGCGGGGTCTCCTTCGTCGTCGGCGCATCTTCCTACCCCTGGAAGATTCCTGCGGACCTGGAAACCGCGGGCCGCGTGCCGGACATCCTGGACGCCCTTGCCTGCATAGCCGCGCAGAATGAGGGCGCCGCAGGCGGACTGCCCATTCCCGCCTCGGGGATAGGCTTTTTCGGCTACGATTTCGTGAGGCGCTGCGACAAGGTGCGCATCGCCTCCAAGCCGGATTCGATAGGCGTGCCCGAAGCTGAGTTTATCGTCGGTCATCTGTACATCGTTTTCGACCATTATACCGATACCCTGCATGTCGTCGGGCTGAACTATGCGGAGCACGAGGTGGATCTGGCCGCGCGCACCGCCGAACTCCGCAAACGCCTGGCCGACTTGGACTTCAGTTACCTCGCCGCCCCGGCGGACGCAGTGCCTTTCCGCATCGTCTCGGACGAGGACGCGGACCGCCTGTCCTACATGGCGGGCGTGGAGAAGATCCGCGAGCACATCATCGCGGGAGACCTCCTGCAGGCTGTGCTTTCCCGCCGCCTCATGGCCGAATCGGCCTTGGAACCCCTGGAGGGTTACCGGAGACTACGCTCCGCGAGTCCATCGCCGTACCTCTTCTACATCGATTTCGGCACCTACGTACTGCTCGGGGCCTCGCCTGAAAGCCTTGTCCGCCTGCGCGACGGCGTGGCCTCCATCCGGCCGATCGCCGGCACGCGGAGACGTGGAAAGGACGCCGACGAGGACGTCCTGCTGGAAAAAGAGCTGGCGGCAGATCCCAAGGAACGCGCCGAGCACCTGATGCTCGTGGACCTGGCGCGGAACGACCTCGGCCGCGTCTGTGCGCCCGGCTCGGTGGTCGTCACCAAAAGCATGGAGCCGGAGCGCTTCTCCCACGTGATCCACCTGGTTTCGGAAGTGGAGGGGAAGCCGGCGGCGGGAAAATCGCCCTACGACCTGCTGCGCGCGGCCTTCCCGGCGGGGACGGTTTCGGGCGCGCCCAAGATCAGGGCCATGGAGATCGTCTCCGAGCTTGAGCGTTTTGACCGGAGTTTCTACGCGGGAGCCGTCGGCTACCTGGACGCCCACGGCGGCTTCGATACCTGCATCGCGATCCGCTCGGCCCTCGTGAAGGACGGGAAGTGGAACCTCCAGGCGGGGGCGGGCATCGTCTACGCCTCCAAACCGGAACGCGAATGGGAAGAGACGAACGAGAAACTCGCCGCCCTGCGCGCGGCACTTGCGGGAGGTTCCAGATGATCGTCCTCATCGACAATTATGATTCATTCACCTACAACGTGTACCAGTACTTTGCCCGGCTCTCGTCGGAAGAAATCAGGGTGATCCGGAACGACGAGATCGATATCGAAGGCCTGGACGCTCTGGCCCCTTCCCGCCTGGTGATCTCCCCCGGCCCCGGCCGACCTGAGGACGCGGGCATCAGCGTCCAGGCCATCAGGCATTTCGCGGGCAGGATTCCGATCCTCGGCATCTGCCTCGGCCACCAGGCCATCGGCTACGCCTTCGGAGGCAGGATCGTCGGCGCCAAGCGCATACGTCACGGCGAGGCGGAGCCGATCGCGCTGGACGGACGCGGCGTGTTCCGCACGATCGGAACTTCCTCGGTCTTCACCCGCTATCACAGCCTCGTTATCGCCGAGGACAGCATGCCCGCAGAGCTTGAAGTGACCGCGCGGAGTTCAGACGGCGATGTGATGGGCGTGCGGCACCGGCAGTTCGATATCGAAGGGGTGCAGTTCCATCCGGAGTCCATCGCTTCGGACGGGGGCGAAGCCCTCATCAAGGCCTTTCTGTCCTACCGGCGCGAACCCTTCGCCTTCAAGGCCACCCTCTCCAAGCTCATCGCAGGCCAGGATCTTGACCGCGCGGGCGCCGAAGCGTTCATGGAAGAACTGACCGACGGAACGCTGGACGCTTCCAAGGTGACCGCCCTGCTCGTGGCCTTCGCCGCCAAGAAGCCGGCCGCCGTGGAGATAGCCGGTTGCGCGGCGGTGCTCCGCCGGAAGAAGACCCGCTTCGTCACCAAGCTGGAGACGACCGATACCTGCGGGACGGGCGGGGACGAATCGGGATCCTTCAACATCAGCTCCATGGCCGCCCTCGTCGCGGCCGCCTGCGGCGTTCCGGTGGCGAAGCACGGCAACCGCGCGGTGTCCAGCAAGTCGGGAAGCGCCGATTTCTACGAAGCCCTCGGCATCCCGGTGAACATTACGCCGGCGGCGGCGGAGGAACTACTTGAGCGGACGAACTTTGCCTTCCTTTTCGCGCCCCTGTACCACGGCGCGATGAAGCACGCCGCCGCCGCGCGCAAGTCCATCGGGCTGAAAACCATCATGAACCTCGTGGGCCCCTTGTCCAATCCCGCGAGCGCGAAGTACCAGGTGATAGGCGTCTACGACGAAGGGCTGCTGAAGCCGGTCGCCGAAGCCGCGCGCCTGCTGGGCGTGGAGCGGGTTCTGACGGTGAAGAGCCGCGACGGCATGGACGAGATTTCCCCCTGCGCCCCTACCGATGTCGTGGAGATCGGAAGCGACGGGATCATGAAGGAATACGTCTTCGATCCGGTCATGGAGGGATTCGGAACCTACCGGCTCGAAGAACTCTCGGGCGGCGACGCGGCGGAGAACGCGCGCCTGGCGCGGGAGCTGATCGGCGGCGCGGGCAGGCCGGCCATCGAGGCCGCGGTCGCCTTCAACGCGGGAGCCGCCCTGTACGTCAGCGGCCGCGCCGCAAGCATCGCGGAAGGCGCGCGGATAGCCGCTTCCTGTCTGGCTTCCGGCGCCGTCGCCGCCAAGCTGGAGGAGTTGAGGCAGCCCGCCCCCAGTGTTACGAACCTTAGGGATACCGCACGTGCCTGAGTCATCCGCATCCGTAACGGGCACCATCCTGGACCGCATAGTCGCCGACAGGCGGCGCGACCTGGCCTCGCTCGGTCCTTTTTTCGGTTCGCCGGTTCCCGCCCGCAGGAGCCGGCCGGTGGTCCCCTTCCTGGCCCGGCCGGGCGCCATCCTGGAGATCAAGCGGGCCTCGCCCTCCAGGGGGGCCATCGCGGCCGACCTGGATCCGGCGCGCCTGGTCCGCGCCTATGCGGAGGCGGGGGCGCGCGACGTTTCGGTCCTCACCGAACGCAACCACTTCCGTGGCTCCCTGGACGATCTCATGGCGGCCGCCGCCGCCCGTCCGGAAATCGCCTTCCTCAGGAAGGACTTCCTGCTGGAAGCGGAGGAGATCGATGTATCCTACCGCGCGGGTGCCGATGCGGTGCTCCTGATTGCCCGCATCCTGGACGAAGACCTCCTGCGAAAAATGGCCGCGGCCTGTCGATCCCGGGGCCTGACCCCCTTCGTGGAGGTCCGCGACGCGGCCGACGCGGAGAAATTCCGCGCCGTCGCGGCTGACGGTCCCGTACTCGGCGGCGTCAACTCCCGCGACCTCGCCACCTTCCGCATCGATCCCCTGGCGCCCGCCGCGCTCCGGAGCCTCCTGGGCGAGCGGGCCGTCTACGAATCCGGTATCGATACACCCGGCAAGGCCGCCTACGCGCGGCGCCTCGGCTTCCAGGGCATCCTCGTCGGGGAATCCGCGGCACGCGATCCGGCCAAGGCTGCCGGCCTCGTTTCCGCCTTCCTCGGCGAGGACTCCGGTTCCCCGAATCACCCTAAGCTTCGTGACACCGACGGGAAATTCTGGCGTGCGGTGGCCGAGCAGCGGGGAGTCGCTGACGAAGGTGCCGCCCCGCGCCGTCCTCTCGTCAAGATCTGCGGACTGACGCTCGTGGACGACGCGCTGGAGGCCGCCCGCCTGGGCGCCGACCTGCTCGGCTTCGTGTTCGCTGAAAGTCCCCGAGCGGCCGACGCCCGCGCGGTCGCCGAGACCGCCCGTGCGCTGGCCGCCCGTGCGCTGACCGTCCGGGCGCCTGCCGCCCATGCCCCGGCCGCCCGCGCCGGAAAGCCGCTCCTGGTCGGCGTCATCACGGACCCCGCTTCCGACCGAGGCCGCGTTGCGCTGGACCTGGCGCGGAAAGGATTGCTGGACGCCATCCAGTACCATGGGGACGGTGGACCGGAGGCTTTGGCTGCCCTGGACGCAGCGCCCGCCGGCCGCTATTCGGTCGTACGCGTTGCGAGCGCAACCGATCTGGACGGTGTGGACCGCCTGCTGGAGGCGGGGGAGCCGAGGGTACTCGTGGACGCGAAGGTCGCGGGAACCGCGGGCGGCACCGGAACGGGCGTTCCCCGCGAGCTCATTGCCTCGATCGCATCGCGCGGTGCCCTCTGGCTTGCCGGCGGCCTGGGGGCGGATAATGTCGGCGGCATCATGGATGCGTACCGACCCGAGCTGATCGACGCTTCCAGCAGGCTGGAATCCGAAAAAGGGCGCAAGGACCACCGGGCGCTTCAAGCATTCTTCAAGGAGATCGACAACCATGCGCGTCAATGAAGATACGGATCGGAAGGATGCCCGCCGCTCCCGGGACGGATATTTCGGACCCTACGGCGGACGCTACGTTCCCGAAGTGCTCAGGAGCGCGATAGAAGAGATCGAAGCCGCCTTCGTGAAGGCGATGGCCGATCCCGCCTTCGCCGCCGAGCTGCAGCGTCTCCGGAGCGACTTTATCGGCCGTCCGACGCCGCTGCTCCATGCGGAGAACGCCTCACGCCTCCTGGGCGGCGCGGATCTGTACATCAAGATGGAAGGCCTGGCGCACACCGGCGCGCACAAGATCAACAACGCGGTCGGCCAGGTCCTGCTGGCCAGGCGCATGGGCAAGCGGCGCGTGATCGCGGAGACGGGAGCCGGCCAGCACGGGGTGGCGACCGCCGCGGCCTGCGCAAAGCTGGGCGTCGAATGCGTGGTCTACATGGGCTCAACCGACGTGGACCGGCAGCAGCCGAACGTCGCGACCATGGAACTCTTCGGCGCGAAGGTCATTCCGGTGAGTTCCGGTTCGCGTACCCTGAAGGACGCCATCAACGAGGCCTTCCGGGACTGGGCGGGAAGCTTCGCGGACACCTTCTACGTGATCGGCTCGGCCCTCGGTCCCTCGCCGTATCCGGACATGGTCCGCACCTTCCAGTCGGTCGTCGGCCGGGAAACGAAAAACCAGCTCGCCGAACGGGGCGTGGTGCCCGAAGCCCTGGTCGCCTGCGTCGGCGGCGGCTCCAACGCGATCGGCTTCTTCGAACCCTTCCTGGATCTGGAGAATCCCCGCCTCATCGGCGTGGAAGCGGGGGGAATAGGTCCCGGCCCGGGAGAGCACGCTTCCCGCATGACGGGTGAAGGGGCCCGCACGGGCATAGTCCACGGGTACAAGAGCCGCTTCCTCCTGGACGAGGACGGCCAGGTGGCCGAGACCCGTTCCATCTCCGCGGGCCTGGACTATCCGGGGATCGGCCCCGAACTCGCCGCCCTCGGCCGTTCGGGCCGGGTCGAATTCCGGCGCGCGACGGACGCCGAGGCCCTGGAGGCCCTGTCCTTCATCGCGAAGAACGAGGGGGTCGTCTTCGCCCTGGAAAGCGCGCACGCGGCCGCCGCGGCCATCTCCCTGGCCCGCTCGCTCCGTCCCGGCAAAGCCGTTGTCGTCAACATGTCCGGGCGGGGGGACAAGGACCTCTTCATCACCGCGCCCGTGTTCCGGCCGGTCGAATGGAAGGCCTTTCTGGAACGGGAGCTGGCCGCGTTGAATGCGGAGGGAAAGAAATGAGCGACCGAATCGTCCTGATGGCCCATCTGGTGGCCGGTTACCCCGACGCTTCCGGATGCCGGGCCGCCGCGCGCGGCCTTGTGGAGGGCGGCGCTTCGATCCTTGAGGTGCAGATCCCCTTCAGCGACCCGAGCGCGGACGGTCCTTCCATCCGCGACGCCTGTGCGCGCTCCCTCGCAGGCGGAACCAGGGTGGCCGATGCCTTCGCCTTCGTCGCGGAGCTGCGCGCCGAGTTCCCGGCCGTTCCCGTGTTTCTCATGGCCTATGCGAGCCTCGTGGCCACTCCGGGCGCTCCCGCCTTCTGCGCGGCTGCTCGCAAGGCGGGAGTCGCGGGCCTCATCGTTCCCGACCTCCCCTACGATGCCGACGAGGGCCTCGCTGCGGCCTGCGCCGCCGAAGGCCTTGCCTCGGTGCCCGTCGCCGCGCCATCCATGCGCAGGGAACGCCTCGCGGCGATGGCCTCCCTCGGACGCCCCTGGCTGTACGCGGCCCTTCGGGCCGGCATCACCGGCGCCGCGACCGAGGTAGGGGAGGACACCAAGTCCTTCCTCGCCGCGGCCGCCGTCGGCGGCTCCAAGGTGCTGGGAGGCTTCGGCATACGGACCGGCGCCCAGGCGCGGAGCGTGGCGCCGTACGTGCACGCGGTGGTCGCGGGCAGCGTGTTCGTGGACGCGATCTCGGCGGCGGTCGCGGCCCAGGACGCGGGCCGGACGCCCGCCTACTCAGGCTCCCCGCGCGTCCGCGACGAGGCGATCAGGCGCGCGGTGGGCGACCGGGCCCGGGAGATCACCGGCGTCTGAGCTCCGCGATCGTGACGGGCAGGCCGGTCGCCAGGCTCTTGTTGGCGGCGATGCCCACCATGATGGAATCGCTGCCCGAGCGGTGGTCGGCCGCCCGCCCCAGAGGATCGGCCAGGTCGCCGAGGAAGAGGTCGCGGAGGAGGCGCTTGTCTCCGCCGCCGTGGCCTGCTTCGGCGTCCGACGCGATCGGTATTTCCAGCGGTTTTCCCCAGAGCGGCCGCACCAGGATGCGGACCGATTCGTCAAGTTCGACCTCACGCGAATCGCGCAGGTCGGGTCGGTTCTGGTCCTTCTCCGAGCCGGAAACATAGGAATTCTCGACTACTTCGTATTCCAGCCGGCCCTTGGTACCGTTGAACGCGACCCGGTAGCCTTCCCAGGGGGAATATGCGGTCAGGTGGTAGCTCATCGTCGCGCCGCTGGCGTAACGGACTAGGGCGGCCATGTCGTCCTCGATGGAGATGCAATCCGAGAAGACGCTCTGGTCGCGCCGGTAGCCGTCGTCCTTTTCTGCATCCAGGTACATCCCGCGGAACGCCTCGTCCTTGGACAGGTCCAGGGCGAAGGGATCGGCTGCCGCGTTCGGATGGCCCGTGCCGCGGTCGTAGAAGGCGGTCACGCCGCGCGCTTCCGCGTTCTCCCGGCCGTAGAACACCAATCCGCCCTGCGCGTAGACCAGGGTCGGATTGGTGTCCAGCCACCAGTTGACCAGATCGAAGTGGTGGGTCGCCTTGTGCACGAACAGGCCGCCCGAGTTCTTCTTGTCGCGGTGCCAGCGCCGGAAATAGTCCGCCCCGTGCTTGGTGTCCAGCAGCCACTCGAAGTGGACGGATTTCACTTCCCCGATCGCGCCGCCCATGAGGACTTCCTTCACTTTGCTGTTGCGCGGGGCGTAGCGGTAATTGAAGGCGACCCTCAGCTTCCTGCCTGTCCTCGCTATCGCGTCCTCGATGGTCGCGGATTTTTCGGCGTCTATGGTCATCGGCTTCTCGGTGATGACATCGCATCCGGCTTCCATGGCCCGGACGATATACAGGTGGTGGGTACGGTCCATCGAGGTGACGATGACCGTATCCACCTTCCCGGTCGCGATCATTTTCTCGAATTCGGCGGGCGCGAAGGCGGGAACGGGCGGCGCGGCGAATTTTTCTGCCAATTGGGCGTTCGCCCAGGCCATCCGCGTCGGATTGGAGTCGCACAGGCCGACGAGTTCGCAGGCGGAAGCATAGTCGCCCAGCAGCGCGTGTGAATACATCTGCGAGCGCGACCCGGTTCCGACGATCGCGTAGCGTTTTTTTCCGGACATCGGTTTCCTCCTCAGGATGGAATCAAAGTAACCGGTTTTTGGCTTCGGGGCGATCGCACGGGCGCTCAGGTATTTGACATTTTCGCTCATTGAATCGATATTGCTCCGATGCTAACCTATCTGGGAGCCGGCGAGCGCCGTTATGGCGAGATGCCGGTCCGCGTGTACGGTCGCCAGTCTTGGGAGTTCGAAGCGGTGCTTGGGGGCGAAATCCGGCCGGTTTTTCCGGGGGAAAACCGCGATCCCGCTGGCGCCCGCGGGCAGTTGAGGGAAAATTCGCTCTGGATATTCCCTCCCGCGTTTGAGCACGGTTGGTCGGGGCGGCCGGGCAACGCGGCCGAGATCGCCGTCTTCCATTTCGATACCTTGGCCGAGCCTGCCGCGGCCTTCCTCCGGCGCCGAGGCTTCGTCGTCGCCCGTTTGGACGATGAAGCAAAGTCGCTCATCCGTAGCCTCGCGGCTGGGCTATCCGAATCGCGCGCTGCGGACGATCCTCTATATCCCCTGAGGGCCGAAAAGGCCGCGATCGAGCTGTCCCTGATCGCGCTGGGGGACTTGAGCGCAGCGGAACTCGCTCCCCTCGTGGATAGGGCGGAATATGCCGCCTCCCTCGCTATGGCATGGTACTCCGAACATCTGGCGGAGGGACCGACCCTGGCCGATGCAGCCCGCGCGGCCAATTGCTCCGAAAGCCATTTCAGGCGGCTGTTCCGCAGAGCCCGGGGCGCCTCTCCTCAGGAAGCTTTCGAGCGGTTGCGCCTGGAGCGCGCGGCGGCCATGCTGCGCCGCGGCGACGCCTCCATAAAGGAAATCGCCGCCGCCTGCGGTTATGAAAGCCAGAGCTGTTTCAGCAGGGCTTTCAGGCGTCATGAGGGCAGGGCACCGCGGGAGGTTATGCATTCCTTTCCGGAGAGGACTTGATCGTATTCGTGTTTGTTTCTATGAAAAGAATCGAAAATCGGATCTTTTTTCTTCCGGAACGTAACCCTCGGCCTTAAGCGTTGTTACCTTATCGATGAGCGAACGTAGTTGTTCTTCACCTACCGCGGCCGGCTTCCTCCTTCCGGCCGCGGTTCTTTTTTTTGCCTGACACGGAAATTCCTTCCGCCCTCCGCGTTTCCGGACGATACCAGCTTCCCCGGCCCGTCCCCGATCAAGTCCGCCCTTCCCGCTTCCCGCAAGGCTTCCAGCACCAGGGAACGGTTTTCGGGCCGGTCGTACTGCAGGAGAGCCCGCTGCAGGCGCTTCTCCCGTTCCCCGCGGGCAACAGGTATGGGCTTCATGTCGCGCGGATCCAGGCCGGTGCGATACATCGCGGTCGCCAGGGTCCCCGGGGTCGGGTAGAAGTCCTGGGCCTGGTCCGGCACGAAGCCGGTGCGTTTCAGGTGAAGGGCCAATTCGATCGCGTCGTCCAGAGTGGAACCGGGATGGCTGGAGATGAAGTAGGGTATCAGGTATTGCTTGAGGCCGAGCCTCCCGTTCGTTTCCTTGAATAGTCCGCGGAAGCGCTCATAAGCCGCGTTCCCCGATTTTCCCATCGCCTCCAGGACCCGGTCCGAGACATGCTCCGGGGCTACCTTGAGTTGGCCGCTCACGTGGAATTCGCAGAGCTCATCCATGAAGTCCCGCCCGCCCGTCTCGTCCAGCATCAGGTAGTCGAAGCGTATGCCCGAACGGATGAAGACCTTCTTGATGCCCGGCACCGAACGTATCGCGCGCAGGGTATCAAGGTATTCCCTGTGGTCTACCCGCAGCCGCGGACAGGGTTCGGGGTGCAGGCATTCCCGGTCGGCGCAGGCCCCGCCTTTCTCCTGCAGGGCGCAGGCTGGCGCGCGGAAGTTCGCCGTCGGCCCGCCGACGTCGTGGATGTAGCCCTTGAAACCTTCGGTCCGCGCGAGGACGCGGGCCTCGCGGACCAGGGATTCCCGGGTCCTGCCTCGCACGGCGCGTCCCTGGTGGAAGGTGATCGCGCAGAAGGAGCAGCCGCCGTAGCAGCCGCGGCTTGAAACCAGGGAATATTCCACTTCCTTCAGGGCGGGCACGCCGCCTGCTCCGTCGTACATGGGATGCGCTTTGCGCGTGTAGGGAAGCTCGTAGACCCGGTCAAGTTCGGCGCCTGAGAGCGGAAAAGAGGGCGGATTCTGTACGATCCAGCGTTCGTCCGTCTTCTCGGCCAGGATGCCAGCGCCGAGGGCGTCGGCGTTCCGGTTCTGGATCATGAAGTGCTCGGCGAATGCGCGCAGGGAAGCCGGATCGGTGCCCGAGACGCTCCCGTAATCGGGTAGCCGGACGTAAGCCCCCTCGGACAGCCGGGGGCCGCCGTGCGAACGGACGCAGGTGCCGCGGACGTCGCGGATGGCGGCGACGTCTTCCCCGTCCCGCAGCCGGCCGGCGATCTCGCGGATCGCGTTCTCGCCCATCCCGTAGACCAGGATATCGGCCTTGGAATCCAGCAGTATCGAACGGCGGACTGTGTCGGACCAGTAATCGTAGTGGGCAAGACGACGGAGGCTCGCCTCCACCCCGCCGATGATCACCGGCGTTTCCTTGAAGGCTTGCCGGGCAAGGGCGACGTAACGCAGGGTCGCCCGGTCCGGTCTGAAACCCGCCTTGCCGCCGGGGGAATAGGCGTCCTCCGAGCGGGGCTTCCGCGCGGAAGTATAACGGCTGACCATCGAATCGATGTTGCCCGCGCCGATGAGGAAGCCGAGCCGGGGCTTGCCGAGGACGGCGAAGGCGGACGCATCGTCCGCCGGCTGGGCGATGATTCCGACACGGTAGCCGTCGGCTTCCAATATCCGGGATACAACCGCAGCCGCGAAGGACGGGTGGTCGACGTAGGCATCGCCCGAGACGAAGATGAAGTCCGCTTGGTCCCAGCCGAGCTCGTCCATGTCCCGTCGGGAGACGGGCAGGAATTCGTTCTTTATGATGGAGCTGATCCTATCCCGGCGTCTCCGCCGGGCGGCTAGACGGAAACCACCTCGGTGACTTCGGGAACTTCCTTTACGAGGTACTTCTCAATGCCCAATTTGAGGGTCATCTGCGACATCGGGCAGGATCCGCAGGCTCCCGTGAGCTTGACCGAAACGACGCCCGCGGCGTCGACGGACACGAACTCCACATCTCCACCGTCCGCCTGCAACTGGGGACGCACGTCTTCAAGCGCGGTCCTTACCTTCTCTTCGAGCATATTGATCTCCTCTATATAGGATAATATTGAATATAACACCGACGGGTCAAGCGACCGCTATGGCACCGCGGCCGGGTGGCACTGTGTCGCAGCGGCGCCTCAATAATGCGGCGGCTTGCGGTTGGGCAATTCTTCCAGCTCCGAGGCGATCTGCAGAAGCTTTTCCTTGACCGCCTCGTGCTCCGCCAGGAGCTTGTCCGTCGCGGCGTTCCGCTCCACGACTTCATTCTGCAGGCGCGCGATGAAGTCCTCAAGATAGGCGAGCTTGGTTTCAAGGGTCTCGAAGCGTGCTTCGATCTCGTTCCGTTCCATTGCCGGAGTATATATGAGCCGCTGCCGCGTTGAAAGACGGGGTCGGCCCGAGTATACTTCTCCCGATACGGAATCCGCAGGAGGCGCGCGATGGGCGAAGGGTACGATTTCAGCATCGATGATCTCGGAAAAAGGACGATCGAATCGCCCATCAACCTCTCCAAGGTGTCCGGCGACTACATGGCCAATTACGTTTCCGACGACTCGTACGTGCGTTATCTCGTGGACGCGCAGCCCGGCCCCCAGACCCCCATCGCACGGGCGGAGCTCTTCGAGCGGGCCGGTCCCCGGGAGAAGATCTACTTCAGTCCCCATCATGTCCATGCCGGCATCGTGACCTGCGGCGGGCTTTGCCCGGGCCTCAACGACGTGATCCGCGCCATCGTCCGCTGCCTCTGGTACCGTTACGGCATCAAGCGAATTTCCGGTATACGCTACGGCTACAAGGGCTTCCTCCCCGAGTACAATTTCGACGTGAAGGCTCTGGATCCGGATATAGTCGACGATATCCACAAGATCGGCGGTACCATACTCGGAACCGCCCGGGGCGGCGGAAAGCAGGTCGTCGAGATTGTGGACGCGATGGAACGGCTCAATCTCAACATGCTTTTCTCGATCGGCGGGGACGGTACCCAGCGCGGATCCCTGGACATCGCCAACGAGATCGAGAAGCGCAATCTGAAGATCGCTGTCATCGGCATACCGAAGACGGTCGACAACGACTTCTCCTTCATCCAGAGGTCCTTCGGTTTTGATACCGCGGTCGTTAAGGCCGTGGAGGCCGTCACCGCGGCCCATATGGAAGCCCACTCGCAAATCAACGGCATCGGCCTCGTGAAGGTCATGGGCCGCGAATCGGGATTCATCGCCGCGCACACCGCCCTGGCCAGCCATGAGGTCAATTTCGTGCTTATCCCCGAGGTTCCCTTCGACCTTGACGGCCCGAACGGCCTCCTCAGGCACCTCGAAAAGCGGCTTGAGAAACGCCAGCACGCCGTCATCGTCATCGCCGAGGGCGCCTGCCAGGACATCCTGGCCAAGGAAGCCAAGACGGACGCTTCGGGAAACCTGAAGATGGGGGATGTCGGCGTATACCTCAAGGATAAGATACAGGCCCACTTCGACGCGAAGGGCGTGGAGATCAACCTGAAGTACATCGACCCGAGCTACCTGATCCGCTCCTCCCCCGCCGAACCCGTGGACTCCATCTACTGCGAACGCCTCGGCAACAGCGCGGTCCACGCCGCCATGGCGGGCAAGACGAAGGTCCTCATCGGCCTCGTCAACAACGAATTCGTCCATCTGCCCATGAAGGCCGCCGTCTCCAGCCGGAACCACGTAGACCCCGAGGGCAGCCTCTGGCGCGACACCATGGAGGCTACCCACCAGCCCATCCTCATGATCAACAGCGATACCTACAGCGCCGCCCTCGGTATAAAGAAGGAAACGCCCTGATCCCCCGCCTTCTGCGCGCCGCGTCCGCTTGCCCCCGGGGCTTGATTTTTTAAACCCGGCTTGCTACATTCACCCCGAGCCGGGGAATTAGCTCAGTTGGTAGAGCGATTGGTTCGCAATCAATAGGTCGGGGGTTCGAATCCCCCATTCTCCATTCAGTCAAAAGCCTGTCCGAAAGGACAGGCTTTTACATTTCCAGTAGCGTGGGGGATTCGAACCGGAGACTACGATCCGAGCGATAGCGAGGACGAGGCGCAGGGATGCGCCGAGAGTAGTCGGAGGCGGGCTGGAGGTCCGAGGCAGGATGCCGAGGACTGGAAGCCGAATCCCCCATTCTCCACAATTTTTGTCTAAAGCCGTCCGAAAGGACGGCTTTTGTTTGTGCGCCCGGCAGGGCGCACCCATTAGCGGGTAAGGCTGCAAGATGCCAAGTCCCGTACAGACCCGGTAAGGGGAACTGTTAGCCGAACGGCAAGGGTGTCCGTCGCGAGGCGGAATCTGAAGGAAGCCGAAGGCAAAGCGCTGGCCTGACGAACAGGAA
>Ga0209727_1002081_pt1 | contig 14865 bp, 17 predicted proteins | sample RifGroC1_FD_183995 | JGI IMG/M metagenome (GOLD analysis project Ga0209727, IMG submission 183995) | Groundwater microbial communities from Rifle, Colorado, USA - Groundwater C1 (SPAdes) (version 2) | ecosystem: Environmental > Aquatic > Deep subsurface > Groundwater | place: Rifle, Colorado...
GGTTGCGCTTGAATCATCCTGGAGACTGGAACTATTTAAAAAACGACTGGAAGATGTCCAAAAACAACCGTTTTCAATCAAAGATCTCAAAGTAAACGGGAATGATGTCATGGAAATCCTTGCCTGCCGCCCAGGACCAATTGTTGGAAAGACATTAAGTGATTTGTTCGCACAGGTCGAAGAAGGAACACTTCAAAATGAACGAGAAGCTCTTCTTGAAAAAATAAAGAAACTGGATGCTGAAACAAGTTCAGCATGACAATAAACATTAATGTTTCTTTTTCTTTTCCTCGAGTTTATTCCAAAGAAGCAGTATTGGGGTCGCAACAAATGGCGAGGAATAGGTGCCAGTAATTGTGCCAATTAAAAGCGCTACAGCAAAGAAGCGGACTGTTTCCCCACCAATAAGAACAAGTGCAAGCAACATGAATATGATGGTAAATGAATTTACCAGCGACCGCCCCATGGTTTCAGTGAGTGCTACGTCAATAACATCCGCAAATGGTGCATTCGGGCTTCGTTTCCTATATTCCCTGATCCTATCAAAAATAACAATGGTATCATGCACGGAAAAACTCATGGTGGTTAAAAATGCAGTCATAAATAACGTATCAACCTCGATCCCAAAGAAATATCCAAACAAAGAAAATGAACCAAACACAACAAGGACATCATGAATGAGCGCGAGCACTGCTGCAACCCCGCTTTTTATATCCTTAAACGCGTATGCGACATAAAGGAGAATTGCTATCACTGCAAAAATTGCTGCGACAATGGATTTAAACAACAATTCACTTCCTAGTATCGGCCCGATCGTATCATTTCGAAGAATATCAATTGATGAACCGCCTGATTTTATTTTCAGTGCTGCAATAAACTTTGAAATTTGTTCTTCAGAAACTTGCCCCATGCGAAATAAGTATGCTCCTTTATCTTGTTTCTGTATCGATATAACCGGAACTTTTTGATCCTTTACAACTTCGTCAATTGCTGATTTTTCAATAGGAACTTGAGTTTTTACTTCGACAATCGATCCTCCGGTAAAATCAACAGAAGGCTTAACTCCGTTTTTCACGAGTGAATAAACTCCCGGAATCAACACCAGGCTTGAAATGAAAACATATACCCAGATATATTTCATGAATCTGATCATTGTTTTGCCCCCCGATAAAACATTCTAATTAATGTTCTCGTTACTACAATTCCTGTAAATAAACTCGTAACCACTCCGAGGAAAAGTGTCGCGGCAAATCCACGGACAAGTCCAGATGTCGGTAGAAACGACCAATTACCGGGATTAAATAAAATAATGGAAGTAATAATGGTCGTAAAATTCGCATCCCTGATACTTTCCCATGCTTTCCCAAACCCGAGCTCCATCGCTATCTGCCACGGTTTACCGCGACGTCTTTCTTCTTTATACCGTGAAAAAATAAGAATATTGCTATCCACTGCCATACCGATGGAAAGGATAAATCCTGCAATACCAGGAAGCGTCAAAGTCACCGGAATAAATCGGTACAAAAACAGCGTAATGAGTCCATACATAAGAAGCGCGATATCAGCCAAAAATCCAAGCCAACCATACTGCACAACCATGAACGCGGCAACAAGTCCAAGACCAATGATTCCGGCACGAACACTTTTCGTAACGGAATCTGCTCCTAGCGTTGCTCCGATAGTCCGTTTTTCAACTATTTTTACAGGCACTGGTAATGCTCCTGCATTCAGCTGAATTGCAAGTTGTTTGGCTGCATCAACAGTAAAACTTCCGGTAATGACAGCTTGTCCGTCAGCTATTTCCGTATTGACTGTCGGATCAGTCACGACTACATTATCCAAAAATATCGCGAGACGTTTCCCAATAAGACGTTTCGTTACATCTGCAAATTTTTTGGCACCATCCGGAGTAAATTGAATTCCAACTTCCGGCTCCCCAGTTTGAGAATTAAATTGAAGGGATGATTTTTTCAAATCACGACCAGTAATTTCAACTGATATGGTATTATCAATTGTTGGAATAACAAATCCGCTCTCTGTTGCGACCGGTTCTTTGGCATGTTCACGAAATTCAAGTTGTGCTGTTTGACCGACCAAGGCTATTGCCTCATCGGTATTCGTCACTCCCGGAAGCTCAACAATAATTCGATGTAGCTCTCCACTGACGGCAGACTGAATAACCGGTTCTGACACACCAAAAAAATTGACTCTTCGTTCAATCACTTGCTTTGCCGATTCAAGGGAATCTTTCCGATCCGCTTGAGGAATCTTTGCCATATCTGCCTCAAGTGTCAATTGTGTTCCCCCTGCTAAATCTAAACCTAACCGAGTTTTAAAATCTTTTTTGATATGAACTCCTAAAATAGTTGTGTCAATAGCTGGAGGGGTAGGAAGATCAAAAATAATAAGAATTATTGCGAGAATAACAAGAATACTAAATACTTTTTTGGTTTGTTTCATAGGATTACGGTTATTCCACTAATTCCTCTTCGTCACCAACTATCATGACGCGGGAGGAGGAAAGAATAGATAGAACAAATGGATCACGTCTGCGCTTTCGGAATGCAAATTCTTCTTCTGACATAACGGTGTAATTAAGTTCCCGTTCACGCCTCACTTCTTCCGCTTTGACTAGTTGTCCAAGCTCCGCAAGCACAACACTTCCCACAATGAGCATATCAACATCTGTCGGTGACTTCCGTTCCCTTCCCCGCAAATATCTTCCTGACATCATAACAAATTTTAGTTTACCCAATTTTGCTTTATGTTTTAAAATATCAAATCCTAAACCAGACGTTTTCCCAACAAGCTCAAGCAGTTCGTAATATAATGGATATTCTTTGCGGAACGTGTAAAAAAGCCGGTTCGCACGAGGCTCTTTTGATACCATGCCCGCTTCTTCCATATGAGCAAGCTCTCGCCTCACCGCGTTAATCTCTTCACCAATTTTCCTGACAATATCCCGAACATGAAAAATTGTCCCAGGGTGACTTAAAAAAAGCTGTAACATTTTCACGCGAACGCGTGAGATAATAATATCTTCAAGCAACATACATTCTCTCTTTCCCCCAAATTAGGAAAGTTGGGTTTGGGCAGTCCGCCAACTGGCGGATTTAATATTGCACTGTTACCCCAATTGGTAGCATTTCTACCCAAATCTGACCCCGGGTAAACGTAATTTCTTTTCCAGACGAATCCGAAAACACAGTTCGTGCGGTACGATCCAACTTCTGCCAGGTAATTTTTGTCGCTACCCCATCTTGAAATAATAATCCATTTCCTGATCCAATGTTTGTATACAGTAAATGCATATGATCATCAACGGGTCCGGTTTCTTTGGCAAACATAACAACAATTGCTTTTGCTTGTAATTGTTCTTCTGTTTCTAAATCCGCATGCGCTACTCCTCCGTTTTCCCGAAGATATGCATTTTTCACTTTATCATACGTCCATTTCACTCCGTATTCCTTTTCATATCCTTTCCAGGCAACAAATGAAATCGATATTGCCGCTCCACGATCTGCCTCTTTGGCATCATCTTTAAACGTCCAAGGTTCATATTTTTTATCCCAGGAAATTCCCTTAGCATCGACATTCGTCCAGCCACGAGTGGCCGCAAGCGCATACAATTTGTCTGTTTGACACACCATGGTATGTTCTGTAGCCACCGGATGATCAAGCCTGTCGTAATTTCTGTAACATGTCGGAAATGAAATGCCGAATTGATCCATATCCTTAATGCGATACTGATCTATCTGACAGAGTGCTTTTGCGCGCTCGTCAACCGTATCATCTTCACAACGTCCTGCTCCGCCGACGTGGTTATATAATGCGTCGTATTCAAGTACCCAGGGAAGAAAATACGTACGGGCACTTCGAACTGGTGCGAGACTCACATTCCCCGCTGCTATACCACAGTAAAATATTCCCATGAATCGCGACACACCGCCTTCAGCGACTGCTTCATACACGACATCAGCAAGTGCAAGTCCTGATTGAGGACGGGCTTCTGCGTGATTTTCAATCATGACTGCCAGTGGTCTCCGGATATCCCAAACCGTTTTTTCCTGCTTGGTATACATTTTTCCGTTAATAGGACATGCTTCGGTTCTTGGAATTGAAGGGTCTACCATGAAACTTTTGAGAGGTTTAGTTGTTTTGTCGTTTATTTTTATGGCTGATTTTTTCGTTCCGGCCGCTTCGCCAGAATAACTAAAAACAGCAGTCGAAACCCCTGTTGAGATAAGATAGATCGCTATCGCTAAAATTCCATTCATCCACAATTGTTGTTTTTTCATGCGCCTCCTACTGGTCGTGCTTTTTTTATTGCTGACTGTTCTTCTTTGGAAAGCTCGACATCTTCCGAACTCCCAAGTTTAATATGTTTAATATACCACCGATTACCTGTTCTCGCATAGAGAGACGTCATAACAATTCCATTGTCTTTCCCATCAAGAATGGCGATCGTAAAACTTTGACTTCCTCCTGTATCTGAAAATGGATTAAACCTGACGATTCCTAAACGTTGAAGATGTAATGTCCCGTCTTTGGATAATTCATCTATCGCTTTGTATATCGATTGAATATCCTTTCCCGTTTTCTCGTATTTCCCAATCAGTCCTCCAAGAACTTCTTTTAGAGTTGCTGTTGTAATTCCTCTTGTAAGTTTGTTGTAATGCGCTGTCATTCGAAAAACAACAACCGTAAGAATTGTTATCCAAACGAATACAATACCTAAAAAAACATAGAGAAATACAATATCATTGAATACCATTTGTATTCATGATAGTAATATTTTTCCATACATGTTGTCAATGAATAAGTTGACAAGTGCGTTGAAGCTGTGTTACCCTCATCTAGCCTCAAATACTATGCCGAAGAAAACTAAAAAAGCAAAATTGATTGCAGAGTATCGAAGAAAACTCCAACAATTGGACGTACCGCCTATTCAACCAGCCATTCAAACTAATTACGTATTGCCAAAGGACGTATCAAAACGAGAGATAACACCAACTACAATCGCTCTTCCTATAAACGAATTTTTGGGAATTAAGAAAGACTTAACAAAAACCGTCATTGTTATTTGCATATTTTTTGGCATCGAGGTAACACTCTGGAAATTGTTTGGATAATATTTTTATGAAAGGGGGTGAAACAACTATATGGCAACAATGTATTGTGTAAAATGTCGCGCAAAGCAAGATGACCCAAAAGCAGTCCCAGTGACACTCAAAAACGGTAAACCGGCAATGAAAGGCAAATGCCCGAAATGCGGAACCGGAATGTTCAAAATTGGTAGTTCAAAGTAAATCTGTCCTTTGGGCAGGTTTTTACGCGTAAGAATTTTCTGCCTCCCCCTCATCAAGTTGGTGAGGGGGTTTTGGTATTGCTATTTTTCTCTCTCTTGACAAAACATTATGAAACCGTTATATTTATAATGATATGGATACAACAATATTACAGATTCCCCTATCTAAATCGTTAAAACTTACTTCTCAGGAAGTGGCCAATGAATATGGCTTCTCTTCTTTGCAAGACTTGTTACGGGTTGTATTAACCAAACTGTCCCGACGGGAACTCGTCATCTCAATTCACGAACCGGTTATTCAGCTTTCTCAAAAAAACGCCCGCCGCTACGCGCAGATGAGTAAGAATTTTGTTGAAGAGAAATATACAAAAAAATTCACCTCTGTTGATGGATTGATGAAGGACTTGCGTTCATGACGATAATCAGACATTATTTGTTTCTTAAACACTACAAAAAGCGCATCCTCCCATTTCCCAACTTAGACAAAAAATTTGAAGAACGACTCAAATTATTCATCCACTCCCCTAACAATCCAAGTTTGCACAATCATAAACTTGTCGGTTCTCTTGAAGGTCTTCGATCTTTTTCTATTACAGGTGATATACGCATTGTGTATCGAACATTTGGAAACATTATTGAGCTGTATGATATCGGCAGCCATAACCAAATTTATTAGTTCTGTTATGGTATACTTGCCTCACGCGCTGGGACAACGTACCTTCGCTCCGAGCGAGGCGCAAGCTGAGTCGAGGAGAGGAAAGTCCGGACAGCAGAATATGAGAGGACTCCCTGAAAAGGGTGTTACCCCCGCCTTTGGCGGGGTAAAGGTGTCCCGAGGTTGAAAAACCGAGGGAACGATTCCTGAATTGACAGGATGAGAGAGGTACAGAGACGAACGAAAACCTTCATCCGAAAGGATATGGTTTACGAGTGAAACGCTACCAATCCCACTTGCTGCAACCGACGAATTGTCCGTTTGAGGGCATATTCCCGAGGACTAAAGTATGCGGGCACAAGAGAAATGAAGGTATGAAATAACAGAATCCGGCTTACAGTTGGACTAGCGCGTACTGAAATTACTTTTTTTGGCCGCCAGTAATACTAATTATCAATTCTTGAATAATAAGAAGAATAGGAACTGCAAGTATTGCTCCCACTACTCCACCGAGTCTCGCTCCCACAAGAAGTGAAACGATCGTCACAAGTGGGTGAAGTCCAACGCTACGCTTCATAATAAGAGGAACAAGGATATTATTTTCAAGCTGTTGAATAACAATATATAAAAGAGCGGTATACAGTCCGTATAAAGGAGAAATACCAAGAGCAATAATAATAGCTGGTATTGCTGACACCACCGGACCAATGGTAGGAATGATCTCCAAAATACCGGCCATAATTGCAAGTGGAAGCGCAAATTCAATTCCTAATGCTAAAAGTCCTATGTACGATAAAATACCGACGCTTACCATGAGAATAAGCTGTCCTCCCACCCAAGACCCAAGACGATGCTCAATGCGAAGAAACGTGTCATTCACTACCATAGCTTGCTCCTCTCCTAAAAAACCTGAAACAAACGTATGCGCATATTTCCGTTCTAATAAAAAATAAAACGCAAATACCAGCACCATGAATGTTGTTGCGATATTGGAAAATATACCAATAGTAATCTTCAATACATTTTCCCCAATAGGAGCCAGTTGTTGTGAAATGGCGCTCACATCAATATTCCAATAAGGAACAATTTTTCCGAGCACTGCAGGAAAAATATTCGCTAGTTTTGTAAACTGTACGACAAGAGACGGGATGATCCCGGCAAGAGATAATCCGATCACCCCAAACACGAGAATATACATAAGAAATGCACCAAGGAATCGTGGAATTTTTTTGCTATCCAGCCAGTCAACAGCAGGCCGAAGGGCTGCCATAACAATGAATGCAATAAAAAGCAAAAAGAGAATGTCGCGGATTTGTAATACTAACCAAATAAACGCAAGGAGTATCAGAGTAAAAATAATTGTTTTATGGGATATTTCAATTTTGGATGTCATGGCACCATTAAGTATACCATGATCGAACGAGAGACTCTATATTTCTTTCAAATCCTGTTTTTGATACGTCAAACCAATAGATATTCTTATTCCGCTTAAACCACGTCATTTGCCTTCTGGCATACCCATGCTCATCGAATTTCCATTTCTTGATAACATCTTCCATAGTCGCATCACCTTTAATATATTCTTTCCATTGCCGATATCCCAAGGCGCTCATTGACGGCAAATCCCACGTATATCCACTTTTTAATAATTTTTTTACTTCTTCAACCATTCCTTGTTTCACTCGTTTCTCAACCCGCTTGTCAATCCGATGATATAAAAAGGTAAACGAAGAAGTTAGTCCGATCCAGCAAATATCATAATCTTTCTCTTTTGGTTTATTTAATTTGATTATCCCAGACTTCGCGATTTCTATTTTTCTGATTAATCGATGTGGGTTGTTCCGATCAGAATCATTGAGTAACCCCCACATGTGTATACATTCCTCTTTCATTAAAATTTGTAATGATTCAAGAGATTGTTTTTCAAGTTTTTTCCGAAGCGCAACATTTGGCTTGATTTGACTTGTGGGAACTGTTTGAATAAGAGACTGGATATATAATCCGGTCCCTCCGACAATAATCGGGAGTTTATTTCTCCTTTGAATATCTTTTATATATTCATTTGCTTTTTTCTGATATTGAAAAATACTAAACGGTTCATTAGGATGAACGACGTCATACATCCAAAGAGGAACTCCCTGAAGGGAAGCACTATCTTTCCCTGTTCCAATATCCATGCCGCGATACACTTGCCGGGAATCAGCTGAAACAAGTTCACCGTTGAATTTTTTGGCGAGATCTGCAGCAACATCGGTTTTCCCGGTTGCCGTTGGGCCACACACAATAACAAGTTTATTCATAGAGAGGATATGTACCTTTCCGTAAATTTGTTTTGTTGATCAGTTCATCCAGCATGTCCCATCTTCGTTTCTTTTCCCCGTACGGCACGTTGTCTGCCATTGTTTTATGCGCTGCCGTCATCGGTCTATCAGAATACATGGATATATATGCTTTCAAAAATCCAACTTTTTTACAAAGCGTTACCGTGTGTTCAAATTGCCGATTTGTTTCTCCGGGAAATCCGACAATGATATCCGTTGAAAACTGCACATCAGGAATTTTTTTTCTCATTTTTTCAATAAGTTGCAAATATTCTTTAGGCGTGTACCATCGATTCATTCGTTTTAATACTGTCGCATCTCCTGATTGAACAGGCAAATGAATAAGCCGAGAAATATTTTTGTTTTTCGCAATCACACCAATCAGCTCATCTGAAAAATCCCACGGATTACTAGAAAGAAAATCAAGTTGCTTTAATCCATTGATATGACAAACATCATCAAGCAGGTGTGGAAATAACGTCGGTATTCTCATTTTTCCTAAATGTTTCACGTACACTGGTTTTTTGTTGGAAACTAAATCTGCTCCATAAGAATTCACATTCTGTCCAACTAATGTAACTTTTGTATATCCGTTGTTGACTAATTCCTTACATTCTGAAATAATATCATTATATGGAAGGCTAATTTCTTTTCCCCTGGCAAACGGCACAACACAGTATGAACAATAATTGTTGCACCCGTTGCTGATAGGAACTAATGCGTGTGTTTTATCAGTCCTGATCGGTTTTGTTGAAAAACCAACATCCTCAATTGGTAAAAATTCAGAAACCCTCGGATATTTTCTTTTTAACCGCGTAAGCATTTTCCCTGTGTTATCACGGACCGCCATTCCCGCCATGCATCCGGTAATAATAATGCGTGATGAAGTTTTAATATTTTTAATAAGTCCGCCGATACGATCTTCGGCTGATTGCCTGATCATGCAGGTCATGATAATAATCTCGTCAGCCTGCTCAATGCACTCTATTTTTTCCCACCCTTTATGACTGTACGCCCCGCTGATCCGCTCGGCGTCAGCCACATTCATCGCGCAACCAAATACGTGGATATAATACTTCATGAAGCTGATTGTAGCATGCCAGGACTATTGATTCATCAAGGCGCTTTTAAACAAAAAATATTATCTTCGAGCAAATACGAGGAATACTATGCCAATGAGAGTAAAAATGAATCCTAAAATAACATTTTTGTAATATTTCTTTAGATTAATCTCTTTGAAAACTAAAATACCGATCGTAATTGTCCAAAAAGCATTCATTTGAATAATGGTAAATCCAATAGATGCGGCTAAGTATTTATATGAAAACAGTTGACAACAACTCGCTCCTAAATAGACGATTCCCGCTCCAAGTCCTAACACTATATCTTTCTTTGATGCCGTCAACACCTCTTTAAATCTCTTACTTAACAGAATATAGAATAATAAACTCAATGCGATGGACGCACTCCACACTACTTGTTGCGTATAGACTCCTACATGAGAAGTCACATATTTTTGAATGACTGCCACTGTTCCAAATCCAGTTGCTGCAATGGTTGCAAATACTACTCCTTTGAGGAGTATCTTCTTTTTATTATTTGATGAAGTAGTAAAGAATACTGCCGAAATAAAAACTGACAAAGCCGCAAGCAACGCATAAACTGGATTAATGGTGACGGTTTCTCCAAGAATAAAAAGACTCAAAATAACACCAACTGGACCTTGCAAATTCTTCCATTGATTAGACCGAGAAAGTCCAATGAAATCTATCGACGAAACAAATAATACAAACGCGATTGCCCATATAAAACCAGCACCAATTGACCAAAATAAAACTGGCGTTGGTGTTTCCTGGAATTTAATGAGTGGTTGAAAACCATATAGCACAACGGTACTGACAAAAAACCCAAAGGACATAAAAAAACTAAAAATAATAGGAGATAATTTGCTTAATTTTCTTGGAATAATATACAAACTAAAAAATAGAGAACTGAGAAGCGCAAGAATATAACCTACCATAAGGAGATTATATCACCGCATACCTACGAAGATGGTTTTTACTCTTTCCCAATGATGATTACTGCGTTGTATGGAAGACTGGCTTTGAGAGTGGCTGTTGCAGTCCCAATCACATAGGAACCAGCAAGATCTGCCTGTAACACAGTAAGGAATGCTGATTTATCCGCTTTGACTTGAATTTCTGTTTTTGCATAATCATATTTTGCTGCATTTCCTGTTCCTGCTACGGTATATCCTTTTTCTTCAAGTAATGTTTTCAGCGTACTTGCTACTCCTGCAATTCCAGACCCATTTAATATCTCTATTTCCAATTCTTTTTTATTCACAGCCGGTGTCGGAGTAACGATCGGTGTTGGAATGGAAGTTGGAGTAGGAGTAGGACGGGCAAAAGAAATAGGAAGTTTTCCCCCTTTGCTAACCGTGACAATGCCAACTCCAATAGCTACTACAAGAACACATACGCCCACTGCCCAAAAAATAATCGGAGCAATGGATTTCTTGTGAATGCTAATATTTGGATATCCCACGGACGAAGTTTCTTTTACCGGAGCAAAAAATTCACTGACTTTTGATTCTTCCTTAGGTTCTTCAGGAATGACTTCTACCGGAGTTTCAACCGAAGGTTCTTCAACTTCAGGCTCTGGCTGAGGTTCATCCGCAACTTCTACCACTTGCATGACCTGCGGTGGAACAACTATTTCCGGTTCTTTAACACTTGCAAACTCTTGAATTTTCTCCTCAACGGTTTTTACAGTCTTCTTTGTTGTAGCTTTCTTTGGCATATATAAGTAGTGTAGCACATAAAAAAGGAACACTCAAAGAGTATTCCTTTTTTTTATTCTTGTGCCAAAGGGAATTTACCGAATGGCTTTTTTCAATGCTTTTCCTGCTGTAAAACCTGGTGTTTTTCGAGCTGGAATGCTAATTGGTTTTCCTGTTTGAGGATTGCGACCAGTTCGTGCTTTTCTGTTTCTGACCATAAATGTTCCAAATCCAGTAACCACTACTTTGTCGCCTTTTTTTAATGCATCAGTCATTGCGCCAAATACAGCTGCAACTGATTCACGTGCTGCTTTTGCTGTAAGACTGGCTTTTTTTGCAACGACTTCGACCAAATCTGCTTTTGTCATATGGGTATTTCACCTCCCTTGGGGCAGAAGATTTTTAAAAATTTCCCGTCCTAACGGGGTCTATAAATCAGAGTAGTGAATTTGGATTGTCCTGTCAAGATACCATTAAATATATCGCATGATATCAATCCAAATCGTAATAGATTAAAAGTTTAACGCGGCGGAACAAGAAAAAAAATTCTACTTAAATCGATCATCTCTAATAGGGTCTATTGTTTTAATTTTCTTGCGTCCTTGACGATATTTAGCATTTTCGTAACGATTCTTAATTCACCTCGATGATTATCCATATAGCGTATTGAATTTGTATCAATTAGAACAAGTTTACCTTCAGAAAATGTTAAATTACGACTTTGAGGATGATCCATAGAGGGATCTGGATAATAACCAGTTCTCTCAAATACTTCCTGAACTAAATGCGCAAAATCATTTAATTGTCCAATTTGAGATTCAGTAAATTCCTCACAACACATCATAAATATAGATTTGGATAACAACTCAAAATTCTGAACCATGGCTATAGCAGTTTCACCTCTTTTTACTAATATTTCTCTTCCATCACTAGATAACCTTCCTGCTTTTATTAACACATTTTTGTGCCATTGAAATTCTGGTAGATCGTCTGCAACGACCCAAAGATCGACGACATCAGTCTTTGCTGGAAAGCTAACAAAAACTGCTGGGAGTACATATCCTGGATACAATTCCTCATGAAGTAACTGCTCGTAAGCAAGTAATACTAATATCTGTTCTGTTTCTGTTAATCCGTGAAAAGGAATATTTTTATCTTTTCCAGATATGACAAGATTAGGATTTGTGTGAAAAAACTCTTCGAGTTGTAATTCATCTGCTTTTTTTAATTGCTCTCTCGCTATATCAAAACCATTGTTATCATATCGAAATACTTTTACCGCAACTGGATTTGGTTTTCCATCAGAATAAGGGGTATGAAGTCTAAAATACGCACCATCTTGATCGGTTACAACAATTGGATTAGCAGCAAGAGTATCTGCCACCAATTGGGTAAATCTTAAATCACGTACCCCAGGTGGAAGGTTTAATTGATCGTAAGATTGAATGCCTGTCAGAGCAAAATCTGTGACTTTTCTTAAATTAAAATTCGTGATTTCACCCATAAAGAGTAAAATTCTTTGTAGTTTTTTGATCGATAATTACTTCGCTATTTCCACGGCGCGAAGTTCACGAACAACCGTCACTTTGATTTGTCCGGGGAACGTCACCTTCGCTTCGATTTCTTCTTTTATCTTTTGCGCAATGATAATTGCTGTTGCATCATCAACCATCCCTGGATCAACAGCCACACGCAGTTCCCGTCCTGCCTGAAATGCAAATGCTTCTTTCACTCCCTTGTTTGCTTTTGCAATTTCCTCAAGATCTTTCAAGCGCTTAATATATTCATCATAATTTTCATACCGAGCTCCGGGACGACTCCCTGATATCGCATCGGCAATATACGTAAGCATTGATTCGCTGCTGGTAAATGGCGTGTCTTCATGATGCTGTGCAACACAGTCAATCACTGCTTTTGGCAACCCATATTTTTTCAATAGTTCAACGCCTAGCTCAATATGACTTCCTTCTTTGTCGTTAATGACTTTTCCGATATCATGAAGGAGACACCCAAGCCGAACAATGTTTGCATCAGCACCAACTTCTTTGGCAAGTGCAATACCAATTTTGGTTTCTTCAAGCGTATGAGCAATCATATTTTGCCCATACGAAAATCTGTATTTAAACCGTCCCAAGGTTGCGACAATGGGAGACGGTAAATTATACACACCCACTGCATGACACAATTTTTGTCCTTCTTCAAACATGATGCGTTCTACTTCTTTTTTCACTTGTTCAATGATTTCTTCAATCCTACCCGGCTGCACCCTGCCATCTTTAAGTAGCCGTTCAAGAGCCACCCGCGCAATTTCCCGCCTGACTGGGTCAAAACAGGAAAGCCTGATCACTCCTTCTTCATCTAAATCAACATCCACTCCTGTTGCTGTTTCAAATGCCCGGATATTCCGTCCTTCTTTTCCAATGATCCGACCCTTCACATCCTCATCTGGAATTTTAATAACAGAAACCGTAAATTCAGCAACATATTCGGTTGCTCCATGTCGCATTGCATCAACAAGAATTTCTCGCGCTTTGACTTCTGATTCCTCTTCTGCTTTAATTTGCGCATCTTTGATCTCTTTGGCAATGACCATTTTCATCTTTTCCTGTACCTCAGCAAGCATCTGCGTTTTTGCTTCTTCAACCGTAAGTCTACTTATTTTTTCTAATCGCTCTGTCAGCTCTCTTTTTACGTTTTCAATATCAAGAAGTTTCTTTTCAGATACAACCTCCTGATCACGAAGATGCTTCTCACGCTCGGAAACTTCACCCTCACGTTTCCCCACAATATCCATACGCCTTCGCATTTCATCTTCAGCTTCCCTTTTTAACCGAAATGCCTGATCTTTCGCCTCCACAAGCACTTCCCTTGCTTGGGCTTGCGCCATTGCAATAGCTGCTTGCGCCTGGGCTTGCATCTGTGCTTGGGCTTGCAGTAATGCTTTATTATCTTCTTTTGAAATCTTTTCTTGAATGGGTTGTTTTGGTTGTAATTTTTGAACAGTAGACACAATTTTAGGTTGTGTTACTCCTTGTTTTGACGGCTTTGCTTTAATAAGCGCTGATAAAGTTTTCAGTACATCAAACATATATTCCTCCAATGGTAAAAATATTACTAAGAAGACACGAAGAAAACTGCCGCAATTATTACGCGGATGGTGTAGGAGATATTACTAGTATATTCGTTATCATACAATCTGCTACTAATCAGTTTTTCTAAGTGACCTCTTCAGGTGTCCTCATTGTACGTCAATCCTGTCACTTCGTCAATGACACGGAAAACAACAGTTGAACTAAATCCACGGCGTTGTAGGATCCCAAATAGCTTCTTTTTTTGCTCCAAAACAGGTAGTTTCTTCCAAAGCGAGTACTTTTTTTGTGCAATACCTCTCGCCAACTCAATATCCACCTGTCCATCATTGATAACCAGATCAATAATATCTTGAGAAACACCTTTTCTACGAAGTTCCAGTTGCAGAAGTTTTTTCCCTTTTGGCCTACTTCTATTTCTACTTTCAATAAAACGCTTCGCGTACATGTCATCATCTATATACCCCAACTCTTTCAATCTACTTTCGGCCAAATGAATATATTCTTCATTTCCTTTTGCATGTTTTGATAAATACTCATGAATTTCCTTTGCACTACGTAATCGGAAGGATACATACGAAATGGCATGAGCTATCAATTTTTGCAGGATTTCATCATCCATGGTACGGTTATTCTTTCTCTTCTTCTCCAACTACCACTTTTGTTTGTGTGAGCCCTGATTTCACGACTTTCCAAATGGCTTCACTCAC
>Ga0209727_1002084_pt1 | contig 14862 bp, 27 predicted proteins | sample RifGroC1_FD_183995 | JGI IMG/M metagenome (GOLD analysis project Ga0209727, IMG submission 183995) | Groundwater microbial communities from Rifle, Colorado, USA - Groundwater C1 (SPAdes) (version 2) | ecosystem: Environmental > Aquatic > Deep subsurface > Groundwater | place: Rifle, Colorado...
ATATTTAATACTTTTTGAATTAATTCACCTCTTGTGTATTCAGATATTATTTCGTCCATTTTGTTCTCCTTTCTCCTATCTAAGTAATTAGCTGACTAAAAAGGTATTGTCAAACTTGCTACCACCGGACGCTCAGAAAACTCACTCCCAACTCCAAGTTTACTGTTATTGTATATCACCACCCCCTCCAAAAGTATGATGCCAGCTTGCACTGCTCTTCTTAAATACGGGTTTTCAATGTAGTACGTTGCCACTGAACGCTTTAAAGAACTCTTGCCCGTATTTTTTGCACCATTTATAGTGGTTCATTTTTAGTTTTCCTTCCTGGCTCACAGCCAGATGTTAATAGTGTAGCCACTAGCGTTGCCTTGTATAACCGATCTTTTCAGTTGATTTTCATCTAACCACTTAGCTAGTCTGCCTGCTTCAAAGACTGAATTAAAGATGACCTCAATATGAGTCTTTTTGACCTCACATTTAGTATGATTGAACTGTAACATGTCTACACGCCCCATTTGGTTTTGTACGCTTCGATAAACTCAGGCTCAAATTTTGACCGCCAACCGCAACGACACTTGAATTGCTCACCGTCAAAGGCAGTACGCGGCCATGTGAGGTAACAACGCTCAGCCCCGCAGTACGGGGAATAGCCCTTTTCGTTCATGAGATTACGCCGGATAAGACTGCTATCCAAGTCAACAGTTTTATTCATGATAGACCTCAATTAAAATCGCAGGTTTAACGCTATACCACGTTTGGGTTTAAATGTCAACAGAATTTAAAGCTTGTCCTCCTTTTGTCGCTTTTTGGGAATAGTATTATCTCGTCTATGATTTCTACGGTGTCAAACGCCTTTACATGCTTACCATTTATTAGGATTGAGCCTTTGTCGAACCATCGGCGCAACTCTGAGTTTGAGGCTTTGGCCTTGGGCTTTTCGGTTGAGAAAAAGCCGCAACAGGCTAGGTTGAGTTCTAGTAGCCAATCGTAGGCTGTCATGTTAAACCTCTAGTTCTTTTACTATTTTCTTCAAAGCCGTGTCTATATGGGTATCGTCAAGGTATTTGTAGAGTACGTCACAATGCAACCCAGCTGCGCGGAACCAATCCCATCTTAGGCGCATGTCAAGGTCTTTTACTCTTAGGTCTAGCTTCAGGTTTTCTTTGTGTTGCCTGACGGTTTCAATTGGGATTTTGGCCATTTCTTGTTTGACGTGATTGTAGTGTTCGGGTTTGATTTTCATTTTTCCTCTCCGTATTTTGCTAAGATTTTTTGAGCAGATTCTGCACACTTCTCTGCTATGTCTTTGTATATATCTTGCTCACAAAGCAGGTACGTTGAAAGGTTTGATGCAAAGTTTGCTAGTTCCATTACATATTTCCTTGAACCCTTGCCTTTAGCAAAACGGGAAGGATGATAATAAGCATTGTACCAAAAGTTACGTAGATAAACTGCATCTTTTGTTCTGAGATGATCTATAGTTGCGTTTTGTGTTATTTTCATTGCGTGGCCTCCTTTCATCCAGCTGTCCGGCTACGTTGAGCGCAGCGAAACTAGCTAAGTGGTTAGCTGCCTTTTATTGCTTCTTGTACTTCTATAGGTAGTAGAGCTATTCTTTCTGCGTTAATGGCGTTATAGTTGTATCCGGCCTGATTTGTGTCCATATAATGCAACAGCCACAAAAACGGGCAGCTAATCCACTTAGACAGTAATTCCCCTGATTCCCTCATTGTGTCAAGGGTATGTCTTAAGCCTTCACGTATGTCAACATGCCCTTCCCACACAGGTTGACCATCTATCTCCCCAACGTATCCGTTTGAGCCCCTTCTCATTCCGTTACGCGGCCCCTTGTAGTTGAAATAAGCGTTGCCGCCATTCATAGAAGTGTCGTTAAAATAGCTGTCACAAAACAACAATACACCGTTACGCCAAAATATGCGCCACTTGTCACCCGTTCCAGGGATATTATCGCAATGCAGTAGTTTGAAGCCCATATCTTCTATTGCTTCAATTTGTTGTTCGAGGTTATTGCGGAAACATGTGTCTTTGTTTGCCTGCAAAAGAGCGGCTTTTTGCTTCCCATGCTCTATACCAAGTAGCATTCCAAGAGCAATAACACCATCATTTCCGTGGTAGTCTATTCCGGTAATCTTTTCAGCTTCCGCCAGTGAGTCAAAGCTCAGTGCTTTTTCGATTTCGTTATTCATTTTTGTTGCTCCTTTCTTTTTTAAAAATAGCTAAGTAATTAGCTGATAGAACATAAGTTTACATTAAGTTATACGTTCCGTCCCCACATTACCGGGATAAGATATTCTTTACGTTTGGTATTCCTCATGCGATACGTTAGAGGATTTCTGAAGATACAGCCACAGCAGTCGTGAGAGTGATTGCATGAACTATGGAAGAATTGGTTTAACGCCTCTTTGATTTCATGGATGGGGTTTTTTCGTAGACTTTGATCAGGTAAAAGTCTGTGCCTGATTCCCAGTCAGTTTTATCTTCAGTGTATTTGAGGATGCGAAATGATACAGGCTTTTCGTTGACGTATTCTGTGTACCAGCTTTTCATTTTAGTATTCCTCCTTTTGTTTGAAATTATATGCTCGGTTAACGGAGCGAAGCGAAGCAGCTAAGTACTTAGCTGATTAATATAAAGTCTGCTTTCGGTAAACCTAGCGAAGCTGGTATAAAAGAAAGTATAATTTAGGTTGTACTTTGCGTTACCTTGAATTCCAGCTAAGCACTTAGTTAACTTCGCTGCGCTCCGTTAACCGGGCAACTAGTTTCGCTTCGCTCAACATAGCTGGACAGCTGATTTTTGACCGATGATGATACCATAATGTATGCCTAAAGGCAACCAGAGGATTTTTGTGAACAAAATGTGTATAATATTCTACAGTTTTAGCTACGGTGGACTTGCGAATAACTTACGAGTTTATTTTGAGTAAACTATTAGTTTGATATGACTAAACATTTTGGTATGAAATTAGCTTGTAGACATTGACTAGCTAAGTGGTTAGCTAATTTACGGTGGCATGTTTATAACTTGTGGATAAGTATGGTAATTTGTTCAGTTTTATATCGCGTATACCTATAGGGAAATGACGGTTTGACTAAAAATTGGGCATAAAATTTCGGGGAAAATGGGATTTTGTGACACGCTTTTAATTAATCGTATGCACATCGTGTTACGAATATACTAATTCGTGTTACTGAAAACTTAAACTTAAGCACAAACCAAACCTAAGTTAATGCTCAAGTCAAAACTTTCACCAGTACTAATACTCAACCAAACTATTTCTTCATCACCTCCCGCCAATTAAATATCACAGTCGAAACTACGCAAACCACCACTACCCATGCAATATAATACAAGACCTCTTCCAGACTTGTCAGCGGAGTAACATACATTTTTCAACCCTCCCTTCATTTTCAGGTATGAACTCAAATTCATCTTCAGGTACTTCAGCAAAATACTTTAGATAGTACGAGCGACTAACTAAAGGTTTTACTTCATTTCTGTTCACAGTCTTACTTTGCCACGCAATGAAACGAGCACCATTTTGAGGATGAAACATCTTTGAAACCTCCCTTGCTTCATGAAATAACTAGCTAATTGCTTAGATACTCCGCTATGCGAAGGTATCCGGGCAGCTAGTAAAAGAAAATAACGAGCTAAAAACGGTTAAAATGAAGTGACCCATAGTAAACCATAGGATAATTTTGAGTTTCCAGCTAATTACCTAGATAAAGGCATAATCTGAAGATATAAAAGGCATAATGAAGGGCATAACCTAAAGTAAACTCCAAGTTATGCCCTTGATATGACTTCTAGTTTGCAGCTGCAACAGCTTTCAATACCTTAGTTGCTGCTTTCAAGTCATTGTCAAGTTTAGCAAGCAACATTCCGGCAAGCTGTTCAGCGGTAAACTCTACCTTTTCAGCTGCCATGGGAAGCTCTTCTATGACTTCCGGCGCATCTTCGACAGAAGCAGCTTTTTTCTTAGGGGCTTTTTCGGCGTTCGTTTTTTCACGAATCATGCCGCTTTCATCGGCAGTCCAGAATTGTGCGAATGTAGAACGCAAAGAGTTAAAACCCTTGCCAGCTGCCGATTTTCTTGCACCGTTTTCACCGATTTTCTTGTTATTGTGAACCGGCCATGAAACGTGATTGACATAAATGGTTTTCACGGTTTCGATGAAATCAGCATGTTTCACGTTTTCAGCAATTGCGGCCTCAATAACAAGCCTAGTAACTGTTTTCATTTCACTGCCAACGTTGACAAGCCTAGAAGCAACATTAACCTGATTGTAAATTGCGCTATTAATGGTCTGAACGTTCATGATAATACTCCTTTTCTTTTGTTGTTTTGCTATTAGTTGTTTTTTGTCGCTAATAGTCGAAACGACGGATAAACCAGCTAATTACTTAGGTATTCATTTTAATGAGAAAATCTTAATGAGTTTCCTTTGTGCTTTTCTTTATGCCTTGCATAGCATAGTTATTTTCTGTCCTTACATTCCCATTTGTTATTAATAAAATCATAATCGCCATATATTAGGCCCGGTATGTGATAACTTGCTTTAATTGCGCCATTAAATTTAACTTCATTTTCCAAGTGATACCTAACAAGACTTATATCATCTGAAGTAATAAATAATTTGTCGTCAATATAACCTTTAATCATAATTCCTCATTTCTTTGCAAGGCATAAAGAAAAGCACAATGCAGTAAACACATTGTGCAAGTCTTTAAGTGTAATCGGGATATTGTACGGTTTAGCGCGTCCCGATTAACGCGCTATGCAATTATAGGCTTTTCATCGGTTTATACGTGCCGTGAGTACCATGTATCCTGCTAAATGAAAATGCCGGTTAAACCGGGAGATAGCATTAAGGTATCACTGTGAAGTGTCATATGTATTAATCCGTCAAACCATTACATTAAACAAGAGTATAACCAACTATTGCCTATACCGTTTGCATCTGCCCCATACTCTGAGGCTTATTCCTAGCATGTTTATTAGACATACTAGCAAGCTTTTGTCCGGTGCTTGCTTAATACTTCCATCCCCGGTGCAATGTGCTGACATATCCCGGTCTTTCTCCGGTGAACATTGCAATTTAGTTTTCAAAGAACGCTGGAATGGGACACGCTAGACAAGCCATGCCGGGAGCCTAGGCCCCGTGAACCAAACCAGATTGCCAATGATCTTCAGTTGACGTTTTCAGTTGTCGTAGTAGCTACACTATACACAATCAAAATTAGCGGGCAACTACATACAATACTATAGATAGTATTTTCAGCTAATTCAGATACGGAATATTAGCTAGTTAGATAACGTGTTTTTATGACAGTGATATATTTTCAATTATTTTTACTTGTCAAGTCTGTTGACTTTGATATTCAATGGATCGTGTAACATGCCGTAATATAAAGGTTAATTCTAAGTACAACTAACTTCATAACATTGTTTCCATTTTATGTGTCAAGTCATGGCAAACATTATAATTTTCTAACGTAAAAAGTGTAGTTAAATCAATAGTTTATATAGTGTTCAAAAAGAGTACATTTGAACCGTTCTATCTTATAGTGAAAGCACTATAGATAGTCGATTTGTGCCGATAAGCAATAAGTATACCAACTAACATTAAAACACTATACATAGTGATAAGTCTATACTATACGTAAAACGCTCATATTTGCCTTGTACCGTTTTGGCAATGGTACGGTATGCTTAAAAATCTGGACAAGCCATACGGCGAATATGGAAGCGTAATGATATACATAGCTATTGTCATATACTTGTGGAGAACGTGAGATATTGAAAGTCATGTTCAATGATAATGATATTCAATTGCATTGAAACTGAAAGTTGATATCAAAATGAATTGAAAGTGAAAGTCAATATAGGTGGCGGCGGCCTTGATTATGAAAGTCGAAGTCATTTGCGCTATCCCCTTTTCTCTCCCTTCCGTAAATTTTTATCGACCCTAATTTCAACCTTCACCCAACCCACAGTCATCCTGCCTTCGGCAAGTAAGAACGTGAGACAACAGAAAGTAAACTTTAAGTCAATTCTAGGTAATAGAAAGTAAATTATAGGTATATTCCAGGTAAATTCGAAGCAATACCAAAGTATTCAGGTAAATTTATCAGATATTTAGGCATATTGTGGCGAAATGACAACATTTTGACACTGTTTTAGCACAAAATTGTGCAGTTTTATCAATAATTTACAAGAAATGTGTCGTTTTTGCAACACTTACTACGTGTTTTGGCGTATTTTTAAGCCTTTTTAGCGGCCTCTGGAAATTTATTGGGTTTCGATTTCGCTTTACATTTTACCTAGTTGAAAATTTTTTAGAAAAAATATTGGCCTTGGCACACGATCTGCATATGTATATTTCTACTTTCTGCTATGATTTTGAGGTCATAAAATTTTTTCAGAAAAAATTAATAATTTTTGCCGGTTTTATGTATATAAATATAGTAGAGGAAAAAATTAACTTACCAAAGGAGCTATTATATAGCAAAAGTATATTGACCTACATATAAACCTACTTTTGCTTAAGGATAGCTGCGACCATAACACAACTTTATCATAACTTTAATTTCACTCGTACATAGCTGTCTCAACTAAATACGTAATGCCCTGAATTATACACCAAGGGTCAAACCACAGACAACTTAAATTAAACTTAAACTTAAGTTAACTTTAGGTCTAATGTGATAGAGGGTGAGCCGGTTGATGTACCGGCACAATAAATGCGCATCATATCCGATGGGACATATGTAAGTATGTCCTTACCGTCCGTAGATAACTTAGGTCATGTGGGGATAGTGAGAGTGACAAGCCTAGAGACAAGGTGAGTCCACAGGGTTAAGCTACGACCGGACCTGTTTGATCACTATCTTGGAAACTTTCGCTCATTTTGAAGTTACCAATATTCCTCACCTAGTTCTGTAGGGCATACTTGTATGTTCGCCAGAACTAGGTGGGTGAATTGTTGCTTTCGCTATTTTGAAATTATAAGACTTTATACCTAACGTTATTTTAAGACCATAAATCATACGTAACAGCGCCGAAGGCGCAGCTGCGGAACTTGTGGAGCAGCTAAATAGGACGTGCCTACGATGTGGAAAAAGTACGAGCAGCGAGATATACTGAAGATAATAACTGATTTCGAAAAAGTAGGCCCACCGTTCGTTAACGGGAACTACAGAACTGACGAAGCAGCGATTAAGTACAACGCAATTTCATACTCAGGGTTTGGCCGATTATTTAGGTATATGCAGGAGCTAGAAAAGGCTTGTGAGGAGAATGGGATAGAGACGGAGACTATGAGATTTGTTAAGCGGAGGCCAAGGGTTTGAGCAAAACTAAATGTAAGCTTTGCGGTGATACTGGATGGATAGTTATTAGAAAGGAGCACCAAATGGATAAAGGAGCCTGATAGATGTGGCTAGAGGTTGTAGAATCAGCTAACCGAAAGAATGTAACTTACTTTAAAAATCCTAGACCAGAAGTTGAAGACAAGTATTTGGCCGCTGAGGTGGAAATATGAAAAAACTTATAGTACTCTTTTCTTGTTTTTTAGTTACAGGCTGTGCCACTACTCTGGAGATTCTGGATACTTTAGTAGATGATCCGGCTCCAGTTTGCGACAAGGAATCTGTAGGAGTTGAGTTTCATGGCAAGACCTGCTTGAAGTACGCTGACGGCAGCTATAGGTGGTATGTAGAATACCATGAAGTTGAGCAGCGTCATAATTTTTTAGGTAAGAATTAAAAATAGCTTGACAAACGCTAAAGAGTGTGGTATAATTAGCGCACTTTTTGATTTTGGGTGAGGGATGTTGCTCATATAGAGCGGGTTGTAGAGTTTAGGTTCTACGGCTTCACCTCCTTGGCATCCCTCACCATTTTTTATTTTAGAGGTTTAAAACATGCAGGCAACTAGTTGTGTACTACTTATAATAGGCTTTGCGATTTGTTTATATGCTGTTTTATACATTGAATAATGTGAGGTCTTATGATTCCTTTAGACGACGAAGACGCGATTGATCAGGCTGTTGAAGAGTGGCATAGTGGAGACGGGCAGGGGCTAGAACTTCATGAATTCTTAGGATGGAGCGAAGACGAGTATAGCGAATACATGTGTAAGCACTTGCCAGAAAAAGTAACACGTAAAGTGTTTATCTGTAGACATTGCGAAGGTATTTACGCCGATGAGCCTATAACACAATGTGACTGTAATTTAAGCTTAAAGTTTGAGTTTTATGAAGGGAATTGGTGTATTATAAATGACAGAATATATAGAAGTACCCATTACCTTAGGCTTTGTAAGCGGAGATATTGTAGGTACAGTGAAGATTCTAAAATCAGCTTTGCCGGATAAGCCTAACTGGGTCTTGTCATTAGGGTATAAAACACTTGATAATTACGAGCTTAAAGAGCTTAGTTTAATCCTTGATGATAATTACACTGAGTATTTGAGGTCTAAATGAAATTCCATGTAGAGGCTGATCACCCCAACTTAGCTAGGGCTGAAGAAACTTTTAGTACGATAACTACTGCTGAGAATTTTGCTTTGTATTTAGAGTCTATTGGGTATGAGAATGTGACCGTTATTTTTGTTAACGAATAGAGTATGCTGATCACATACGGGCGCACTGGACTCTGGGTGAAGGTGCAAGGTTGGGTGCGGTGGGGCAGACCAACCTAAATGATATACCGGAGGAAGTAAATGTTTACAGTACCAAGCAGTAGGTTTTGTCCGGCCAATATAGAGGGTTGGTGGATATTTAAACACGAAGGACCACACCGTAATGTTAAAATTACGTCAGTAGAGCGGTTTGGGTTACGAGAGTGGGCAAAGTGGAATGTCAGCGGAAAGTGTCTAGATTGTGGGGCGCGGCTACACGAAATGGGTGTATCTGAGCCAGATATGATACGCGCAGGTATTGCCATACCTGAGTAATTATTTGGAGGTTAACTTGGACATAACAATTCCCGCTTGGCTTATTTACACATTTCTAGGCGTTATTGGTCTTGGTATTTTAGGGCTAGCTGCTATTGGAGCTTACCTTCTGTACTGTCTTAGAGACTTTGGAAAAATATCTTGGTAACTTTTGGAGGAAACATTTGAACAAGCTTCTTATAACACTAGCACTCTGTTTAACAGCAGCACTAGCATACGCTGAGAGCGTTTTGGTAGAGACTAAAGATGGAACTGTTAAGATTGAGACTTACGCTGATAAAGACTATTTTGAGGTTTATACTCGTAATGACGTTGTGTACAGAGTTTACCTTGTGGCAAACTTGAGAAAAAGGTTTGGCGTACTCTAAACGATAATGAGTATGCACCAATGATTCGTTTTTACCGTGGGGATACTAGCGCCATAATGCACAACTATACTTCAGCGGTGCTATACTAACATGATGAGCGACTGCATTCAATGTTGGAATACCCCATGTACTTGTGGCTGGGATTACCGTAACACAAATATAGAGTACTTACGAAAGATGCGCGACATGTTTGATAAGATAGTTAAATTTAAGGTACTTTATCCAGACGCTAAGTTGTCTGAGAACTGCCTTAAGGGTTTGACAGAAGATGACACTAGGTTTATGCGGTTTGTAGGTATAATTAAGCCGGTATAGCTCAATTGGTAGAGCAACTGCCTTGTAAGCAGTAGGTTGTGGATTCAAGTTCTACTATCGGCTCCAAAATTTAGGAAGAGTTGACCCCAGTGGAGCGGGGCGCGGTCTTGAAAACCGTTGGGCCGAAAGGTTCTGGGAGTTTGAGTCTCCCCTCTTCCTCCAAACTTTCGGTAGAGTACTCAAGTGATTAAGAGGGCTGATTGCTAATCAGCTAGGCCTTAACGGGCGCGTAGGTTTGACTCCTACCTCTACCGCCAAATTTAAGTTTTACCGCTAACAAGGCCCGAAGCTACTAAGGGGTGAACCAGGCATACGTGCGGTGACTGGCATGGTACTCTGTTGGTAAGCAGTGGTAGCGGGTTATGGTGACTAGTCATCTTCACCAGAAATGGACATAACCGGACTGACCGCCCATTGTCTTGTTAGCGGTAAATTTAATTGAGGTCTTATGTTAAAACGTATTTTGGCAACAGTAAAACAATCTGCGTACTATTTCTTTAACCCATGCGCTCACTATAAGTCGCTTAGGAATATAAAATAAGTGTTCCAGATAAAGGATTTACATGAACGCAGAAATTATAAACGGAATCCTAGTCATAACACCAGACAGCCACACAGAAGCGTATGCACTTAGCCATTGGAAGTCGTGTAATATAGTTGATATGTACGATGTTATGCGCGGCGAAGATAAATACTACAGAGCTTCTGGTATTGTGGTTGGTGGTTACAATTAATTTTATTAGAGGTCTTATGTTACAATACGCTTACGAAAACTGCCCAGTATGTGGTAAGACACTTAGAGATGGTTTTGAATGGTCAATAATCTCCGCAGAGCGTGAAGCTGTATGTCCAGATTGTGATTTATGGGCAACAGTGACTATGTCTGCTAGAGTTCTAACAAAAATATTAATGGAGAAACATTAAAAAGATGCAAAAACCTCATGTTAGATTACGTGAAGCGATCTGGGAGATTACGGACCAATGTGGTCAAAACTGTAGCTACTGCGGTAGTAAGAGCATAATTAATAGCACACCTATCGACGAAGAAGACATAAAAGCTATTATAGACAATATAGCCGAATACCCACCAGAAGAGATAAACATATCTGGCGGCAATCCTTTGCTTATCTACGCGGATATTCATAGGTACTTAGTAGAAAAGCTACACAATACTGTTTGCAAGATTATTCTTAATCCTTTTAATATAGCCTGCGCTGATCCAATAACTAGAGTAGAAACGCTTAACTTGTATGCTGCTGTAGGGTTGTCAGTAAATACAATGGATGAGCTTAGTTGTGCGACTGATTTGCTGACAAAATCTAATTGTGCGCCTTGTTTAAACGGCAAGACAACCATCATCACCAACTTCAACCTTGCCAACATCTGGAACTTCAAGCAAATAGAAGATTTCGTAATTAAGCATAACCTTGGCTGGCAAATACAGTATACCATGTACAAAGGCGATAATAGCCTAGCCGTTTACCAGAATGAGGACGCTAATAATTATTTGCTAGATTGTATCAAAAAGTCTACAGCAAAGATAATCAGGGCTGATAATTTTAACGATGGAGCTTGTAGTGCTGGCGCTTTTTCTATTGGTATTTTGGCAAACGGTGACGTGATACCATGCCTGAGTATGCGTAGCTGGGAGGACGACAGTAAATCATACGGAAATCTTTTAGAGGCTAGCCTTAAAGACATTTGGGAATATAGCTTCAGTGCTTTTAGGTGTAGAGAATTTAAGTGTTGTAAGGATGTTACTGGTTGTGTTGAGGAGATAAAACATAAGCCCAATCTTATTATGGAACTAGGAGGAGTCATTAAAGGTTGGCCTAAGCAGCAATATGAGCAACACGAATACAAACCTATAACGATGGCTTACGGTATTAATACTGGTCAAGTTTTCGTTTATGGAGTGTTTAACCCGTGGGAATCTTCTAGCGTTATTTCAGATTTGGTAAAGAAAGATAAATAAAAAAAAAAATGCCCCTCCGCGATTAGAGGGGCCAAGAGGTCCGGGACAGAATGTCCCTTGGCGCGGTGTGTAATTAGCGCCGGTTTAGGCGATACCTGTTAGGTATCGGTTTTGTGGGTGTTTCGCCTTTCAGTAGCGGTAAGCTCCCAGGAGCCGCGCAGTAGAAAAGCCTAGAGACTTTGGGTTAATGAATCGTTCCCTTAATCTCTAGGCTTATTTTATCACGGTAGCCATTAGTGTCAATAGCAAAATATTTATTTTTTATTAATTTTCCAGCCTAGCCTCTACGTCAGCTCTAGTAACCTTTCTAGGCTGTATCTTGGCTCGGCTGTAGCTATATATTTTGTCTCTCTCCTTGTAGGCCGCTAGACATTTTACACACAGCTGGAGGTCATTGTACGTATTAGCATAGGCCAAGTCCTCTACCTTACCACAAAGACATGTGTATTTCAATATATGACTCCAATCTGTTATTTATTTGTAACCGTCTTTAGCCCAACCACCTCCTTTCAGCTGAAAGTTCATTTTGCTAGACCATTTTTCTTGTTCCCCACCACACTCTTCACATTTTGGTATTTCTACCGTAGAAAATTTCAAGAAAACTTCTACTTCTTCACCACACTCTTTACACCTAAGATCATACAACGGCAATTTAACATCCTCCTTTATTTTCCATCCGTACTCAAATACGAACCAATTAGCCGCAGAGTGCGCCATTTTTGCGTACATATTTGAACTTGTGATAAGATACCAAGCTAACCAATCTCTGAATTCTATTTCCTGATCTGTTGTCCATTCCTTGGCTCTGAACCATTCTTCCTGTTTTGTAAGCTTTGTATCCCATTCTGACTCACCTACTGCTTGAAAAAGCTTATCCATTATTACTGGCAAATGCTTAGCTTCAATATTCAACTTGCGCCCCATTCTCTTTAAAAACTTTTAGGTTGTTTAGTACCTCATCCAAGTTACGCCCAGTAATATATACAGACTCATCTTCAGTGGTAATAATATACACTCCGTCAATTATGTTTAGATTAATCTCCCTGAACATTTATAACTCCTATAGCTACCAGAAACGCACCAAATAAAAAGATAGGCCATATAGCTGTAGCTATTGTGAACGATAACCAACTATACTTGTTAGTTAGCCTGTGGCTGCTACACATAAAAAGCATCAACATGAAAGACAAAGTTAGTATTGTATAAATAGTCATACTAACATTATACCACAAAAATTTAGTTTGTCAAGTATTTTAATTAAAATACTTGACAAAACGAAAAAGTATGGTATAATGTACACAAACTACTTTAGAAGGAGTATGTGATGTGGCCTCAGACAGAATAAACAAACGCAATACTAACTTATATAACATAGACCTGGACTTGTTTAAAGCTTTGCGAAAAGAGAGGTTTAAGAAGGTTAAACTAAGCGCGTACTTTAACTACATGGAGTGTATTCGTGGCTGGGAGGAAAACCCAGTGGATTATATTGACTTCGGGCTTGATCTTCAGAAGTTTCTTAGAGGTCTGTCTGAAATAGACAGAAAAGTATTTACTATGTGCTTCCTAGAGGATTGCACACAAAACGAAATAGCTGAAGAGGTTGGTCTTACTCAGGGTAGGGTAGCTCAGCTTTTAGGGTTACTGAAGTACCTGTGGTGGGAATTTTATTATGAAGAGGACGAAGATAATTGAAAACAATAACTATTATGCCTAGACGCGCCGGTAAAACAATGGCTTTACTTGAAAACTTTAGAGAACATTTAGAGTCTGGAAAAGAAGGAATTTTTGTTGCTATAAATCAAATGCACGCTGACAGGCTTAAGAGAGAAAATCCAGACATAAAATACCATATTTATAGTAGTTACCAATTTACAGAGTGTTCTTTTAAGTACGGAAGACTCAACGCTAAAAAGAAGCTTTTCTTAGATGAATACCTCTCTTATGAACAAAGAGTTAAAGAAGCATTATGGGATTATAGACATTACGATATACAAGCGTTTACTACATCCAACAAACTTTACTCACAGCAAATACTAGACCTTGTGAGGTACTTCAAAAAGCATCACGTCGGGTATAAGCAAGCCAAGTCAGCGTATGAGCAAATTTTTTACAGTGACGTTTTTGATGAGTATTACTACAACTTTATAACAGACGAAGACTGTACAGTATATAGCTCTGGTCTTAGAACCGCATATGTGTTTCTTGGGCCTGAACAGTTTGATATACAGATTATGGGAGAATGGACAAATGGTGGATGATTTAGAAGCACAGGTTGACCCTTCTGAGTTATCAGAATACGAGACACCAGTAGATATACAGCCAGTAAAGCCTTTAGCTTGGTCGTACGAAAAATATTGCTGTGCGCAGGCTATTGCATTTGGGGGCAAGACTAAGAAGGCAATTTCAGAGGAAACTAAAATTCCACTTCATGTAATAAAAAAGTGGGAACAGCACCCAGAATTTCAAGAGTACGTAAAAGAAATCGTACTTAAAAAGAAAGACGAGCTGTTAGCAGCAAACCTAAGCCTACTTCAGAAAGCCATCAATGCTAAGCGGGATAAGATTGAAGAAGAAGGTGGAGACTACTCTAAGCTTTCTAACAGAGATATTGCAAGTCTTATCGAAACTGTATCTGAGCTTACAAAAGAAAAAGATTCTAGCGAACAATCCAACTGGATGAAGCAGATGAAAGAGCTTATGGATGCTAGCAGCAAAATAAAAACTATAGAGGCAAAACCTAGTGAGTGAAAAAACAAGGATATTGTGGCTGAGTGATTGTTCAGTTACTAATAATAGTGGATTCAGCAAAGTAAGCTTGGAGTTGCTTAAGCGCTTATCTAAAAACTCGGATTTTGAAATAGCTGAGCTTGGAATAAATAACAAAACTGGCGAAGGTTATAAATTTGACCCAACATGGAAGATTTATACGTCTGGGAATAAACAACATTGTGAGGATAAGTTTGTTCCAACAGTACTTGACTTTAAACCACATATAGTAGTTTCATTGTTAGATATACACATGTTTGCATATATAAACGACCTTACACAAGTTCCTATTGATATTAGGAACTCATTTAAGTTTATAGCACACACCCCCATCGATGGTGCTCCTTTGGACACTTGGGCGTTGAATGTAGCTGCTGGTTGTAACGCAATAGCCTGTATACATCCTTTTGGGTATCAGACTTTAAATGAAGGATATGCTAGACTAATAGAAG
>Ga0209727_1002094_pt1 | contig 14804 bp, 25 predicted proteins | sample RifGroC1_FD_183995 | JGI IMG/M metagenome (GOLD analysis project Ga0209727, IMG submission 183995) | Groundwater microbial communities from Rifle, Colorado, USA - Groundwater C1 (SPAdes) (version 2) | ecosystem: Environmental > Aquatic > Deep subsurface > Groundwater | place: Rifle, Colorado...
TGGGCCGCACCCATCGCAATCGTTCTTCTTTTATTGTTTTTGCCATACATATTGCCATATCTGGATTCTATCCAGAAACCGCCAAATGTGTGTACACATTACCTACACATATTGACAGCCGAATGGTCTTAGTATATAGTGGCTGTATGAGTATACTATCTATATAGTTAGTTCTATATAGAACAAGTACTAACCAGATTCATTTGACGGGGTTAGTGCCCCGTCTTTTATTGATAAAGTAATGAAATTCATTTTGGGTTTAAAATTAGGCATGTCGCAGATTTTTGACAAGGATGGCAACGTCGTGCCTTTAACTTTGATCGAAGCGGGCCCGTGCCAGATTACCCAGGTGAAAACCAAGAAATCAGACGGCTATGAATCTTTACAGGTCGGTTTTAAGGAAATCGTGAAGAAAAGCAAAATTAAAAAACCGATGGCTCATAAGCCCTTCCGTTTTATCCGTGAATTCAGGAATGCTGCGGCGGGAGAATTGAAACTTGGCGATAAAATTGACGTTTCTCTTTTCAAAGAAGGGGATATTGTTAAAGTGGCCGGAGTTTCAAAAGGCAAAGGTTTTCAAGGAGGCGTGAGGCGTTGGGGTTTTCATGGTAAGAAGGCCACTCACGGCGTCAAACACGAAGCGCGAACTATCGGTTCTATCGGCGCCACCGGTCTTCAAAGAGTCATTAAGGGTAAAAAAATGCCGGGACGCATGGGCGGCGTAAGAACCACTGTTAAAAATTTACAGGTGATTAAAGTCGACAAAGACAACAATTTATTGGCTGTGCGGGGAGCTGTGCCGGGCCATCCGGGGACTTTGGTGGAAATTAGAACATAAATTTATTTATGAAAGTCACTACTTACGACCAAGAAGGAAAAGAAGTTGGCCAGACCTTATTGCCTAAGGAAATTTTTGGTTTGGAAGTCAATCAGGACCTGATCCACCAGGTCGCTGTTTCACAGACCGCCAATCGCCGGCAGGTTTCGGCCCACACGAAGGGCAGGGGTCAGGTTTCGGGCGGCGGCAAAAAACCCTGGAGACAGAAAGGTACAGGCCGTGCCAGACACGGCTCTACCAGGTCCCCGATCTGGAGACACGGCGGAATTGCCTTCGGTCCGACCAAGGACAGGAATTTCAAGAGAAAAATCAACCGGAAAATGAAGCGAGCGGCTTTATTGATGGTTTTATCGGCCAAAGCCCAGAAAAACTTTTTGGTGGTTCTAGAAACGCTCAAATTGGAAAAAATCAAAACGAAATTTATCGCCCAGCTTTTGCAAAAGCTTCCTTGCAAGAATGAAAGCACTTTGATTGTTTTGCCCGGCATGGACAAAAACGTCATTTTGGCCACAAGAAATTTAAAAGAAGCTAAGCCCAGCCAAGTTAGAGACCTGAACGCTCTGGACCTGCTCAGTTTTAAATATTTAATCATGCCCAAAGAGTCGATCAAAGTTTTAAAAGACATGATCGCTAAAGAGTAAGAACCTCACTTTTCAGTGAGAACCTTGATTTAATAAATTAAATTAATATGGCCTTATTTAATCTTTTTAAACATAAAAAAGGGGAAGAAAAGAAGCCAGCTCCCAAAAAGGTAGTCAAGAAAGAAGTGAAGCCAAGCCCAGTCAAAGAACAGGCCGCCGTTCCGTTAAAGTCCAAGAAAGATTCCGAAATAGCTTCCCGCATTTTAAAGTGGCCGCACGTGACTGAAAAAGCCACCGATTTGACCAAAGTTGGCCAGTATATTTTTAATGTTTATGAAAGGGCCAATAAGCCGGAAATCAAAAAGGCCGTGGAAGACGTTTACGGGGTGAAGGTCGTGTCTATCAAGATCATCAAGATTCCTCCCAAAAGAAGAAGGTTGGGACGCATTGAGGGCTGGCGCAAAGCCTATAAAAAAGCTATCGTCAGGTTAGCTCAAGGCCAGCAAATAGAGATTTTACCGAGATAAGGACCTGCGAGACAGAACCTTGTTTCTCGCTTCGCTCAAAATAAAACATGTTAAAGAAAAACACCACCAGAGAAGACTTCAGCTTATTGACCAAGAAGGCTCCAGAAAAAGGGCTGATTTTGAACTGGTTCAGGAGCAGCGGCCGATCCAGCAACGGCCGCATTTCTTCGCGCCACCGAGGCGGCGGAGTTAAAAAAGCCTATCGCCTGATTGATTTCAGCCAGGATAAATTGGGCATGCCTGGGAAAGTCTTGGCTTTTGAATACGATCCTTACCGCACTTCTTTCATTGCTCTTTTGGAATATCCCGGCAACGAGAAGAGATATGTGCTGGCTCCGCAGGGACTGAAAGTGGGCGACAGCGTTGTCTGCGATTCCAAAACCGCTCTTTCACCCGGTAATCGCATGCATCTGAAAAACATTCCGGTAGGTACGCAAATCTATAACATTGAGGTTGAACCCGGCCGAGGCGGTAAGATGGTCAGGGGAGCAGGAACATCGGCTCAGATTTTAGCCCAGGAAGGGAAGTATACTCATTTGAAAATGCCGTCCGGTGAAATTAGGCAGATTCTCGGAGATTGTTTTGCTTCGGTGGGAACTCTTTCCCGGGGAGAGCATATGTATATTAAATTAGGAAAAGCGGGCGCTTCGCGTTGGCGGGGCAGAAGACCGCACGTTCGCGGTACGGCGATGAATCCGGTTGATCATCCTCACGGAGGTGGTAACGGCAAAACGCCGCTCGGTATGCCAAACCCCAAGACTCCTTGGGGAAAGCCCGCTCGCGGAGTCAAAACCAGAAAAAGAAGCTGGACGAATAAATATATAATTCAAAGAAGACAAAAACATGGCAAGAAGTCTTAAAAAAGGTCCATATATTGACGAGCGCGTGATAAAAAAGCTGAAAGATCTGAAGCCGGGAACGAAAGCTATTATCAAAACTTGGTCGCGCCCCTGCGCTATTAGCCCAGAAATGGTGGGTTTTACTTTTGGGGTGCACAACGGCAAAGAGCACGTACCTGTGTTCATCACCGAAGATATGGTCGGACACAAGCTGGGGGAATTTGCTCCGACGACCAAATTCGGCAGACACGGCGGCAGAATGCAGCGGGATCTGGAAGCGGGCGCGGCTGAAAAAGAAGCGATTAAATCAGTCCCCGAAGCAGAACCAAAGAAGGCAGTAACAGAACCAAAGAAGAAATAAGAACCTCGCTTCGCGAGAACCTTGGCCTGCGGCTAAGAATCTCGCTTCGCGAGAACCTTGGCCTGCGGCTAAGAACCTCGCTTCGCGAGAACCTTGGCCTGCGGCGCTAAGAACCTCGCTTCGCAAGAACCTTGATTTTTCACTTCGTTCAAAATTAACATGATTGTCAAAGCCAAATTAAGCAATTTAAGAATATCGGCGAGAAAGGTAAGACTGGTGGCCGACATGATTCGCGGCAAGTCGACAGAGCAAGCTGCCTCGATTTTGAGTTTCACCACCAAGAAAGCGGCCAAGTCGATTTCGAAGCTTTTAAATTCAGCGGTGGCTAATGCCAAGAATAATTTTAAGCTTGATCCTTCTCTGCTTTTCATAGAGAAAATTGAAGTTAACGACGGCCCGAAATACAAAAGAATGAGACCCAGAGCGAGAGGGCAGGGATTTGAAATCCAGAAGAAAACGTCCCATATTATTATGATTTTGAACGATAAAAAACATGAGTCATAAAGTCCATCCCAGAGCATTTCGAGTGAAAAATTCCGCAGACTGGGTATCGCGCTGGATGTCGAAGAAAAACCTTCCCCAGGTCTTAGAGGAGGACTTTAAGATCAGAACTTTTCTGAAAAAGAAACTGAAGGAGTGTTCGGTTGAATCGATTGAAATCGAGCGTTTTGCCGGTAAAACCAGCGTGATTATCAACAGCGCCAGGCCCGGATTGATTATAGGAAGAGGCGGCAAAGGCGCGGAAGACTTGAAGAAAGAAATCGAGAAGATTTTGGGCAAAGAAAAGAAAGAAATGAAGATTGAGATCAGGGAAGTTAAGAATGTTTGGGCTTCGGCTCCTTTAGCGGGCCAGTGGATCGCCCAGCAGATTGAAAAAAGAATGCCTCATCGCCGGGTGATGAAGCAGGCCATGGAAAAAATCATGGCTAACACCAAAGAAGTCAAAGGGGCCCGAATCGAGTTGTCGGGCCGATTGGGGGGCAATGAAATTGCGAGACGTGAGTGGTTAAGGAAGGGGAGACTGCCGCTTCAGACTTTAAGAGCCGTGATTGATTACGCTTTGACCGAAGCTTTGTGCACTTACGGCCTCATCGGCATCAAGGTTTGGATTTATAAAGGTGAAAAGTTCGATTAGCAATGAGAACCCCGCCTCCTAAGCTACTCGCATTATTTCTTAAGTCAGATATTGGTAAAATTATAATTAAAAAGTTAAGGTATATTCTGACGGTATAGGGGGCGGGGTACTCGATAAACTCGTATGTTAATGCCCAAGAAAGTAAAACATCGAAAATGGCACAAGGGACGCCGCAGACACCAGGGGATGGACTTTCGAGGCACGGAGCTGAACTTCGGCAGTTTCGGTTTGAAAGCCATGGCATCCCAGTGGATAACAGCCCGCCAGATTGAAGCCGCCCGACGCTCCATTATCAGATATTTAAAGAAGGGAGGAAAGCTCTGGGTGAGGATTTTTCCGGACAAACCCATTACTAAGAAAGGAACGGAAGTTCCCATGGGCGGCGGCAAGGGGAGCGTGGACCATTACGTTTTTTCGGTAAAGCCCGGCCGGATTATTTTTGAATTAGAAGGCATTAAAGAGGAATTAGCCAGGGAAGCCTTTATGAAAGCGGGTAAAAAAATGTCGCTAAAGACTAGATTTATCGTGAGACAAGGAAAATAAGAACCTCACTTTTCAGTGAGAACCTTGATTTAATAAATTAAATTAACATGAAAATCAGCGAGATTAGACAAAAACCAAAAAAAGAGCTAGAAACTATGTTGCTTGCCCAGAGGGAACATTTGAGGAATCTGAGGTTTGATTTGGCTGCGGGCAAGGTGAAAAACGTCAGAGCAATCAGGGAATTGAAAAAAGAAATTGCCAGAATCTTAACAGTATTGCACTAATCAAAATTATGCCAAAGAAACAACTTACCGGCTTCATCACTTCCAACAAAATGCAAAAGACCGTGGTCGTCGAAGTGGAAAGCATCAAACACCACCCGAAATACTTAAGGACCTACAAGATGCACAAGAAATACAAGGCTCACACAGAAAGCGGGGATTATTCGGTTGGCGACAAGGTTGTCATTGAAGAGTCGAGGCCCTTCAGCAAGGATACAAAATGGCAAGTGATAAAAAAGATTTAGCTTATGATTCAATTAAGAACCATGTTAAAAGTAGCGGATAACACCGGGGCGAAAATCGTCCAGGCTTTTATTGTTCTGGGCGGTTCTAAGCACCGCTACGCGCAGCTGGGCGATGTGTTCGTCGGCGTGGTCAAAAAAGCCGAGCCGCGCAAGATCGTTAAGAAACACGAAGTGGTCAGGGCCGTCGTGGTCAGGCAGAAAAAGGCTTTCCGCCGATCAAGCGGCATTTACATCCGCTTTGACGACAATGCCTGCGTGATTCTGGACGCGAAAACTAAAGAGCCCAAAGGCGGCAGGCTTTTCGGGCCGATCGCCAGGGAGGTGAAAGAAAGAGGTTTTGATAAAATCGCCGGCATGGCCGAAGAACTAGTGTAATTTTATGAAAATACACAAACTCGATCAAGTTTTAATAACGTCGGGCAAGGACAGAGGCAAGAAAGGCAAGGTGCTGGATGTTTTCTCGCAGGAAAACAAGATTGTCGTTGAAGGCGTCAATATGAGGAAAAAGAATGCCAAACCCAAAAAATCCGGCGAAAAAGGACAACTGGTGCACGTGCCTGCGGCTTTCGCGGTGGCCAACGCCGCTCTGATTTGCCCGAAATGCTCGAAAGCCACGAAGGTCGGTTATAAAATTTTAGATAAAAAGAAATACCGCATTTGTAAAAAATGCCATTCAGAAATCTAAGAATAATATGATGAGATTAAAGGAAAAATTTATTAAAGAAGTTATTCCCGCGATGCGGGAAAGATTGGGTTACAAATCCAATATGGCTGTGCCCAAGATCGAAAAGGTGGTGTTAAACACCGGGTTCGGCAGGTTGGTCGTCGGTAAAACCGGAGACGAACCCCAAAAAATCGTTGAGGCTATTGTCGGAGATTTGACTTTGATCGCCGGGCAGAAAGTCATGGCGACAAAAGCCAAAAAAGCTATTTCCGCTTTTAAGACGAGGCAGGGCATGCTGATCGGCGCCTGCTGCACCCTAAGAGGGCAGAGAATGTATGATTTTTTAGAGAGGCTGATTAATATCGCTTTGCCCAGATCGCGCGATTTCCAGGGCATTGATGAAAAATCAATCGATCAGAGAGGCAATTTAACGGTGGCCTTCAAAGAACACATCGCTTTTCCGGAAATTGCGCCGGAAAAAACCAGGTCCATCTTCGGCTTTGAGATAACGATTGTCACCACCGCGAAAAACAAAAAAGAAAGTTTAGAGTTACTCAAATTAATGGGTTTCCCGATAAAACACTAAGAACCTCACTTTTCAGTGAGAACCTTGGCCTACGGCTAAGAACCTCACTTTTCAGTGAGAACCTTGGCCTACGGCTAAGAACCTCACTTTTCAGTGAGAACCTTGATTAATTCTTAATTAACATGGCTAAAAAATCTTTAATCGCCAAAGCAAAAAGAAAACCGAAATTCTCCACCAGAATCGTGAGGCGCTGTTTCCGTTGCGGCCGAAGTCGGGGATACATGGGAGAATTCGGGCTGTGTCGCATTTGTTTCAGGGAGATGGCCAATGAAGCCCTTATTCCAGGCGTTAAGAAATCAAGCTGGTAAATTGCAATCACATGGATCCAATCACTAATATGCTCAATTCAATAAAGAACGCCCAGGCCGTATTGCTGCCTCAGATCGAGGTGGATTTTTCCAATTTGAAATATGAAATCGCCAAGATTCTGGAAAGAAAAGGCCTCGTTGAAAAAGTGTCCAAGTCCGGCAAGAAGATAAACAAGACCCTGGAGATCGTTTTGAGATATGAAGACAAGGTGCCGGCCATTTCCGGGCTCAAAAGAGTTTCGAAGTCAGGCCAGCGGATTTATCTGCCTGCCCAGAAAATAAAATCGGTGAGGGGTGGCTACGGATTCTCTATTATTTCTACTTCCAAAGGATTAATGACGGGTTCTGAAGCCAAAAAGCAGAATTTGGGAGGCGAGCTAATTTGCGAAATTTGGTAAAATACTTATATGTCACGCATTGGCAAAAAACCAATTGAAATACCGGCTGGCGTTGAAGTGAAGATCGCGGGCCAGCAAATATCGGTCAAAGGACCGAAAGGCGAACTTTCTATAAAAGTCCGGCCGGAGATTAAGGTTGAAATGAAAGACGGCAAGGTTTTAGTTTCTGCTCACGACGAGTTGGCTAAGGCCTATTGGGGGTTAACCAGGGCTTTGTTAGCCAATATGATCCAGGGGGTGGTTAAGAACTTCGAAAAGAAGCTGGAAATCGTCGGCGTGGGCAACCGGGTCGTCATGGAAGGCGAGAATCTGGTCTTGAGCGTCGGGTTTTCGCACCCGGTCAAGGTGCCGGCTCCCCAGGGCATTGTTTTTTCAGTGGATAAAAATATCATTACGGTACAGGGTCCGGACATAGGTTTGGTCGGACAGACAGCGGCCAATATCAGAAAGGTCAGGCCGCCTGAGCCCTACAAGGGCAAGGGAATCAGGTATTTCGGCGAGCAGATCAAGCTTAAAGAAGGTAAAAGAGCAGCGACTACCACCGCCGGCGCCTAATTTAAATTAATATGCCAGCCACAAAGAACAAACAAAGAAAACTGAGACGTCAGAAGAGAGTCAGGGCTAAAATTTCAGGCACGGACAAGAAGCCCCGCCTTTGCGTTTTCCGATCCAATAAACATATTTACGTTCAGTTGATCGACGATATTAAAAAGAAAACGATTTTGTCGGCCAGCGACCAGAAGCTCAAAAAAGGCAAGATGACCAAGGTTGATTTAGCCAAAGAGATAGGCAAACTGATCGCCCAGAAAGCTTCGGAGAAGAAAATCGAAAAAGTAATTTTCGACCGCGGACCCTATAAATATCACGGCCGAGTCAAAGCCGTAGCCGAAGGAGCGAGAGAAGGCGGTTTAAAATTCTAATATGATACAAAAAGAACCATCATCAAGATTTAGAAGGCAGGGGCCGGAGCGGCCCAAGGACGAATTTGAGTCCAAGCTTTTGGATTTGGCCAGGGTTTCGCATACCAGGGCCGGCGGCAAGAAAATGAGATTCCGGGCGGTCGTGGTTATCGGCAACAAAATGGGCAAGGTCGGTTTGGGCATAGCTAAAGGGCATGATGTCGCTTTCGCCGTGGAAAAAGCGACCAGGCTTGCCCGAAAGAATATAATCATCGTACCGATGTCCGGCGAAACCATTCCCCACGAGGTGATTGCCAAGGTAGGTTCAGCTCATATTTTGCTGAGGCCCCAGCGAAGCGGCCGCGGCTTGGTGTCAGGTGGGACTGTCCGGGTCGTTTGCAGTTTAGCCGGAGTCAAGAATATTTCCTCAAAAATTCTCAGCAAGAGCGGCAATAAGATTAATAATGCCCGAGCAACCATCGAAGCTTTAAAACAGCTTAAAATTAAAAAACAGTAATTCCATGCAACTTCACGAAATCAAACCAAATTACAAACGCCAATCAAGAAAAAGAGTGGGCCGGGGAGGGAAACGCGGCACTTATTGCGGAAGAGGCAGAAAAGGGCAAAAAGCCAGGGAAAGCCACAACTTTGTTCCGGTGGTTCGAGGTTTGATTAAAAGATATCCGAAGCTCCGCGGTTACAGATTTAAATCAAGAAAAGGTGAGATCGCCGTCGTTAACATCGAAGCTTTAGAAAAGAAATTCAAGGCGGGCGAGGTGGTCAATCCCGAAACATTGCTCAAACAAAAATTAATTCGTAGAATAAAGGGGGAGACTCCGCGCGTCAAGATTTTAGCCAAAGGGAAAGTGACCAAAGCTTTAATTGTAGAAAACAGCCAATTGTCCGGGAAGGCCCGAGAGCTGATCGAGAAAGCCGGCGGGACCATCAAGTAATATGCAGTGGCTCAATAAAGTCATCCAAGTTTTCAAAATTTCTGATCTGCGCAAAAAAATCCTTTTCGTGCTGGGAGTTTTTGTGGTTTTCAGATTAATGGCCAATATCCCGATGCCGGGCATCGAAGCTGAAAACCTCAAATCGTTCTTCGACCAGTTTCAGATGTTCGGACTTTTAAACCTGTTTACCGGCGGGACTTTATCCAATCTTTCGATCGCCATGCTGGGCCTGGGTCCTTATATCACCGCCACCATCATCATGCAGTTATTAACCATGATTTTTCCTCCGCTGGAGAAATTATACAAAGAAGAGGGCGAACAGGGCCGGCAAAAGTTCAACCAAATCAGCAGGATTTTAACCGTTCCTTTGGGGATGCTGCAAGCTTACGCCATGCTGAATTTGTTCCAAAGGCAGGGAGCCATCGGCGAACTTTCTCCGATGACCACCCTGGTTTCAATTATTTCGGTGGCGGCCGGATGCGTTTTGTTGATGTGGTTGGGCGAGCTTATTACCGAGCGGGGCATCGGCAACGGCGTTTCTCTTTTGATTTTTGCCGGAATTGTGGCTTCCGTGCCCGAAAACATCTTACAAATTATGGCTAAGTGGGATCCTTCCCAATTGCCCTCGTATCTCCTCTTTTTCGCCATGGCTCTGTTTATTATCGCCGGAGTGGTCATGGTCAACGAAGGCCGGCGCAATATTCCGGTGTCTTACGCCAAACGTGTCCGGGGCGCGCGCATGTACGGGGGAGTATCCACTTATCTGCCCTTGAACATCAACCCGGCCGGCGTCATTCCGATTATCTTTGCCCTGTCTATCATGCTTTTCCCTGGCATGATTGCGAATTTCCTGTCGGGGGCCGGCGGTGCTGTGGGCAATATAGCCCAAACCGTGGGCGATCTTTTCCAGAATCAGTGGATTTATGGCGTTTTATATTTTATCTTGGTCTGCGTTTTCACTTACTTCTACACAGCCGTTACTTTTGACCCTAAATCCATCTCTCAAAATCTTCAGAAAATGGGCGGGTTTATCCCAGGCATCAGGCCGGGAGAATCCACGGCCAAATTCCTTTATTATATTTTAAACAGAGTTCTGATGCTCGGCGCTTTGTTTTTAGGCTTAATCGCAGTGATGCCTTCCATTATCGGGGGAAGCACCGGCATCACCTCGTTTTCGTTTTTGATCGGCGGCACGTCGTTGTTAATCGTGGTTTCGGTGGTTTTGGAAACCATGCGACAGGTCAATTCCCAATTACAAATGAGGGAATACGATACTTTCTAAGTATTTTAAATTAGTAATAAATTTTTATCATGGCTAAACCATCAGTGGTTATCATCTTAGGTCAACCAGGTTCCGGCAAGGGCACTCAAGCTGAATTAGTGGCAGATAAGTTCAATTTATACAGCTTAGAAACAAGCAAGCTTATCGAAACCAAGGTGATGAACGCTAAGGAAGGCGAATATGCGGAAGTCGATGGCCAAAAATATTATTTTTCACACGAAAAGGAATTGTGGACGCAAGGTATTTTGTGCAGTCCACCTTTCGTTAGCTGGTTGGTAAAAACGAAAATTGAAGAGTTAGCTAAAGAAGGAAGGGGAGTGGTGATGTCTGGTTCTCCGAGAACCCTAATTGAAGGTCAGAATCTTATTCCCTTACTGAAAAATCTTTACGGGGCCGAGAATATCAGAGTAATTTTATTAGAGCTTACAGCTGAACAAACAATTTGGCGCAATTCTCATCGACGTATTTGCGAATTAATGCGCCATCCCATTCTTTTTTCCAAGGAGACAGAAAACTTAACAAAATGTCCATTGGACGGCTCTAACCTCTTAAGGCGCGAAGGTTTGGATGACCCGGAGACCATTAAGGTTAGACTGAAAGAATATGCTGAACGAACCTTTCCGCTCGTAGATTTTTTGAAAAAGCAAAATCTTCCAGTCATTAATGTTAATGGCGAACAATCCGTTGGAGATGTCTATCGCGACGTGCTCGCAGCTCTAAAATAATTATCGCATTAAAAATGATTACGATTAAAACTAAAGAAGAAATCGCGATAATGCGTGAGGGCGGTAGGATTCTGGCTAAAATTACGAAAGATCTGGAAAAGATGGTCAAGCCGGGCATTAGCACTCAAGAACTAAACAGGGCTGCCCAAGCCCTTGTTTTAAAATCAGGCGGCAAGTGCTCGTTTTTGGGCTACCAGGGGTATCCCGCGTGCCTGTGTACTTCAGTTAACGAAGAAATCGTTCACGCCATTCCTTCAGGCAGGGCCTTGAAAGAAGGCGACATCGTCTCACTCGATTTAGGTATTTTATATAAGGGTCTTCACACGGATATGGCCGTGACCGTGCCTTGTGGTAAAGTTTCGCCCGAGATCAATCGGCTCATCCGGGTGACAAAAAAGGCCTTGAAGCGCGGTATTAAAAAAGTGGGGCCGGGCAATACTTTTGGCGATCTTTCCAATACTATTCAAAGATATATTGAAGATCAGGGTTTTTCAGCGGTGAAAGATCTTTGCGGACACGGTATCGGCCGGAATCTCCATGAAGACCCCGAAATTTTGAACTACGGGACCAGGCATTCCGGGGCTGAAATCAAGCCGGGCATGGTTTTTTGCTTAGAGCCCATGATAGCTATGGGGAAGGGGGAAATCAAGAAATCAAAGGATGGTTATGCCTATGAAACAGCCGACGGCTCTTTATCTTGCCATTTTGAGCACACCATGGTGGCCACTAAAAATGGAGCAAAGGTTTTAACCGTGATATAAGAACCTTTCGCTTCGCTCAAGAACCTTGAAATTCCTTAATTGATTTTTTATATATTCGGAATTATAATTGAGTTATGTTGGCTGAGCTCGAAGTTTTTTTAATCGCCATGTCGCCGATTTTAGAGTTGAGAGGTTCTATCCCCGTGGCTTTGGGCGCTTATCATTTGCCGGTTTGGTCGGCTTTTTTGATTTCGGTACTCGGCAATATTGTGCCGGTAGTTTTCATTCTTTTATTGCTTGAGTCTGTCTCGGGATATTTAAGCCGTCATTCGCGTTTCTCCAGCCGTTTTTTTGCCTGGCTTTTTGAAAGAACGAGAAAAAAACATGCGAAAACCTTTGAGTACGGGAGAGATCTGGCCCTGATGATTTTTGTGGCCATACCGATGCCTTTTACCGGCGCGTGGACCGGAGCCTTGTGTGCGTTTGTTTTCGGCATTCCTTTTAAAAGGGCTTTTCCGGCGATTGCTGGCGGCGTGGTCATCGCCGGCATCATCGTCACTTTAACCACTTTAGGGATAATCAGAATATTATAGCGGGCGATCGTGCCCGATATATCGAATATACTATTCGCTATGAAACCATTAATCGTTGCTAATTGGAAATGTAACCCGACGACGCTGAAAGAAGCCGAGTCTCTTTTGGATTCCATCGAGAAAGGCATTAAGAATATTAAAAACGCCGAAGTGGTTATCTGCCCGCCGTTTGTTTACTTGCCGGTCCTAAAAACTACCGGGACTCAAGATGTTTTTTGGGGGGACTCCGGGGTTTACACCGGTCATGTTTCGCCGCTGATGCTCAAAAATATGGGAGTTAAATATGTTATTGTGGGGCATTCCGAAAGAAGGAAACACTGCCATGAAACGAACGAGATGATCTTTAAAAAAATTCAAGCGGTGCTGGTTCAGGGACTGAAACCGATTTTATGCATCGATAAAATCTCCCAGCTTCCTGCAACCTTAAATAAAGAGGTTATTGTTGCTTACGAACCGCTTTTTGCCATCGGCACGGGCAAACCCTGCAGTCCCGAGAGAGCGAAAAAAATGAGGCTGGCCATTGAACTGGCTATCGGCGGCGCAAATCCGATCTTGTACGGCGGCAGCGTCAACTCGCAGAATGCCCATAATTACGTTTGCCAGGCGGGTTTCCAGGGGCTGCTTGTCGGGGGAGCTTCGTTGAAACCCAAAGAATTCATTGACATCGTTAAAAATGTTTGCTATTGTTAGTCGATAATTTATGTCAGACGATATTATTCTCAACGGCCATTTTTTTAATCCCACCTGCGGCAATTTGACCCTGGACGGATCGGTCAAAGAGATCTTCAAATACATTGCCGAAGATAAGGAGAAATTTTACGATATCATCATCGGCTGCGATTCTTCGTCCGAAGAAGAGCCGCATTTTCCCTTAGCCATCGTGGTTTTAAGAAAGGGGGAGGGCGGGAGGTTTTTTCTCAAAAGAATCAAATATCCCGAAGGCCGGAAATTCTACGGCTGGAAGCAGCGGATCTTGAACGAGGTTTTGCTTTCGTGTCAGCTCGCTTTGACCTTAAAAGAAAAAATAGCCCAAGCAGCTCAAAAAGCCTCGATCGATTCTTCGAATTATCAGTTTCGCTATATCCACGCTGATGTCGGCGAAAACGGGGCAACCCGAGACATGATTAAGGAAGTCACCGGCCTTATCCGGGGCAATGGCTTTGAGCCGATGATTAAACCTTCGTCTTTTGCCGCGTCGGTAGTGGCTGACCGTTATGCCTAAAAAAGTGGTTGTTGCCATGTCCGGCGGAGTCGATTCTTCCGTAGCCGCTGCCCTGCTCAAAAGGCAGGGTTTTCAAGTTATGGGCGTTTTTATGAGGTTTTGGCTTGCCCGCCGAAGCCTTGGCGAAGGCGGGTTTGAACGATGGAACAGGTGTTGTTCTCTTGAGGCGGAGCAGAGGGCCAGAGCGGTGGCCCGAGTCATCGGCATTCCGTTTTATGTTTTCAATTTTGAAAAAGAGTTTAAAAAGAGGATCGTTGACCGTTTTTTAGCGGAGCACAAAGCAGGCCTAACTCCTAATCCCTGCATTTACTGCAACAAGGAGATTAAATTCGGGCTTTTACTGGAAAAATCCTTGGCTTTAGGCGCAAAATACGTAGCTACGGGCCATTACGCCCGCCTTCGCCAAGGCTCCGGTGGGCAAGTGCGCCTGTTGAGAGGAGAAGACACGAATAAAGATCAGAGCTATTTTTTATGGAGGCTCAGTCAGCAGCAGTTGTCTCATGTCTTGTTTCCGGTGGGTGGCTACAAAAAACCGCAAGTTCGGGCTTTGGCTAAAAAATTTAAACTGCCGGTGGCCGAAACTCCCGAGTCCCAGGAAATTTGTTTTGTGCCCGATACCGTCAACGAGTTTTTGCAGCGTTATTTTAAACCAAAAAAAGGAAAGATAATTGATGCGGCTGGAAAGGTTTTGGACGAACATCAGGGTCTGGTTTTTTACACTATCGGCCAAAGAAAGGGGATTATGCTCCCCCAGGGACCATATTGGGTAAAAGACAAAGATTTCAAGGAAAATGTTCTCGTTGTCACCAAAAACGAAAAAGATTTATTGAAAAAGGAGTTGTTTTTCAAAAACGCCAACTGGCTTGCAGGGAAACTTCCCAAATTTCCCTTAAAAGTGGCAGCGAAAATCAGATATCGCGCTAAACTTACTCCGGCTATTGTTTATGAAAATCACAAAGTGATTTTCGAACAGCCGCAAAAGGCCGTGACTCCCGGCCAGTCCATAGTCTTCTATAAGGGTCAAGAACTTTTAGGAGGGGGCGTTATCAGCCGAGGTTGAACCCCGGCTTTTAAAAACGGCTTTATGTTTTAGGTACGGACATTTGGCGGGTTTGTTAATTGGTAATCGACCAGAAATTCGTTGGGACTTTTTCCCTCCAGCCCGCAGTGTTCCAGATTGTTG
>Ga0209727_1002100_pt1 | contig 14776 bp, 20 predicted proteins | sample RifGroC1_FD_183995 | JGI IMG/M metagenome (GOLD analysis project Ga0209727, IMG submission 183995) | Groundwater microbial communities from Rifle, Colorado, USA - Groundwater C1 (SPAdes) (version 2) | ecosystem: Environmental > Aquatic > Deep subsurface > Groundwater | place: Rifle, Colorado...
TGCTCTGAGACAAAAATCTGTGTCTTCAAAATAACCAGGTGAAAATTCCTTTGAAAACCCCCCCAATTTACCCCACAATTCTCTTGTAGTTAAAAAGCAAGCCCCACTTATTACGTCAGAAACTTGATTTGTACAAACAATAGGATCATTCTTATCCTTTCCTATAGCAAAATGCACATAGTTCATCTGTGTATTGTCCCACACAAGGCCAAAATGCTGAATTGTATCATTTGGATACAATAATTTTGCCCCCACTACCCCCACATTTTTATTAAATTTGTACACATCAAGCATTTTCCTAAAACTCAAGGTATCTATTAGTTCAGTATCACTGTTAAGGAATAACAAATTTTGGCCAATTGCCCTATCTGCTCCTTGATGACACGCCTCCACAAATCCTTTAGACTGTGGGTTGTGAATCACATTTAATTGTGTGAATCTTGAAAGATAATTTGTCATTTCCGCATTAGAACCATCATTTACAAGAATCAACTCAAAAGTTATATCTTTAGCCCTTTCTAAAGACGCTAAACATTTATCTAAATATGGTATTTGGTCTTTAATAGGAATAATAATTGAGAGTTCCGGCCTTGTGATTGCTTGCTTCTTAATTTTGTACATTAACTTGTCTCCTCATCAATTAATAAATAAATACTTTTAGGATGCTTATCATGTATTGGGAATTCTTTCATAAACCATCTTGTAGTATATAATAATCTTTCATATCTCTTATAGCTATGTACTTTTGATGTTTGCCATACTTCAAATAGGTAACTTCTTTCCTCTTTTGTTAAATTTATATTCATAGCAATTGCTTAACAACTTCAAACACTTCCTCAGCTTTTATTGCAGATAAACATGGGCTTGGTACAATATTTTTTGGGCACACATAGGCGTGTGACCAGCAAGGCCATTTATCACAATATTTATTCCCATGACAGATTGGATAAACTGTTTTATAATATTTTAGACGGCATAGGGGGTCTGAACCGCCGAATATAGCTATTGTTGGTATTTTCAGATGCCCACCAAAATGTAGGATGCCACTATCGGGGGTGATTAATAAATCCAAATTTTTAATTGTAGCTGCAACTTCTCTAATATTATTCCCACCTGCTAAATTTATTATCCCAGGATCTTTAAAACCAAATTGCTGATTATCAATCACTACCACAACAATCCCATTATATCTCAACATTTGTATTAATCTCATAACTTGTTCTGGTGGCCAAGTTCTTACCAATGTTGAACTTTTTAATTGGATTCCCACAATTGGCTTAGAAAATTTTGATAAAAATTTATCTGCCCATTCTTGTTCTTTTTCTGTTACTTCATAAACGTATGATTTATCTCGTATTTCAAGACCCGACCAAATTTCCAAAGCATCCAGAGCATCCAACTCTCTTGCGTATGAAGAAATAACATGTGGGCATAATTTATCAGAGACATAGTGATCCACCCCATTTATATAAGGTGATTGTCCTATCTTATCCACAAGTTTGTCAACATATGGATTATTTTGAAGCAGCAATTTCCAATAATTTCCAATAGAAGCTACACATAATTTCAAATCAGGATTACGTCTCTTAATTTCTTTGAATAATGTAGTTCTCCAAAGTACATCCCCAATTCCAGCGTGCATATCATATAGAAGAGTTTTACCTGAATGATCTATATTACCGTCAAATTGTTTTAATAGATTCATTATCCTAAAAATCCTTTAATCTCATTAAATATATTTTTACAAGCATTCCCATCAACACCATTAAAGAAGTCCTGCACAATTTGTGCTCTTCCCTCCATATTCTTATTTGGATTCTTTAAATTTTCTTCAACATATTGGAACAATTCACCATATTTCTTGGAACGGTCACAACATTTGTAACTCTCAAGCACATTCCAATACCACTCCATGACGTTTCTTCTTACTAGCCAAGGGTGTGACCAATATTGTGTTTCCAATATCACTGGTTTATTGAAGATCATGGCTTCTAACGCTGAGGTAGAAGGAATACTACATACTATATCAGAATTAAATAAAATATTACCCAATGACCACACATCCATATTATCTAAATGATACATATTACCATCATATTCCTTAACGCCATAAGCAAGACCTTTATTCAAACTTGGGTCTGTAATCATCTTAACTTTTACTGAAGGGAATTGCCCATTTATTAAATTATATATCCAGCTATCCCCATTTCTTATCGGATGCGTTTTAATAATTACTTGACCACCAAATTCTTTAGCTGTCTCCATGAAATTACGATATGTTTCAAATACCCATTGTGACATTTCACCATTTGGGAGAAAAAGGAATATAGGCTTCTTAATATCAAAACCCAATTCATTTACAAATCTTTCCCTATTATAATACTCTGATTTTCTATAAACATCAAAATGGGCTGGGCCTGTTATTTTAACATTTGGTAATGGTTCTTCTATTCCAAGACCATCTAAAGAACCTATTGGATGCCAAAACATTACATCTCGTTGTCTTGAAAACACCCTTTTAAAAAAGGAACCCCAACTCAGGTAAAGGTCTGGTAAAATAATTTGTGGGTGAAAAATGGCATCAATAAAATCCTGTACAATTATTATTGGTATTCCTAACTGTCTACCAATTTTCTGAAAATTGACATCAAATACATGTGAGGGAGTATCAGTATTACTACAAGATAATATAGCAGAAATATTCTCTCTTTCCATTGTATCCTTGATCCCTTTAACAGAACCATCAACTGCTATATCTGAGAAGAATGTAACATCTTTAAATTCTTCTCTCCATTTAGTTGAAATCTCCGCTGTGGATGCTATTACCAAATCATATTCTATTTTTAATAATTCAAACAATTCGGTACGAAGTAAAATTCTTGAGGCTCTTTCCATACTGGTAGTTACTAATATCTTTTTTTTCATTCTACCCCCTGAGTTTAGCTATAATGGGTATTTCTGATTCTTGTATTATTTTGTTTGGTTCACCCAAACCTAATTCTATTTCTTCTATTTGTTTAACAAGCTTTCTTAAACCTTGTGGTTCTATAGATGAAGCTTGGTCACTCCCATACATACGCCTATCAATTGTAATATGAACTTCAACCATTTTAGCACCAAAAGCGACAGACAATGCAGGAAAAAGTATGCCCCCACTGTGGTCACTCCATCCAACAGCACATGTTGGTGTCCTAAAATAATGTGATAAAAATTTTAATTGATTAAGATTGGTATCTTTTGTTGGGCAAGGATAAGATGAAGTGCATCCTAAAACATGTGCAAGTTTCCCACTCCCAACCAGTAGTTCAACTGCTTTTTGTACAGTTGTTAAACTACTCATACCTGTTGATAATATCAAGTTAAATTTTGATTCTCTGCATTTGTATAAAAAATCCATATCTGTAATTTTAGCCGATGGTATTTTAAGATAATGCATATATGGAAAATTTTCTAAAAAAGCTATGCTCTGAAAATCCCAAGGACTTGCAAACCACTCTATATTACCCTTACCTTTGCAGTACATATCAATTTCTTGGTATTGTTCTAAAGAAAATTCAATACCTTCCTTCTGTGACCTCTGTGTTTTTCCCCAAGGGGACTCTCTTGGACTGTCTAAAAATTCTTTTGTGTAACAAGAGATAATGTCTCGTTTCTGAAACTTAACATAAGGAATATTCAAATCAGAGCAAACATCTATAAGCTGTTTAGCTATATTTATATCCCCGTTTGCGTTCAGGCCGATCTCACCAACTATTATAGTTTCCATTAAACCCCCTTATTCAAATTCCATTTTTCATTCTTCCATGCTTTCTTTAAATCTCTGTAAACTCTAATCAATCCGTCATATACAAAAGAACCATCTTCTTTCTGATACATAGTAGAACCACCATCTATACTTTTCCTAGCAAGTCTTCTTAATCTGTGAGCAGTTTTACCACGCATAAATCCTCCTTATAAATTTACCTTAGTGAAATTGTTTTTTATATCCATGCAAAATTCCAATGAATGTATCCCATCTTCCAAAGTTGCTAAATTTTCCTGCTTTTTTCCATTTATCAAACCAATAAATGCCCCCATTTCATTACAAAACAAATCATTCCAAGAATCAGTTGTAATTCCTGTTTTTGTAGGAGTTTTATAAAAACCGGCCATAAGGTCAACTTCTATTGAATCCTTAGTTCCAAACACTTTTAATGTTCTTGTAGGTATTTTAGATAAAAAATCTAAATTTAGAATAACAGGAATACAAACATTTGTCAATTCTAAATTACTTAGTATAGTAATATTATCTTCAACATCTGAATTTGGAATATTTAAGTATTGTCCATATATTGCAGCTACAGGATAAAGTTTCCCAAAAATCCATGTTAAATAGTCTATCTCATGTATCTGGCTAAGAAGTACACCCCCTCCATTTTCCCCTCTCAAAGCATAAAAATTAGATAAATCCCTACCATTTGTAAAATTATAAATACTGTTGCAATGGTGAACTTCAATTCTATAAATGTCACCAAATTCTTTCTTATCTACCATATCTTTTACTTTTTGAAGTAAGGGATGGAATCTCATCTGAAAACCCATTGTGCATTTTAATTTGTTTTCCTCAATTATTTCTTGTAATTTATAAACTTTATCTAAATTGTTAGATAATGGTTTTTCTATGAAAATAGGAATCCCCCTCTCAGAAGCTTTAATTGCTATATCTATTCTTTCAGGAGGCAAAGTTCCAATAAAAATTGCATCGTATTTTTCAGAGTCCAATGCTGTATTAAGGTCAAAAAATACATTATCAATATTGTAAGAACGCAAAAAACTATCACTATATGAAATATTCAATTTATCATCAAATATTCTTCTCTTGTCATCACGTCTATGAGTATAAACATTTATTTCACAATCAGGTAATAACCTTTTTAAATTCCTGAAATGTCTCTGCATTATATTTCCGAAGCCACAGAATAAGAATTTCATATTATTCAATTCTCCTTAACCATCCCATAGGATTGAAAGTTAAATAAAATTTTTCACAACTTCTATCAATTATAAAGTTACTTGTTTTATCCATAAATTCAAAAACAGCCCCCAAAGGCCCACTTGTATTTGTATCTTCAACTACAATAAATGAATCAACGGAGACAAATTTACTATATATCTCCAATTCTTTTAATACATGTTCTTTGCTGTGGTCACTATCCAATATAACCATAATCTTCTTATCTTTAATCCTTGGTTGAATAAAATTTGCAACAGCTTCATCTAAAGAGTTTGCCCATAAGTAAGTAATTCTTTTATGCTCAGGTAATTCCCCTTTACCATTGATGTCTATTGTAATTACTTCCCCTTGTCCTATTAAATCTAAAATAGAAGCAAAGAATAAAGCAGAACCCCCTACCTTAGTACCAGTCTCAATAATTATATCAGGTTTTATGGAAAAAATCAACTCTTGAAATATTATCATATCCATAGGGTTTTTTTGTATAGGAACACCCAACCAATTTGTGTTTTTCCAAGTTCCTCCGATGCAAGAAGACTCATAATATAAGTCATGAAAGTCTTTTACTATTTTATCAACTTTCCTATTATCTTCATATTTTTTGTAAAAATCCTCTCTAAACATTTACATTAACTCCTTAATAAATTCCATTTGCTCTCTGACTGTTCTCTTCTCTTCCCCTTCTTCGCCACGAGCAACTTGAAGTGTGAAATCTCCTGTGTAATTAACATCTTTCAAAAATGTGAATATTTCTCTCCACTTCCTTTTTCCAATAACACCATTACCCAAGCTAACACTATTACCATCACTATCTTTTTCCTTGATATGAATATGAAATAGCATATTGTATTTATTATAATTTTCCATCTCTTCTATGATATTTCTTTGGTAGTTATTCCCAATATCGAAGCAACAACCCACACCATAATTAGTAAAAGTGTGTTCAAAATTTGCTCTACTACCATATGTTAAGTCATTTAAAAAGTTGATACCTGTAAAGCTATTTACGTTCAAGAATTCAAATGCTACTTTAAGGTATGGTCTTCTCCTCTGTATTGGCTCTATTATTGTTATTATTCTAATGAAGTCATCCATGCTGCTTCCATTTACAGGGATAATAATTGTTTGACATCCTATATTTACTGCCATATTAGATATAAAATCTATAGAGTCTCTTGCAAAACTTAAAACAACCCCAATATTAAAATCTAAACCCATTAAATAATCCAAACATACCGAATTTACTTGCGTACTTGTTTGTTTTATCACTATTTTAAGATATTCCATGTTATTAAAATTACCTGAGAATGGGTTTTTTCTTACCTCTGGAAGTATCCATTCTATAAAATTTATACCCAAATCTTTAGCTGAATAAAATTCTTCCTCCCATTCATGCAGACCATTTGGGAAAAATTGCACATGTGCTCTTCCTCTTGGTGCAGTAAGCCTTCCCTGCATTATTCCTATTGAATTTTTCAACTGTAAATGATCTCCTCTATAGGTATAGTATTAGCTGGGATAACTTCATGCCAAATAACACCCCAATAATCTGTTATTCTTTTACCTGATAGTTTCCATCCAGGGATTGCATATCTGTAAGAGTATCTCACATAAATACCCCCTTCTGGATGAACCCAAATATGGGATGTAGATTTACCTTCAACGTCTGAAGAATCACTTCCTAATCTAAGCGTATCTAATAGTATCATAGTAAGCACTCCATAAGTTTATTTATCATTATATTTTGATAATAAGTTATCCAATATGGTCTATTGTTTTTTCCAATTGTCTTGGAATGACAAGAAGTACCTAAAACAATTAAATTTTCTGGATCATTATTTAATTTATTGTAATCAATATGATGTACATGAAGTCTATCGTGTATTTCAATACATCCTGGGAATTGACACTTATAATTATCTCTTTCTAAAATATGTTTTTTAATTAATTTAAATTCTATTGGATATATTTCAAATGATTTACCATTTTGCCACTGTGAATTATTTTCGCCTTTAGCAACCCCTCTTTCTATTCTTGTTTTTGATATTCTTTGTCTGCTTATTTCTGTGTGATTCTTTCCATACATAGGATTCTTTTTTCCTTTAGATGCCTCCTTTATTATTCTTTTTTGACGTGTTTCTTCTGATATTTTCTTACCTTTTTTTGCTTTAGACATATTTTTAATATGTTCTTCAGACTTCTTTTTTCCTTTGCTTGCTTTTGATTGTTTTATTCTCGTTTCATCTGTTCTTTTCTGTCCAATCCTTGCTATAGATGCTAATTTGTATTGAGCACAACCACATGATTTTTGTTTTTTCCCACTATCTAATCTTTTTTCTACATATTTTTCGCAAGGCTCACAAAAAAACCAAGCCCAACTTGAAGGGGTTCCATTTTTGTTTTTTCTTTTTCCTATATATTTTATATATATCATATTACAATTATATCATATTTATTAAACAAATCAAAAATTTACCAACTTGTGTACCCACCATCACACACAAGAACTTGTCCAGTCATATAAGAGGAAGCTTCAGAACACAAAAATTTTATTGCACCATTAAATTCGGTTTTTTCACTCAATCTACCCAAGGGTATCAATTTTTCTACATTTTTAATAAATTCCTCTGATTGACCATTTTCAACCATGCTTGGTATTAAGCAATTTACTTTAATCTTATTCCCATAGTAGCAAGCCAAATAACGTGTTAAAGATATTATACCAGAAGCAGCAACAGAGTAACAGGCTGGTTTAATATACTTATTAGAATACACATTTTGGTTTGGTGATACCAACCCCAATTGGGATGTGACATTAATAATTGTCCCCTTAAATCCCTCATTTTCATGCCTTAACATATATTTTATACATTCTCTACTAAGCAAGAAGGCTCCGGTAAGATTTACAGCCAAAGTTTTATTCCATTTATCCAAACTATAAGTCTCAAAACTATTGTCTATATTTTCACTTGGTTGTTCATTGTAGGCTGCACAATTAATAATTATATCAATCCCATGTTGTTTATATACTTGGTTAATTGTTGCTTCAACATCAATTTCATCTGTAATATCAATTGGATAAAAATGAGCATTTTTGATCAATTTATTAACTTTTTTACTTGGTAAATCTAAAATAATTATAGTAGTATTCTCATCTTTGGATAATGATAAAGCAAACTCACTTCCAAGTAATCCATGCCCCCCTGAAATTAGTATTGTTTTTTTCATTTGTAAATTCCTAAGTCTTTAAAAACTTGGGGGCTATACTCCTTCATGAGGTATTCCGCATTCGCAAAATCGTCCTCTGTATTTATGCTTAGGCCATACTCCTTATCAATAACTATTGGAATACAAGGTTCTACTATCCTATTCTTACATTCTTTAAAAGCATCTACTCTAACCGACCAAGCACCTGCTTCTTTGTATAAAATCTCATTCTCTTTTTGTCTCATTTTCCTATCACTATATAGTTTTTCCCACTTATAATCATTTCTGTTATTACATCTCCAATATTGCCCAATATCTGGGAATACTAAAAAAGAAGACCATGTATTTTCATCTATTGCAGAAAACATCAAGGATAAGGATTCCACTGGTATTAATGGAGAAGTGACTTCTATTATTGATAGTATACCGTCATTTATACCATGTTTTTCTAATTCGTGTAAACAAACCTCTTCAGTTGTTGCAACATCTGTTGATAAGTAATCTGGTCTTTTAGATAGAATTAATGTTCCTTCTTTCATAAAAGAAAAACTTGTCTTAACTCGGTCAAGATACCAATCATTGTTGGAAGAAACAATTATTTTATCCACTTCTCCGATACAAGATAAATTATATAGCTTCTTAATCGTCCAGTAGTAAAGTGGTAGATTAACAAATTCCCTTATATTTTTATTTTTAATACCTTTAGAACCTGATCTCATTGGTACAATTACAGTGTTGTACATTATATTGTTTCCTCAGTTTCTTTCCTATGGAAGACCCAAATACACTCAGCTCCGTTCGCAGGGGAGGGTATAAAAACTCTCTCATGGGTTACAAACTGTAGATAATCCAAGAAGTTTTTCACTTTTTCATCCACATTTTCCACTTTACCTACTAAAGCTAATTTTATTCTCTTTGATAAATCCTCTACCATCCTATCATATAATCCCCTACTGTGATCGAAAGTTATTATTCTTTCACATTCAAAATTATATTTTTCCATATACTCAAAGATTCTATCAGGTAGTATTGTATGTTTATCTGTCTTAGACATCTCTGCACCAAGAAATATTTCAAGTGTTTTCCATATAACCCCTCTGACATTTAAAAAATTAGGATGTTCTAATACAAACATACCATCCTTGGTTAATAGTTTGTCAACTAAATAGAATAGTATCTCAGGATTATCCAAATGCTCAATGACACCTATTGAGGTTATTATATCGAAGTAATTTACTTCTGTGGATAGTCCTTCATCTATCTCAAATTTTAAATCTTTAAAGCTGATATTTCTATAAATATTTGGTATGGAATAAGGTATTACTTCTTCTATTATTTTGCACTTACCTATCCCAACTTCTGAGAAGTCATAACCATGAATCTCCTTTGGAGACTCTAATGTAACAAATCTTTTAAGAAAGTCCCCATCCCCACACCCAAGGTCAAGTATTTTTCTATTATTAAGATGTGTTTTAATAGTTTTGTATACTTCTGAATAAATTAATTCTCTACTAAAATCATAAAAAATTTCTTTACCGTCTTCATAAATTTTGTCATAAACTACTTTCAAATCATTATCCATTATTACACCACCTTTTCTTACTATAAGAATATCATATATTGTTAACTTTGTCTATTATTTCTTTTATTCTATGTATATATTGATGTTTTTCTAAAACCTCTTTTTGTCCATTATTTGCTATTCTTACCATTTCTTCTGGCTTATCTATATAATAACAAATTAACTCATATAAATGATTAAAATCATTATAGTATACAAGATGTTCTTTATCAATAAATAAATTTTCATCTATAACTTTATTTGTTAGTAAAAACCCTCCTGCACAAAGTATCTCAAATACACGTTGTTGATAACCTGAATTAGTTATTCCAATATTTAAATTTATTTTAGTCCTACCAATTATTTCTGTATATTTATCCATATTATAAGAATATTGTATAGGAATATTTAAATTTAACAAATGATTTATCATGTTAATCCTATTATTATTTAAATTACCTACAAATCCAACATCTATAGTTTTCTCAATATTAATTTCCCCATGTACATCTACACAAGAAGCTAATGGGAGATAATGACTATTTTTATTGAATTGTTTATAGAATGGCAATTCTGCTTTATTAAAAGAATATACAAGATCAAAAAGCGGTGCTTTGGTCTGAATTATAAAGTTAGCCTCTTGGTTAGCCTCTACGGAGTCCTGAAGCCACAATATTTTTGGAATTCTACATGCAAAAATATCCTCTGGGCACACTCTATCACCTTTTATACATAGCAGGAAATCCACATCAGTAATATATTTTATTCTATTTGATACTTCCTCTTTCGTCATAACTCTATAATCTGTGCAAAGAACTTCATAACCTATTGAAATAAAAGCTTTTTTTACAAAATGCTCCATTCCGTATAAATTATTAGAGTCCGCTGAGACTAAGTGTATTCTTTTATTCATTGTTTCTCCATAAAACAATCCATAGTCAAATATATCACTTCTTTACAATTATCACAACGTAAAATCTCATCTGGTTTTGGATTAGTCCCATCTAATAATTCAATATCACAAGCATTTAATTTTACATTCATGCCAAAATGTCCTATGTAATATCCAGCTAAATTACCACATGGATGATAGCCATTATTATGATATATAGGAACTCTCATTTATAATGCACCTTATCAAAATCTACCAAGTTATGCCAAATTTCCCTGCCTCTATCTTTATCTATATGAATCCCAAGGGAGGATATTGCGTGGTAAATTTCATCATATTCTGAAAGAAAATCAGGGAAATATACTATGCGATGCCTTATCCTCAAGTGTATTAGTGTATCAATGAATATATGGAATTTAACATCCATTTCTGAAGGCGAAAGGTTTGTGTAATATCCAAGACTACCAAAACTTTTCTTTGATTCTAAGGCATGTATTGGTTCTCTGTAAGTTACCAAGATTCTTGTATCTGGAAATATATTTGTCCATATACGGAGTAATTCTGGATTAACAAGCAGACGGGGATGTTTAACTACTATTTTATCCACATTCTTTATTTCCTTCTCCAAAAATAAAATTAAATCTTCTGATAATGGATTATTCTGAAATGTAGTTACGATTTTCTGAAAAGTCTCATCCTCAAAACCTGCATTTAGGGAGTCGTCCCAAGAACCCCCTGTGTCATAACCAAGTTTATTTAAAAATTGGGTTATCAGCGAAGTACCTGACCTTGCAAAACCTGTAATAATCATCCTATGCATCTTATATTTTTTCTATGATAGTTAAAAAGCTCCATCTATTCCCTATCTGTGCATGATGCAAAATTTTAAATACGGTCTTATCTAAATTATCTAAAACCTCTTTTCTGAATGATTCTATTACCCAATCGTGTTTATGGGTTGGGTCACATCCTTCTGTATTCATTTTTGGAGTAAAATTAACATCGGGGATTACAAGAATAATCCTACCACCTATCTTTATTAATTTAATCCATTCATCCAATGTTTCTATAGGATTCTCTATATGCTCCAAGCAATGAGAAGCGATAACACCATCTAATGATCCTTCCTTGAATGGCAAACCCTCTTTATCATTGTAAACAAATTCGGGACATTTCCCACCATTTCTGTCCAAGTCAATTCCTATTGCATGAGGTAACTTTTTTTTGTTTGAACAGCCGATGTCAATAAAATTTAATCCCTTATCTGTCCATTTTTGTATAGCTTCAACTTCACTCCTCCATAATTGTGAGCCACTTGTTTGCATAATTGTTTGTTGGCGTCCTTCCACCCATAAATCGGGCCTACGCTGAAGTGCTCTGTTAAATATGAGGTTTTTCCAAAACTGAGGGTTGTTCCCCTCTTGGACAAACTTTTGTGTATATTGCTCAGAATGTAGACGATTCTCTACCAATACTTCAGGTATGTGTTTTAATTGAACTGAATGCTCAATAAGTCTAATAATGAAGTCCGTGTCTGAACTGTAGGCTAAAGTTGTGTCCCATCCACCAATTTCTAAAGTTTTATCCCTTCTGTAGCATTGAAGATGTCCGATATTCTGTAAATCCAAAATACTTCCTGATTTCCATTCAGGGTATTTTCGTACCTGATTTGTCCCCATAATCATAAGATCTGAATATAGAAAACCTATCTTCTTATTCACTTCAGTATCAATAAAATCAGATAATTTCTGTAGAGCATCAGGTAATAATTTGTCATCGTGATCTAAACGTATACACCACTCACCGGAAGAGTAATAAACTCCAATATTATGGCTTTTTGCTAATCCAAGGTTTTTATCATTCTTCACATATAGTAAATCTATATTACTCCTATCAGATATATTAACAGTTGCACAACTATTTGAAAAATCATCTATAATTATGATTTCAAAAGGGTCTTGGTATGTCTGTGCAAAACAAGATTCTACTGCTTCTGCTAAGTATTGAGGCTGATTGTAAGTAGTAACTATTATTGAGAATTTCATCTATTAGTATCCTTTATTTCTTCATCTTTTGGTGGAGTCCAACCTAATTTGACCAGGGCTTCTATAAATTGAGAATTCATTGTATCTACAATTCTGCGTGATATTTCTTCCCTTTCATTTCTAAATTCAGAACTCACGTCTTGTTCAATAATGCCATTTTTATAAACATTTGTAGAAATTAAATATTTGTTATTTAATGAATTATCAAACTCTGTTGATGTAAGTATGGATTTCATTAACAATCCCTTTCCTAATTCCCTAAAGAGGATTCTAACAACTCACCACGTTCAATCTTTTCGGCACAACATTCACAAGTTTTATGGTACTTATCCCCAAATTCACACATGAAATCTTTCATAAAACCATCTATAATCAAATACATAAGGATAGAATCTTCAAAATCAAACGTCCAAAAAACATGGGTATAATGTAGTATTAATGACTCAATTATAAACTCTTCTCTGCCACCCCAACCCTTCATCCTAACCGAAGCATACTCAAAGAAATCATCCTCAAATTCATCATTTGTTTTTAATTTCTTTTCATTTTCCAATTCTGTATCAGTTTTCTTGCCTATGCATTCCTTACAAGTACAGGTAAGATTATACTTGTCTCCAAATTTGCATCTGAATTCCTCAGCAACCTCATCTATATTTACACAAAACTTGATTGCATCTCTTTGCTGTAAAACCCATAAAATATTAGTACCATGCCATACCAAGTCTGCTACAGTCTTTTGTCCCATCTCTTTCCAAGAAGGCGTGTAATTCAAAAGTCTTTCGGTACAATACTTATTAAGATCTTCTTGTAAATCTTCTAATGTACCCTTTTTTAACTTCTTATCTACTTTCTTCTTTATTTTCATTTCTTTCTCCTTTAATCTAATAATAGCATATTACACAAGAATGTCAATTAATTTTCTGCTGTTAATTTTCCAATCCAAGTTTGCTTCAGCGTATTTCCTTGAAGCTTTTTGCATGGAAAAAAGCAAATCTCTATCTTCCAATAAAATTAGTTTCTCAGCAAAATCCCAACAATCTATTTCTGCACTTTTAACAAAAATACCTTGAACCTCTTTCATCTCAGTAACTTTGCAGGTAAAACCATTAACCCCATCAACAACTCTTTCGTTCATAGGCGGAGCATCCACAGTTACTATGGGTCTTCCCAAAGCAAGGCTTTCCATAAAAGGAAGGCCATTACCTTCCCATCTTGAGGGTAGCACTGTTATATCCCCCTCTGCGTAGTATTTTATTAATTGATTATTATCAACCGTTCCTGAAGTCTTAATAATCCCTTGTGCTTGCCCAGCACATCCCTCTTTTTGTGTATGAACGTGTAGATTCATTTTGTCTCTTGGAGCACAAGCAGAAAAAGTCTTAATAACTGCATCTTCATTTTTCCTATCATTAACTCCCCCAAATCCGGCTGGGAAAAATATTAAAGGTTTATCCTTCTTAATTGGTTCTTGCCATTGGTAAGTATCTAAGTCTACTCCCCAAGGAACGCAAACTGCATTGTCTAAAAGATACTCATTTTTTAACAAATTATAGGAGCTTTTGGTAGGACAAACAAGATATGTGAATTGTTTATAATAAGAAATCTCAGCAGGATTAAAATTTTCCCATACGATGTAATTGATTGATTTTATTGATAATTTATTACATATAGAAAGAAGATTTTTGGTATGTTGTTCCTCTACAAAAATCACTACGTCTAATTTATTAGCTATTATCCATTGCTCAAAATCCTCATCGGAAATTTGATATGAGGGGTAAAGTAAAATGTTTTGATGAAAATAGTCATCCCAATATTTTATCTGCTTTTTGTTGTCCGCTACCGACATTCTGGCAAGAATAGAAATGTTACAATTTGGAACATGCCATTGGATGGCTTGTTTGATTTGTTGGCAAATTACACCCGAACCTCTATCAAAATATACACTACAAATTCCGGTATTCAATTATTGCTCCTTATAGAAGTCTTCATATTATATAGTGTATCAGATATTTAATGGAAAGGCAAGTTTTATTTATGATAATTCTACAGAGATGACTTTACGGCATTGCAGAGAAATT
>Ga0209727_1002101_pt1 | contig 14757 bp, 3 predicted proteins | sample RifGroC1_FD_183995 | JGI IMG/M metagenome (GOLD analysis project Ga0209727, IMG submission 183995) | Groundwater microbial communities from Rifle, Colorado, USA - Groundwater C1 (SPAdes) (version 2) | ecosystem: Environmental > Aquatic > Deep subsurface > Groundwater | place: Rifle, Colorado...
GTCACCTTAGTGTTAGAATCCAAAAGTTGCAATTGTTTCGCAGCACAAAAATTTAAACATATTCGAGCGGGTAACATAAGTTCCATTTATACATAGCTCAAACCTCTCTGTCAGGAATACCTAGGGAGAGAATTACGATGAAGAAACTTATTAGCCTTGCAACGTTCCCTCTCTTGTCATGATTACATGACATCCTCTCCCAAAGGGCGAGGAAGAAAATGAAGAAATTTATTGTCATGCAACGCTCCCTCACCTGTCAGGAATACCTGACATCCTCTCCCAATGGAGAGGAAGAAAATGAAGAAATTTATTGTAAGGATTTCGGTTTCAATACTTGCCGCAAATATTTTGCTGTATAACTTTCTTTGTGATATTTGATAATTTCTTCAGGCGGCCCTGTTACAATTATTTTTCCTCCGCCTTCCCCACCTTCTGGTCCCATATCAATAATCCAGTCAGCTGTTTTGATCACATCCATATTGTGCTCAATGACAACAACTGTGTTTCCAGCATTAACCAATCTATTCAAAACATTCAAAAGTTTTTTAATATCATCAAAATGAAGACCTGTTGTCGGTTCATCCAAAATATAAAGCGTATCTCCAGTTGCTCGGCGCGAAAGTTCACTGGCCAATTTGATGCGCTGCGCCTCACCTCCGGAAAGAGTGGTTGCGCTTTGTCCAAGTTCAATGTAGCCCAAACCAACCTCTTCCAAAACAGCGAGCGGGTCATGAATTTTTGGAAACGCTTCAAAAAATTCAGCGCCTTCTGCCACTGTCATCGCCAGCACGTCCGCAATATTTTTCTCCTTATATTTCACCTGCAGTGTTTCGCTGTTATACCTTTTTCCCGAGCAGACATCGCATGGCAAATAAACGTCAGGCATGAACTGCATTTCAATTTTAAGATAGCCTTCTCCGTTACAGTTGTCGCAGCGTCCACCAGCAACATTAAATGAAAATCTTCCGGGACCATAACCGCGCAGCTTTGCGTCTTTGGTTTTTGCAAACAGTTCGCGTATGTGAGTGAAAAGTCCCGTGTATGTTGCAGGATTCGAGCGTGGCGTGCGACCAATCGGAGATTGATCAATCATGATAACTTTGTTGATATTTTCAATACCAACAATTTCTTGATGTCGCGCTGGAACATCAAGCGCCCTATGTAATTTATTAGCAAGCGCTTTGTACAAAGTATCTTCAACTAAAGTTGATTTCCCAGAACCTGAAACACCTGTCACACATGTGAAAACTTTCAGAGGAAATTCAGCAGTCACATTTTTAAGATTATGTTCACTTGCTCCTCGCACCGTTATACGCTTTTTTTTGTTCACACTTCTGCGAACATTTGGAACATCAATCTGAAGTTCGCCTCGCAAATATTTTCCGGTCAAAGATTTTGGATTATTAATAACTTCTTCCGGCGTCCCTTCGGCCACAATTTCACCCCCATGCTTCCCTGCTCCAGGTCCGATATCAACCAACCAATCAGCATGTCTCATCATTTCTTCATCGTGCTCAATCACAATCAAAGTGTTACCTATTTTTTGAAGCTGTCTCAAAGTTTCAGTCAGTTTGCTATTATCACGAGCATGAAGACCAATCGATGGTTCATCCAAAATATATAGAACGCCAACCAATTGAGAACCTATTTGTGAAGCCAGACGAATACGTTGAGATTCGCCGCCTGACAATGAGTATGCCGCACGCCCCAAGGTAAGATAATTCAGACCGACATTATTGAGAAAAACAAGACGGGCAATAATTTCCTTCAAGATCCTTCCTGCAATGAGTTCTTCTCTGTGTGTCAATTTCAGATTTTGAAAATGCTCAACACATTCCTTAATACTCAGCATGGAAACTTCATGAATATTTTTACCCTCGCCCGCATCGCTACGCGAAGCGTTGCGAGCGGGGCCGACAGTCACTAACAACACTTCACTTTTATAACGGGAACCTTTGCAGGTTGAGCATGGTTTTTGCGACATATATTTTTCAATATCTTCGCGCACACCATCAGAAGTTGTGCTGCGATAACGTTCTTCCAGCCATGTTACCACTCCACTCCAACGAACGTTATAGTGTCCACCTCCACCCCTGGCAAAAAATTTCACCCGAATCATATCAACATCTTCATGACCATATAAAAGAATATCAAGTTGTTTTTGTGTAAGGTCTTTTAGTCTCTTGTTATCCGGAATGTGATAAAATTCTGTTACGGCGCGCAGCACGCTACCGATGTAATTGTTCGGTTTATAACTCCAAGGCATAATTCCGCCCTCGGCAATTGTCTTATTCTTGTCAGGAATCATGCGCGCAGGATCAATTTCTTTTTTCACACCCAAACCTTCACAAGCACTGCATGCGCCGAAGGGAGAATTGAAAGAAAACAAGCGCGGCTCAAGATCAGGAAATTCAATATCATGAATCGGACAAGATAATTTCTGATTATATATCTGCTCAAGGCAAGCTTCGTTAGCTTTTAGCTTTTTAGAATTTCTTACGCCTGATGACTGATTGCTGATTACTGATAACTGATTTATGCATTTAACTTTTACTAAACCTTGAGAGAGCTTCAGTGCTCTTTCAACATCTTCAAAAATACGCGTCAAATTTTCATCGTTTATTTCCACCCTATCAACAATAATATCGATACTGTGTTTTTTGTATCTATCCAATTTTATTTCTTTAAAATCTTCAAGTTGATACAACGTCCCATCCACAATTCCTTCTGAAAAACCTCTTTTCCACATTTCATCCAGAAGCGCCAAATATTCACCCTTTCTTTCTCGCACAATTGGAGCGAGAATTTCAATGGCTTGAGAGCTTGATTTTCCGCCCCCACCTCGCATCGACGAGCGGTCGTTTCCGCGAGTCGAGGCGGGCATTTCCAAAATTCTGTCAACAATTTCATCTGTTGAAAGTTTGGAAATTTCGCGATTGCAAACCGGGCAATGTGGAGTTCCTATTTTTGCATATAAAAGTCTCAGATAATCATGAATCTCGGTTACAGTTCCGACTGTCGAACGAGGATTATGAGAAGTTGATTTTTGATCAATTGAAATTGCAGGTGAAAGACCTTCGATGTAGTCCACGTCAGGTTTATCCATTTGTCCTAAGAATTGCCGCGCATAGCTGGAAAGACTTTCCAAATATCGCCTTTGTCCTTCAGCAAAAATTGTATCAAAAGCCAGCGTAGACTTTCCACTACCGGAAAGTCCCGTAAAAACGATAAATTTATTACGAGGAAGCTCGAGATCAATATTCTTAAGATTATGTTCTCTCGCACCTTTTATGATGATTTTGTTATTTTCCACTTTGTTGAAATGATTCTTAATTCATTAAGTTGTTAACTTGTTAATACATTGGTAAATGCTTTCAGGAACGCAAAAAATTTCCCCTTTTTGGGTATTTAACATTACTACGCGGCCAATGTTTAATTCTTACCGATTCATATGATAATACATCCTTACCTCATATAAATCAATACAACAAAAAGCAGACTCTTTTAAAAGCCTGCTTTTTGTATTGTGTATTCCCTAACTAGCTAATGAAGCTAACGAAGCTAAAAGCTAATTTAGAATTTAGCCCATCCAAATATGTCTGTGAAGTTTCCAACGATAACTTGAATAATGTTTTGCCTTTGTTTTGGAGTGAGTAAAGCGTAATCAGTTGAAGTCACTGTATTACCAGCAGAATCAGTTGATCTTACCTTGAAATAATATACCACGCCTGATTTGAAACTTGTGATGACTCCAATATGTGAGAAGCTTAGAGCTGAATTTACTTCAAATTTCTTCTCATCACCAGATTTTCCTTCTTTGTAAAGGATGTCACCAGTTGAAAGCTCATCTGTAGACCATGAGATGATAGCTTGAACCTTATCGTTTTGCGTTAGGGCGCTGTCAGTTTTTACTCTATCAATCTTTGGTGCAACTTCATCTTTAGTGGTGGTGAAATTAGGGAAAGTTTCTTCTGTTTCATTACCATCTTCGTCACGAACTTTCAATTTAACCGAAAATGTTGCTCCCGAAGTCAAATCTTTAAGCTTAATTTCGTGCTTGGAAACATAATCAGGTCGTCCTTGGAATCCTGCGTCTTCAGATTTTTCTGTATTTTCAAAGTTAACAATGGCGTCAGTTGAAACGTTAGTGTTGAATGTAACAACTGCTCCGTGTTCAGTGATGGAATCAACTTTGAAGTCTGAAATCTTTGGAGGAGCTTTGGGTTGGAAGGTAATGTCAGATGAGGCAAAAATGTTTTGCAAATCATCTTCGCCTTTAACTCTGAAATGATACGTTTCTCCCGGAGTCAAATCTGAAAGCGTGACCAAATGTTCTTTAACTTTTGAACTATCCTCTTTCGTACTTCCATAAGATGTTGTTAGCCCATATTCAATTAGTGAAGATGTGGGCTCACCAGTCGTCCAAGATATCGTAGCTTGACCCAGAGCTTTTGAAAGAACTTTGATTGAGGAAAGTGATGATGGTTCTTTAGTTGTGAAAGTCGACGCTGTTGATTGGCCGATATTTCCGGAAGCATCCGTTGAAAGAGCTGTAAAGGTATATTTTGATGCAGGAAGCAAGCCTTTCAATTGGACTGTATGGGAACTGGTGTATTTTTTGGTGTCCAAACTTACCAGATAATCGCCAGACATCAACATGAAATCCGTGCCGTCAAGTTCATAGGCAAGCAAACTATTGGCAGCTTCATCAGTTGTCCAGGTAATCGTCGCATTCTCGCCAGTCACGTTTGCAAGAGCAATACTGCTGATTTCAGGCGCCGTACCATCAGTTGATGCATCCAATTCACCTTGAGTCAGACCTTTTTCTAATGTTGTGAATTTTCGCTCAGCAGAAGTGACCACTACGGAGTTACTATCACTGCAGGTTATCTTGTAGTCATAGGCCGTCTTCGCCAATAATTGCGTGAGTGTTATAGAGTGAGTCTTTGCATATTCTTTTTCAAGATTAGCAGACAAGTCATTATAAGTAACAGTCAAGCTATCTTTGAAATCGATGAAACACTTGGCATTCTCATTGGTTGTGAAACTGATAACGGCCTTGCTGTCAGTAATTACTGATTCGGTTATGCTTTCAATTATGGAAAGTGTTCCAGCAGTAGTGAAAGTTAAGCCTGGATTCGTAGTTGCGCTCACAGCTGCTCCATAACTCAAAACTTTGGATTTATCAGTAGAATCAGTGGCTGTAATTTTTAGATAATATTTTTTGTTTTGTTCAAGACCAGTGATTTTAACGGAATGGATGACGCCCAAGGCATCTTCTACAGTTTTATATGCAGCCACTGAAAAATCATCTGACGTGAAGACTTCCACTTTGGCAGTTGTTGCTAATGGTGCATTCGCATCATTCTTGTTTATGGTTTCGAAAACCACATTGGCACTGCTTTCAGTGATGTTTCCGACAAATGGAAGTGCTAGAAAATCAACATCGGTATTTGCTAATACTGGACCTTCACCAGGAACCTTACACTCTGTTGATGATGACTTGGAAATATTTCCGTCAAGGTCCTTAAAAATCACATTGTAGCAATATTTATTTGATTTGCTAAGACCGGAGTTAAAGACGTAATAATTCTGACTCTTGCTAGCTATTTCATGGCTCACGCTTGGAACACATGCATTGCCATCAGAAGATTCGCATGAAAGCAAATCATATTTTGAAAACAATCCCGTCCCTTCTTCTATTGGCGCTTTCCAGGTAAGAATAGCTCCTGTCAAAGTGTCATTAGTAAGATCCACATAGCTAAACTGCTGGGGAGTATTAGGTGCTTTCACTTCCAAAACTCCCGATGTGTTGTTTCTCGCATCAGTAAGTTTCACGCAAGCCTTCCTGATTGAATCAGTCGTGTCATCGTAAGTGAAAGTCTGAGGGAAAGTTGTAAATGTCTCAACTGAAGCATCAGTAAAATTACAAGCGCTGTCCGAAGTAAGAATTTTTATCTGCGCAGCCATTCCATCTAAAGCGACGCCTCCATCACTAGGGTTAATTGAAACCTTGATCTTTCCGTCTTCCGTATATCTGTCCAAGGTAATTGAACCGGCAGCAGCAGTCGGAGCAGTAGTGTCAATGCTAATAGCCTCTCCGTTCGAATCAAGATTTTCCTTACCCGAAAGATTTGAAACGGATTGCACATTGGCAGGATTTGATGTGTCAGAAACGCTTTCCGATTGGATAGATGCCACTCTTAAAGCACTGGTGTCTTCGCCGCTTCCAGTTGCTCCGACAATATATGGACTGTCCCCTGTCGTAAGCGTATTTTCATTCTCCACAGCGTCCAAAGTGATCTGTTTTCCATTATTAAGAGTGACGACTAATGTTCCAGATGCAAGAGGCTCATCATATGTAGCAATAATCTTGATCGACGTTCCACTACCATAAATTCCAGTCGCAGTGTCAGTTGTGAATTTTTCAAGTCCAGGTTCCAGCTTGTCTAATTCAACGGTAGCATCTGCAATCTGACTTTCATTACCTGCACTATCAACAAATTTCACGACTACTTTCTTGTTTCCATTGCTTGTATTTCCTCCGCAAGTACTTGAAGTAATATCCAGATCATCTGAAGATGCGTTTATGGTCGCTTGATAGTTTATTGGACCACACCAAGCGCTTCCAGCATCGCCAATTTTGAAATATACTTTTCCATCATCACTAAAGCTGAAGTTATCACTAGCATCCAAAGTTATCTGCGGCGTCATATCACTAGTCTTTCCGCTAGTGTTTTGAATTGCAATAGGAGTTGAACCTAATGAAGGAGCGACAGTGTCGATTTTCACACCTGAAATATTTTGAGCAGGAAGATCTGTTGACGTAAGCGGATTGCCGATAAGGTCAACTGCGTTTTGAGAATTTATCTGAGTAACAGCAAGCGACTCCACATTCTCGTCACTAACTTCATATATTCCTGTTAATTTATCAGTGGAAATATTATCAAGTGTCAGTGTTTTTCCAGAATTAAATGTGATGTCAATCGAGCTTCCGTCATTCAAAGTGCTTAGTCGCTCGCTGTATTCAGCAGTAACAGTAAAGCTATTCTTGCTGATATCATTACTATATACTCCCTCTGGCGCACTAAATCTGACTAACGTTGGCGGTCCAGTATCGATTACGATGTTTTTATTATCATTAAGATTTTCACCCTCAGGAATATTCAAATTATTCTGCACATTTCCTGCGCGATCAGTAAGTGTGGAACTTAGCACAGAAGAAATGGAAAGGTCATCGGTGTCATGTCCCAAATTCGGCCCGAGCACATCATATGTCCCAACTACATTTTCGCTAGCAATTTGATTAAGAGTTATATCAGTTCGAGGATTAGCAGTGTTGTCCAAACGCACCACCATTTCACCAGAAACAACTGGTTCATTCATAACCACCGTTATATTCATATCATCCACAGTTGTTCCACAGGCTGAAGCTCCACAAGTATCCGACGTAGTCGAAGTGAATGAAGAAATTATTGGAGCAGTGATGTCAAAAGTTTTTGACGTGATTATTTCAGTGGCTGAATTTCCAGCAAGATCCGTTCCCTGAAATGAAATATCATAAGCCGTGCCATCAACTAAGGTAACACTGCCTTCACACTCATCAGATAAATTTATACCACTGTGATTTCCTTCGCTTAAGCTTGATTGTTTTAAGTTACAAACCATGTCTGGCAAGACGTCTGCACGATCAGCGAAAGTGATCACTCCGCTTTGCAGCGCCTCACTGTTATTGTTTGAGCTAATCGAGATGTCTGATGAAACAGCATAGCTGTTGAAGTAATTATCAGCAGAAATCGAAAGCGTCGGAGCAGTGGTGTCATAGACAATATTGGAAACCGAAGCTGTCTGCATGGCATTTCCTGCAATATCAATTGCATTAATTGCAACAGTATATGCTCCCTCGGCAAGTCCGTTTATGACCTGCGTGTGTTCCACACCATCTGCATATTTATCAGCTGCAATAGCTGTCGCTACCTGCTGCAAACTCTGATCAGTGAGAACAATATTTCCTGATTGAATAGTTTCTTCAAAAGCAAATCTGATTGCCATTGAATTTACATGCGCATTCGTAGCAGGCGCATTTATTGAAATATTTTCTCCAACCGTGTCTATTTCAAATTCTGAAACAGCGAGTTCATCACTGATATTGCCCGTTGCATCTGTCACTTTAATCTTACAATTCGAATATGTGCCATCAGCAAGCTGGCTGAATGTGATCGTGTTATCAGTAGTTGGATTTCCATCCTTGATAGCATCTAATGTTGCACTTGTGCAACTGCCGGTGTATGTAATTGCTCCAGCTTCATTAGTTGCAAATACGTAATTCGGGGTAGAATCATTTGAAGGATTGCTAACAGCAGTCTTTTGAGAAATAGTTGGTTTAGTCCTGTCAAAAATTACCCCACTGTCTTCCGTCAAAGTGCCGCCAAGATTTTCAGCTTCATCCACAAATTCAATCACATATGGAATGTCCTCTTCCTTATCCGAAACAAGCATTGTATATGTTGCAGTATAAGTCTGACCAACATTTGTGATAGTGTCCGCAGCTTTCGGACTGTCATCATTCGCACGAGCAATTTTGACAACAGGAGTTTGCAGCGGTTCACTGGCTAAAAAGGTCATCGAAACAACATCGCCAACTTTGGCTTTCTTATTATCCAGTGAGTTATTAGAAGTGATAGATATATTTGAAATTGTTGGCACCGTGCGATCAAAAACTACAGTTCCGTCATTAATATTTGCATTATTCTCGTTTGCGGTAGGACTTGCATCATTTCCAGCAGTGTCAATCAAATCGATTGTAAATGCTATGTCACCTTCAATGTCAACATTGTCAGTCGATGCATAAGTATATTCAGCGGTGTATGGACTTTCAGTGCCAGAGACCGTTGCTGCATGTCCAGCAATAGTAACGACTGGCTCAGTATCAGTTTTCAATTCCTCGCTTGTTGCAATGGCAAGGGTTACTTTGTCGCCCGGTTTTGCCTTCTTTGTATTATTTGAATTGTCTGAAGTTTCAGTTACAGAAGTTACCGTTGGCCGAACTCCATCAACTTTAATATCAGGAGAATCATGCAAGTCAGTTTTAACAGGCAAAGCAGGATTAACTGTCACATTAGATACAGCATCATTTATTGTTCCTACGATTGCCGCACCAGAGATGAGAGACAAATCATTTGATGAATCTCCTTCATTTATTGTCACATTGCAAGTACTATTATCCACCGCAGTTCCACTAATATTAATCACACAGTTGCTTACCCTGCTATTTCCCATGTCTAATTTAATTGTAAGGTCGCCTTGGGTAACTACTGGTTCTGAGAAAGTTATCTTAACAGGGACAGTTTTTGAGATTCCAAAAATACCTGAAGATTTTTCCGGTTCCAAAACAGTTGTAAGATCCGCAGCAATACTGGAAATGCTTGGCGATTCAAGATCAAGAGCTTTATTAGCAGCAGTTGGATTAGCAGCATTAAGAGGATTCAATAAATCCGAATCATTAGCTACTACTTTGAAAGCCATGTCAGTCAATTTTTTGCCACCAAAAATTGTTTTTTCGGCGCTATCTGCCAGATTTGGATTCCAAGTTATAAGATTGCCAGTAGTTGCGCTGCCATCACCGTTCAATGTCATATCTTCAACTGCTCCGCTAACATTTTCCGCCACAAAATAAACAGTTGTATTTGCCGCATGCGTAGAGGTTTTCGTAATATATGATACACCGCCATTAAAGCTATACTCTCGCGTCAAACCATCGAGCTGAATAGTCGTGTCAGTTACATTGGAAACACTTGTGAAATTTATAAGCTCATTATCAATCAAGATTTTTCCAGCAGTAGGAATTGGCGATGTAGCAATTTTATTCAAAACAATAGAAGTTCCGTTGTCAGCATTAAGTGTGACAGCTACGCCAGGTTGATATGTCAAAAGTACCCACGGACTGTTTTGAATCAAGGCTGCGTCTCCGTTTCCCTTGGTTCCATTGATGTCGTAAGTAATCTCCAAGGTTCCGTCTGTTTTTTGAGGGGCAACAACAGGCACCGAAACTGTTGGCGGAATATTGAAAGAAAAAGATGATTCAATGCTGGTGATAACAGGAACAGCCAAGGATGGATCAGCAGGACTCGCTTCCGATGCTTTCAAAAATGCAGCATATTGGAAAACTTTATTAGCATCCTCCGAGGACTGCGATGCATATTGACCAGTAATTGTTTGGCCACTTGTATAAAAAGAATTGCTTTCTCCAGGAGAAGCAGCGCAGCCAGTGAGCGCGCCTGCTCCGTCTGGGTCAGGTCCGCACCACTGGGCAGCTGCCAATCCAGTTGTATTATTAGACGCTGCCTTAACTTGAAACCCAATCGAACCGCCACCTGTTGTTGCGCCCGTTATGCTATTTAGTTTATTGAATTTATTGTTTGTATTAAATGGCGAAGAAATCAGATATGAAGATGCAAAATCAGTTGGATATGTTGCTTGTGTTTCAATTGTCACACTGGAAAGCAATGGGTTATTAGTCCCGGCATTAGTTTCAAGCGTAGCTTGATACTGAAAATATCTGTCGCCGTCATCCACGCAAGTATTTTCTTGGCTTGACGCGTTCGTATTGATGTCACTATTATTATTCACTCTGCAATCATCAGACCAGGCAGCCCAACTTGCTCCCGAGCCATCAGCTGTCGTTCCCGTCCGCACTCGCAATTTAACGGAGGTGCCAGAAACGAATTTTTGAATACGATGGTTACTAGTAATATCAGCAACATACACATCTCCATTAGCATTAATTGCAACTCCGTATGGATTACTAAACTGCCCGTCGCCAGAACCACTTGAACCCCATGCAGTAATAAAAGTTCCTGTTGAAGAAAATTTTTGAATACGCTTGCTACCCGTATCAGTAACATATACATCTCCATTAGCATCAATCGCAATTCCATGTGGGGTGCTAAACTGTCCGTTACTAAAACCAGATGAACCCCATGCAGTAATAAAAGTTCCTGTTGAAGAAAATTTTTGAATACGATTGTTACCAGTCTCAGTGACATACACATCTCCATTAGCATTAATCGCAATTCCATATGGGCCATTAAATTCCCCGTTACCAAAACCAACTGAACCCCATGCAGTAATAAAAGTTCCTGTTGAAGAAAATTTTTGAATACGACGATTGCTAGCATCAGAAACATACACATCTCCATTAGCATCAATCGCAATTCCATATGGGGTACTAAACTGCCCGTCACCAGAACCACTTGAACCCCATGCTGCAATAAAAGTTCCTGTTGAAGAAAATTTTTGAATACGATTGTTGCTGGTATCAGCAACATACACATCTCCGTTAGCATTAATCGCAATTCCATATGGGTTACTAAACTGCCCATCACCAGCACCAAATGAACCCCATTTTGTAATAAAAGTTCCTGTTGAAGAAAATTTTTGAATACGATTATTGTTGGCATCAGCAACATACACATCTCCGTTAGCATCAATCGCAATTCCCGTTGGGTTATAAAACTGCCCGTCACTAGTAGTACCATACGAACCCCATTTTGCACTGAATGCATATGCTCCTCCGCTTCCCTCACCCCAATTTATATTCCCATAACTCGGTGCATTATTATTCGCAAAACTCTTCACATCGCTTTCAAAAGTAGCATAATTAACAGGACCCGTCACAGTAACTGTTTTTACCGTACTTACAGGGGAAATATTATTTGAGGCATCTTTTGTCCACGCATAGAAAGAGCGTAAACCGGTAGTTGAAGCGGTGATATTTCCAGTAATAGTAGCTGATGTTGTTCCAGATATGCCTGAAGTTCTCCATCCACTATCACCTGCCACTGGAGCAGGATTCGAAGCTTCTTTTACAATCCAACCCGTAACCCCAACATTGTCAGTTCCTGTTATGGTAACAGAAAAAGTAAGTGATCCATTGGTTGATGCAGGCAGTGTCAAAACAGGGACGCCAGGAGCAACTTCGTCAGAAGCTGGTATAGCAGCATTCGAAGCTGCTGATGCAACACTTATTCCAACCCCATTAGTTGCCGTGACCGTGCATGTATAAGATTTCAAATTAGTAAGACCTGTAACAATAATCGGAGAAGCTGATCCATTAACTGTTCCTATTGCGCCACCATCACTAGATGTGCAAGTAGCATCATAACTTGTGATTGCACTGCCTCCATTATTTGCCGACGGCGTAAATGTAACAGCAATTTGAGCATTTCCACGTGTGGCAGTTCCGATTATTGGAGCATCTGGCACCGTAGAAGCCAAAGTTGTTGCACTTGCAACAACTGACTGCAGACTTTCATTTCCTGTGGCATCATAAGCTGTGATCTTATATTGATATAAAGTGCTTCCAGTCCGATCTAAGTCAGAGTACGCCGTAGCCGTAACTGCTCCCGGATTTATTTTCGCATACGCGGAACCATTGTATCGATAAACGTTATAACCCGTAACAGTCATGTTATCAGTCGCAGCAGTCCAAGAAAGGTCTATTCGAGAAGGTGAAATCGCGTTTGCAGTTGGACTTGTAGGTGCTGCAGGCAACACAGCATCAATAACAATATTCTTATTTGTCGCAAGTGAAGTTGTGGGTACAAAATTCGTCATCGTATTCAAAGCGGCATCTTTAATTGTGCCAGTAATAGAAGCAGTTGTTAAATCCAAGGAAGCATCGCCTGCTTGCACAGTGTAATCGCATGTTCCAGTTGATGCATTTGAAACAACAAAGGTACATGTTCGATCAATATCTCCGGTTTCCAACGTAACGGCAACATTACCAGTTGAAGTTACATTTTCCGAAAAAGTTACATCAATATCAATAACTTCACCTACCTTATAATTTCCATTTGCTTTATTGGAGGATATATTGGTGATGGTTGGAGCTGTGATGTCCGCAACTGTATATGTAATTGTCACACTACCATCCGCCCCATTTTGTTGAGCAAAAAGAGTAGAGCCTCCAACGAGAGCAAATGCATTGGAATAATTTGGCGACCCACCGGCATATCCACCTGTGCTATCACCGCCCTTTGCAGCTGCCACGCAGCCCGTTGAAATAGAGCCGTTGCAAGAAGCTGCATTCGCACTCAAAGCTATTGTGGAGCGACCTCCGCTTCCAAGATAATCAGGATCGCCATCGCCGGCACCTCCAGGGTTACCATAGCCTGAATACCCCTCCCCATAATCATCATCATATCCTCCAGCGCAACCGGCTTCAATAGTGTAGACCTGACCAGCACTTATAGTGATGTTTCCAGTTACTCTGTCCGCTCCATAATTACTTGCGCCACCTTTAACATCAACTGTAGCAGTTGAGTTCGCGGGAACATTTGCCGGTACAGTCCAAGACTGTGACCCCCAAACACAACCGAATGTTGCCACATCTGCGGATGCCGCTTTTGCAAAAAACAGTGCACCAAAAAATATTAATGTGGAGAAGGTTACCAATTGATAGCTAAAAATATTTTTTGATTTTATTTTGCGCATTGTTTTTTATATTTATTGAAAATTTGTATTTGGTTTTATTTTTTATTGAGCTGATCTGATTGTCACATTTTGTGCCTGAAAATCTCCATCCTCGCTGTTTTTTCCAGTTGCTGATATTTGTTGCCCTACATTTAACTCAGTAATATTTATCGTATCTATTTTTTTTGCAGTTGTCACCTCTGTAACTATGATTTTTTTCGTGCTTCCATCTCTCAATTTTATTATTATGTTTCCATCATCTTTAGTTACAATTTCCCCAGTTGCATTTGGTCTTCCTGATTGCTGAGATTGAACTACATTATCTTGCGGCTGCTGTGATTGCACTGGGTTATCCAAAGATATATTTTCTTTTTGCACGAATTGCGCAGATCTTTGAACTTCAAATTTCCTGCCAACAAAAAACATGCCGACTCCGACAATAATCACAATAACCGTTGTTATTAATATTTGTTTTTTCATAGCCTTATCCAATCTGCGAAATTATTCTGCAATCAAAATATCATTTCGCGGAAATTTTATTTTTTTTAATTTAGTTTTATTTTAATTTAAAATTCTTAAAAGTATTATATTTTTTTATTTTACACACCTGACGGACATTGTATTATTTGTTTTAGTATACGGATTATTAGAACCATTACTAAAAAATATAGTATTAGCAGTGTTGATAGCTGACTCGTTTGCGGTCCAATAACCACCAGTGCCAAATGCGCCATTAGCATTATACGATCCCACATTTGTATAAATGCAAGCCAACTCCTGTGTTGTTGGAAGACGCCCTCCAAGAGTTTTACATGCGTTGCGTGCAGGATAAACCGAGAAATCGACCGCATTGCTTGCAACAAGCACACCACTACTACATTGTGGCGAGACACAATTCACAGTGGTGCTCGTCTGCCATTGCGCAAAGGAAGCATTAGTATTTTTATACACCGCTATGCCTGCACACGGACCACTGATCCATGGATCAGTGCACACACTAGCACTGCACCATCCGCTTGCACATCCAGCATCCGCAGAGCAGGCATCACCGATTAATCCTTTGCAAGTAGTGGAGCACACATCACTTTTGCATTCAGTATTGTTTCCACAAGTTGCATTTGCTGATTTTTTCAATGCTAACACCGCGCCACTAGCTGAATAAGTTCCGCTTCCGTCACTACGATAAAATCCAGTCCCGCCAGTGTATGCAACATCCCCAGTGCTTGCAGGAACTGGCGTTGGCAAAGTAATATCACCTGTTGAAACATCAACTCCACTCTTCGA
>Ga0209727_1002102_pt1 | contig 14754 bp, 17 predicted proteins | sample RifGroC1_FD_183995 | JGI IMG/M metagenome (GOLD analysis project Ga0209727, IMG submission 183995) | Groundwater microbial communities from Rifle, Colorado, USA - Groundwater C1 (SPAdes) (version 2) | ecosystem: Environmental > Aquatic > Deep subsurface > Groundwater | place: Rifle, Colorado...
TATTATTTCTTAGAAACATCCAATAAGTTCTATTTGTTTTTGGATTTATTCCTTTTGCTATGTTTTCTATATTATTATCTCTAATGAAACGTAAAAGATTAATACTATAGCAAAAGTAATATGGATTATTGTTTGAATAGTTATTTGGAGTATTCACATTCAAATTCATTTTTAAGTCCTCCAATTTATTTTATATTTAAAATTTGATTTATTTTTATACTTATGTAAAGCCACTAGTAATAATATCAATTTGTAATTGTAATGGCATATGCAATAGAATTATCAATATATTTCCTCCTTTCTGAATTTATTTCATAGTTACCCCTACTCAATAATTATACCATACAATAATAAATAATGCAACATTTTTATTTATATATTTTATAGAATAATTTAAAAATCAATCAATTAATCAATTATTGCTATTCCCAATCAACAACTCAATATATTTTTCCATCTCACTCTTTACTGCTAATCTTGCTTGATCAATTCCATGACCCTAACCATACATGGTCAATTTCTATTGATATTCTAAATCTATATGGTTCAGGAATTTGTGATTGGATTTCCCTCCATTTTGTTTTACCTTTATTGAATGAATATGTACAGAATATGTTGTTTAGGATGTAATCAAAATCTTTAGCAATGGAATAGACATTGGATATGTTTTTAAGTTGTGATTTATAGTTAGAGAATTGGTTAAGATTGTTTTGTTTAGATTTTTCATATGTTTTTGTTGCTCCTTTCTAGATACTGATTTTTTGTACAGATTTGTATCTGTGAATATTGTAACCACTTAATAAATAAAGTGCTATTATAAAGCGTTTATTTTTATATTGTTTTCTTTTTTAAACTATAAACAGTTGGTGCAATTAAATCTTTTCCATGCAGTCCTTTCTTTTCTCTTTTATTAAAGGTTTTAGGAGATATATTAGCTAGTTTACACCATTCACTCTTACTATGTATTATTCCATCTATATTTATATATTTTTTACTGGCATTCTTTTCTCCTTTTGGTTTTATCAAGTCTTCATTATCCCAACCCAGTAATATTCTGTTAAAAATATCACTTTTTGTTATTCCAGATATTTCTGCCCATTCTGCTAATGTATGTATTACTCCATTGATTTCTATAAGTTTTTGTTTTTTAGTAAGAAGTTCAGATGTTAAATTTTCTACTGCCCATCCTGAGTTATATCTCTGATAGATAGCTGAATAAGGAATTCCAGATATATCAGATAACTCATATAAACTTTTATATTCACCATTTATTTTAACTTTAATTAATGATTCTTCTGGTTCTCTAAATAAATCATTTTCTCCTTTGTGATATCTACTACTTATTAAATTTATATCTACACCTGTTTCTCTACTCCATTGTGATATAGTTTTTGTTTTACCATTAAATTCAATGAATACATTATTTGTTCTATTGCTTTGTTGCTCTGCCATAGTGATCCATCTACAATTATTAGGTTCATAATCTTTATCTGTTTCAATTCTATCTATAGATAGTCCCTCATTATATCCATTATCTAAAGACCAATTAAAAAATTTTATTTTATCACTTAACCATTCATCACAAATATTAATCCCTTTACCTCCATAGTATTTATATCCTTTAGCATTTGGATTATAGCATCTTTCTTTCATATTTGAATAGGTTTTCCTTAATTTTTCAGGATATTCACTTTTCTTTCTACTCAATTTTTTTATCTCTCCTTAAATTTAAATTATTTGTTTTCTACAAAAATGTTTAACTGTTTGCTTAAATAATCATATATTTCACTCCCTGCTAAATATTTATATTTATACTTATCCCTGACCTAATACTAGTATACCATGTCACTTAACAAATGTCAAAATATTTTATTTATTATTTTTACAAATGTTATTAAAAATATTTACACCAATTTTAAGGAGTCGTATATGGGGTATAATTGATTCGGATGAATTTGTTAAAGTACGCCCCCTCTATAGTAGAAGAGATTATTAGAGTGTGATATAATTGGTTAGTATCAAGGGTTTAAGGGGTGTTTGTAAGATTATATTGGTTAGGAATTTGTGATTAATTTTGGATGTATAATTATGAATTTTTATTAGATGTTTTTGTTCGATGAGATTTATGATAATTTAATTTTGATTTTAACATGAATGATTATTTTGAGATGTAATTATAATTATTTATAGAATTATTTGTACCAGAAAAATGTTGTGAGAGTAGGATTTGTAGGTTACTTGTGTTGTAAATATTTATTGAGATTTGCTTAGATTTATGGAAAGTTTTATATAATTTTATGAGATTTATTTGTAAATTTATTTGACTTTTGAGAAGTTTTGTGATTTGGAATATAGATTTATTGGGCTGGAAATTGTTGTGTTGATTATGTTTTTGCGATGAATGTACGAAGGGGGATTTTGGGTGAATTTTGGATTGATTTTTAGAAATTTTTAAAATGTTTGATTTTAGTATTGACAATTTTGTGAAAGTGTGATTTAGGATTTAATTTTAGAATTATTTATATTTATTTTAAGAAATGGCTGTAATCGGCTCGTAGCTTGGGTTTTGTAACGAAGTAGATGTACTGTGTCGAATACTGTCGAATAAAAGGAGATAATGTTTGTAAAGGTAGCCGGAGGGTATGCTAAAGTTGGCATGGTTCTTGAAAGTAAGAGAATGTGACTACAGCAACAGTCCACGACTCATGGACATTACAACTAAATACAGTTATACAACTCTACTCTAAACCCTAGAACCCTTACTACAAGCCGATTCTTTGCATTATCTGAATGTGACACAATGGGAATGTGTAACATTCGGGATGAAATGGGTGAAGGATTATGTCTCGGAATGTTTTTGGAGAGGTTAGAAGGGCTGTTTTATGGCAGGAAATTGAAAGGGAATGATAATAGATAATGTCCTGGATTTGCTCCGGCTGCAGTCGGGAATGATAATGTCGAATTGATTTGATCGGGATAAAATATGATGAATACAGAGGGAATGAGTCAAGTTATTGGGCCTTATTGCTTTTGAGCGCTATAACGTCCAAATTGTCGGATCTTATAACATAGGCGAAGTTGTTGAACACTTTATAGTATACAAATGTATACCTAGTATAAAAAAGATACCAACTATATAAAGTATACTAACAAACAATTATATACTACAATACCATTAAACTAATCACATTACATGATCACCATGATCATATTAACTTTAATACAATACTTAAAACAGTCGGAATTATATCACACTAAAACGCTATACTATAAATTAATCTATATCCTACTAATTAACTTGGTAATAATACCAAGTATTTAATTATACTATAATCTACATTAAACTGCTCAACATTAAATCATACCATATTACTATATATTAATACCTATCATATCACTTGGTATTATATCCTATCATTCTACTATAAATTAATACAAACTAACTTACTAAGATATAATCCATACTATTTTACTATACATTCCAAACCTAAACAAATTAAAATATCTCTAATCAAATACAATACCAAAAACCCTTAAATCACGACACACCCGATACCGTGTAGAAAAATTTTAGTATAAACTCTAAAATAAAGTTTTGAATACTAATATAACCATAAATACACCAAACGTCTTAAAAGCCCCTTTCTGTGCCTCTCACACAATATATTTATATTTGCATTTATATATCCAACTCACTCACATTTTACATTGGCATACAATTTGCTGATATAATACACCATCATGATATTATCTATCTGTATTAATACACATTCAACTCTAACAAATACAGTAAACTATAAGTATAATAAGCTGCAATCCGGTTGACTATATTTATCTTACTGCTCCTATTTTTACCTCTTATTTTATCCATTATCGCAGTCTATTGTACATATTTTATCTCTTATAGTAGAAGCAATAAATTATAGCTATAAAAATAAATATTATCTGACATGGTTTTAACCCTTGTTTATGTGCTATAATGTATATAATGAATCAAACAAATAAATAAATACATAAGGAGTCGATCATACATGATTGTTACAGCTAACCTCTTAGGATACACAGGCAAAGTAAACATTATCGGAGAAACAGAAACAGGTTACGAGCTTGAACTTCTTCAAGGAAATTTAAAAGGGAAAAGAACATTTATTTCTAAAAACTCCAAAAATGAAACATTGTCTTTTCCTAAAGAAAAATTCACTTCTAAAATTGAATACACAGTAACTAAAGAACATAATGAGAACACCAACACAAACCAAGTATATTCTAGAACTTTAGAACTAACCATAACCGCACGAACCGAAGAAATAGCAGAAAAAATCTGGGATGATTGCATAGATTATTTAGTAGAAAATTCCAATTTTGATTTTAGTATTATGGGATGTCCAGACCACGGGAAAACATTAAAAAACAAATACTATTATTATGATAGTATCAAAATAGAAGATAAAGAAGAATTCGAAATACTAAAGAAACTCTATTCTGAATGGAAAAAATCATATAAATAAGGAGTGAATATAATGGGTAGATGGGTAACTGGTATTTATAAAAGTGAATTGCATTTTACTGATGTCTATGTGGAAGATGGTCAAGAAGTTGAAGATGTGTTATTCCCCGAAGGTTATGAAGGCGAAATGTGGGTTTCTGATTTAAAAATAACTTCAGAACAGGAAGACAAAGAAGAAAATGAAGAGACTGAATAAGTCTCTTTTCTTTTTACCTATAAAACCTATATTTCCTAGGACAGCCGGAGCCATTAAAGTATAAAAATAATTATTTCTAAACTCTTCTATTTTGTTCAAATCTGTGATATTATTAATCAAATCTAATTTTAGGGAATTGAAAGGGGAATACATATTATGTCAAACATGAGTTATTGTAAATTCGAGAATACAGACAAAGACCTTCAAGAATGTCTCGATTCTCTGAGAGAAAGAAACATTTCTTCAAACAGTGAAAAGCGGGCAGCAAACAGGATTTTAGCGACAATACTTCTTTTTCTGGAAGATGAAGGAATTATAGAAAGTCACAAAGTTGGAAGAGTAAAGGAAATTATTGAAGAATGCGAAAAGCAAGAAGATGAATAAAAACCAAAATTTGAGAACTAATTGCTTAGTTCTTTTTCTTTTGTCTTGAAATCCATTGCGTATAAAAATAATTTTTCAGTGTGGGTTCTATTTTGCTTAATTCTATGATAGAATACATTATGATTAATTTTCGAGAGTTGAAAGGCGGTAACTACCTATGAAAAAAGATGCTTTGAATTTAATTAGGTTGGTAATTATGAACAAGGAGCGCACAAATTTTGCAAACTTCAAACATAATGGTTTTACAATTCAAGACTTTTTAAAGTTCTGTGATGCGCCAACAATTGAATTAGGAATAGATCAAATAATGTTAAGCGCAGAGTTAAATCCAGATATGCCATTCTAGGAACCTGAAGAGGGTTCTTTTTCTTTTCCCTCTTACCCATTAAAAATCCATTTTTATCCTAAAAGACTAGAAATAAAATTCTAGTCTTTTTCTTTGTTTAATGCCGGATCAATACATTTTCCCTTTTCAATCCTTCGCACCCTTAAAACACTGCTACAGAAACAGCCCTTCTTGCCATCAGATTGCATCGACCTTTATAATCTTACCTAGTATCAATTTAAACGTCTCAGAATCAAAATTGGGTTATTCCGGCACATTAAACTACAATTTATAATGTCATGTGGTATTATCACACCGTTAAGGTGGATATATTACAATTCCACCATGAACGTATTACATGTTCATGTTGAACACATTGGATAATTAAGTATCTATTCTGGCCTATTTTAGTGAAAAATATAGTATCAAGATTCCATTATAACCCTTGAATTGTGTATAAAATCACTACAATAAAATAGGACTTAAATACTAAAGTAAAATATAAAATAATGCTTGCAATTGTACTCGATATAGTTTAAAATAAGGTCATGGAAGAGATACAAAAACCACTAGGAAGTAGTTAGTGGTTAGAACATAGAACTGAGACTGTAAAGGTTTACCGATTAGCCCTCAAAAAATCGAAATGATCTTTGAAAACTAAATACCGAGACTGCAAGTACACGGAAGAAGTTATATAGATTAATCTATATAAATAACCCTAGCGAAGACCATAACGAGGTCATGAGGGGCAGAGTACCTGAGAGAGTGAATCCACCAAGGAGAGTAAAACGCGCTAAGGATATGAGACAACATATTCGCGAATTTTACAAACTAAAGTGAAAGAGTGGAAGGAACCACGATGAGGAATCACTTGAGGGAAAAGCTAAAGACTAAGTGAACCAGTATGCGAGCAAGGGAGAACGAAGGAGAAAGCAGTGGACTAGACTTTTTAGTCTAGCTTAGAGCATAGCAACAAACTTAATTAAAATTTAAGGAGTTGTTTTAAATGGGAAAATTATATAGAGTAATTGCTTATTATGTTAACACTGGTTACAAAGGTCTTAGAAGAGGCCAAACACTTGTATGTAAAATCTTTACTGATAAACAAAAGGCAATTAAATTCCAAAACAGACTCAAAAAATTTACACGTTTAACAATTCAATTCGAAACATTTTAAAATTTAAATAACCTGCTATGCTATGTTCTAAGCTAGGCTGAATTGTCTTAAAACCTCTCTTTTATCCCTTATTTGCTTATACTTGTTCTGTTGTTTGCCCTCTTAAATAAGAGGAGGAAAAGAAAATGTTAACAAACGACAATTTTTATCCTGAAGTAAAATTAGTGGTTGCTAAAGACAATTATTGTCCTGAATGCGGAAATGAGAAAGTCCATAAAATTGAAGAAAATGAATTTTATTGTAAAAAATGTGATTCTCAATGGAGCGAATAGTCTAAATAACAAATACCAACATAGGAGGGTAAACACAAGAACAAGTATAAGCAAATAAGGGAGAATTAACAAAAAAACATTCTATAAAATCCCTTCAGTTTATTCATTCTTACAATTTAATCATAACAATTGCATTAAACTTGCATAACAAAATTAAAATGCAGGTTGTTGTAATTTAATGTTAGATTGTCTATACTTAGGCTGAAGGGATTGAATTTTACTAAACTATGTATCAAAGTACATAATTGATTTATAGTTTAGTAAAATATAAGGAGTGGATAACATGTTATTTATTATTACTATTGCTTTTGAGAGTAAAAAGTACAATGAGGAAGGAGTATTAACTTATAAAACAGAAGCAGAAACAAGAGAGCAAGCAGAACAAAATGCATTAGATTATATTGCCAAAGAAGTAAAAAAAGATAAGAATTATACTTATACGGCTATGTTAATTATCGAACTTGATGCATTATCGACCATTTAAATAACTAACCATTAAAAAAGACAATTCAATGGAAATTAAGTGCTTTATAACACTGGATTATGAGGCACTTTTAACCTTAGAATTTTACTAAAATGTGAGTTAAAAATAATTAATTTAGATTTTAGTAAAATAAAAGGAGTGAAGTTAAATGGCAAGAAGAAAACCAACCACAATGTCATGGAACATCAAGCAAATTAACACTATGATCAATAAGGGAACAATCCTCTTTACTCATCCTTTACAGCGTCCAACAGGTCAATGGGAGCAAGCAGACAAATCCTTATTAGTAGATTCTCTTTTAACTCTTTATTGTCCTGATTGTTTCGCTATCAAAGAGAAAACAGAAAATGGCAATACATACAGCATTATCGACGGTTTGCAAAGATTATCTACCATTCATGAGCTTTTAGCAGACAAATTGACCATGACAGAATTAGAAGATTTTTGTCTAGATGCTACAGGGAATGAAGTCTATAACATTTCAGACAAAACATGGTCACAATTTCCTGAAGAAGTCCAGAACGAAATTATGGGTTATACTCTAGGGTTGAAAGTCTTCGAAATTGAAGAGGGAGACGATGAAGAGTCAATCATTGAAGAAATCTTTTACCGCCTTAATAATGGCAAAGGAATGTCGCTAGAGCATAAAGCACTCGTAAAAGCTAGTCATAAGGTGCAAAAGTTTGTTCACAGAATCGCAACAGAACACAAATTATTTACCAACATTGCAAAGTATTCTGAAAAGGCTGTAAAGAAATCAGATATTCCAATGACCATTATGCAAGCGATCCTCCTTATCTCAAGATTGGATTATCCTAGTTTAGCAGCAAAGGACATTGAACTGGTATTCTCGAAAAATGAAATAACAGATCAAGTTCTGGAAATCGTGGAAAAATCCTTTGACTTGATTGCTACAGCATTCCCAGAACAGCATAAATTTGTTACAAAAATAAATATTGTTTCAATGGCATATCTTTTCGCAAATAGTTTAAATCATGACCAAACAATTATTAATCTTTTGAAGTATGTTAATCAGGAGATTAAACCAGGGGACGTTTATAAAGGATATACTGGCTCCGGCAATGTTAAAAAAGAGAAAACCATTAATAGACTCAAGGGTATTCTTAAACTGTGTGGGGTTAATGACATTGGATTGCCGATTGCTGAAGAAGTTCAGAAGGAATTAGAGCAAGAAATAATTATTGAGGAGCATGAGACTGAACAGGTTGAAACAGAAAATGAGAATCTTGATTCCACTATAACGCCAGACCAAGAGGAGTCAAGCGAACAAAATCAAAAAGACATTGAAGATGTTAAAACAATTCTAAATATCGTAAATAATGTTGCTTGATACTACTAGTAAAGGGATTATAAAAATCCCTTCCTTAATACAGCCATAACAGAGATGTTATGAAGGTTGCAAGCCCTTGGGAATTGTAGAGCAGGGAAAATAAACTTGAAAAGGAGGATAGAAATTTATTAAATTCATTACTACAATAAATAAAAAGAAAGAGGTAATATTTAATTGACAAAAGTTAAAACTAAAAATAGAGTTGGCGAAGTATCTAAAAATACTTATGGTAGTGTCATGAAAATAATAAAATATAATAGTTCAGACGATATGGAAGTACAGTTTGACAATGGTATTATTAAAAAATGTTATTATTATGATTTTATAAATGGTAGAATTTCTAATCCACTAGATAAAACAAATTATAACATTGGATATTTGGGAATAGGAGAATACGGATATAAAGATAAATCATATAGTTCATGGAGACGCATGTTACAAAGATGTTACGATGAAAAATTTTTATTAAAATTCCCTACATACATAGGTTGTTCAGTATGTGAGGATTGGCATAATTTTCAGAATTTCGCTAGATGGTATGATGAAAATTATTACATAATACCGAATAAGGGAATGGAATTAGACAAAGATATTTTAATCAAAGGAAATAAAATTTATTCCCCAGAAACTTGTGTATTTGTGCCACAAGACATAAATTATTTATTCGTTAAGTGTGATAGATCTAGAGGAGACTACCCAATAGGAGTACATTTACATAGTGATAAAGATAAATTTATTGCACAATGTCATAATATTAATAAAAAAGCAATATATATTGGGAAATATTATACTACAGGAGAAGCATTTGAAGCATACAAACACTACAAAGAAAAACTCATAAAAGATATTGCCGATATGTACTATGGATTAATTCCAGAAAAGCTGTATAATGCTATGTATACATATATAGTAGAAATTACGGATTAAACTTAATCCATAAATAATTGTATCTGGAGTCTAGACAATAACAATGTTAACTTGCTATTGTCTAGCATTCGAGGTAAAGTTATTATTTAAAAGGAGTGAAGTAAATGAGTAATGCTTTAAATGCTATCAACGAAATTCTATCAGAAGTCGAAGAGGCCAACTTCGAAGAACTTACTAGGGATCAACTTTCCAAAATGAACGAGCAATACAACACTTATTTCGGGCGTATGGAAATTGCCGATACAGACTCTTATATTATGTTTTTCATGCGGAAAGAGGATTTTAGTAAGTTTGAATATTATTGTGGCATGGAATACGAAAAGGATGAAATCGAATTCAAGTTTGAGTCTTCAGACGGCGTGCTTGTGGTTTATGGTTCAGGCTGTGAAAGAGCTTGCGAAATTGTCTATAGAGCTACAGGAAAGCAAGTTGGAGACTATGAAGAAGAGAACGAGGAAGATGAAGAAAATAATCCTTAAAAGTTTGTTGGTCATAGGGTAGCGGAGCTTATAACAGAGTCGTTACCTTGTGTCGAGTTAAACTTAAAAGGAGTTGTAACATGTTAATAACTGATAAAATGAGAGAATCAGCTAACTTTGTTTATCAAAATAATCATGCAAGGTCGAACGCTAACTATCCAATAGCACTAGAAATTTATAAGAACACTATGGGAAATGAAATCCTCTTTCCTTGGGAATTGCCTAAAGAAATCATAGAAGAAGCTGAAAAGGTTAATGATATTCTTTTCGCCGAATATCTAGAAATTGAAAAGACAAAAGAATTTTTCAGAACTGCCACTAAAATGCAAATTATGGAATTACATGCTCAAAAAGATTGGAGGAAATTTTTAGGTATTGAAACAAAAAATCTATTTCTAGAATTTGAACCTGAAGAGGACAATACTTTAATATTAGCAATGTCGGAAAATATTAGTGCTAGTGAAGTTTTATATTATACAATATTTGAAAGAGAAGTATAATCACAGCAAATCATGTTTTTATGGGAGAATATTGTCTAGGGTATTTTAGCAATAACAAAAGTTAAAATACCTTGGAGAGTAAATAAAAAGGAGTGGTAAATTAATGTTCAATGATTTACTTGTTAAAGCAGACCAACAAAAAGGTATTAATGAAATTAAAAAAGCAAGGAAAGAAGAAGTATTAAACCTCTTTAAATCACTTGCTGAAAAGGCAAAACCAGAACTTGATCAAATTTTTGGCACTGTAAAAATTCTTACTGGGTATAATACAGGGAGCGTTATTATCAAGAATGGAAAAACGAATTCAAGGGAATTACAATTCCTTAGTAAAGGCAATATTTATTGTTTTGAAATTGATATTTATGGAATAGGTAAAGAGCCATTTTTAAAAGTTGGCTCCGGCAGCCCATACGACAAAATTGAGATTCCTTTTTTCTTCGATATGACGAATACCCAATTAACTATTCTCTATAACAATGCGCTTCGCGCTATGGTGGCAAGAGCTTTAAAAGTAAAAATTCTCAGAGCGTTTCAGCCATAACAATCAAGGCTGAAACGTTGTCGAGAGTATATAAACTAAAAGGAGGTTAAACAATTGCAATTCTTAACCCACTACGAGCGTTACAACGTCAACAAATGGGAGCAACGTCAAATCATGCCACAATCTAATTTTATGGCATTAAACAACTCATTTATGAGCCATAATTCTTCTCTCATAGGTTTCCAAATTGAACATGAAGACAAACGAGTACATTATTCAGTTAGTAATATGTTTCTCGAAAGGTTGCAAGCTCAATTCCCCGATAACTGGCTTGATATTCTTAATGACGGTATGGTTTATGAGTTTAAACAGTGGGAGCGTGGTATCTATTCTAATATGTATCAAGAGGGATTTTTTAGTTAATAAAATCTATTACATGAATCAAGAAATAATTATTTAGAGAATTAGCCTTAATTCTCTTCTAAACCTATAACAATGGTGTTATAATAGATCAAAGGGTTGTAAGTTTAGAAGGCAATTGTGGTAACTCATATAACAATTGGCCTAGAATAAATAAAAGGAGCGTGTATTTATTATGTTTGCTTTATTAAAAATCGATTCTCTTGGAGAAGTTACAATTCTTAGAATTAATGTTTCCGAAGAGGTATTAATTCCTCTAAAAGAGGAATATGAAACAGACAACGAGAAAAAATTAGATCCTTATCGAGAAATCTTAAAAGATTGTGTAGATAAAAAACACTGGGAGAAACAAATGGAAAAGACAAGAAAGGAATTTTGCCATAATTATGTAATCAAACAAATAGCTTTTATTGATTAATCCCATTAAATCTAATTTTGATTGTATGGAAATAGGGCGAAGTGATATAACAATAACAGGACTTCGCCTTGATTCGAGACTATTAAAATTAAGAGGAGAGTGTATTAATATGAAAAAGTATGATATTAGATTCTGTAGTTGTGGAAGAGTACATTTCATTGATCAAGAAAAAATTAATAGTGCTATTGAAAATGAAAAAGAGGTTCTAGTAGTTTGTAATAATTGTGGGAGTTCTTATGTTGTCGGAGCAAGTAAGGAATGTGATGAGGACGGAGAAGAATGTTATATGATGTATTCTCAAAGTATGCAAGATACAGAAGTAAATGACATGATAAGAATTAATAGCATTGTCTTTACTACAGGGGAACAAATTAGAATGATGACAGGTGGAGAGGCTACAGATCATGGTGGTTATGGTTTTATAGATTGGGAAACTGAAAAATCTAAAAATATATCTAGTGAAGAATGGGAGAAAATGAGAAAGACAGTTAATGTTGAACATACAATTAATTGGATAAGAGATGAAAACAAACTCAAACAAATGAGCCATTATCTTTGTGGAATCGATTGGAAAGGAACGAAATACGAAAAGAGTTATAACACCAAATAAAACCAAACTTTTAAGGGAGTGTGTTAATTATGGATTATGTAATTTATGTCTTAAAAGAAAAATTGGAACAACTAGAAAATGGAGAAAAATCTAAACATATGGAGAAAATTGAACAATTGCGTTTAGCTATTTCTATATTGCAATCACAAAAATAACCCTTGCAGATGGGTAGAGCGTATAACAATAACGCTCTATTAATGCACAGGCAGAGTCCAAAGTCCTGCCATTGCTAAAATTTAAGGAGCGTGTTACATAATGTCCAAATCTCTTCAAACTTTAAAAACCAATATTGCAAAGGGTTCCCAAAGATTATCAAAAACCACTATTAAAAACATCGTTAATGCTGGTGAATTTGAGAAAATTGAACTTGCATATTCTTACGATGGCAGAGAAGTCCACAAAGGAGAGTTAATAGAAAATCCTGTTGAATGGTTTAACAAAGAGTATGATTCTATTGACGTTCGACTCTACAAAGTAGAAAATAATTTGGCTTTAATCCATTTGCAATTCCATTCTAATTTATGGTATTCTCTTTTTATTGACTTAAAGAAATCTTATCCCAACGAACAGCACCAAGTGCAAACAGAAAATAAAACTGAAGTAAATGATACAAAAAATTATCTTGACACAATGCAAAGCAAATTCAAAACAGGAGAAGGAACAGCAGAGGAATTAAGATCATATTATACATATCTTCTCGAAAACATTGATTCTGTAAAAGTTGTAATTCTTGACATGCTGAACAATTCAGAACAGCACAAACGGAAACGCGCAAATACTAAAGCGGAATTGACTAATGAATGTTATGATAACATGGTAGAAGCCCTTGTATATCATGTTAAAGATACTCTTTCTTATGAAATGGATTTTACCGATATCAAAGGAGCAAGACAAAGAGCAATTAAGGTCATTCTTGATAATGCCACTGATGAAATGATTAAGGCACACTATATTAAGAACAAAGCAGAGAAGGAAGCAAGAACAGCAGATAGAGCAGAATTAATTGCATCTATTAAAAACCCTCAGACCTTGGAAGATTTTCAAAACGTCAAATATTATCGGAAGGATAAAACATTGACCATTGAAGAACAACAACGTTATGATCATATTTATTCAATCTCTCAAAAAGAAAAGAGAGAAAAAGAACAGCAAGTAAGAGTAGAAAAAGCACTTGCAACAGTTACCGGATCAAATGAGAGATACATCATAACAGCAGACGTTGACACACGCGATAATTCAAATTTATGGGTTGTAAAACTCGTAAATACACTTAGTAAAGATGAATGGAGAATTCACGACTCACAAATGAAATTAATTAGCGGTTATTATTCAAGATTCAAAAAAGGCCACATTTTCAAGTATGACCCAACATCTAAATTATTAGGAAAACAGTCTGAAGAAAACCAAGCAGAACAACCAGAACAAACCTATTCAAGCAATAACAGCGACAAACTACGCAAGGTAGCTGACAACATGCAAAGCACAATTGACAACAAAAGAGCAGACAGACTGACAAATACTGCAAGACGAGCAAGAATGGCAGTAGGCCAAGAAGAACAAGCAGACACATTAGAACAAATGCAGGGAATTTTACGCAATATTGCAAATGCTATTGAATCTAATGAATTAACTTTTATTAATCTTATTGATTCTAAGGCACAAGTCGAAACATTAGAAAAGATTCTTCAACATGCAAACTGGAGATATAAATCAGTCGAAAACATTGATTATAATGTCTGGCACTCAACTCCAATAACAGCCGATATTATACGGTTCGCAGAAATTCCCTCAAGCACAATTTATTTACGTCAACTTCAATCTATCATTAATGATATTCGCAATACTGACGGTTTTAAACTCATTGCAAATAGATTGCAAAAACTAATTGACAATGCAAAACTAAAACAAAAAGATCCACATCATGACCCACTAATTAATATTTCAGATTATGATGCTGAACTTGATAAGATTTACAAAAATACTGATGTTCTGAAGAATCAATACTTTGAAACTGCAATTGAGGAACGCAGAAGATTATCAAGAATGGGTATAGAATCAGTAGAAGAGTTAAGGGAATATCTAAGGGAGTATTTCAATTATCGCACTGTCAAAAGTTCAATTGATCCAACTCAACAAAAAATTAAAGAGTTGGAAAGAAAATTCAAGTTCGATCAAAAAGGAGATACTTTCTTTACTCCTTCAGACATTGCCCTTCAAATGATT
>Ga0209727_1002106_pt1 | contig 14731 bp, 16 predicted proteins | sample RifGroC1_FD_183995 | JGI IMG/M metagenome (GOLD analysis project Ga0209727, IMG submission 183995) | Groundwater microbial communities from Rifle, Colorado, USA - Groundwater C1 (SPAdes) (version 2) | ecosystem: Environmental > Aquatic > Deep subsurface > Groundwater | place: Rifle, Colorado...
TCACCATATTGCCCATACTGACAGAGGGGATAAACCCCTCATCAGCATCGTTGGCAATCAGGCCGTGCTTCCGAAGAAACATGTCCTGCTGGTGCTCGTCGCCCAAGTTCTTGATCGCTCGCGCAAATGCTCGCGTACCACGAACCTGTGCGCCAGCGAAACCTCGTGCTTCCCGCTCCGACATGCCATTGACCTGCCCGACGGCACACGCCGCGGTGTAAAAAACGTCAAACGCGCGCTCGCAATCTTTCGACTCGAAAATTTCTTTCCGAGCCGCATTGTTACGAACATGCGCCAACGCCGCGAGCCGCGGGTTCTTTCCTTCGCCGTCGTCCACCGAAATCGCGCTTGCGGTAGCGAGAAGCTTAATGAAAGCCTCGCACTGCTTTGCAGCGTCGTTTCGATAGGTTACGACACCTTCGGCCGCGTTCACGAACTCTTCGCGTTGCACAAGCCACCTGGGTTTTGTATGTGCTCTCGCCTCTTCACGCACATCGGGCCGCAAAACTGGATTCCATGCGCTTTTTCTGTTTCCCATCTGTTTTTCCTCCTTTTCTGGTTTTGAGTTAATATTGCTCCCGCAGAAACGCAGGAACCGCCCTTGAATCAACCTTGCTTACTTCAACAAACACAACACCACCATCCTCATCATGCGCCTCCACTTTCAGATAATACGGCAACGCCAAACCAGCGTCAGAAACCTTAATAAACACCAGCTCGAACCCGCCATCGCGCCCCGGATAAGAAAGGTTAACGTAGTGAAAATTTCCATCGGTATCAAACCCGAATGGTTTTTTTTCACTCGCCCTTCCGCACCAGAGACTTGCCGGAGTTTTCTTGCCACTGTGCTTATGAAAACAGAGCCTCTTGAAAAGTCCGTTCTCCGGCTTGTCGCCTTTCTTGATGTGAATCTTAAAGGCCACACGCCGAACCGCCGACCGCAAAAACGGTGAGCCGCCAATGCTTGGATGATAATGTCGATCCACGGTTTCCTTTTGCTCCCCCCGCCCTTCTTCGTCGGCACTTTTGATAAGAAGTGGGTTGAACCGCTTCTCCGCAACAGCCTTGGCTCTGTAGATCATCTTGTTCTCTTCCAAAACACCCACCGGAGGAATCTCAAGCCCATCAACGTACTCCGGTTCAATTCCTGCAAGCAGAGTTGTCTCCAAGGCTATCCTCAATGATTCATCAACTCGATTCCACCTCTTCCACAAAACATTCTGTCCCTCCATAAAAAACCTCCTTTCAGCCCAGCTAAGCTGGGTCGGGTTATTCGGGACACAATTTGTCAAAAAAACCTAATTTACTAAACCTGTACCCATTATACTCCTTTTCTAGAAGTTGTCAAGCCCCGCCGTGACAATATGCCGGTGTTTACTTTATACTATATATAACCATATGCGCGACTATGAACAGCAAGTTATAAAAGTTATTGAGAGCTCCCTGCAAGCCGTGGTAAGCATAGCAGCGTCAAAAAATGTTGAGCTGGTAGAAGAAGATCTCATGAAAATGGGGATGGACCCGCGAATGTTTGAGGAGCGCCTTTTCGGCGAAGCGGATGAGTCTGGCAACGTCTCCGTGTCAGGCGGCTCCGGTTTTATAGTGGACTCTTCCGGCCTTATTTTGACAAATAAACATGTGATCCAGGACAAAGAGGCGGACTATAAAGTGGTGATGGGACAGGATAAATACGATGTTAAAATTATCGGCCAAGATCCGCTTTCGGATATTGCCATCCTGCACATTATAAATCCGCCGACCAATTTGCAGTTTATAAAACTCGGCACATCAAAAAATTTAAAATTGGGAGCGGTTGTGGTCGCCATAGGCAACGCTTTGGGAGAATTCCAAAATTCCGTCTCCACCGGCATAATCTCCGGACTTTCGCGGTTTCTTTCCGCAATTACGGACATGGAGGGGCATCAGCAGCGCCTCCGTGGACTCATCCAGACAGACGCCGCGATAAACCCCGGGAACTCCGGAGGGCCGCTGATAAATCTTGACGGCGAGGTAATCGGCATCAACGCCGCAATAGTTTTTGGCGCGCAAAATATCGGATTTGCCATCCCTATAGACCAGGCAAGAAAAGATTTGGAGGAAATTAAAAAATACGGGCATATCCGCTCACCGTTTTTGGGAGTCAGATACGTTATTTTAAATAAAGTAGTCGCAAACCACTTTAGAATTCCAATGGATCACGGGGCCCTCATTGTCCGCGAGGGGCTTCCCGGGGGGCTTAAAGCAAGCCCCGCCGTGCTTCCGGGAAGCGCGGCGGCTGAAGCGGGCATAAAAGAACACGACATAATTTTGGCCGCAAACGGCAAAAACATAACCGAGAAAGAAACATTGGAAGATGTTTTGTCAGAATGCAAAATCGGCGACAATTTAAAACTCAAAGTTTTACGCAAAGGCAAAGAAATTGATTGCGACATCAAACTAGAAGACCGCGCCAAGTTTAGTTAAAGCTAAATTCCCAAAAGTTCTTTTAGTTTAGGCTGGTCAAAGCCAATAACGATTTTGCCGTCTATCTCTATTACCGGAACGCCCATTTGTCCGGTTTTTTGAATCATTTCGTCCCTGCTTTTGGCGTCCGAAGCAACGTCATGGTCCTCGTAAGCAACTTTATTGTCGTCAAAAAACTTTTTGGTCATTTTACAATAAACGCACCAAGGTGTTGAATAGATTGATATTTTTTTTGCCATATATTTATATTATAATTGGACATATGGTAACTCTGCAAGTAGTAACCGTTCCGGGATGTGTGGAATGCAGAAGGTTTGAAGAGTGGTGGAAGGTCAATTCCGCGCAATTTCCTAACGTGAAATTTGAAGAAATCAACGCGCTTGAGCAAAAAGGGCAGGAGCTGGTTTTTAAATACAGCATCTTCTCCTCCCCAGGCCTCATTATAAACGGAGACCTTTTTTCCACCGGCGGTGTAAATACCGAAAAATTGGCGGCGAAATTAAAAGAATTGTAAATTGTGTTAAAATAGCTTTATGGACAATAAAAAACTGGATATCGCGCTATTGGTTTTGAGGGTCGGATTAGCTGTGGTTTTTCTGCTTTTCGGCTATCAAAAGCTGTCTAATCCGTCGCAGACGACGGCGGAGATTCAGCTTATTTTAAACTTTATGCCTTTGACTGGAGCCGCCGCTATCAACTTTTATTTGGGGCTTCTTGAAATTACTGTGGCTCTTTCTTTGGTAATCGGTGTGCGCGTAAGACTTTTTGGCGCAATTGCGGCTCTGCTTACCGCAAGCTTTCTTGCCTCTTTTGTCGTCAAATTCGGCCTATCCATCAACCCGGATCTCTATCGCGACGTCGGGCTTACCGCTATCGGCATCTCGCTAGCCATACTCGGCGCCGGCCGCTGGAGCTGGGATGTTAAATCGCAAAAAAACCAAGGAGTTTAATCCTTGGTAAGAATCTGTTTTAAAAGCGTTTCCCATATTCCAACGGAAGGTGAGCCAAAACCCTCTGATCTTGCAACAACCTCGCCGCCTTTAAAAAACAGGAAAGCTGGAATGCCAAAAATATTATATTGCTTCACAAGTTTGCCTGCGTCATCAAAACAAACTTTAACAAATTTAGCTTGGCCAGCGTATTGTACAGCCAGCGCTTCAAAATGCGGCGTGGATGCTCTGCACGGACCGCACCATAGCGCCCAAAAATCCACCACTACAGGCAGATCGCTTTTTAAAACTTCTGCCTCAAAATCCGCCTCGCAGACATCTTTTATTAGCTTACTCATGTAGACCCCACATCTTTTCTTTCTTAAGAGTATCATATAAAAACCAAAAAGCAATCAGCGCCACTTGACAAACTCTATAAAAAGAGTACAATTGCTACAGAATTATTGCCCTACTCTGACCCCTCAAGTGCAACGCTTGAGCTTTTTTTATTTAACCCAATAATTTGATTGTTTAAGAAAATATTTTGCATAAACCTGTCCGACCGGCAGGCGGGTTTGAATTGATTGTTGACCAGCATGAATTCTTGCGGAGTTTTGTAATTCAAGCATTTCCTTGGTCTGGAATTTAATTTACCTTGTATCATTTGAATGTATTCATCTGAATATTTTGAAATGTCGCTACCCTTAGGAATATATCTTCTGATGAGCTTGTTGGTGTTTTCAACCCCTCCTTTTTCCCAAGAGTGATAAGGATGGCAAAAGTAGACCGGCACACCAAGGATCAAAGAAAGCTCTTTGTGCCTTTTGAAGATAATATCATTATCTAAAGTCAGAGTATTAATTACAATGCCGCCGGTCATTTCAAATATGCATTGGTAGGCAGTTTTCATGTTCAGACCCATGATTCTTTTGATTAGCGCGTATCTGCTTTTGCGCTCATGCAGCACCAGCAATACTCCTTTGCCTGATTTGCCTGAAACGATGAAATCTCCCTCCCAATCTCCGAATCTAGCCCTATTTTCAACGATTTTCGGCCTTTGGTCTATGAATACTCTTCCCTCAAGTTTGGTTATTTTGGTTCTGGGCACGCCATTTTTCTTGCCTTGATAAGCCAGGTGTTTTTCCAAAAGCCAGCCGTAGGCGCTGTAGACAAATTTATAGATGCCTTTGGGACTAATGTATTTTATATGCTTATCCTCTTCTTTGATTCTGCCGGATATTTCTTCAGGAGACCAATCTTCGGCCAGATTGTCTTCAATGTAATCTCTTAACTCTTTATCGCCAACGACTTTCATGCCTTGATATTTAGAGTATTTCCTTTTTACATACGCTTTGTGATTGGCTTTATCTGGATCGTATTCTCCATTTGTCGAGTTTCTTTTGATTTCTCTGGAGATGGCGCTTTTATCTTTGCCTAGCGCCCCGGCGATGTCTCCATACGAATATCCTCTCTTAAGCAGAATGGCCATTTCAGACCTTTCTGCTTTTTTAATATGACTGTACTTTTTTGCTTTTTTCATACGCCTTAATTCTATCAAGGCGTTGCACTTCAAAGGTCAATTTCGCTTGCGGACTGATTGGGGGATTTTATGACCAAAACATTGAAATCTGAACTCGGTGCGGCTCTTAAAGAACGAATTGAAAAACATAAAGCGCAACACCAAACGCGAACAGAAGCGACTAACGAAAAATGGAGGGCGTGTCTAAAGTGCAAGGAACCGATAGCTATGGGCGCTTTGTACATCCACTGCACAGAAGAAGACGCTAATGAGGGCAGCAAGTGCGAAATGTATTTTTGCAACATACAACATCACGATGAACATGTAGAGTCCGGTAATCCTTTTGATTACGGTGTTGCCGTAGAAATCGCCTGCACACTAGGCACAGAAGCCGGAGTAATATCTTTTACAAAATGGCTGGTGTCCAGCGTGGAAGGCAACGCCAAAATGGACCTTTCGCCGTATTTCAAACGCGGAGACGCAAACATTGAACTCGGTGAGAATTTGGAACTATTTGAGGATTGGCAACAAGAATATCTGAAGGAAACTTTTGAGCATTTCAAACAAGACATGTACCAACGGCTCTACGAAAACATAGTGCCACGGAACTAAGCAATCTGTTCAACACAAAATGGGCTCCTACCGGAGCCCATTTATTTTTGCTCATTTTTTTACTCCTCCACAAAAAGCGTGCCGATTTGCTCGTAGTGCCCTTGACCACACGAGATAGAGCAATTGTCAAACATTGGATGTTTGACAAACTAGTTGAATAATGATTTATCATCAACATTTTCTTCAATTTCTTTAATAGGAGTTTCTTCTACAAAAATTTTATATTCTTTTTTATTAAATTGGCCCAATATTATTGACGGGTTCAAAAATTTGCCAAAACGGTTGTGGACTGCGAAATCTTGAAAACTCGACCAATGATATTTTATTTCTTTCCTATACCAACCTTTCAATTCTCGCGGATTAAGATGGATGTAGGCCGAAAGATAGTTAAGATAAGCGTTGCTGTCAACGTGCACAGATTGAAATTTCCCTCCAAATAAATGGCCCGTGCGACTATATTTTGTATTAAAATATTTTGTGTAAGCGTTCAGCAATCTTTGCATAAATTTTGAAATGCCGCCTTTTTTTATTTCATGCAAAATCAAGTGAAAATGATTCGGCATAAGACAAAAAGCTACTACTTCAACATACTGCCGTTTAAAAATATCTCGAAATTCTTCGCCGTCAAACATCCAATGTTTGACAAGTTTAACAACACGACCTATTTGTGGAAATACTACATCGCCTTGTAATACTATGAGTAACGTTAAAAAACGCCACCTGTCGTAATCGTCATGAAAAATTAACCGCTTTTCGACGCCGCGATTAAAAACATGAAAATACTCGCCTTCCGCTAATCTCGCTCTGGGCATTCGTCCATCTTATCAAGTAACCATGTTTTGTCAAACATTGGATGTTTGACGTTTGAACTACTCCTCTACAAAAAGCGTGCCGATTTGCTCGTAGTGCCCTTGGCCGCATGGGACGGAGCAGTAAAATGAAAAAGAGCCGGCGCGGGAGGCGATAAATTCAATCAGAGTTTCCCGGCGTGGAAAAAGGCGCTTGTTGATGCCGAAAGCCTCAACCGCAAAGCCGTGGTCGTAGTTGTCTTCATTGAAAATATGGAGCCGCACCAAATCACCCGCTTTTATCCTGATTTCCTCCGGTTCCCATTTCCACTTGTTTTCCTTGGCGCGCATTTCTATCTCAACAACATTTCCGGAGGCTTTCACCGGCCCCACGCCCGGCGGCCTGTAATAGTTCTGATAAACCACACCGCTGGCTATTAAAAAGATTGCAAAAAGAAGTAATTTAACAAATTTGTTCATCGGAGTAAGGAAATACCCTCCCCCTTAATCCCCCTCCCTTTGGGGAGGGGGAAAGAGGGGGTGGGTTCTTTTCATTCACGCATTAATATATAATTTAATCATGGCTAACCAAAAAATTGTTTATAAAATAAAAGGCATGCATTGCGCTTCCTGCGCCATTCTTATCAATAAAACCCTTGAGCGCACAAAAGGAGTAAAATCCGCCAACGCCAACTACGGCTCCGAAAAACTGCTTTTGGAATACGATCCGGCGGAAGCCAAAATAGAGGACATCCACGCACTTGTAAAAAAACTTGGCTACACTCTTATCTTACCAAAAGAAGGAGTAAACGAGGAAGAGGCCGCCGAAAAAGCGCGGCTTGATGAATTAAAATCGCTAAAAAAACGCACGATAATTTCTTTCGCGCTCGCAACCCCCATCATAATTTATTACATGGCCGTGCATATGCTTAATCTGCAACATGTTCACGCTGTAACTTTGGGGGGGTATTTTATTGATCTTAACTGGGTTTACCTGATAATGACTACCCCGATACAATTCGGCGTAGGCTGGCCCTTTTATAGAAATACATGGACGGCTCTTCGCGCTGGCTCGGCAAGCATGGACGTCTTGGTGGTTTTGGGGACAACCTCTGCGTATTTGTACAGCGTCGTCGGATTTCTTTTTTCGTGGAGCTATCTGTGGGCGCAAACTTTCTGGATAGGGCTTGATCATCCTTACTGGGAATCTTCCGCCGCGCTTATCAGCTTTATTATTTTGGGAAGATACTTTGAAGCGAAATCGCGCGGTAAAATCGGGGAAGCGGTGCGAAAACTTCTGGGCCTAGCTCCCTCCAAAGCCGTAGTGATACGAAACGACAATGAAATTGAAATTGATCAAAAAGATTTGCAAGTCGGCGACATTTTTTTGGTAAAACCGGGCTCAAAAATTCCGACGGACGGAGTAATTATTGAAGGCAACTCTCATGTTGACGAAAAAGTGGTCACCGGAGAATCAATGCCAGTAAACAAAAAAACCGGGGACGAAGTCATCGGCGCCACAATAAATGCCGAAGGGCTTTTAAAATGCAAAGCAACTAAAGTCGGCAAAGAAACCTTGCTTTATCAAATCGTGCGACTGGTTGAAGAAGCCCAAGCGACAAGGGCTCCGATCCAAGACGTGGCCGACAAAATCTCCGAATATTTCGTGCCGGCGGTCGTGGTATTCGCGCTGGTTACCTTCTCGCTTTGGTATTTTATTTTTGGTCTTAATTTTGCCGCATCGCTGCTTTTTGCAGTCGCCGTGCTCGTCGTTTCATGCCCGTGCGCGCTTGGACTCGCAACCCCCACCGCGCTCATGGTTGGCACCACAAAAGGAGTTGAGTCCGGCATTTTGATAAAAGGAGGTGAAGCTTTGGAAAAAGCGCACAAAATAACAGCAGTCGCTTTTGATAAAACCGGCACGCTGACAAAAGGAGAGCCGGCAGTTACCGATGCCATCCCATACGGCGCCTCCAAAGAAGACCTTATTTTTTATGCGGCAATTGCAGAAAAAGCCTCGGAGCACCCTCTTGCCAAAGCCGTAATCAAGGCGGCAGCCGGACGCAATTTGCCGGCACCAAAAGACGGAAGGGCTGTCTCCGGAAAAGGCGTCCGCGCCACGCACGAAAACCGCGAAATCTTGGTCGGCAACGAGATGTTGATGAATGAAAACGGCATGGATGTTTCTCAATATAAAAATGACGTGGAAAAACTGCAAAACGAAGCCAAAACCGTGGTTTATGCCGCCTTAGATAAAAAGATTATAGGCATCATCGCTATGGCAGACACTTTAAAAGAGTACGCAAAAGAAGCCGTAAGCGAACTCAAGCGCATGCAAAAAGAGGTTATTATGATAACCGGGGACAATGAAAAAACCGCGGAAGCAATCGCGAAGCAAATCGGCGTTACCAAAGCTTACGCAAAAGTTTTGCCGGAAAAGAAACAGGAACTGATTGCCAGCCTCCAAAAGGAAGGAAAGGTTGTCGCCATGGTCGGAGACGGCATCAACGACGCTCCCGCCTTGGCAAAATCAGATTTGGGGATTGCGGTAGGTTCCGGAACAGACGTGGCAATAGAGACTGGTGAAATTATTTTAATAAAAGATGACTTGCGGGACGTTGTAACAGCAATTGACCTTTCCAAAAAAACTCTGCGCAAAATTTGGGAAAACTTTTTCTGGGCATTTATTTACAACATCGTCGCAATCCCGATTGCCGCCGGTGCGCTTTACCCAATCTGGGGCTTCGCTCTTCGGCCAGAAATTGCGGGGTTTGCAATGGCATTTTCCTCCGTTTCGGTAGTCGCCAACTCTTTGCTTCTCCGAAAATACAAAGAACCGAAATTCGCCCGAGAAGAAAAATAAATAATAAAACATGAAACTGGCAAATTTTTTGTTAAGAGTTGGGTTGGCGGTTGTGTTTTTTTACGCCGCAACGGCGGCGTATTTAGAGCCGCACAACTGGATCGGATTTTTGCCGAGCTATTTTAGAATGTCGTTGGTTTTGGCGCTCTTTTCGGCCTACCAAATTGTTTTAGCTTTGTGGCTTCTTTCCGGCAAAGCCGCGTTCTGGTCCGCCCTACTTTCAGCAGCCACACTTCTTGCTATAATTTTTCAAAATACTCGCTGGACCACGATTGCAGCGTAGTCACGGAAAGTCGCTGGGCAAATATTTTTGGCGTCCGCAATGAGATATTGGGGCTTATTTTTTATATTTTTTTGCTTGGGGCGCCGTTTTTATTTGCAAAAAATCTTATAATTTTAGCAGCGTCATCCGGACTATTATTTTCTATTTTTCTTATTGCTCTCCAATTTTTTGTAATCCGCGATTATTGCTTGTACTGCCTGCTTTCTGCGCTAATCACATTTCTTCTTTTTATAAACAGCTTTTTTGTGCCGGTTCTTTGACAACACCATACCATTCTAGTGTACTTTATAAATTTGTGCTAATATATGAAGCATGTATCAAAGATTTATACAAAAACCTATAGAAAACCGGCTTTTTAAGTCAAAAATTATAGTTATTTATGGCCCACGCCAAGCGGGGAAAACCACTCTTTCCGAAGCTATTTTAAAGAAATTTGGTGATGATGGTCTTTACTTGAATTGCGAAGTCGACTCTGTTAAAAGGGAATTATCAAAAATTGAGCCTGCTCAGTTAAAAAATTTTTTTGGCAGCAAAAAAATAATTGTTTTGGATGAAGCCCAAATTATTCCAAACATCGGACTCGTTCTAAAGACTTTCATAGATGCATACAAAGATATCCAAATCATTGCTACCGGCTCATCAAGTTTTGATTTATCAAATAACATAAAAGAGTCTTTAACTGGGCGTTCAATTGAATTTAATTTATTGCCACTTTCTATCGGCGAAGTTGTTGCCCATGATGGTCTTCCGTCACTTCGATCTTTTGAAGAAATTTTGTTTCGTTTTGGTTTGTATCCAAATGTTTATAATAACAAAGATGATCAGAATGCAATGCATCGGGAGATTGAAAATATACAATCAAATTATTTATACAAAGATATTTTAATGCTTGAAGATATCCGCAAGCCCAAAATTCTTGAGGATTTATTACAATTGCTGGCTTTTCAAATAGGTAACGAAGTTTCTTTAAATGAGATTGCACAAAAGATCGGTGTTTCAGTAGTTACAGTTGACCGCTATATAGATCTATTAGAAAAAACTTTTGTCATTTATCGCCTAAAAGCTCTTTCTAGAAATCAACACAATGAAGTTCGCCATAGTTTCAAAGTCTATTTTATAGATATCGGTATTAGAAACGCAATTATTCAAAACTTTAATCCATTATCTGTTCGAGATGATGTTGGTAAGCTGTTTGAAAACATATTTATCATTGAAAGGTTGAAGAAAGCTATGTATGCCGAGGAATTCAAGAATTATTTTTTCTGGCGAACATATGATCAGAAAGAAATCGATTTTATAGAAGAAAGTGAAGGTATGCTTTTTGCTTTTGAGTGCAAATATTCTGAAGGCAAAATCAAAAATGCCACCAGAAACACTTTTTTGAAATCATATCCAAAAAGCGATATTAAGATTATCACAAAAGACAACTATACAGATTTTTTGATAGAATAAGAGTAAAAGCTCTTGCGCTGATATTCTGCGCCACGGTTTTGTTTTTCGGGCTGACAGCGAAAGCCAGCGCGACGATGAAAAAAATGATATAATAAATTCGTGAAAAACGACTCCAAAATAGCAATCTTCAGGGGTAAAAAAATTAGAAAAACTATTCACAATAATGAATGGTGGTTTTCAGTTGTTGATGTGGTTGAAGCATTAACCGATAGCGTAAATCCGCGTGATTATTGGTTTAAGATGAAAATAAGGGTAAAAAACGAAGACGGAATTGAGTTGTCGACAAATTGTCGACAACTGAAATTGGAATCGTCTGACGGTAAAAAATATGGGACTGATTGCGCCGACACCGAAGGCATTTTTCGTATCATTCAATCCATCCCTTCTCCCAAAGCCGAGCCTTTCAAAAGATGGCTTGCCAGGGTTGGATATGAGCGCGTGCAAGAAATAGAAAATCCGGAATTAGCCACGAAAAGAACCAGAACGCTTTATAAACTCAAGGGTTATTCTGATGATTGGATTGAAAAGCGGATGCGCGGGATTGCTATCCGGGAAGAATTAACAGACGAATGGCAAAAGCGAGGAGCCAAAGAAAAAAAAGAATACGAAATTTTAACGGCGGAAATTTCCAAAGCCGCTTTTGGGATGACTCCCAGCCAATACAAAAAACATAAAGGACTCAAAAGAGAAAATTTACGCGATCATATGGATGATTTTGAATTAATCTTTACTATGCTCGGAGAAAGATCAACAACAGAAATCCATCGTACCGAAGATTCTCAAGGTGTACCAAAATTAAGAGCGGACGCTAAAGCCGGAGGCGATATTGCCGGAGGAGCGAGAAAGAAACTTGAAAAACGATTGCGCCACTCCATCGTATCAAAAAATAATTTCAAAATATTAAACGAAAACAAAAAATTGCGATAATTTTAAGTTTTAATATGCCCGATACCATCAAAAATCTATGTTTGCGGCACGAGAGAGAGAGAGAGAGTAAAAGCCCTCACGCTGATATTCGGCGCCGTTTTTTTGCTTTTAGGATTGGCAGCGAAAGCCAACGCAACGACATATTACGTTGATTCGTCCATCACAGATACCAATGTCGGTTCCGCCACGCCCGACTTTACTACTTACAATCCTACAACCTTTGCCACTGATACCGGTTCAGATAGTGTTTACAAAACCATCGCCGATGTCAATCTCAAATCCTTCAGTGCGGGAGACAATATCTATTTTCGCAAAGGTCAAACATGGAGAGAACAACTTACAGTTCCGGCTTCCGGTTCCGCCGGCAACCCCATTACCTTTGGAGCATATGGGAGCGGCGATCCTCCGCTCATCTCGGGCGCGGATGTCGTGGCGGGCCCCTGGACGCAGGACGCGGTGACGGCGGCAGATACGGAAACTTACGAGAGCGGCAGCATTTCTGCGTATTGGGACACCGTGACTGGCGCTTCTGATGCGACAATTTTTAAGAATGGAAGCAAATCTTGGCGGTATGCGCCATCAGCCGGTTATCTTACTACAATCAAAACCGGAGGCACTAACGCCGATTACACAGAAATTATTACTTGGTGGCGACTGGATTCAGCTTCCACGCTGACTGGGTGGAATCAGACTCAAACACTACAGATGGAGGGCGGTTCCTGGTTAGGGGCTAGCGGGGTCGGAGTTTGGATTGATAGGAACGGGGGGAATACGGCCTGGGAGTTAAGCGTGGGTCGAGACGGTCCAGGTGCGACTAAATACACAATTAGTGCTGACACATGGTATCAACTGCGTTTTGTGGTGACTGCTAACAACGGATCAGGAAATGCTCACGCGGAATTATATGTAGACGGCACACAACGTTCATCACTTACGGGTTTGACGCTTGCCAGTGCGATAAATGCCAACTTAAAGATGGGGGCGTTTCTGTACCAAGCCACATCTTTTAAGATCAATCTTGACGATACTAGTGTTTATACTTCAGATTCCACGGTTTTGCCGTCTCGTTGGTATTCGACGGTCACGACGCAGCCCAATGTAGCCATTCTCAGTCGGGCACTAGGCACTCTTGCGGCCTCGGCCGTCGCGGTGGATGCGACAGGGGAATGGTTCTGGAGCGCGAATACCCTCTACGTCTATTCGGTTGCGGATCCTGGCGCAACGGCGATTGAAGCTGGCGCCCGAGCCAACGTCATTCTTTGGAATAGCAAGAACTATATCCGGTTGGAGAACCTCCAGATTGAAGGGGCAAACAGTACAATTTCAGATGGAGCCATCAACATACAACATGGTTCGACGGGGTGGCAGATTGACGGCGTGACAGCGCAGTTCAATCGGTCGGGGGGGTATTTTTCAACTCTACATCTGGCACGGTTGCGAATGTCACGGCCATGTACAATGGCGACATCGGCGTGGATTTTGACTCTGCTGATAATATGATCGCCACTGACATTATCGCCCACCACAACCTAGGCTCTTGCGGAGTCTACCTCGGCGCGATTACTCCTCCAGCGGTCGGGAACACATTTACGCGCATTACCACCTACAGCAACACAAACCAAGGGTTCTGTCTCGGCGGCTCGGACAACACGATCATTCAAGATTCTATGATCTATAACAACGGTAATATTGGTATGTGGGTCGGAGCCTATGCCCAAAACGACGTTGATGGATTGACGTTCCGGCGCAATCGGGTGTACGGCAACAAGTACGGCGTGATGGTTCAGGGGGCGACAACCGAGAATGTCGCATTGACCTACAATCTGATTTACAGCAACACAGAAGAAGGTATCTATTTCAAGCTAGCCTCTCCGTCCGATATAGCGTACAACAACGTTCTATACGCGAACGGGAAGGGGTTACGCGTCGATGATGCGAGCACGATCGCAAACGTCCGCAACAATATATTCCTGGACAACGCTACCGAAATCTATGTGGATGCAGATGTGAATCTGGCCCTGACGGTCAATTACAACGACTACTACCACACGGCGGGCGGCACGCCCTTCTTCTGGAAAGGTACGAGTTACAACTTTGTTGACTGGAAAACAAATTCTTCTCAAGATGCAAATTCAATAAATTCCGATCCTCTTTTTACCAACGCCGCTGGAAACGACTTCACACTCCAATCATCCTCTCCCGCCATCAATGCCGGAGTTGATCTCGGAGCTACCTATGATGATGCCATTATGCCCGGATCTTCATGGCCGTCATCAGTGACCACAGCCGACCAAGACCTCCGCGGTTCGGGCTGGGAAATCGGAGCATATGTGTATCCGGTTCCTCAAGCTCCGACCATTGGCACCCCCTCTGCTCTATCTCCTTCCTCCATCCGCTGGGCTTTCACTGACAATTCAAATGATGAAACGGGATTCAAGATTTATGATAGTAATGACAATACTGTTAATTCGGCTACTCCAGACGGCCTTTCATATCTTGATGAAACGGGATTGTCATGCGGCACCAGCTATTCAGGCAGATACATCAAGGCCTACAACTCCTACGGCGAAAGCGTAGCTTCGGCTGTGGCTTCATCTCAATCTACCAATATTTGCGGAGAAGGCGTGATTGTGGGAATTATTGGCTCTCGCGGCGGAACTCTGGGAATGGCCGCTCCTGTTACTCCTTCTCAAACTACAACCTCACCAAGCCAAATAGCCCAAGTTCCATCCGCGCCTCCAATTTTGATTCCGTTCGTCTTCACCCTTAACCTCAAACTCGGCATGAAGGGAAACGATGTCAAACAGCTCCAGATATTCCTGAATCAGCACCTTGATGTCCCGCTTGCTAAAACAGGCCCAGGCTCGCCGAGAAACGAAACGGACTTTTTCGGGC
>Ga0209727_1002109_pt1 | contig 14711 bp, 14 predicted proteins | sample RifGroC1_FD_183995 | JGI IMG/M metagenome (GOLD analysis project Ga0209727, IMG submission 183995) | Groundwater microbial communities from Rifle, Colorado, USA - Groundwater C1 (SPAdes) (version 2) | ecosystem: Environmental > Aquatic > Deep subsurface > Groundwater | place: Rifle, Colorado...
CATCAAACTTTCGATTCTTAATAAAATGTTCGAATTAGGTCGACCGGAAAGTTATTCGGTCATTTCCTAACTCCCGTTTGGGGAAAGGGGAAATCTTGTCCTCAAGCAGGAATTAGGAAACAAAGCCCTTTCTGATTATTCATCAGAAAATAATGGTTCAACATCCATTAGAAACAATTCATACAGACGGTCTTGGTTCGATTTTTGTTGTTACAGATGAGAGTGGTATTATGACAGAGCTCCTTGATTACAATCCATTCGGTACGGAAAGATCAAGCTGGAGTTCTACTTCTGAAGATGGTGAGGCTGAATCTCAAAAAACATACATAGGTGAATATTCAGATAAAGAATTAGGACAATCTAATTTTAATTTTATCCCCACAACTTGTTGAAGTTGGTTAGACAGGGATAATGACCAGAGTTTGCGGAGTTTTAAAAACCTGTTGAAGTGGTTCAACAGGTTTTATTGTTTTTTAGTTAGTTTGGCTATTGCGGTCAAGCTTGTCTCATAGTGCAATGTATATAGAACGTTCAACTCCATGTCCTTTCTTCATGTGTTTCGCAACCTGGCACAGGTAGCTGAAGCATACGCAAGTTTGATTGCTAAAGATCAGATAATTACTATCAAATAACCGTAGCTTTGGGACCAGTGCCATGCGGGTGATCTGTATGATATCCGCACGCGCATTCTTTATGGGAGTGGGAATGCCACACTCTTTTATCCTCCTCCTGTTGCGAAGCGCGTCGCCTGTGGGCGCGCTTTACGCAACAGCTTGGTCAACCTTCTCTGTCTGCGACGTACTCCTATCGCTTGGCAGAGGCGACTGACCAATTTCGGACATTCGCCTTGCGCACATCAACTCAGTGGAGACTCAGATGCGCAAGCTTCAGCACATGACTTTTTCCTTCGTGATCGTCACCGGCTTCTACATTGTCTTGCTCTTCATGTCTGGCTGTCATGGCTTTGGAGGTGGTCAGGATCTGGTCACAGTCCAGATGCCATTTGCCTTCGGGTACAGCTCACTTTGTACCCAAGGTGTTGGCGGGTCTTACTCACACAACACCAGTCAGACACGCTATGATCTGGACTTTGATACACCCAACGACCGCGATGATTATGTCTACGCGCCAGTAGGTGGCACCATCTATGTTCATGATACCAATCGCATCAGCGGATTTGGTGTCCATATTAACATCGACCTGGGTGACGGTACTTTCATTCTTCTGGGTCACTTGGACGATGTGTTTGTCCAAGATGGGTCTGAGGTAGCTCAGGGTCAGCTCATCGCCACCGAAGGCACAACCGGTGCCTCAAGTGGTGATCACCTGCACATGGGTCGTCACCTTGGTGACGCCGGTCAGGATGCTCTGAGCAGTACCTCCATCGAAGGCCTGGCTATCGAAGCCTATGATGCCAACGATCCAGGGGTTTTGTCCCGGCTAACAAATGAATTCACCTGCGACCTCTCCTATGGCCATAACTATCAGTCCCGCATGCAAACCGTGCTGTGGCATCCTGATGGCACGCTGGTCAAAAGTCCACTGTCGAGTGAGGTTTATGTGTTGGATGACGGGTACAAGCACCACATCCTCAATGAACAGGTCTTCTGGAGCCACAACTGGGACTTCTCGCAAGTCACATTTGTCGACGAAGTCGAACTGGCTTGCTATGCCACTGGGGCGGAGCTTGATCAAGAAGTTCAGATCAGCGCAGTCTATGACAGCGGAACTGTCTGGCTGCTTGTCGGTGCCCAGGACGGAGAAGACAATCTCCGCTACCGCGTGGACACTCGTTATTGGCAGTCGATTCTCCAGAGTTGGGGCATTTCAGCTTCGACCTATGGGGATCTAAGCCAAGACACGAGCATTTTCGCGGATTATCCGCTCAGTGTGGAAAACGCTGAGTTGCGAGAGGGCACGCTAGTTACCGAGGCTTCAACCTCTGATGTGTACGCTATTGCCAATGGCGCGGCTTACCCGATTCAGACCTGGGATGCTTATGTGGCCATGGGATTTTTGACGCGCAACATCGTCGTAGTCGATGACGGAGCCATCAATCAGATCCAGGGCGCGCTCGGTGACTGCGGGGCAGACATGGGCTGTATCTCCTACAACGATCTGATGTTCTGCGGACTGGAAGACGACTTCCAAAGCGCAACCGTTGACGACGATAATCAGGACACAGACACCGGTGACACCGGAGTCGACAATACCCAAACAGAAGACACTGGTTCTGATGACAACACGCCAGACACCATCGTGTGTTATTGGGATGATGACAATGACGGGTATGGCAATGGCAATGTTTCAGAAACATTTGTTAGCCAAACTTGCCCGCGTGGATATTCGTCCAATGGCGACGACTGGTGTGACGATGATCCCACCGCACATACCTACGAGCAGTGTCATGATTCCGGTGGCAACATCGGTGACGACACCGACGAGGCTGATGCTGATACAGATTCAGACTCAGATTCTGACACAGACTCTGATTCCGATGCTGACGCAGACGCCGATGCGGACTCTGATTCAGATTCTGACTCTGACGCCGATTCCGATGCCGACGCTGATGCCGACTCCGACTCCGATGCGGATGCGGATAGTGATGCTGACACTGACAATGAAGTCTGCGTCACTCGCGAAGGTGTGAGCATCTGGGATCTGGGGATTTTCACTGACCTGGATTCCAGCCACTGGGTTTCTGAATCTGGTGGCGTGGCGCGCGTGCTCAACCCGATCCTCAGCGATGACTCGAGTTCGACATGTGCGACATTTGCCGGCTCGTGGGCCAAGTTCAACGGCTACGGCCGAAGCTCTGGTCTGTGGGGAAGCTATGTGGTCGGCGCAGACAATGGCAGTTCTGCCATTGTGGTGACTGACGGCTCCAAGGCCTCAGTGCTGGCACTGACCGTGAACGGTGTTTCGCTCGGATTCTGCACAGATTCGTTCGACTTGTGCTGGAATCGATAAATTCGTAGCGCCTGGCGTGGCAACTCCACCCCAGGCGCTAATTGCATAAACTTTCCCCTGGGGGTCAGGTCTTTACTCGGAACAGCAAAAATTAATAATAGGGTCAGGTCTTTACCTTGAACACTTAACTTATAAATATGTCTCGACCATTAAGAATCCAATATCCAAATGCTCTTTATCACATCACAGTGCGCGGGAATCATAAAAAGAAAATTTATCAAAATGATTCTGATAATAAATTATTTTTATCAATATTACAGAAAGCGATTTTTTCTCGTAATATTCTTTGTTACGCATATTGTATGATGCCCAATCATTTTCATTTAGTAATAGAAACACCCGAAGCTAACCTTCAATATTTCATGCATGATTTAGATGGAATTTATACTCAAGCTTATAATAATAAAAATGATAAAGTAGGGCACCTTTTTCAGGGCAGGTACAAATCATTTTTAATAGAAAAAGAGTCGTATTTACTTGAAGTTATTAGATATACAGTTTTAAATCCTGTTCGCGCCGGCCTTGTAAAATATCCGGAAGATTGGCAATGGAGTAGTTATCGCGCGACTATAGGATTAGATAAATGTTCAAAATGGTTATATGTAGATTGGCTTTTAGAGTATTTTAAGTCCGATAAGAAGCAGAGAAAAAAAGAGTTTGTTGAATTTGTGCATGAAGGAATATCAGAGAGAAGTCCGTTTGAGAAAGCAAAATCAGGGAATGTACTTGGATCACAACAGTTTAAAGATTGGTGTTGGGAGCAAACAGAAGATTTATTCCAAAATAAAGAAATATCAAGGCATGAAAGAATAATTGGTAGACCATCTTTGTTTCAAATTTTTGAATATATTTCTGAATCTGACTTGAGAAATAAGGCGATGATATTTGCGAGATTTTGTTGCGGATATTCTGTTGTAGAAATTGCAAATTATCTCAAGCTTAGTCCTTCTCTTGTGAGTAGGAAGACCATTAGGTGTTCCGAGTAAAGACCTGACCCCGAACTGACAAAACAGGTGTTCCGAGTAAAGACCTGACCCTGTGGGTGGGTTTTGCACAAATCATGTCAAAAAAGTTTTGTTATCGTGTTATACTTGAGTTAGTATGAAACATCTTGAACGACTCGTCCCACGGATGAGGGATTGGTTATTTAAACATAAATATATTGTTGGTAGTTTTGTTGTTTTTGTGTTTATATTTGCGATTCCAGCAATTACTTTTGCAGACCCGCCAACATCCACATCTTCTCTTAGCTCACTAATGAGTGATCCGAGTTCATTTGCGGTTAATCTTTTTCTTGGACTATTACTAACAATAACCAATTTGGCAGTTGCTTTAGCTGGAAAGTTGATTGTTTTATTGCTTGGGGCGATTATCATTCCAATTCTTAGTTATAATAATTTCGGTGATAGCGCTGTGATTGCTATTGGTTGGCCACTTGTTCGTGATGTGGTGAACATGTTTGTGATTGTTGTTCTGTTGGTAGTTGCTATCCAAACTATTGTTGGATTTAATAGTTCAAAATGGGAGCAACAATTGCCGCAATTATTTTTGGCAATTGTTCTTGTGAATTTTAGTAAAACAATTTGTTTGCTTGTTGTTGATGTCTCTCAGGTTGTGATGTTTACATTTGTTAATGCTTTGCGTGATATTGCTGCTGGAAACTTTATGAACCTGTTTCAGCTTAATGAATTCGTAAGTGTTGGTAAAGATTGGTCTACGGGTGCTATTAGTAGTCAGACACCTTTGGATATGACAAACCTGCTCATGACTTCTTATGCCACCTTGGCACTTTTGGGAATGGTCTTGGGAACTTTGATTATTCTTACAGTGGTTTTTGTCTATCGAATTATTTTGCTTTGGGTTCTGATAATTATTTCACCAATCGCATTTTTCATGAGAGGTTTGAAAAATATTGTGTCTCAAGCTGGGAAATATCAAGAGTGGTGGAGTAAGTTTAGTGCAGCCGCGATTTTGGGGCCAGTGATGACATTTTTTCTTTGGCTGGGACTGGCAGCAGCCTCTGCCGGCCCGATTGCAGTTAGTGAGGGAATGAATTTTGAAGGCACAAGCGATGTCCCAACTCTTTTATCTGGCGCTTTTGCCACAGACAAATTTTTAAGTGTCATCATGGGCATGATCCTTATCATGGTTGGATTTAAAGTTTCTGGCGAGTCAGCTGGAGCAATGGGAGGAATTGCTGGAAAACTTATCAATGAGGATGTTGGAAAAAAAATGTTTACTGGCGCGCTCAAAGCACCAGCCTCTTTCGCCTACCGTGGCGCCCGCGGAACCGCCAAGATTGGTCTGGCAGCTGGAAAGTATGCAGGCGTACAAGCCGGTCGTGGTTTGGCCCAAACAAAAGTGGGTCAGGATTTAGCAAAAAGTGTTACGCAAATTGGTGCTGCTGTTGCTAAAGAAGGCCCAATGGGCCGACTATTAGGTGGTGCAATTATGGGAGCTGGTGGCAAACTCGAAGGTGCTGTTAGTGCTTCTAGAGATGCGGCTAGTGAAAAGGCCCGCGGTCAAAGTGCTTCGGCATCTAATGATGAGATGCAAGGTCGAATGGGATCATACTTTGACGCAGCCGGGAATCCGATTGTTCCAACTCTTCCATCTGATCAAAATAGAATGACTCAAGATATATTCCGTTTAATGACAGACAAAAATTTGCGTAAAGATTTGAAAAAGAGCATGGGAGATGAGAAGTTTGAGGCATTGATGAAGAATTCAATGGCTCATGCCACTGAAAAAGAAGATGACATGACAGAAGACCAAAAGAAATCATTTAAAACTCTTAAAGCTGGGCGTCTACGAGACATCACCGATGATAAAGATATTGATAAAGCGCTGGCTGATGATGACTTTAGAGTTAGTCAATTGTCAGAAGAAGATATGGCAGACGAGCGTGTGCAAAAAGCTCTTAAGAATCGTGCAACTAGAACATATATTGATGAAAAAGGACAAAGGCAGACAGAAACATTGTGGGATCAGGTGGAGCGTGGTCAAGGAGTTTCAAATAAAGTCCGTGATGCAGCTCAAGGAGTTGGCGCAACATTAAATGAGTCATCAGCAGCACAAATTGCTCAGGCAATTAAGCACGGGCATATAGACGCCGGCGCGATCACAAGTGCTGATATTGCTGACCCGGCTCGCAGAAGAGAGATTGCCAAAGCAATGGCTATGTCAGGGGTTGATGTTGGCGCTGTTGGCCGAACAGATCCCGCGGCGCGATCGGATCTTTTAGCAGAATTAGGATCGTATCGTAGAAATGTCGTAACTAGTGCCACCGCTGCTACTGATCCAGCCGTTCGCGCTCAACTTGAAAAGCATATAGCTGAAATAGATCGGGCTAGATTTGCGGCCATGGCAGCAACTACGCCAACTGCAAGAAACGCAGCTGCTACATCTGTAGGAGTTGATAATGGAACTGGAGCAATAGCCGTAACTGAAAGAGAAAATGTTAGAGAAATTATCAAGAGTCAACCAACGCAGATATTTAAATTTGATACTGCTGTCCAGGCCGCTGCCACAGCTAATAGACCTAATGAGATTTCTAAAGAAATTGTTCGAAGTTTGAACCAAAACATGGTTAAAGAAATGCAAAATCAGTTTAGAAAAGCTAAAGATTCAGGAGATACTGAAGCTGCAGAGAGAATCAGACAATCTACAGCAACTATTATTAAGGCTCTCGATGCTGAGCTGGCTGGTGCCGGAGGAAATATAAATGATTTAGATATGGATACAAAGAATATGTATCGACAATTCCAAAATATGGAACGATATACACGACCATAGAACATGAATAACCTTGGATGGATACAATTTCCAAGAGTGCAAGAATATCTTCTTGATATTGCGATTTATGATACTTTGGATGAAATAGGGAAAAAGTACGATTTGCCTCAAAAAAGAACTGTTGAGCTCTTAGACTTAGCTGATGCTGTGATGAAAGGTCAAGCTCAAGTCGGGCAGATGCCTGGGTTTTTGGAAAAGGCGTTTGGATTGGATGAGCAGAAGGCAAGATTAGTTGCGTCTGATTTGGCTGGGTATCGACTTTTGCCTTTGACAGAGTTTATCTCTGGAGTTGAAGACGCAATAGAACAATGGGGTGGAGATGTTTTGGCTTATCCTGAGCTTCGGCTGAAAAAACCTGGGCTTGAAGATGAGCTTTTGTCATTTGCCAGTCAAATTGGGCTCGAGCTTCCAGATCATTTAATGAAACGATTTATCTTTTTGGCCAAAGGATATATCAACAAAGAACGCGACCGACAAGCATCACTGACATTATTGAAGCGACCAATCACCATCGGTGGCTTACAGTTTTCAGATTTGCAAGCGCAAAGGTTTTTTGAAATGTTAGATAAGAGGTTTGGAGAGGCCGAGCCCACCCCCCTTACGAAGGGTGAGTTGGAGGGGGTTTTTTCGGATGGAAAGTTAAAAGTAGAAGAGAAGAGGACTGAGGAGGAAGTGGAAAGTAAAAAGTTAAAAGTTGAAAGTGTAAAGTCGGCTGAGGAAATTGAAAAACCGAATGTAAAATCAACTCCTGTAAAAACTATTCGGACGCGGGATTTGTTGGTGATTAAGGCTGTTCCGCATGCCCTAACGACTGATGTGCCACTTATTTCCGGGTCAATTATTCATCAGGAAGAAGAGGCTGAAATTGAGGAACATAAAAAACAATTAGCACAAAAACCAGTAGTTGATAATCAAAAAGTTCAAGCTGCGATTATTGAAAAGACAGCCCAGCTTTTATTTGCGCCTTTTAAAAATGCCAAGCAAACTCAAGCTTCGGCCAGAGAATTTACAAATTCTTTTGTGCGCGGACGAATTGATACTCAACGCGCCCATGCACTTTTGGTTGATAAATATGGTTTTGACAATGAACATGCTATGGAGGCAATTAAGCTTCTTGCGCAAGGACATAGTGAGTATCACCAATCTCCAGAGCCGATAAAACCATCAGTAGTTAAGAAAAAGCCGGATGTTTCGCTTGAAGCAAGAGTTTTAGATGAACGCCATGCAGTGCTAACAAAGACCGTACCAAAAACTTCGATTGAACCAATCTTGCCAGGCGCTCGAGTTAGCGTTGCTCGATCAAGCAATCAAGAAGCTATTTTGCAACAAAAAAAGATTTCCTCAGTTGATTTACAGCAAGCACAAGAAAAAGCAAAACCAGCAAAGGCTTCAGTGCGATTAAGTGTGCAAAGCACGCCACCTTCACAAAAACAAAATGCTTCAACTAAGGTCGCGGACATTGTTTTTGCACAAAAATTGGTCGGTCCAGTTGAGGAACTGGGCACCATGGGAATTACAGAGTTTAGAAGATTGTCATCAGATCCACAGGAAGCAGTCCAAAAGATTTTAAATACTTTGGATCTTTTGGAAGAAACTGATTATGAGCAAAGGATTGCCGGCATTGTTGCTTTGCGCCAAAGTCCATTGCAAAAGTTATACATTTCCTTAATGCAAGAGGCATTAATGCAAGGGTCACCAGTTACTGATATCGCCGCCATGCATCGGAATAAAGGGGAGATGAGTTTGAGCACGCCAGAGATTGACGCCATTGTTGAATTAAATAGAATCACACAGTTCTAGAATATTTTGCGATTCTTTCATGCTATACTAGTTATATGTCACAGCAATTTGTTGTACCGCAATTCTTAGATGTTGAAACAAAAATAATTGGGCCTGTCACCATGAGACAGTTTTTAATTTTGCTGACAACTTTATTGATTGAATTTTTAATTTATCGCTTTGTATTAAATATTGTTGTGGTTATTGTGCTTGGGGTTCCAATCTTGGCACTGGGAGTTATTTTTGCTTTTGCTAAGGTTAATGGTCAAGGATTTCATTTTGTTGTTTTAAACATGGTGCAAACCCTACGAAAACCAATGGCTCGAGTTTGGGATAAGTCGTTAACTGAAGCTCAAATCAGAGCAATGCTTAAAAGAGAAGAAAAAGAACCAGTTGTGCCAACTGTTCATAAAGATTTACCTGAGAGTAAAAGACTTTCAGAATTAGCTTTGATCGTTAACACTGGCGGTGTCTATAATCCGCAGCAAAAAGAAGAATAATATGGTAAATAAACAAGAAATGCAGTCAAAGAAACTTGCCAAACCAAAAGTTGGTCCACCAACGCAAAGATTTTTAGATATTGCTGAGATTCGTGAAGGAGCCGTGGTTCTTAAGGACGGAACATTGCGTGCTGTAATTATGGTCTCGAGCATCAACTTTGCGCTAAAGAGCCAAGAGGAGCAGGAAGCAACAGTCCAGTCTTACATGCAATTTTTAAATGGGCTCGAGCATTCAATTCAAATTGTTGTGCAATCTCGTAAGATGAATATCGATAATTACATGAATGCTTTAAAAGAACAGGAACGAACTATTAAAAATGATCTTTTGCGAACGCAGATTCTTGACTATCGTAACTTTGTTAATGAACTGGTTGATCTTGGCGAAATCATGCAAAAGCGGTTTTTTGTGGTTGTGCCCTATGATCCAGCTACTGATAAACAAAAGGGATTTATGTCCAAGCTGTCTTCGGCTATTATGCCAGCCTCAGTGATTAAGCTTAATGAAAAAAGGTTCCAAGAGAGAAAGTATGCCTTAATGCAGCGAGTTTCAATTATTCAAAATGGCTTGATTAGTATGGGATTGCAAAGTGCACCATTGGATACACAGGGCTTGATTGAACTTTATTACAGTGTTTATAACCCAGATGTCTTTGATACTCAGGAACTTGGTAAAATAAGTGACCTGCGTGTTGAAGAAGGATTTTAATTTTTTCTATGTCTATTGATGTCAAAAAATTGCAAGCAAAGCAAAGGCCAGAAAAAGAAGTAAGAGCTCTAACTTTAGAGCAAGAAAAAGCTTTGCAAGAAAAAAAGACAATTGAAGAGGAGTTTTTGTATCGGAAGGGGACCATCACAGTACGAGATCTTATTGCTCCGGCTTCATTTCAGATTAATTCTGACTTTTTAAAACTTGGAGATACATTTGTCCGCACTCTTTTTATTGTCACTTATCCTCGTTATGTGAACATCGGTTGGGGAGCTCCGGTTATTAATTACAACGGAACAATTGATATTGGCATGTTCTTTTATCCAATTCAGGCTGAGGTTATTTTAAAACAATTGCGTGATAAAACTGGAGTTTTGGAAGCACAGATTGTGGCTGATAATGAAAAAGGTGCACCGCGCGATCCAGTGCGTGAAACAGCTTTACGCGATGTTGAACAATTGCGTGACGACCTTACTCAAGGCATTGAGCACTTTTTCCAGTTTGCTTTTTACATCACGATCTATGCAAAAACAAAGGAGGAATTGGATCAACGCAGTGGCCAAATTGAATCAATCTTTGGTACCAAGCTTATCTATTCAAAGCGCGGATTCTATCAGGCCGAACAAGGTTTCAACTCCACCTTGCCACTTGGAAACGATGAGCTGATGATTACTTTTAACATGAGTACATCGCCGATTGCTTCGTCTTTCCCATTTATTTCATCAGATCTTACCAGTGACAACGGAATTCTTTACGGAATAAATCGTCACAATAACTCACTTATTCTTTTTGATCGCTTTTCTTTACAAAACGCAAACTCAGTTGTTTTTGCTACTTCTGGTGCTGGAAAAAGTTATGCAGTTAAGCTGGAGATTTTGCGTACAATGATGATGGGAACAGATGTGATCGTGATTGATCCGGAAATGGAATACAAGACATTGTCAGACGCTGTCGGCGGAACCTATGTTAATGTTTCATTGGCTTCAGAAAGTAAAATCAATCCATTTGATTTGCCTCGGGCAGTGGGAGAGGGAGCTGGTGTTGAAGATATTTTGCGTAGTGCAGTTATTACATTGAAAGGTTTATTGCGCATTATGATTGGCCAGCCAATTGGTGAAAGCGGACGAGTAGGATTTACTCCAACCGAAGATTCAGTGCTTGACCGGGCAATTATCGAGGCTTATGCAAAAAAGGATATTACTCCTGACTTGGCGAATTTAGATGGAGTTGAATATCCAATCATGCAGGATTTGCAGGAGATTTTAGATGGAATGGAAGGAGCCGGGGATTTGGTTGATCGATTGAGAAAATATACTGAAGGAACATTTGCCGGACTTCTTAATTCTCCAACAACAGTGGAGATGAATAATCAATTGGTGATTTTTTCTGTGCGCGATCTTGAAGATGAGTTGCGACCAATGGCTATTTATACAATTGTTAACTACATTTGGAATGTTGTTCGATCAAGTCGAAAGAAACGATTGCTGGCTATCGATGAGGCTTGGTGGTTACTAATGCATGAAGATTCAGCTAAGTTTATTTTTGCGCTTGTAAAACGGGCGCGTAAATACTTCTTAGGAGTTACAACTATCACTCAAGATGTAAATGACTTTTTGCGTAGTCCTTACGGGCAAGCTATTGTGACAAACTCATCCTTGCAATTACTCATGAAGCAGTCGCCAGCCGGAGTTGATATTGTGGCTGATACTTTTCATCTTACCCAGAGCGAACGATATCTATTGCTCGAGGCTGCAGTCGGTGAAGGAATTTTCTTTGCCGGTGAGCGTCATGCAGCCATTAAGATTGTTGCTTCATATAATGAGGATCAGCTTATTACCACAAATCCTGAGCAATTGTTTGAGATTGAACGAGCACGAAAAGAGTTTGAAGAATCATTTGGAACAAAAAAAGAATAAATTTTTATGGAAAGAAAAGAAAAAATTGAGATTGGAATTGCAGTTTTGGTCATTGTTGTTTTGGTTGGTGTACTTTGGTGGGTATTGCAATCAGGTTCGTCTGACTTGGTGCCGAGCATTGATTCCGGAACAGATCAGGCCACAGAAGATCAACAAACGCCAGTTATTGATTATACGGCCTATGAAACAACAGCATCGACCATTGCTCGCGTTTTTGTTGAAAGATTCGGTAGTTTTTCCAATCAGGCTGACTATGAAAATGTAAATGCGGTGATGGATATTGCAACTAGCACATTGCAAAATCAACTCAAAACAATAATGAGCAAAGAGCAAGATACTGATGTTTACTACGGCATCTCAACTCGAGTTTTATCAATCGATCAGGTTTCAATAACAGACACACAAGAAGTTCTGGAAGTTATGACTCAACGCGAAGAATCAATCGAAAGTCCAGCCAACACAACTATTCGTTATCAGTCAATGAAGCTCACGCTTGTGAAAAACGGAGATAGCTGGCTTGTTAATGATTTTGTGTGGGAGTAGCCGAAATTGCCCAAATTTTAAAAAACGCGGTTTTTCCGCGTTTTTGTGTTTCGTGCAATAAAGAAGGATCACTACTGTGTGGTGATTGCTTTGCGTTTTGGCAGCCAGGGGCAATGAAGATTGATGAGTCTGACGCTCACATTTATTCTTGGCAATATGCCGACCCGGTTGCTCGTCAACTCATTTGCGCCTGGAAGTATGCCTATGATCAAAGCGCTTGGGAGATTATGCGGGCAAAACTATTACCAACTTTATCAACCTTGAGACACTTGGTTCATGTGCAAAAAATTGATGCTATTGTGCCAGTCGCCTTACATCAATATCGACTTTGCGAACGCGGGTTTGATCAAGCTGTTATGATTTCAGAGTTCCTAGGTCAGGAACTTGATTTACCAGTCGTCCCAATCATCAAGCGAGTCAGACAAACAGGAAAGCAAGCAGAAAGAAGCGAGCAGGAAAGAATAAAAGAAATGAAAGACAACCCATTCATAATCTCGATCCCTCCCCCTTACGAAGGGGGAGTTGGAGGGGGTTTCCCTCGATCTATCTTGCTCATCGACGATGTGTGGACAACCGGTTCAACCATCAAAGCTGCGTCAAATCTTTTAGAGAAGTCAGGTGTCCAGAAGGTTTGGAAATATACTTTGGCAAAGGGATAATAAAATCACAACCTTTTGGTTGTGATTTTATGGCGGAGAGGGTGAGATTCGAACTCACGGTACCCTTTCAGATACTACGGTTTTCAAGACCGTCGCCTTCGACCGCTCAGCCACCTCTCCGTATTTCTTTTTTGTAATGACCAAATTGCTCAGTTACCCATTTTCTTCCAATCCCAGTCTTGAGAAATAATTCTCGTTTTCGTGCATCGTGATAGTCAGCATGTGACTCGTCATAGATTAATATCCATGGCTTTCCCGACTTTGTTGAACGCACTCTTCCTGAGTTATGAGCAATTAACCTTATTTGGGCATTTTCACTTCTACTGGAACCCGTATAAAAGCATTGCTTTGATTCACTGAAAAGTATGTAAATACATGCCATACAGGTGAATAATACATGCTTACGAGTTTTTCCGCCAAAGGCGGACCCGCCTCTGGCGGGCAAGACCGTCGCCTTTCCAGCTATGCTGGATCTGCCTCTGGCAGACGACCGCTCAGCCACCTCTCCATAAAGTAGATTATTCTATGATCGAATAGTCTGATTTGCCCCAATAGAGTAACTGATATTGCACAATTAATCAAGTCCTGTAACAGATTTGTGCTATAATATAGACGAATATAAAATATGCCAAATCAACAAGAAACCCGCGAATATATCGAGCAAGACGACGAACTTATTGATGTCGGAAATGCGCTTGTCTCATGGGAAACATGGGAATATCAACATCACGAACGATCAAGAACTTGGTATTTGATAGTTGGAGTTATTGCCGCAGCTCTGCTTGTGTATTCGATCGCGATTGCTAACTATCTTTTTGCAATTATTGTTTTGATGACTGGCGTGATAATGCTTATCAATGGAATGCGGCAACCAAAGCGAGAGCAAGTACACATCACAGATATGGGAATTGTAGTAGGTGATTCTTTTTATGACTATAAGATGATAAAAGACTTTGCGCTTGTCTATGAACCGCCGATCGTTAAGGTTCTTTATGTAGATTTCAACAGTACTTTGCGACCAGTAATTTCACTTCAACTTGAAGATACTGATCCAAATCTTATTCGAGAAAGTCTTTTACCTTATGTTTTTGAAAATCTCGACCGTGAGGACGAGGCCTTGACAGATATGTTGCGGAGGCTGTATAAGTTATAGGCAATTGCTGTAAAAAGTGTAATTTAAATTCAGAATTTAGTATTTTTACAATCTTTCAAAAATGCGCCCGTAGCTTAGTTGGATAAAGCGTCAGCTTGCGGAGCTGTAGACCGCACGTTCGAGTCGTGCCGGGCGCACCATAAAATCATCCCATTGACGGGGTGATTTTATTTATCTATTTGGGTTTTGATAGGCTTGTCTGTCGGTGTCTGGATAGAGTAATATGTCTGTATATGATAAGTCCTGAAATAAGAGAGAAAAAAGAGCGTTATCGTGAGAGCCAGATGCTTAATGAGAAGGTTGAGAAGAAGATTTTGGATAAAATTCGGAAGCAAGAGTCTTATTCTGATGTTGTATTTTGCCCAAATAAATCATGCGGAGTGCCAGTAAAGATTGTCGATGAGCCTGATATGATTATATTAAAGTGTTCTATGTGTGGGTTTGAGAAGAAAATTAAAAAGGTTTAGTTTATGTCAAACATTAGCAAAACAGTCCAAGAACATGTGCTTGCGGAATCGCAAAAATCTGAGAGTTTGTTTAAAGATGCATATAAAGAGCATTTTGAGGGATCATACGCAAATCATGGTTCTAAAGTTCTAAAATGAGATACAATGAATACCATTAATATAATGGTGTTTATTTTATGAAGATTGGTAAAGAAGTATTTGAGTTAATCTTTCCTAAAGATAC
>Ga0209727_1002113_pt1 | contig 14693 bp, 9 predicted proteins | sample RifGroC1_FD_183995 | JGI IMG/M metagenome (GOLD analysis project Ga0209727, IMG submission 183995) | Groundwater microbial communities from Rifle, Colorado, USA - Groundwater C1 (SPAdes) (version 2) | ecosystem: Environmental > Aquatic > Deep subsurface > Groundwater | place: Rifle, Colorado...
TGGACGCCCCGACGTTATCAGGGAATGGATTAACGTGGGTGCAGATTACGACTGTGAATCGTGGGGGCGGACGACGCGTGACGCTTTACCGTGCAATGGGAACATCCCCGTCGTCTGGAGCCGTGACGATTGATTTTCCTTCAGGTACGCCTAACGAGGTTCGGTGGTCGATCGTGGAATTCGGGAACGTAGACACGAGCGGGAGTAACGGTTCTGGCGCAGTGGTGCAATCAGCAACGAATACAGGAGCGGCGACGGGGGGTTTGACTGTCACCCTTTCGGCGTTTAAGTCGAGCAACAATGCGACCTATGGTACGGTGATGACAGAAAGCTCAGCTACAATCACGGAGGGAAGCGGGTTTACAGAAATCCACGATGAAGGAAACAACCTTCAACTGCAGACGCAATATAAATTTTCTGCCGATACGACCGTTGATTGGACATGGCCGCCGAATGAGAATAGTAGTGGTATTGCTATAGAAATCAAAAAAAAGCCGGTGAGCGTTGCGCTTAACTCCTCCCAAAACTCTAAACTCACCAACGGCCTTGTGGGAATGTGGTCATTCAACGGCCCGGATATGTCGGGCGTAACCGCCTACGACCGTTCCGGGCAGGGGAATAACGGCACCCTCACCAACGGCCCATCCCGCGTAGCCGGCAAAGTCGGCCAAGCGCTCAATTTTGATGGGAGTGATGATTATGTGAGGAGAGCAACCCTTTCAGGAACTCCTCAAAGCACTATGACTATATCAGCTTGGATAAAGACTGGTGGAACTTCATTAGCTTATATAGTGCAAAATAATAGAAGTCCAACTAGTTATCAAAATGAGTTTATTTTTATGATGGGTGCAGATGGAACTATAACCTTTTGGGATTATGCTACCAGTGCATACGGTTTTGCGACAACACAATACTCTACTAGAACTGTCAATAATAACACATGGAAACATGTTGCCTTTGTTAAAAATGGAACAAGTGGACGTTATTACATAGATGGAGTAGCTGATGCTTCTCCCACTGCTGCGGCAGACGTAACATATGGTTCAAATGACTTTGTGATTGGCAAGAATTATCGTGATAATAACGCATTTTTCAACGGCCTCATTGACGAAGTCCGCGTATATAATAGAGCATTGAGCCCTGATGAAGTTAAACGTTTATATAATATGGGAAGGTAACGAATTATCAATTTTCAATTCACAATTTTCAATGAATGTCTCAATAAAACAAAGACCAAAATACGATCTTGAAGAACGAACTGCAAAATTTGCCGAGGAGATTATTGATTTTGTGCGAACTATTAAGCAAGACGCGGTAAATCGCAGAATCATAGACCAGCTTGTGGGTGCGGCGGGATCAGCGGGGGCTAATTATTGTGAGGCGGTTGAGGCAAGGACTTTATCCATAAGATTGGCATTGTAAAGAAAGAGATAAAAGAAACTAAGCACTGGTTGCGCCTTTTGGCACGGGCTAATCCCGAGCGAAAAGAGGAGATAAGAAAGCATTGGCAGGAAGCGCATGAGCTCCTTCTGATATTCGCTAAAATCAGCCGATCATCAAGGAGTAATTGAAAATTATGCAATTGCACCATTTATTGAAAATTGAGAATTGTAAATTGAAAATTCTGCTTTTCTGCTGTCTGTTTTTATTATTTATTTTGGTAGGCAAAAAAGCAGATGCCGCCACTATTTCAAAACCAATGCAATCTTTGGGCCTTGCCCCGTTAGAGCCAAACGTATGTACTATACTTATTTAATCTCAAGCAAAAAAGATAGACGCTGGTATACGGGTTGTACCGATGATTTACGGAAGCGCTTCAAGGCCCACAATACTGGTCAAGTATCTTCTACAAAGGGACGTGGCCCGTTTGAATTGATGTACTATGAGGCATGCCACAATAAAAATGATGCGTATGCAAGGGAAAAATATCTTAAAACCGGTATGGGTAAACGCTACCTTAAAAATCGCTTGAAGCGCTTCCTGGCTCTAACGGGTCTCATCGTGGTCATGGGAATGTATGCCCATAGTTCAGATGCGGCTACAATATCTCGTCCTATGCAAAGTTTGGGGCTTGTCGGCTACTGGTCTTTCGACGTCGGCAAGGGCGGCGCAAAAGCGGTTGATATGTCCGGGAAGGGAAACAACGGCACGCTTACGAATATGAACACCACCGCCGCCTGGGTCGGCGGAAAAATCGGAAATGCGTTAAGTTTTGACGGGGTGAATGATTTTGTGGAAGTTTCTGGTCCGGCGCTAACTAATCTAACTATGTGTGCTTGGGTTCTGAGTAACAATCCGGATGGTACAGGCAACCCCGACGGTTTATCAAATATCGTCGGCGGCAGTGGTATTTTGTACTATGCAAGCGTATATTCTTCAAAATTTCAGGTATACGACGGCGGTAATTGGCGGAGTGGCACTACTATATTCAGCGCAGGAGTTTGGTATTATACCTGCCTCACTTTTCAAGGTGCCACCAAAGAACTGAAACTGTATACCAATGGTAATTTAGAGTATAGTGCGTCGGGTTGGGGCACTTACTCAAATGGTTCAATCTCTGTCTTGGGTAGACACACTGGTGCGGTACGATACCTTAATGGAAAATTAGACGAAGTCCGCATCTACAACCGCGCGCTATCTGCCGAAGAAATAAAACGCCTCTATCGCCAAACCAGTCCGCAAATGAACGCCTCGCAAGCAAACAAACTCCGCCAAGGCCTTGTCGGAATGTGGACCTTTGACGGGAATGATATGTCGGGAAACACTGCGATTGATCGGTCTGGGAACGGGAATAACGGCACACTTACGAACGGGCCAAAGAAAGTTATCGGCAAAATCGGCCAGGCGCTCAATTTTGACGGGGTGGATGATTATATTTTTGTTAATGATCCTGGAGATTCTTCGGTTCTTGATTTTGACACCTCAAGTACTATTACGATGTCCGCATGGATACGTAAATCCAGTCTTACGTCATATCCGCTTATTGTAACCAAAGGAAGATCCAATGGCAGTTACACGAATTATGCAATACGATCTGGTGATGGCACTGGTAGTGAGAGAAAATTCAGTTTCTTTTATAGAAATTCTGCTAATACTGCATGGCATGTCTACGATACGGTTTCTAATGTATTCGAAGTAGGCAATTGGTACCATGTCGCAGTTTCATACACCTTCGGAACTGGAAGTTCTATAAAGATGTATATCAATGGTGTCGAGATGCCGGGCGGATGGGTTGCGGGCACGGGAAATGACGCTCCGTTGGTAGGGAATTTTCAACTTTGGATCGGTGATGATAACGCAAATAGTGAATTTCACGGCCTCATCGACGAAGTCCGCGTGTACAACCGCGCGCTCACCCCAGCTGAAATCCGCCAACTATACAAAGCCGGATCGAGTTTTCACCCGAACGTAACCAATAAATCAACTATCCGCGACGGACTTGTCGGCCATTGGACGTTTGACGGCGCTGATATGGGCACAACCTCTGCCCGAGACGCCTCCGGCAACGCCAACACCGGCTGGCTCATAAACGGCGCAAAAAAAACAATCGGAAAGATAGGGCAAGGCATGAATTTTGATGGAGTGGATGATAATGTCAGTGCAGTAATTGGTTCTGTCCCTTCGGCAACTTTCACCATCTCCGCTTGGATAAAACTTAATGAGCTTGGCCGCGAACAACATGCCGCTGAATTTACTGGCACGCAGTTTTATGTGGCTTCCAACAACAAACTTGGAACAGGTAATTGGGGAAACGCCGCCGGATCGACTGCTCTAACTAAAGGACAGTGGTATCACATTGTTATAACTAGAAATTCTAGTCAACTTTTGCTCTTTCTTAATGGAAGCCAGGACGGTAGCGGCTCGGTGCTGACCAATGAACCATCTTCCCCGTTTGTCATCGGACGTTTTTATGGTGCTGGAAATTATTGGTTTAACGGCCTCATTGACGAAGTCCGCGTCTACAACCGCGCCCTCACCCAAGCCGAAATCAAACGCCTCTACAACATGGGCCGTTAGCTCCACTGAAACCCACTTGGAAACGGGGTTTCCAAGTGATAAGATGAAACTGTATGCGTAAAGTTCAATTTGTAACCGAAGAATATTACCATATTTTTAATCGCGGGACAGACAAGCGAAACATTTTTGGCGACAAATACGATTATGGCCGGTTTCTTCAAAGCATGGAGGAGTTTAACACCACAGAACCGATAGGCAGTATTTTCGAGAACTCCTTTCGCAAACGAACCCAACTTGGAAACCCCGTTTCCAAGTTGAAGGTGAAGGAGGGCAAACCGCTTGTTTGTTTCGTGGCTTACTGTCTAAATCCAAATCATTACCATTTTATTTTGCGTCAGCTGGTGGATCGGGGAATAGAGAAGTTTATGCATAAGCTTGGCTTAGGTTATACAAAACACTTCAATCGTAAGAATCGTAGAAGCGGAGTATTGTTTCAGGGCCCCTTTAAAGGAGTGCATATAGATTCTAATGAGTATCTATTATATGTTAGTGCGTATGTTAGTTTGAACAATCGCGTTCATAAACTTGGAAACGGGGTTTCCAAGTCGAGTTGGGATGAATACATTAATAGGCGAGATGGAATTTGTGATAAAAGTATTATTCTGGGGCAGTTTAAAAACCCATCGGAATATGAAGAATTCAGTCGTGATGCTTTAAAAATAATGTTGGAGAGAAAAGAAATGGAGCATCTATTAATTGAAAATTAACTTGGAAACCCCGTTTCCAAGTTGTGACGAAGTCCGCGTCTACAATAGAGCATTGAGCCCAGATGAGATTAAACGTTTATATAATATGGGCAGGTAGCAAAGCTACCCATAACGAATCACTACGAATTTTATGACGAATTCCTACGAATCACGAATAAAATAACATGAGCAAAGAACGAATTATCACAAATAAGAATTTATTGTATCCCGAGCTTAGTTACCAAATTCAGGGCGCTATTTACGCCGTGGCTAACAAATACGGTCAGGGCCTTAAAGAAGGTATTTATCAGAAAGCATTAGCAGAGGAATTTGAAAAACGTGGTCTTCAATTCGAAGAACAGAAACGTATCAAAATCTACTCGTTTGATACTGGCAAAGTTCTTGGCACTTACGTTCCTGATTTTGTTATTGAACATAAAGTGATACTGGAGTTAAAGTCAACCGATTTTTCTACCAAGCAGGACGTAACCCAACAGTAATCATATTTAAAAGCAAGCACCTACGAGATAGCATACCTCGTAAACTTCGGCACTAACCGCCTTTATATGAAAAGATCAATATATACAAACAACCGTAAACCATTTATTACAAACAAATAAAAGGAAATAAAGGAAGGTACAGGAGATTAAAGGATGTTAAGGAAAACGCTCCATCGGGCTACGTTCCCGTAAACGTCCTGTATCCTCCTTTGAAGGAGATTCGTGCCGGAGACCTAACCTACGAAATTTTTCTGGAAATCATCAACAAAACCGATTGGAACCTTCGACAGCTGGTTTCCTCGCTTGCCCCGTTAGAAGTCCGATGCGCAAGCGCATCGGCAGACGCCTTCGGCGTCTTACTTCTAACGGGGCTTGAGCGTAAACTCTCGGGCGAGCAAAAATTCTATAAAGTCGAGCAAGCCCGCATCCGTGAAAAATTTAAGAAGCGAAGATGATTTTTGAGTTGAAAATTTATGGAAATATGGCATAACAATCCACAGTTGATTAATAATAAAGGTCGGATATAATAGGAGAATATTTAAACATTTAAAAGTTTAACGTTTAATTACATACATTATGGATGATCAGACAATAATTACACAGGACGTCAAGGCAGAGGTACCGGGCGGAGTGATGAAAAATCTCGCCGCAATGCAGGGGAATCTTGACGCAGTCGCAAAGTATATCGTATACGCCATTGCCGCGTTTTTGCCGTTATGGTTCCTTCCGGCGCAAGTCGGGATCGAATTCGGGAGAGAGGCGACATTCGGCGTTCTTATCATTGCCGCGGGAATTCTCTGGCTTCTCGCGGTTCTTACGTCGGGTGAGATCCGATTTCAGCATTCTCTTCTCTTGTACGCGGGAGGAGCGCTTTTGCTCATCGGAGGATTGTCAACCGCGTTCTCGGTTACGTGGGCGACGTCTTTAATCTACAGCGACGCGATATCGGAGAAGGTCTCAACGCTTCTTCTCGGAGTTCTTCTCATGGTTCTCATCGGGGGAGTCCTCCGGTCAAAAGGGGATGCGATGGTATTTCTTCTGACGCTTGTTTTCGCGGGCGGCGCAGGCGCTTTATTCACGGCGTTCCAGCTTCTCTGGGGAAATTCCGTATGGGGTTGGTTTGCGGAATTTGCTGGTGACAGAAATTTCAACGTCATCGGAACGATGAATGGACTTTCGCTTTTTTATTCGGCACTCCTCGCAACATCGATCGGCATGATCGTTTCCTTGAAACTCGGCGAATGGAAGCGGTGGGTGCGCCTCGCCCTCTATGCATCAGCCGTACTCTTTGCGGTTGATATACTTCTCATTAATTATCGGTATTCCTGGATAGTGCTCTTGGGGGTTTCGATTGTCTTGTTCGGGCTTACGTTTCGGAATGTCGCGGTTTCGCGCCGCGCTTCGCAAAGCTCCGAGACGACTGCTAGAGCAGGCCTTGATTGGCGGTATCTCTTCGCAATCATTCTTCTTGTGGTTTCTATCTTCATGTATATGTTCCAGCCGACTGTTAAGCAGTTGAACTTTCCGGCTGAAGTTTCTCCGGCGTTCCGGACGACGTGGAAAATCGGGGGGTCGGTTCTTAGCGAGGGGCCGAAGCAATCTCTTTTGGGGTCTGGCCCCGGTACGTTCGGGCTTAACTGGATAAAGTATAAGGATCCGCAGGTAAACCAGACGATTTTCTGGGGAGTTCGCTTCAACCAGGGATTTTCGTGGGTTTCGACGCTTCTTTCGACCATCGGTATTCTTGGTACGGCCGCGATGCTTTTGTTCTTTGTGGGCTCGCTCTTTGTATTTGCCCGTGCGCTCACAAAAGAGCGGGGAGGAGCGGATGATTCTTTTCTGATGTTCGGCGTCGGGCCTCTCGCGGGACTTGTTGCGGTCGTTATTGCGGCGTTCGTGTATCCGGCGAATTTCTCGCTTATCCTTCTTTTGTTCCTTTTTGCCGGAATTCTTTCCTATGTGCTGTCGGAAAAACGCGAGACGGGAGACGGTACTTCGCGCGGCGGAGGAATCGTACAATTTCTTCTTGATTTTTCCGAGCGGCATGTGAAATTCGATTCGCAGTGGATGGTGTTCATATCGTCGCTTGTCGTTGTTTTTCTTTTGTCGCTCGGCATCGCCGGCGTCTATTTTGAGCTCAATCGCGTGCGCGCCGCAGTATCGGCCGCAGCGGGGGTTCTCGCGCTTAACGGAGGCGATACGGATGCGGCGGCGACAAAGCTCGAGGAAGCGCTTGCGTCAGAGCCGCGGAACGTGAATTACGCCAATGCTCTTGTGCAGGTACGGATCCAGCGCGTGGCGAGTTTAATTCAGCGCGCTTCGAACGGCGAGAATGTCCAGATTGAATTTCAGCAGGAAGTGAACCGCGCAAACGAGGTCATTCAAGGTGCGGTCAATTTCCTTCCCATGGAGCCGAATCTTTGGCGGACGCGCGGGGCTTTGTACGAACTTATTATTCCGTTCATTCCCGGCGCAGAAGGGTTGTCGTTTGAGTCGTATCGAAAAGCAATCGAGGTGAGTCCCGCAAACCCCGCGGCGTACGTTGATTTCGCCCGCGCCGGTCTCACGTTCGTGGATAATGTTCAGTTGAGAATTGGGTCTGTGCAAGGGGCGGATCGCGATCAGCTCATAAAAACACGGGAAGCTGTTCTCAATGAAGTGAAATCCGTTCTTGAGAAAGGAATACAGGTGAAATCGGATTTTGCCGCGGCGCATTTTCTTCTTTCGCAGGCCGCGATTCGCTTGGGCGATGTCGCGACCGCAATTCAGGCGACGGAAAACACAAAAGCAACCGCTCCGTTTGACATCGGTGTTGCGTTCCAGCTCGGACTCCTCTATTACCAGTCGGGGAACCTTGATGCGTCGCAAGGGGAATTCGAACGCGCGGTTTCGATCAGCAAGGACTATTCGAATGCGCGCTATTTCCTTGGACTTATCTATGATCGGAAAGGTCGGAAACCCGAGGCGATCGATCAGTTCGAGAAAATTGAGGCCTTGAATCCCGATAATCAGGAGGTGAAATTGATTCTTCAGAATCTTCGGGCAGGACGGGGAGCACTTGATCAAATCGTTCCGCCCGCGGCACCACCCGAGCAGAGGAAAGAGCCGCCCGTCGGGACACAGGGGAGATAGGCGGGACTGGCCGGGAAATGGGGGTCTTGGTGCGGGCGCAGCCATTAGTAGTAGTTTGTAGTGGGGTTCACCCCCGTTAGAAACTAGGATCGTGTTCATACACAGCGTATCTCCATAAGTTGGTTTGCATTCTGTCGAAGCCAATTATTCGCCGTATGTTTCTAACGGGGTGAATTTCTTGAATGGCGCAATTTATTCCATAAATGCCGCGGCTCTCTTGATCGGAGCCGCGGGTTTATTGTCCCGGTTTCTTGGCGTTCTCCGCGACCGCCTGCTTGCGTCAGAGTTCGGCGCGTCGAGGGATCTTGATATCTACTACGCGGCGTTTCAGATTCCCGATTTTCTCTACACCGTTTTTCTCCTGGGCGCTGCGTCAGCGGCGATCATCCCGGTCCTTCTTGAACTCAAAGCGCGGGACGAAGAGAGAGCGCGCCAATTCATGGCGCGCCTCATCATGGTTTTTTCTATCGGAAGCGTGGCGGTTTCCGTTGCCGCGTTTTTTTTGATGCCGTTTCTTGTCGGTGCTATCGCGCCGGGATTTTCCGCGGCAGACCGGGATCTTCTCATTACGCTTTCGCGGATTATGCTTGTGAGTCCCGTTCTTCTGGGGGTTTCGAACATTCTTTCCGCCGCGATTCAGTCGGCACGGATTTTCCTGATCTATGCCGTCACCGGGATCGTCTATAATCTCGGAATTATCATCGGGATTATTTTTCTTCTTCCGTCGTTTGGGCTCGCTGGCCTTGCGGCGGGCGTAATCTTAGGCGCGCTTTTGCATGTTTCGATTCAAATCGCGCCTTTTTATCGGCTCGGATTTCGGTTTCCGGGATTGGCAAATTTCTCGTCGTTTCGGTTGGCTCTGCTTCGCGACGACTCGTTTAGAAAATTGGCGGCGCTTTCCCTTCCGCGGATACTCGCGCTTTCTCTCCGGCAAATTACCTTTGTCGCGCTTGTTGCGATTGCCTCGACCCTTGTATCGGGTTCAATCGCGGTTTTACAATTTTCGTATAATCTCCAGTATATTCCGGTGGGTATTTTCGGTTTGAGCTTTGCGGTCGCCGCGTTTCCGCAGCTCACCGAATTGTGGATTTCTCGGGATGCGAGGAGGTGGGGGGAAACCGTGGCCGCGGCATCGAGAACGATTTTTTTCTGGGTCGCGCCCTTGTCGGTTCTTTTCTACGTTCTCCGCGCTCAGATCGTCCGTATTTTCCTGGGCGCCGGGAAATTCGATTGGACCGATACCATTCTTACCGCGGCGGTGTTCGGAGTATTTTCGGTCGCCATTGTTGCGGAGGCACTCATCCCGTTGTTCGTCCGGTCGTTCTACGCTCTTGAGAATACGAGGAAGCCCTTTATAATCGCTTTTTTCGCGGCGTGCATTTCGATTTTTTCCGCATTCGGGCTCGTCGCCCTTTTTGAGTATGGGCCGGCCGCGGTTGTTGATTTTTTGCGCCATTTCCTGAAAGTAGGAGATACGGAAGGCATCACGGTAATAGGCCTTTCTTGGGCTTTTGCGATTGGCGGCATTGTGCAGGTCACCTTCCTCTTTTTTGCATTGAGGAAAGAGGTTGCCGCGCGTTTCGGCGGGTGGTATCAGCTTCGCATGCCGTGGGATGAGTTTTTCCGGATATCGTGGGTTTCGCTTCTCGCGGGAGTTGTCGCGTTCGGAACGCTTCGGACGGTGAACCTCGCGGTTACCCTTGATACGTTCGCGGGGGTTTTTACGCAAGGGGCTCTTTCATTCCTTGCGGGTGCGGTTACCTACGCCGGAGTCCTCTATCTTTTTGGAAATAAGGAAGTTGAGGAGCTCGTGGGGACAATAAACCGTCGTCTTTTCCGGAGGGACGTGCTTCCGCGTGAATTTGACGACTCTTCCCGTGAGTAATGTCACTCACCAAGCGGTCGCGTTTTATTTGGAATTGATGTGAACCCCGTTAGAAGTCAGCCGTCGGAGACGACTGTTGGTCTGCACACTCATCAGACTTCTAACGGGGTGAAAAATACAAGAGATGCCACAAGGGATACGGAATTTTGTCATTATTGCGCATATTGATCACGGGAAATCCACTCTCGCGGACCGTTTTTTGGAGGCGACGGGAACAGTGGAAAAACGAAAGATGCGGGAACAGTTTTTGGATATGAATCCTCTTGAACGGGAACGGGGGATTACGATAAAGATGCAGCCGGTGAGAATGGTCTATCGACCAAAATTTCCAATTTCCAATTCTCAATTTTCAATCAATGAATCAATTTCCAATGAAAATTCAAATATTGAAAATTCATTGAAAATTGCAAAATTGAAAAATGAAAATTCAGATTCAGAATTTATTCTGAATCTGATCGATACTCCCGGGCATGTTGATTTTACGTATGAGGTGTCCCGCGCGCTTGCGGCGGTTGAGGGGGCGATCTTGCTTGTTGACGCAACGCAGGGAATACAGGCGCAAACCCTTGCGAATCTCGAGCTTGCGCGCCGCGAGCATCTTGAAATTATCCCGGTCGTGAACAAAATAGATCTCCCGTCGGCTATGATTCGAGAGACGGCCGGAGAACTCTCGCGCCTCCTCGGTGTTTCCGAGGAGCGTGTCCTTTTGGTGTCCGCAAAAGATGGAGCCGGGGTCGACGGCCTTCTCCGGACGGTCGTCCGGCGGGTTCCTTCTCCTTTTGAGATGATGGAATTCCGGAATATTGAGTCGTCTGACGGGGCGCTCCGTGCGCTTGTCTTTGATTCCATCTATGATGCGTACCAGGGAGTCATCGCATTCGTAAGAATTTTTTCCGGTAGCGTGCGGCGCGGAGAGCGGCTTACATTTCTTGCGGCCGGCGGAAGCGCGGAAGCGCTTGAGGTCGGCATTTTTTCTCCCGAGCGCAGGGAAGTTGAAACGCTCTCGTCGGGGGAGATCGGATATATCGCGACCGGCATCAAGGAGCCCGCAAAAGTCAGGGTCGGTGACACGATATCGAAAAACGCCGATATATCGAAACATCGGGTGGAGCCGATGCCCGGGTATAAGGAGCCGACGCCGGTCGTGTTCTCTTCCCTGTATCCGGAAAATCAGGATGACTATGAGACGCTGCGGGATTCGCTTACGAAACTCAAATTAAACGATTCATCGCTGTTTTTCGAACCGGAAAAATCCGAAGCGCTCGGCCGCGGATTCCGCGCGGGATTTTTGGGAATGCTCCATATGGAGATTGTTTCCGAGCGCATCAGCCGCGAGTATGGCCTCGCGCTCGTACTCTCAAATCCGTCGGTTGCATTTCGGGTGGCACGGCGGAGCCATGCGGGCGGTAGTGCGGAAATGGTTTACTCGGCGATCAAAATGCCCGATTCGCACGAGATCGAATCAATCGAAGAGCCGTGGATCACGGGCGAGATTATTACGCCGTCCGGATATGTTGGTGCCTTGACAACGCTCTTAAACGACCGCGAAGCGACTATCGTAAAAACATCAAATCTTCTCGGCGATCGGCTCGTGGTTGCGTTTGACGCTCCCCTCCGGGAAATAATCATAGATTTTTACGACACATTAAAAAGTATTTCGCATGGGTTTGCGTCTATGGCGTATGAAATCGGGGTATACCGCAAGGCGGATTTGGTCCGTCTTGATATTCTGGTTGCCGGGGAGCGAAAAGGCATACTCTCCGAAATCGTGCCGCGCAAAAATTGTGAATATATCGCCCGCGCGCGCGTATCGGCCCTGAAAGACATACTCCCCAAAGCGCTTTTTCCGATTGCGCTTCAGGCGGCGATCGACGGCCGGATTATTGCGCGCGAAACCATTCCCGCTCTCCGAAAGGACGTCACCGGATACCTCTACGGAGGTGATAGGACGAGAAAGATGAAACTTTGGCAAAAGCAGAAAAAAGGAAAAAAGAAATTGAAAGACCGGGGCTCGGTTGATATCGCTCCCGAGACGTTTCTTAAAATCCTCAAAAAGAGAAAGTAACTCCCGTCCTCGGCGAGTCGGATATTTTAAGAGCGCAGGATTCAAACTAGAATCAATTGAGCGGAGTGAATTTGGGCAATACTCAAGACGTGAGGAGCGATGCGTACCCGAAAGGTACGTGAGCGACGAGCAACGCAGAATCTTGCCCAAATTCACCCGCCTCGAGAGGAAGCTAAAAAATGGCCGATTTCTTCGTTACTCCTCCTCAATGTACCGTTCAGGTACACTTTCGTCGTCGTGCCTCGAAATCGTCTCATTTTTTAGCTTCTCAAGCTGATTCTAGTTCGAATCCTGTACTCCCTATGCTATAGTGAAGATGAGACGAAAACCTTCCTAGAGAAAAAGCGGGAAGAGGAGGTAGGCGATCATCGAGAGTACGGCAAAAATCGATATGGCGCCCCAGATTGCGTGTATGACTTTCTTTTTTCCAAACATAGGAGTGATTACAGCGGGGTTTTATACTGATTCCACTATAATGAATAGGCACTCGCCTGTCAAAAAGTTTCTTCGCGTCGGCATTCTGTTCGCCGCATTTTCTCTTTTTGCCTGGGGCGGGTATAATAAGGCGTATCAGGCATTTACCACTTTTCGTGAAAAGAGGGCACGGGATGAGAGGCTTTTAATCCTTGAGGAGCGCTCGAATGCGCTCGGCGAGGAACTTCAGAAATTTGACAATACGGCGGCGATAGAGCGTGAGGCAAAGGAGCGGTTCAACTTGAAGCGCCCGGGAGAAAAAGTCGTAGTTATTTTGTCCGATGAGCGGTCTGCCGAAACAAAGGCCGGCGAGAATCCTTCGCTGTGGGCTCGGGTGTGGGACGCTTTGAAAGCATTTTTTAAATAGTATGACCTCATAATAGTGCCATGTCAACGATTATTGCGGCATTCTTTCACGCGATCCGGTATGCGGCTGTCGCCCTCATAGCGCTTTTTTTTGCATCAGCCGCGTTTGCGTACGGAACGCGGCTCTACCCAGTTGCTGTTGTCGACGGCTCGCCCGTATGGATGCGGACGTGGGAACGGATGATAGACGCCGCGGAGAAATTCACCAATGCGGATCGTGCTCTCGGAGGGGAATCGCCTCTTGATTTTTCTCTTCCGGAGAATGCGCGGATACAGAGCGATATTCGTCGCAATACTCTCACTTATATAATAGAAGACAAGATTATTTCGGAAGAAGGGAGTAATTTTATTGACGGGTTCGGGTCGTTTACGAGTGAAGAAGTCCAAAAAATCATGCGCGCGAGCGTGCGCGACCCGAAAGAAATCGCGAGAGACGTCTATGGCGTAAGTCTCGATGAATATAAGGCGCTTATTCTGGCGCCGCAAGCGCGGCGCAATGCTCTTGCGGGAGCGCTCCAATCCCGCGGCCGCACGCTTGACGACTGGCTCTACGAAATGAAAATAAAAAAATCGGTGAAGCTCTATTTTACGTCGTATCGCTGGAACGGGAAAACGGTTGAGTGATTCTACGATTTAAGAAACGCGCGGACGGCGCGAAGTGCATCGTCTTTTATTTTAACCCAGCGGATATCGGGATTTTTTTTAAGCCACGCAAGCTGTTTTTTTGCGTAGCGCAGATCGCGCGCCGCAAGGGCGGAAGCAAATTTTTTCTTTTCGAGTTTACCCTGCATCACATCGAGAGAAAGCGCATATTCAAAGCCGAGCGTGCGGAGCCGCTTTTTGGAAATCTGCTTTGCGGCAAGAGATTTTGTTTCCGTAAGAAGTCCCTGCACGATCATGCGTGCAGTTCGCTTTTTCAGATTCGCTTTCAAAACGCTTGTTGGAAGGCCAATTCCTATCCAAAACGTGCGGTATGTAAGGGCTTTTTTTGCTCTCGGCACGCGGCCGAGGGCACGCGCGATTTCTATCGCCCGCACGAGACGGCGGGGGTTTTTCGGGTCTATGGATTTTGCCCGCCTTGGATCGAGTTTTTTAAGCATTCGGAAAAGGTCGGCTGCGTTTTTTCTTTCGAGCGCTCTGCGGAGTTTTTTATTCGGTGAGACGTCGGGGAGTATCGTTCCCCGTAAAAGCGCGTCAATCCAAAAGTTTGTTCCGCCGACGACAATAGGCAGGAGTCCCCGGGCGCGGATATCGTCTATGATTTCTTCGGCTCGTTTCTTAAATTCTCCGGCGCTCGAATCTTTTTTTGGGCTGATTTCATCAATGAGGTAATGGGGAACGCCTTTATAGAGAAATATTTTTTTCCCGTTTTTTGAAACCCAACGGCCTTTAATTTTCCCTGTGCCGATGTTAAGGCCTTTGTAAATTTGCCGCGAGTCCGCGGAGATGATTTCTCCTTTGAATTTTTTCGCGATCTCAACCGCGAGGTCGGATTTTCCCGATGCGGTGGGTCCGACAACGGCAATGACTGCGTTTGACACCGGTAGTCGTTTTTTTTTACTATTTGG
>Ga0209727_1002117_pt1 | contig 14673 bp, 9 predicted proteins | sample RifGroC1_FD_183995 | JGI IMG/M metagenome (GOLD analysis project Ga0209727, IMG submission 183995) | Groundwater microbial communities from Rifle, Colorado, USA - Groundwater C1 (SPAdes) (version 2) | ecosystem: Environmental > Aquatic > Deep subsurface > Groundwater | place: Rifle, Colorado...
TATCGATCTTTAAGAGTATTTAGCCTTAGCGGTTAGTTCCGCTGGATTCCCCCCGGCCATTCATGTCCTGGGGTACTCAAGAATAACAATAAAAGAGATAAATTATTTTCGCAGACGGGACTATCACCCTCTATGGTGCCCTTTTCCAAGAACTTAAGCTAATAATTTATTTTTTGACTCTTCTTTAAATAAATAAAAATTGTTACCTTACAACCCCCGAGTATTGCTACTCGAGTTTGGGCTTCTTCCTTTTCGCTCGCCGCTACTTAGGAAATAACTATTGTTCTCTACTCCTCCTGGTACTGAGATGTTTCACTTCCCAGGGTATGCTCCTTGAACATAAAGCTCAAGGTTGTAGAGGTTTACTCTACAGGGTTTCCCCATTCGGAAATCTCCGGATCAAAGACTGCTTTGCGTCTCCCCGAAGCTTATCGCAGCAACGCCACGTCCTTCATCGCCTCTTAAAGTCAAGGCATCCACCGTACGCCCTTAAATTTCCTGTTAAGAAATTTGAAAACCACAAATCCTAACTTTTCATTAGGACGAAAACAAAATCGAAATTAAAAAATTTTTCACGACCGCTCGCTACTAAAAGTTTTCTACGACTTTTTCCTGTCTGGGCTAAAAAGACCCTCCTCAAAACCCGACAGTTTTTCAATTTTCAAAGTGTCAATTCGTCCTGATTTTACAAACAAAAAACCGCCTTTTAGGCGGCCTACAGACAAAAAAGAAGTCTGCTATTAGCGCCGCCTTTTTAAACTGTTTCTTGTGATATTCATACTGATTAAAGGAGTATAGACGAAACCAAAAAAGATGTCAACTGTTGACATCTTTTTTGTGAATATCTAATAGAAATCTTTTTAGCCTCTATGAGAAACCTCTTCCCCGAGCTTAGCGATAAATCGAGAAGCTGCCTCTTTGCCACCCAAGCCGAAGGCCAGAGCACCACCGAGTGAGAGCATCGCAATGATGCCGGTAAAGAGAACACTCATGTAGTAGTCTGCTATCCCAAGCTGGCCTAATGCAATTATAAAAGCAAAAACCCAAACAGAATACTTAGCTAAAGCGCCAAGCATATTGGATGAAGTCAAGCTCATAGTTCTTGCTGTAGTCATAACTACCTTAGAAAGACCTTCAGAAACAAGCGCGGCAATTATCAAAACAAAAGCCGCAACCACAACTTTAGGCAAGAAGCCTAAAACATCATCTTTTAAGAATGAGGCGATGTAGTCGAGTCCCAGTAAGTTGAGCGAAGGCAGAAGGAAAACGACGACAACAAACCACTTTGTAACTTGTCCGACAAAGCGACCGCTATCGAAATTTATCCCTGCTCTCCTAAAGAAGTCGTCTGCTCCGATAGACTTGAAAAGGCTGTCTATTTTCAAAGCATTAAAGACCTGCGCAATGGCCTTGGCAATTATATTGCCCAAAACCCAACCTATTATAAAGAAGACAACCGCCATTAAAAACTTCGGAGTGAACTGAACCACTCCCCACCACAAATCTTGAAGTGAGGCGTTAAAAACGTCACCCCATGTAAGCCAAATGTTACTCATAATGAAAAAATAAGCTAATAATTAAACCTTTTTAAGTTTCGACCTTATTAAAGTTCTATATATCCATTATATCAAATTTCAGGCCTTTTTTAAGGCTTGCGAAGAGGACTTTGTGGATAACTCCCCAAAGCCTTTTGCCTGCAAAATAACCTCATTTGGGAAGTCCAGAATGTCTCGAATGAGCTTATCATACATATTTAACCTATAAATAAACTCCTTAGTGTCAAAAACAGCGTAAACGAGCTCCATACCTATCAAAGCCTCGAGTTTACGAACTCCTTTTTCAATTTCACCTTTTTTAAGCTTATCTCCGACAATAAGCAAATCCACTCGGCTATTATCGCTTTTAATAAATACGCCGGAAATAATAAGAAGCTTCACTCGCCCGATATTTTTCAAATTATCAGATATAGTTTGCTTGTTTAACGTGTCAGACCGCACCAAGAGCTCTTCGAATTCCGGAGCGTATTTAAAAAACGAATTAAAGTACCACTCGGGAGACAGAGACGAACGCTTTCTGATAAAATTAACAGAAGCAAGTAGCTTAACTTCTCGGCGAACAACTTCCGGACTGACTCGGCTTCTTTTGGCAATATCTTTAGTTTTAAAGCCTTTGCCGCGATTAAGCAAAAATAGCTTCATTATTTTAACCCGAGCTCCACTCCCTAAAATTTTCTCTAAAATTTCCATATATACTAGAAACTGCGTTTAGTTGTTCCGGAGTCTACTGCCAGAATAAATTCCTTAGTAGCGGACTGAAAGCCGGTTATACTTGAATTAAAAGAAGCAGTAAGAGAAAAATGGAAAATTCCGTACATGGTCGGTGTCCCAGTTATAACCATGCCATGATCGCTAGATGACAGTGATAATCCATAAGGCAAGTAGCCAGATGATACTGACCAATTATAACCGTTACTATTATAACCAACAGGCAAAGTTCCCCCAGAAGCATCTATGGCAACTTTATAGCTAGTTCCAACTGTGGCATTAGGAAGAGGAGAAGGAGTATCAATCGAAAGGTTATAAACCTTCGTACTACTAACATTAACTCTAAATTTTAAAGAGTCTGTGCCACCACGACAATCACTCACCGAAACCGTAACTTCGTAGTTTCCGACACTGGCCCAAGTATAGCTAGGAGAAAAATTATAATTTGTCCCGTTTTGTTTAACTCCGCCAACGGGGCAAGCAATCCCAGTTGAACCCCCGCTTGTGCCGTATATGCCGCTATATTTCGCATAATCTCCCCAATCAACAGACCAAGAAAGGTCATCATTTTCAAGGTCTGTCGCCGTAAAATTAAAGCTGGCTGACTGTTCAGCTAAAATGGTAGCCTGAATAGTAGAAGAAACTATCTTTGGTGGGTTGTTTGTTAAAATGGCAGGTATAACTTTAAAATACGAATCACTTGAATCACAAATAGCAGTACCGGACTGGCAAATCTGGATTGTGTAAGCGCCCGTGCCTACTTCAAAATTTGAAGAACATGGTTTGCTAGTTGTACAATTTGGAATACTCCAGTCGTACGAATACCCATAGACACTACTAGCAATGATACGTGAGGTAATGTGGTAGTCAGGACAAGCTTGACTGGTGCAAGAAGGGTTGTAGGCGACTAACTTAATGTCATAAAGTTTAACAGAGATGCAGTTTGCTCCTTTCGGACAAGTAGTGGTGCTATTGTCTTGCCATGTAATTGTCTGTGTCGCTCCTTTTTGTAAATACTCCCCGCCATTTGGCGAAAGAACAGAAACGGAAGAATAATAATTTGTTCCGCCTACACTGACAGATAGGCTAGCTTGCGTAATTTGTCCGGCATCATTGGTTACGGTAAATATTGGTGTATATGTGCCGGCTTGCATATAGCTATGCGTAAAAGTCGCTACTTGCTCTCTAGCCATAGGAGCAGATAAACTATTTTGAGTTGTTTTATAATATTCATCCCCCCAAACAACTGAATAAGCAAGACTCCTCCCGCTTGAATCAGAAGCTTTTACCACCCAAGTCCCCGCTTCATTTATTTTTAGCGACTGCGGCCCGCTAATTCCGCTAATGACAGGGTAGCTTGACTGTGGCTTGCAAAAAGATAGGTCAGGGCGTATTTTACATGGGTCTTCTATGACGATGGGTGGTACTGGTGGCGCGGTAATATCGTTATCGTCTTGAAAATCTTTTACTGCTCTCGCTGTTCTTTTGCCGTAGTTGCCATCAATTTTACCTAAGTAATAACCTAAGTCTCTTAAAAACTGTTGCAACATTCTAACATCATCTCCTTTGGAGCCAATGGCAAAACCATTTTTGAGTAAATCATTAAACTTCAATACATCGCCGTCTTCTGAAGAATCAGCTCCTCCGTTAACTTCCATTTTTGTGCCACTGCAAGGCTGGCCTGTTGCTGAACTAAATAAGTCCCCAGGCGCACAATTTGTCGCACTAGCAGAATTAGCATTAAAACCTAATAAAGTAATAAATAAGACGAAAGCAAATAAAACAGACGTATATTTTCTCATATACGTCTACTTTACTACATTTTTTGTATTTAGCAAGATTATTTTAACTCTATCTGGCCACACATAAATTCCTGCTGGAATTTTGTGCAGCCCCCGCCTCGGCGCTTGAGAAGTCATCCCATGACTTCTCACACCTGCGGCTCAAAATTGAGCTATTTAAGCTCAATTTTGCCCCCCGCTTCTTCAATCTTTTTCTTAAGTTCAGTAGCTTCAGCTTTCTTCATACCCTCTTTTAGAGTTGACGGAGCAGCGTCCACTAAATCCTTAGCATCCTTCAGACCAAGGCCTAGGATTTCTTTTACTATTTTCATCACGGCAATTTTCTGTTCGCCAGCTGAAGCAAGGACTACGGTATACGCACTCTGCTCTTCGGCGGCCGGAGCTCCGGTCGCGCCAGCGCCGGCGGAAGCTACAGCGATAGCAGCCGCAGACACTCCGAACTTTTCTTCTATTGCCTTAACAACTTCATTCAATTCTAGAGTTGTGGCCTTGTCCAACCATTCCAATAATTTATCTTTATCCATCCCGTTAGAGGCAGATCCCGATCCGTGTATTGATATACATAGAAATTTTTCTACCACTTAAATTTAATTTTATAATTTTAATAACATCTCCCGTTCGTGGATCGTGGCCTCTAACGGGATCATATTCCTAATTTATTTCCCCTTTGCTACTTCACTTACCGCAAATGCAAAACGCTGCATAGGGCTCTTAAACAAGAATGCCAATTTAGAAAGTAACACTTCCTTACTTGGTATTGTCGCCAATTCCATCATATATGCTCCGTCTACAAACTTTCCATTAAATATCCCCCCTAGGATACTCAACATCCCCTTATGAGTTTTTTGGAAGTTGTATATCTCGCGCGGCACTATTGTAGTATCCCCGCCTGCATCGCTATGCGAAGCATTGCGGGCAGGTTTGGAATATGCAATGGCGACCTCTCCTGCCAATTCTGGAATCTCACCCTCGGCTTTGCCTTTTAACGCCCGAGCAAGAAGAGTCTTCCTAGAAACTTTGTACCCCACTTCTTTGTTTCGTAGTTCCCGACGCAAGACTGTCTCGTCAGCTACTTTCAGACCATGGAAGTTTACAAAGACAAGAGATTCTGAACCTTTTATGGCTCCTTCCAGCTCTTTTATCATTTCCTCTTTTTTTGATTTTTGTAACATAATTCTTTAATTTTCAATTAAAAAAACGGCTTACGCCGTCAAAGATATCGACCCACTAAACAGGACTTAAATGTTCGCCTGTCTTCTTTGCGGTAAAGCTACTATAACATATTTACTCTACTTTGCAAGATAAACAGCTAAGAGCCCTAGTGCTATCATAATTGCAAAAATAATCAGAGTCTTAAAAAAATGTTTGTTTATCATGGTTATATTATAACACAAAAAACCACCCTTGGATGGTTTTTTGTTTGTAATTCCCCTCTTGAGGGGTGGCGCTTGCGCCGAGGTGGAAAATTCATCCACCTCCCCCTAAAGGGTACTCCTCAAAGAGGAGAATAATTACTTCTGAATCAGAATCGTAGAAACATTTTGAGAAGTATCGCAGTCTACGTACCAAGTGGCAGGCAAACTAGCACTGGAAATATTCACAATCTTAAAACCGTAAGCTTTGATGGTGAAAGTAGAGCCAACTTTGACAGTGCGAGCAACCGGAGCGCGATTGTCTATCATAATATTCGTATTATTTTTGAACGTCATTCTGTCTGGACTTGCTTGACAAGCATTATCAAGCTGGATACGGGCATCTTTGTATTTTACTAAAGCACTCTGATAGCTGATAGATGCTGCAGGACTGGTAGCATTCACACTGCCAGTAGTCGTGTCCTCCACCGCTGTCTCGCTATTATCTACGACAGGGAGAGGACTACTTTTAAATGACCAAAGTCCGAGCCCAACGAGAGCTACAACAACTACTAACTCAACTAATATTTTTGTATCTTTTCCCATCCCGTTAGAAGTCATACTAACTTTATTAAATCTTTAATATAATTGTATAACTTTAATTAATCTGATAATATAATCCCGAAAGTTGACTTCTAACGGGACCCATAAAATTTATTCTAGTCTTTCTCGGCTTCAGCCTTCATCGCCGCTTTGGTTAGCTTGCCGACGAGACCGTCAGCTACTAGACCATTGTCTGCTTGCCATGTTTTTATCACAGCAATCGTCTTTGGACCTAGTTTACCATCAAGCACTAGACTAAGATTCAATTTGTCATTCAAGAATCTTTGCAATTCCTTGACAGCCTCACCTTGACTACCACTTTTGAGGGTGGAAGCGCCGAGATTGTAGGAACCTGTAGATTGAGAAGTTGAAGCTGGAGTAGACGGTGTCGTCCCAGCGTTCATCATCGCCTTTGTCTTAGCGCCAATGAGACCGTCAGGGACTAGACCATTGTCTGCTTGCCATGTTTTTATCACAGCAATTGTCTTTGGACCTAGTTTACCATCAAGGGCTAGACCAAGATTCAATTTATCATTCAAGAATCTTTGCAATTCCTTGACAGCTTCGCCTTGACTACCGTTCTTGAGAGTCGTCGTGCCAAGGTTGTAAACTGTGGCTGGAGTTGCCGGGGTGGCTGGGCTTACTCCTGGAACCGCAGGGGTTGCCGGGGTAGCCGGGGTGACCGTTGCCGCAGCGCAGGCTTTGCCTGTGGTAATGCTGAACTTTGCTCCAGCCGCACAGCCGGTGTCAACTGTAACTACAGGAGTGACAACAACGGGAGTGACTATAGCGGCCGCTGCGGGAGCTCCACCGCCAGTGCTAGCGACAGGAGCGGGAGTTCCGCCGCCACCTGAAACAACAGGTACTGTAGATACGGCTGTTGAGGCAGCCGATTCATCGCCGGTAGAGTTAACAGCGCTAATTTTAAAGTAGTAAGTTGTACCAGCAGTCAACCCTGTAGCCGAATAATTGGCGACTGAAGGAGAAGCCAATAATGGGAAGCTTGAGTTGTCTGTGGACTTGTAAACATTATATGTAGAAGCGCCACTGACTGCGCTCCAAGTTAAGTTAAGAGTCGTGCCATTACCAGCATTAGAAAGAGCCAGTCCAGTTGGCGTATCTGGGGCTGACCCGCCGGAAGCCACCAGTGGAGCAAAGTCGGACAAGTGGGAGACTGTAGCAGTCAAAGTATTGAGCTCGGTATCCACCGTGGTGGAAAGAGTATCGTAAGTCTGATTCGCGTCATTCCATACACCAATCACCAGTGATGCTTCAGTCGTGCCAGAAGGCAGATCTGCTTCGGTATATGGAATAGTAATTGTAATTTCATCGTTCAAACTAGAAATCGGTGAGCCGTCAGAGCCTACTGCGTTTATTGATACTGCGTTTTTGGAAAGAATAGCGCCGGAGGGCGGATTAGGCATGGCAGTGTTGATACTGGTCGTGACCGTTGCGGCATTGGAGCCTGTACCAAGGGCATTTGCCGGAATTTCCATCTGGAAATTACTACCAATATCGGTGTTGGTTAGGAATCCTCCAGCGCTAGGCGTAAATGTTTCCGGACGTTCTGCTTTTATGGTAAAGCCGGAAATTGCGGTTAAGGCAATAGTTTGACTAGAGACATTGGAACCACTGACTGTTACCGGTAAAGGACCGCCTTCATAACCATGGCTGTGAGCTCGTATGGTCCATGTGCCATTATCTACATTTAGAGTATAAGTGCCGGTAGAACTGGTTTGAGCCACTGCGTAGCCACCGGCTCCGTCCGTAGCGTCAACAAAAGCATTAGATACTCCGCTGCCATCAACAGTAATAGTACCAGTGATAGTTCTGGCGGCAGTAGTTAAAGCAATCGTGCCCACGGGAACAGTTGCCGTAGTAACTGTAGCGGTACTTTCTGCCGGAGATTTGTATCCCGGTTTGTCTGCTCGAACTTTATAAACTCCGGGCGGAACGCTAATGCTGAATGTCCCGTCAGCAATTGTTTGCCCGCCCAAGAAAATAGTATTGGTTTGTCCGGTTGGCGTGCCGTTTAGAGATACCCAAGCTCCAGAGAGAGCTACTGCATCTCCAGTAATTGTACCAGTCACGGCGTATAACTGTTTGGAACTGCCAACATTATAGGTAATGGATTGAGTGGAGTTAACTGCTGTAGTTGTCCCTAAGCTACCATAAGCTGGATGCCCTGCGCGAACGGTGTAAGTTCCTGGCGGAACAACTATGGTATAGACAGCATTAGCGCCAGAAGTGGTTGAAGTTGAAGTGAAGTTACCGCGGCCGTTAGAGTCACGGACTTCCACGCCGGCATTAGGAATAGCATTGGTGCCATCTGTTATATTAACTGTAATAGTGATAGGCGCTGACTGGGTACAGTTTTTGCCCGAAGTGGTAGTGTTGGCTGTCACCGTAATACCGGTTACCGGCGTACCTTCTCCGACTCCTGGGAAGTAGCAAACGAGTGAGTAAGTGCCAGCCGGAACCTTTATGCTGTAAGTGCCGTCAGAACCGGAAATAGCCATATTGCCACTAGTAAGTGTCGAGTCTTCCGCCCGCACCATCACGCCTTGCACCGCAGTGCTTGCTTGTGTAGCGGTACCGGTAATAGTTCCCATAGACAAATTTTGAGCGGAGAAGTCCTGACCAGTGGAACTGCTGGTTGAAATTGTAATAGTTTTAGTTCCCAATCGCCCGAATCCGGGAGCAAAAGCTTCCACTACCCAAGTGCCTGCAGAGACGTAGAGAGTATAGGCACCATTGGAATCAGTCGGACCACCGACAAAGTTGCCACTGTCGCCTCCGACTGCCGTTGTATTAGAAGTAGAAACAACTTTGCGTCCGGAAACACCAGCGTAAGGAATAGCATTGCCTGAATCGTCCTTGACGGTTCCGGTTATGGTTAGAGTAGTTGCCACATCCAGCACGAAGGCAAGAGTTGTTGGAGTGTTAGCAGCTGCGCCCACGGTAATTTGCTTTTCTGGTACCGGAGGCATGCCCGGTTTGAAGACTCCGCAAAGATAAACTCCGGCAACTGTTTTGAGTGAGAATGCGCCACTGGTATTGGTTTGTCCACCTGTGCCAAAGCCACCAGCCGAACCAGTCGTGGAAGTAGCTACTGGGCGGCAGAACACGCCTGCGCCGGAAACTCCGGTTGCGCTCGAGTCGACTACCGTTCCAGTAATAGTTTTGTCGGCTGTTGATAAAACGAACGCCAGTCCCGAAACGGTTGCATTGGTAACACTAGCAGCCGCAACATTCACCTGAACATTTGGAGGCGGCATGAAGGTAAAGTCTGGTGGTGGTGGTGGTGGCGAACCGGGAGTAAAGGAAGACTCCGGCATATAAGGACCCACGCCAACATTGTAAGAACTGTTAGGACTAACCGGCAAAGAATAAGCGTCAGCACCGCCAGTCAAAGTAATAGTCTTTTTGGTAAATCCATTTGGGGAGGAAGCAAAGACATCAACCTTAGTATTAAGAGTTCCGGTAACAGTTCCAGAAATGGTGATAGCCGCGGCGTTGCTTAAGGCAAAGTTTTTCGTCAAGCTAGAAGCCGAAACCGTAAATGGCTGGGGGGCGGAATTGAATGCCACATTTATGGCGGCTGTTGGCTTTATTCCAACCATATAATCACCGTCAGCCAAATTTGTGAATGTGGCTACACCGTCAATCGTACTATTAGCGGTTGTAGCTTCTTGCCCGCCGGTGGCTGGAGAGAACAAATAAACAGTTACTCCATTTATTCCTTCGCTGGCGTTGTTGGTGCCATTGGAGTTGGCATCCTTAAATACATTTACGGTTAGGGTGCGAGAACCGGCCGTACCCAAATAGAAAGGCGCTGCAGTAATGGTCTGTAAAGTTGCCCGATTGTTAGCTGCCGTATCTTTGGTCTGCATGGTAACGTTATACCCACTTGAAGACGGCACTGTGGAGTTGACGATACCCGAAAGATCCATGCACAAGAATGAATTGGTCCCAGTAGCGGCAGAAGCCGTGGTGATAGTGATAGTGCCCGCATCATTGTTGACGGCGACTGAACCAATGGTCGGCACATTGCTGGCTAGACTATTCAAGTCGGCATTACAGAAACTGTTCGCAGTACTAACTGCCGCAGCATTGGTCAGAGTAAAACCGGCAGGGAAAGTGAGAACAATTTGACCGGTGGAAGGAATAGAAGTTGAAGCTAGAAATTCTATATGATAGTTAGAGGTGGCTCCGGCTCCGCGGCTCATTGGCGTTACTCGGCTCGGATTCATACCCTGCATAGAGGGGTCAATGGTACCAGTGCCCGGTCCGATTTGACCGCCGGTGGTGGTAGAATTTGCGATTGTGCCGAATTGAGTGTTCAAAGCCGGAGTGCCGGTAGCGTCCATAAGGTTATTGCTCAAGTCCTGAACGAGTGGAAGGACTGTAACTTTATAAGTATTGCCATTGGTAAGCGATAAGCCAGTAATGCGAGCAGTCTTGGTTCCTGATTCATACGTTACAGTCTTGCCGCTTAACGCTATGGAGGAGCCGACAGGGCTTTCCAAGGTGAAGTTGGCAATGTTGTCCGCAGCATTCGGCCCGCCTCCGGATTTGACTTGTTCAGAAAAAGTTACAGCCACGCTAAAGTTGTCGGCGTTAACGAACGACAATATAGGCTTAGTGGTATCGGCAGTGGATGTAGTGGTAAAAGTCGAAGTAAAGTTAGCCGCTAAAGCATTGCCAGATAAATCCTTCACTCCGCTTCCGCCAGAAACTATAGTGAAGGTATAGCTGGTATTTGCCGTAAGCGCTGTAGAAGGAGCAAAAGAAACACTGCGGCTTTGAGGATTATAAGCAACCATGCCTGTGACCGTAGCGGCAAGGTTGGAAGTGAGAGCAAGCTTAACCGTAGTAGTGGTCATGGTAGATGGATCCATGTCTTCAGAAAAACCTGCAGTTACTGGTGTGCCAAGAGCGGCGCCAGTCCCAGCATTGGCTGGAGAAACACCGAGTACTGTCGGAGCAGTCGCGTCAGCCACGCCCGAAGCAGTCTTGAAGAATAAGAAATATGAGGCTGTAAAGGGGGTGCCGTTGGTAGTGGTGGCGGTGGTGTTGATTTTTACAATATAACCAGTAGAAGCAGTAAGGGCTGAGCTCGGTGTTAAAGTTAAAGTTTTGGTAGCTGAATCATATGTTTTAGTGGTGGTTATAGCTGTACCAGGCACGCCGAAGTTATCAGTAGACAAACCGACATTGGCGGCGTCAGTAATCGAGCCAGCACCGCTTGAGGCCATGTCCACGCCAAACACCATCTTAATAGGATGATTTTGACTACCAGACTGCGGCTGGGTGGACTGGATAACAGGAGGAGTAGTGTTGGTGCCACCGGTAGAGCCAGTGGTAAAGGTAATCACTTGATTGGCAGCTAAAGCATTCCCCGCAGAGTCTTTAACTCCAGTGGTCATGGTCAGAGTATAAGCAGTGGAAACTGCTAAAGTCCCCGGCACATTGTCGAAACGCAAGCTGGTGGAATTTGCCCCAGTGGCGCCATTGGTAATTATATGGAAATTATAAGCATTGTTGTTGGCGGCGTTGGCGGTAGTTTTCGCTAACACCAAGTCCCCTAGAGAAAAAGCTGTGGCAGACTCGCTGACTGCGCCTTCGGCGGCCGGAGTAAGTTTCGAAACTTGAGTGCTAGCGGCAAAAGTCGGCGCCACCGAAGCGCCGTCTAGTCGCAAAGTGGTCGGCGCAATATCTGTGGTAATGTTTTGAGCGGTGGTAACAACATGCCAAGTAAAAGAATTTAAGTTGTCCCCGCCGGCGGTAACTTTGGCAAAAACCAAATCTCCAACCACAAAGTTAATTCCGCCGCTCCCAGTACCAACTACTGCATTGGAACCGTTAACAGCCGAAGTATCAGTCGGAGCAATAGTTGAAAATCTAGAACCGGAAACATAGGCAGGCGCAGAAGCGGCGCCGTCCAGCCTTAAGTCTGTAGAGTTCACCGCCGCGCCGGTAGTAACAATATGCCAGTTGTAACGCACGTCAGTTGGAGTGGCTGTAGTATTGACAACAATTAAATCTCCAGCCGTTACCGCTGTTGCCGCCGTCACTGCTCCGGTCGCTGCCGGAGTGGCTACTTTGGTAACCTGCTGGGGATTAAAGGCGGCGAAACCGTTAACTGCAAAGGTGCCGGAAGTTAAAGTCGCATCGGTGACCAAACCAAGCTCCGCTGGGAAAGTTTCTCTCTGGGTAATAACAATATCACCTACTACAGGCGCAGAGTAAGTCCCTTGCGGAAAAATCGGGCTGGTGCCGGCAATTTGGAAAAAAGAAGTGGAAACTGTTGTTAACTTGGCAAATCTGGAGTCAGCTAAATAAGTCGGCGGGCTGGAAATAACGAAATCAAATCCATCCGGAAAAGGACGAATGGCGCCGTTGACCGCGCTACCGGCAGTGAGCGTGATGTTAGCTGGAATTAAAGTGGTCTGATCCATCTGTTCGGAGAAAGTCATGTGAGGAAACATCATAATCGGCGCTCCGGTCGAGGCAGTTTGGGGAAAGCTCATAGCCGTATTAAGTGTCGGCGCGGTGGTGTCTATAGTTATAGTACGACTTGTTACAGCAGTGATAGATGGGTTAGTAGCAGATGTAACAATATCGCCATTAGCAGCCACGGCAATTGTGAATGCATTGGCGTTGACTGGCGCTGACTTAGTTTTTAAAACCACAAAATAAGTTTCATCCGTAGATAAGGTGGGTGCGGAAGCAGGAGTGATAGTAAAAACATTGCTAGCCGCGTATTGTGGAGTGTTTGCTAACGTGACTTGCGTATCAGTTCCCTGCCCCTGAAATCCGGCAGCTCCGGCATCTTCCCAAAGCTGGATACCACCATTGGTCGTGGCCAAATCAGCCAAGTCGGAAGAGGTGACAGAACTGGCAGTCCATGAAGGTGAACCAGCCGTAGAAGCAAAAGTTACTTTGATAGATGTAAGAGTTTCAGTGTCTGAATCACTACCGAACTGAACTTTCAGCACTGCGGTATTGTCGCTCGAAGCTTTCAGCTTTTGTCCTCCGAATAATGGCGTATTGTCTGTAATAGTGGTCGTGTCAATAGCGTAAACATTACTGTATAAATAAAAAGAAAAAATACTAACGGCAATAATGCCTGTTAGTATGGCGACCGGAGAAAACATTTTGCGAAGAGAAATATTCATAAAAAATTATTCTACTAAAAAATTATAAAAATTTTTTACTGGCAACAAAAACCGACATTCTTGTTGCAAGAAAGATTACCATTTATTATACCACTTCTTAAATGGTACAATAGTGTTTTGCAAGAAAGTTATCCACAGACTGTCGGGTGTTGGACACCCGATAGGTTATGGAAGCGACTCTTCTTCTAAAAGAGAAGTTAGTCCTCTTTCTTCCCGAATGAATGAAACAACGTTCATACACTCTTTTTTAAAATTCTTATTATCTCCATAAAAATCTAACAACTCTTCAGCCTCTACTCTGGAAACAAGGACAAAATTATTCGTATCATACTCTTTTTCGCTTGATAAAACTAAGTGTTCTTTGGCTTTTGGAATGTCATGAACTAAATAATTTAAATGAACATACGGACGAATTTTCAAAAAATAAGCATTATCATCTATTAAATTAGACTTGAATCTACCTTGAAACAGAGCTCCACTTCTCTTATAAATCAAATTAAAATAATTTGTATAACCACCCAATAAACGCTTAAAAAATTCTGAAATTCCTCCGTCTACTTCTTGTTTAACGATAAAATGAAAATGATTTGGATTAAAACAAAAACAAACAATAGAAACAAGAGGATTCGGGTGTCCAACACCCGAATCCTCTTTCTTTTCAAGCATTAAATCTTTAATACTACCTATAGGTCTTACTGTGTTAAATTCTTTTACACTTAAAGCAAATCTATCGAGATCAGCCTTGTTCATAAATATATCTCTTTTATCTACACCTCTATTGTAAATATGATAGTAAAGGCCAGTCACTAATGGATCTTTTCTCATAAATACATTGTATCATAAGCACTTTCGGGTGTCCAACACCCGAATCCAACCGAATCAAGAACAAAAAACCCACCGAAAAGGCGGGTTTTTTGTTAATCTTTAAACTTATATAATTTTAAGATTACTGCGCGTTCATCATCGCTTTTGTCTTCGCGCCAATGAGTCCGTCAGCTACTAGACCATTATTTGCTTGCCATGTTTTTATCACAGCAATTGTCTTTGGACCTAGTTTACCATCAAGCACTAGACCAAGATTCAATTTATCATTCAAGAATCTTTGCAATTCCTTAACGGCTTCGCCTTTGCTACCATTCTTGAGAGTGGTGGTGCCGAAGTTATAAGAGCCTGTAGATTGAGAAGTTGAAGCTGGAGTAGCCGGTGTCGCGCCAGCGTTCATCATCGCCTTTGTTTTGGCGCCAATGAGTCCGTCAGGGACTAAACCATTGTCTGCTTGCCATGTTTTTATCACAGCAATTGTCTTTGGACCTAGTTTACCATCAAGCACTAGACCAAGATTCAATTTATCATTCAAGAATCTTTGCAATTCCTTAACGGCTTCGCCTCGGCTACCATTTTTCAAGGTAGTGGTGCCGAAGTTGTAGACAGTGGCAGGGGTTGCCGGGATGGCTGGGCTTACTCCCGGAAC
>Ga0209727_1002121_pt1 | contig 14663 bp, 27 predicted proteins | sample RifGroC1_FD_183995 | JGI IMG/M metagenome (GOLD analysis project Ga0209727, IMG submission 183995) | Groundwater microbial communities from Rifle, Colorado, USA - Groundwater C1 (SPAdes) (version 2) | ecosystem: Environmental > Aquatic > Deep subsurface > Groundwater | place: Rifle, Colorado...
GTGGAGGCCTGGGGCAGCAGCCGCGTGGAGGCCTGGGGCAGCAGCAGCGTGGAGGCCTGGGGCAGCAGCCGCGTGGAGGCCTGGGGCAGCAGCCGCGTGGAGGCCTGGGGCAGCAGCCGCGTGGAGGCCTGGGACAGCAGCCGCGTGGAGGCCTGGGGCAGCAGCAGCGTGGAGGCCTGGGGCAGCAGCCGCGTGGTGGCCAGGGACAGCAGCAGCGTGGTGGCCAGGGGCAGCAGCCGCGTGGAGGCCTGGGACAGCAGCCGCGTGGAGGCCTGGGGCAGCAGCAGCGTGGAGGCCTGGGACAGCAGCCGCGTGGTGGCCAGGGACAGCAGCAGCGTGGTGGCCAGGGGCAGCAGCCGCGTGGAGGCGCTTGGCGATGCGTTCGTCCGCATCGTGTCAGCTGCTGTGAAGGTCGTTCTAAACGCGACCGCTATTGCTGCTGTGTCCGCATCGCTGAAGGTGAAGATCAAGAAGGCGGCTCACGCCACGATCTGCAAGCTACCGGAACTCGACTGGTTCGATGCTAACGGTGTCAAGAAGGCCAAGACGATCACACTCTACAAGCGCGTCTCGGCTGCCTTCAAAACGCAGGAAGGCACCGAGCGAGAAACGTGTTGGCCGGTCGGAGCCACGCTGGATCATCCGGCATGGAATCCGACCGCCGAGGAGTGCGGCGTGGGGAAGTTCCACGCCTGTTCTCGCCCGTTCTTCTGCGATGAGTTCCGAAACACTCCGGGAGACGTGTACATCGCCATCCGCGTGGCGGCGGCGGACCTGTACGAGTGGAAGAACCCGAAGTACCCGCACAAGATCGCTTTTAGGCGCGGGAAGGTGCTGTACCAGTGCGACATTGACGGGGAGCGGATCGGGAAGGGAGCGGGGAAGAAGTGAGCGACACGCAGGAGATTGCGCGGCAGTTAGTGGAGCAACTTGACCGGCAAATGGAGCTTGAAACTGAGCTGGACCGGCTGTCGGAGAAGCTCCAGCGCATGACGGAGCACGCTTCGGACCTGACCCGAGAGCGCGACGAGGCCCGATCCGAGCTAGCGGAGGCCCACGCGGAGCTTGCGACGGTCCACGCTGAGCGCGACGGCTTCCGGTCGCTGGCCACGCAGGCAGAGCGAGAGCTGGCGCGGATCAGGAGCAAGGAGACGGCGCGCGAAATCGTGCGAGTGCTGAAGATCGAGGAAAGCGCGCCATGTGCCATCACGGCAGTAATCGACGGCGACACGGCCCGCGCCCGCGTCCTGGCCGTGCTCGGAGGGAAGAAGTGAGTCTCGACATCAAGATCGAGGTGTGTCCAAGCCTCAAGGCCGATGAGTGGTACTTGATCTCTCCAGGCTTCAAGTCGAGCTATCAATTCCCACAGGAGTGCGAAGCCTGCGGAGGACTTGGCCAGACTTGGACCACCGTTCCTAATCCGAAGTGCGTTGAGGTGAGGGTCGATTTCTGCCTTCAGTGTCGCGGGACTGGGCGCAAGACCGTCACTGTGCTTGACGGAACCAAGATCGTGCATGTGACCAACAAGGACGAAAGCCGATGACCGCCGAGACGCACTATCTGGACTGCCCCAACTGCGGAGAGGCCGTGTTTGCCCGCCCCGAGAACGCCTTCCTGGACGGCGAAGAAGAGACGTGCGCTTGCGGCGCGCGGCTGATGGTGTCGTGCGACAGCGAGAGCGAGCCGTATGCCGTGGACCTGGATGAGGACGAGGAGCGTGAAGATCTGTGACCGCCATCGAAGCCGCCGCCCGCGCTCTGCGGGACTTGTGGAACGACGACAAACTATGGATCGGATTCGGTGTTCCTATGGACTTCGGTTTCGGAATTGCCGCGCTGTTCCGAGCCCTCGACTCGCCGCCGGTAGCGCCACCGATCCCGAAGTGCCCCGACTGTGGCGAGCCGTTTGAAGTGGGCCACGGCATCGCGTGGTACTGCCTCGTGTGCGGCATGGTGTGGAAGCCCGGCGAGCCCCTTGCCGCGAAGGAGCCGAAGCGATGAATCCATGGCTACTCTGGGCCGCGCTGATGTCCATGGCCATGGGACGCCCCGGCACGGCATTGGGCTGTCTATGGCTGGGCCTCCTCATCGGGTCGAGCAAGGATCCGAAGCGATGACCGCCCACGACGCCGAGCCCTACATCTGCTGGCGCTGCCTGGCCGAGCTGTGGAGCTGGGACGCGCTACAGGAGCACCTGATCGACGTACACAACCACGGGAGAGGAACGCCATGACCCGACCGCACCCCACGCCCGAGCAGGCCGCCGCGCTGGAAGTTGCCGCGAAGCACCTGCGGAAGTCCGCCATGGTCGTCGGCCAGGCCAGCAAGCGCCGCATCCACATCGAGATGCCGATCCTCCTCCGGGCCGTCCGTTCCTACCTCGACGCCTCGGGCGCGGCGGGCCTCACGGCGCCGGAGCTGCGGGAGCAGGGTTGCTGCCTGCTGTGCGGCGTGGACTGCGAGCCAGACGACCTGATGCAGCCGTGCCGCTGGTGCGGACAGATCAGTGCCGCCTACGTGGGCGCGTGCTCCGACTGCGCCGCTGCCGGTATCGCTGCGGGGCGCCTGACCGAGTGCCCGGACCCCTGCGGCTGCCTCGTCGAGACCGGCCAGACGTGCGAGCACTGCGGGAGGCGGGGATGAAGCTCAACGTCTGCATCCGCGCTGGCTGCTCCGAGCCGACCGCGATTCGCCAGTGCCCGCGACACCGCACGGCGGACGCGATCTGCGGGCGGTTTCTCGCTGGGGACACGCTGGCGATGCTCTGCTCGGAGTACGGCGGGGCGGATGTGGGCGCCGCTCTGCGCGAGGAGATGACGCGCATGCAAAGGCGCGAGAGGAAGTGGAAGAAGTGAGAGATGCAAGTACATTCACGATGACCAATGACCACCTGACCCTGCTGCGTAACGCCTGCGTCGAGTGGCAAGACTGCGAAACCGGAGCGCCAGCCATCGACCCGAAGCGCCCGTATGGGAACAGCTCCGTGGGTTGTGACGTGGCTGAGATCCTCGGGTGGAAGCCGGACGGAGACGACGATGGGCCAGACTACTACTCGGAGCATCAACTCCGCCTGGCCTCGCAGCTCCACAGAGAGACCGAGACCGCGCTCCAGATCATCCTGACCACGGGCAGGATGCAGATGGGCGTCTATCGAGCCACCGAAAACTACGGACGCGGAAAGCCGAGTTGGGAGTTGGTCCCGTGACTCCCCGACCGCACATCACCATCGACTATCGGCGCACGATGGGCGGCTGGATCTACAAGGTCCGATCGCACGGAAGGAAGGTCGCAGAGGGTTACTGGCCAACGGTCGCCGTTGCACAGCTCTATGCGGAGCTTGCGGCTCGACAGTGCGTCAGGGCTGAAGCGGCAACGGAGTACGCAAGGCGATTCGCCGGCGCCATCGCTGTGACCTTCGCGCCATTTGCCGCGGCCTGCCAACGAGCACAGGACGCGATCATCAACTTCGGGATCACACTGTCCAAAGGAGTGCAGAAGTGAAGCGATTTTCAAATGCGGCGGTTCGCGCCAAGGATCGACGCGGTACCACGGTCACGGAGATATCTTCGATCTGCAAGGTTTGCGGGAAGGCTGGGACCATCGTCCGCAGGCCTGACAACACGTACGGGCTCAAGCACAAGTGCGAGCCCGCTCCCGCCGGCGAGGCGCCGAGCGCGTGACCCCACCCGCCCACATGTCGGAGCTGACAACGCGAGAGGCCGCCGGCTTTCTCGGCCTGTCCGTTCGCACCTTCTGGCGTGTGGCCGCTCCTCACCTGCGCCCGCGCCGGTACTCCCTCCGCTCGATCCGCTGGCAGCTCGGCGAGCTGGAGGCCTACCGCGCCCACGTCACTGACCCATCGACCGTACTGGCCCAGGAGGTCACCCGCCGCACGCGCACCGGGGGCATGGCCGATCTCTTGCGCCGGCACGGCTGCATCGGGTAGGGTCGGGCCGTGGCGATCAGACGACGTGGCGAGGTCTGGCAGGTCGACGTGAGAGACGGCCGGGCCCGGCGGTACCGGGAGACCCTGGCGACGTTTGAGGCTGCGCGCCGTCGCGAGGCTGATCTGATCCAGGAGGTCAGGTCTGGGCGCCGCCGGCGTGGGGCACTGACCGGCACCACCTATGGCGAGGCCGTGGCGCTCTGGCTCGAGGAGGTTCTACGACTCCGCGAGCGGCCCACGTACGACTACTACCGCGCCATGGTGTCACCGTCGACGGCCACGCTGGGGACCGTGCAGCTCGCCCGCCTCGGTCGCCGCGAGGTGCTCGAGTACGTCGGCGGCGTCCAGCAGCGCACGAGCCCGGTGACGGCAAGGAAGGCCCTTGGAGCCATCCAGACGGCCATCCGCTGGGCTGTCGCCTCCGAGCTGGTGGACGCCTCGCCGATCGTCTCGCTGCCGCTGCCGCGGGTAGCGCCACAGAGGCGGGCCGACGTGCTCACGGAGCGGGAGTTGCTGGCCGTCCTGGCCGTGCCCGTGACGTGGAGGGACCGCGGCATCCTGCTCCTGCTCGCCCATGCCGGGTTGCGCCGCGGGGAGGTCCGGGCCTTCGAAGTGAGCTGGCTGCACCCGGAGGATCGGGCGGTCATCGTCCCCGCCAGCGCGCAGTTCCGGCCGAAGAGCAAGCGCGACCGGGCGATCCCGCTCTCGCCCGAGTTGGAGTCGTGGGCGGCTGAGTGGCCCGAGGGACGATGGTATCTGCTCGACGCCGGCAGGAGCGTGGCGCAGATCCGGCGGCTCGTCGAGCGCTGCCAGAAGGCCATCAACAGGAAGGAAGAGAAGAGCAAGGATCTAAAGGGCAGAGAGACCAGCAAGGAGAAGGGGGAGAAGACGGGAGAGGACCAGCGCCGATTGACGCCCCACCTGTTGCGCCACTCCTACGCCAGCTTACTCGCCCGCCGCGGGGCCAGCCTCACCGATATTCAGGCCGTCCTGGGACACACTGACGTGGCGACCACGGCGCGCTACATCCACGGCCTGCCCGGCCACGTTGAGCGCATCCGGTCCATCTGGACTCCGGTGACCACATCTGTGACCACCCATGGTCACGAAGCCGGGGAAAGTGGCACAAGTGGCGACGGCGGAAAAGCCAGTAAGGCGGCATCAATGCAGGAGAAGTGCGCCAACTGACGGGCGCGGTAGTCTGATTTGGGGTCAAGGGGCCGCGAGTTCAAATCTCGCCTCGCCGACCAGCATCCAAGCCTGAAGACGGGTCTTCAAAAGACAAGCGCAGTCCGACGAGTGACCACATCTGTGACCACCGAACGCGACGGGGGCGAAACTTCTTGCCTCCAGCTCCGCCCTGTGGTATCCTCCGTCCGTCTCTCGGGGATGGCTCGCAAGGGCTGACCTCGGAAGTCCCCGGCCGCAAGGCTCTGTGAGGTGGGTCAAGTCTCACGGGTCTGAAAGTCGCTTCGCCGCTTCCATAGGACCCGCCGGGCTGGGTCACACCGGCCCTCAACTCCCCGCAGTCTCGCAAGGGACCGCGGGGTTGTTGTCTACGTCCTTCTCGCCCGGATGTGCGGCCCGGTGATGTGAGCGTCCCCTGGCTCGTGCGGAGGCGGGAGCTGGTCGGCATCAGGCACCGGCACTGCACTCGTGCCCTCGGCCACCGCCACGCGGATGCGCCCGGAGCCGTCGACCTCAAGCTCGAAGACTCGCCCGGTCTCGAGGAGAATCGGGAGCCAGCGATCGAGCAGCTCGCCCCCGAGGCCGTCACGGGTGGGGGTTCTGCTGCCGGAGCGTCCCGGACCAGCACGAGCCCGCCGCCACGTCGACGGTAGAGCGCGGTCACGGCGCCACCGTCCAGCGCCAGACCAGCGCGGCCACGCCTGCGAGCGCGAGGCACGCGGCCCCGAGCAGCGGCATCCGCCAGCGGGCCGGTATCGCGGACCTGTCGGCCAGAGCCCGGAGCTTTTCGGCCACGATTACCCCGGCGGCGATGGCTGGGGCGCAGACGAGGACCACGGCGAGCGTCAGCCAGCCGCGCGCGGGGATGGGCTCGCGGGGGGCGGGCTCAGTCATCGGCGTGCTCGTGAGCCTCGGTCGGCAGGTGCAACGGGACGCGGCAGACGGGGCACAGGAGCGCCCCGGTGGCCGGCTGTAGCTCCACCGCCGGGGCGATCTCGGTCTCGGGCAGGGTAGGGGCCAGGTCGGTCGTCAGCATAGGCGTATCCTCCGACGGGGCCAGCGCCACGGGAGCGGGGCGAGCGTCGAGCCCTCGCGGTCGATGGCGATCACTGTGCAGGCTCCGTGCCCGGCCTGCTCGACGCGCTCGCAGGAGTGCAGCAGCCGGATCGCCTCGTCCTCCGACCGGCCACGGGTCCGATAGACAGCCGGCGCGACGTCGTCACCGGGAAGCTCGAGCACGGGCGGGCCTGCGCCGTCGAGTTGGATCCAGCCGTCACGAGTGCCCACGGGCCGCCTCCTCTCCGAGCGTTTCGAGCGGCGCGTCGACCTCGGCCGCCAGAGTCACGCAGTTGTCACAGAGCCAGACACAGGGGGCTCGTAGCGCGGCCCCCTCCTCTCCGCAGCACTGGCAGATCGCCTTCACTTGATCGTCTCGACCTCGACGGCCAGAGTGTCGGTGTCGACGGCGAGCACGAAGGGGTGGATCTGGATGCCAGCAAACATCTCCCCGTCGAAGATGAGGCCCACCTCGCGACCGAGGGAGTCCCGCGACGGGGATGTACTTCACGGTCAGATCCCGCACGACTCCGTTCTGGTTGGGCGGCGTGAGGACGGTGAGGGTTTCGGATTTGGTGTTGAGAGTGACTTTGACTTGGGCCATGGCGTGCCTCCGCTCCCGTGTCAGGTGAGGGCCGGCGAGCGGACGGGAGGGTGGGGGAGTTTTCCGCCCGCCGGCCACAGGGGTCAGCCTTTCTTGCAGGACCGGACGATGCCGAGGAACATCCAGAGCGCGCACCCGACCGCGCCGAGAGCGATGCCGCCGATGACGGCGACGGCGACCCAGAGCGGGCTCATCGTGCGAAGAGCTGCGCGACGAGTTGGGCGATCAGGGCGTCACCGCGACCGAGGAGTCCGGGGATCTGCGCCGCCATCCGAGCGGCGGCCTCGGCCAGAGCGACTCGGCCCTTCGTCTCCACGTCGACGCGGATCGCACTCACCGTGTTCCACTTGTTCAGCGGCAGGCCGAAGCGCGTGTGCGCGAAAAGCATCTTGTGGAGGCTCGCCCGCTTCTGGCTCAGCTCGAGCGGCTCCATCCAGTAGACTTCGCCGGTCTTGTCGTCGACGACCTTGACCAGTACGACCACATCGGCCACGCGGAAGTCCGCGGGCCAGTTGACGCCCTTGTCGTTCTGCCGTCCGTGCGCGGCCTTCGCCAGTCCCGACAGGTCCGGCGTGCCGTAGGCGGTTGCGGTCGTCCCGGGCAGGCTCGGCGTCTGCGCAGCGACCGGCCCGGCAAGCAGGAGCCCGAGACCGACGACGAGCGCGAGCAGAACCGTGGTCGGGAGCCGGGGCGGCAACTTCTGGATGTCGGGCGTGGGTGGGCCGACCTTGGCCCCGGCATCCTCGACCCCGATGGCCAGACCGACGAAAGACCAGATGCCGGAGATGATGCCCGTCAGTGCCAGGATGGCGTCCGTCTGGCGATCGGGCGGAATCCAGCCTTTGTTGATTGACCAGCCGACGAGGCCGGATGCCAACGCCGACGTTACCCACGCGATGAACGCCTTTCGGCTCTGCATTGGATTCATGATCCATCCTCCCGGCGCTAGTTGCGCCACTCCTCGCGGATGAGGCTGGCCGCCTCTACCGCTTCCTCTCCGAGCACGATCAGCAGGCAGGCGACCCAGCACCCCGCCACGAAGTACGCCATCACCGGATCGATCACTGGCGGATCTCCCTCGACGCGATGTCCCGCAACGCCTGCACCAGCTCGCGGGCGCGATGGTCGGCGCGGAACACGGCCTGCCGCAGCGCGTCATCGACCGCCCGATCCTCCGCGTGCAAACGCGCCTCGGTCGTATCGAGTAGCACCTGCTCGAGCAGCGGCATCACGTCCGCCAGGATCAGCTCACCGTGCGCTGTCACCATCGGTCAGTCCCCCACGAAAGTAGGCCACCAGATCGAGAATGCTGCCGCAGCGGCGACGAGCACGGCCACGAGCCCGAGCGCCACCAGGAGCACGACGATCACCGAGTCCCCGGACGGCGGCTTGTCTGGCGAGGTGTAGTTGATATCGTGCATCAGACCCAGTCCTCCGGTGGCTTCCGGCCCAGCGCGGGCTTGTATGGCGGGCTCGCGGGCGTTGCTCCTGCGGCGTACTCGATAAGCGCGGCCTCGGCGTCACGGCGACGGCGCAAGCCGAGGTACTTGGGCCAGAGGCGCTTCATCTTGCGGACCTCGGCAGCGATGGCTCGGAGGTTGCCGCCCGGAACGAGCGCCCGGATCGAGCGCATCTCCAGCCGCGTGTCCCCGACGAGCTTCCCGCCACGGTTGTAGACCAGCGAGACCAGCGCGTCCTGTGCGTCCTGCGGAAGTCGCTCGACGCCAGGGAAGACGGCGCGGGTCTCGGCCTCAACGTCGGGTAGCGTGCGCTCGAGGAACACGGCGCGGCCTACGGCACGTGGGATCGTGATGGCCTTCAAGTTCCTGGCTAGCCTCGCGGCGGCCTGCCCCTTCACTCCGACGCACAAGCTCAGCGCCTCGACGTGGCCGGCAGGCAGACGCCCGCCCCAGTCCGCGAGGAACCTGGCGCGGGTCGTATAGCCAAGGTCGTAGCCGATGCCGATGCTGACGCCCGAGTCCACGCCCGGCCAGTGCCCCGGCTGATCGAAGCCCTCGAACTCCAGCAAGAGCGCGAGGGCCTTGTCCGAGAACGTCACGCCGTTCTTGAGCTTCACGCGCTCACTCCCAGCAGCCGCTTCATCGCCGTCCACAGGAACGTGCAGGCCCCCACGGCGGCGAGCCGCGCCTTGCGGAACACGAACAAGTCCCGATGGATGTCGTTGAGCTTGTCCAAGAATGCAGCCTGATTCGCCGCCAGCGCGGCGCGGAACTGCTCGTGGTCTTCGCGGCGCTCGTCCTGAAATTGCAGGAAGCTGTCATGCATGCGCTGCTGGCTATTGAGGACCGCCTGCAACGTGGGCTGCACAGGGCAGATCGACGCGACCACGCACTCGGCCGCTTCAGCTCCGCTGATCCCGTTTCCGTTCTTCTTCGACCTCGCCAATTGCATCTCCTATACAGACGAACGACGCGAGAAAACTTGACGTTAGAAGTTGGCCTGCGGCCGAGCCATCGCGACCCGGCCGCAGGCATCGGGATCAGGGCAGGGCCCGGCGCATCCAGAACCCGGTCAGGGCCACGGGACACGTCGACGACGGAGTGATGTCGAAGCTCGTCACCGTCACGTTTCCGACCTGATACGTCATCGTGGTCGCGGTGCTGATGTTCGAGGCGAACACCGCTTGGCCAGCGTCCGCAAGCTCAGCCGCAAACGGGATCGTGGTCGTGGTATCGCCAGCGTCGAGCGAGAACACGCCGGCTTCGTTGCTGGCGATGATGGCCGCCACGGAGCCGGGACAGGTCAGCACCGCCGACTTCTGCCCGCTCGTGAGCGAGCCCGGGGTCAACGTGCCCACAGTGGTCTGGAGCCCCGCCACGCCGGCCGGACAGGTCAATACCTGGGACTTCTGGTCAGACGACAGCGAGCCGGGCTGAAGGTCAGCCACGGCGGCCGGGCACGTCGCGTTGATGGTGATCTGAGCGGAAGCCGTTTCCATGTCGGCCTGCAAAACGGACACCGCAGCGGGGCCCGTTTCAACCACGGTCATGCTGGCCTGGAGCGCGGAGACTGCGGCCGGAGCAGTGCCCACGCGGGTCAGCTCAGTGGCGTGCGTCTCGATGTTGGTCTGCGCCTCGGCCAAACCCGTGGCCACGGTCGTAACGGCGGAAGCCACCGCGGCGGGCATGGTGTGCGCGCCCGTCCCGAACCACGTCAAATCTTCCCCCACGATGGACACCTGCCGAGCAGCGGTCGGCGCCGTGGCCGGGAGCGTCACGGAGTTCGACGCCTGGATGTCGGCCGCCGTGGCAGTCGAGCAGTTGACCGTGCGCGTGCTGGCGTTGATGTCGCCGTGGCTGGTGATGTCGCCTTCGCTGGTCGTGGCTCCGTAGTTGTGGATGCTGCTGGGAGTCAGGTCCGCCTGGAACGGCTGCGCGAGCGCGGCGAGCGGGAGCAGCGCGCACAGCGCGAGGAGCAGGCCGAGTGCGGCAAGAGTTCGAGTGTTCATCGTGACGGCCCCTCCAAGAGCCACTTCTGTCCTAGTTGCGGTGACGTTTTGTCCTGCAATTTCATTGCCTTTGCGCGTGCTGATCCGGCGGGCTGATCGGAGGCGAGCTGCTCCATGGAAGCTCCAGCTCAGCCGATGGGCCCTGCGCTAGATCGGTGTACGCAGCGACGGCTACGAACTCAGCGTCCGCCTGCATTCGCAGCGCGAGGTAGTCGCCCTGGCCGACGATGTAGCTCTTGGATGCATCCGGCGCTCCGGCCGTAGAAACCGGCGATGTGGCCGAGAACCACAGCCCGAAGCGGAATGCCCCGGCCGAGTAGCTCCCCGCCACGCGCCAGCGGATGTAGGTGGTCCCACTCGTGACCGTGGCGCGCAAGTCCTGGATGACAGGCAGGCCGGAGGAGAAGACTTCGCCGCCAGCGATGACGACGGTTGTGACGCGGCGCGTCCTGCACTGGTCCCAGAAAAACTCGGAGGGCCTGGCCTCGATCTCCCACGTCCCATCCGCGAGCGCCACGTCAGAAAGCGTCGGCGGGTCAGCGTCCTGCGCGACGAAGCCGAGAAGCGTTTCACTTCCCGCCCCTGGGTCTCTGGCGTAGATGTGCCAGCCGGGGCGGGTCAAGATATCGCGGCGCGTCGAGCCGTGCGCCCCCCCTCCGGTCGATGCGCGGGCGTCTCGGCGCGAGATGGACACGACACCGGCCTCGGCCCTCGCGTCACGGCGGGCGATGGATCGCACCGTCTGGATCAGCGCAATCGAGAAGCGGGCGAGGCTGCGAGAAATGGCCGACCCACGAGCGTCACGGCGAGCGGGCGACACGACTACCAACGGCGTCTTGACGTGCTCGAGTCGAGCAATGGACGTCGAGCCGGTGACTTGCCGTGCGTCGAAGCGGGCCTCGGAGATAGCAACTGTCGGAGTCTTGATGTGATCGAGCCGCGCCAGACTTTCCGCGAACGTCACGCCGCGAGCGTCGAGCCGCGCCATCCCGTCGCCTCCGGTTGCCTGCCGTGCGTCGCTCCGAGCCATCCCGTCCGCGCTGATCGGGGTGCGAACGTGATCGAGCCGCGCCAGCCCGCGACCGAACGCAACGTCGCGAGCGTCCAGCCGGGCCAGAGCCCGCATCGAGGCATCAGCGCGGGCATCGTGACGCGAGAGCCCACACGAGTACACCGAAGGGTCGAGCCCGTTGCGCGACGAGAAGAGTCGAACGTCCTGCCGAGTGGGCGGAACTGCACCGACCGCAGCCACAACAGAGTCGAACTCTGACGAGTGCGTTATCACGGCCTGCCGTGTAGGCGGCACCGATCCGACCGCAGCAACGGTGGAATCGAAGCGCGAAACGTGAGTGATAACAGCCATCGTCAAGACCAGTTGAAAGCTGTGTCCGTCGAAACGCCAACGCGGGCTACGTGCTCAGGCGGTATCCACTCTCGCCGCCAGACGCCGACAAGCTCACCCGGCCGGAGCGTACCGAGCGCAAGCGGACTTCCAGCCGGGCGGTGTGCGAACAACTGCATACCAACACCAATCACCGTCTCCGTGGCCTGCGTGCGGAATGCGGTTGCTGGCGCTACCGGCTTTTCCGTGAGAAGGTCAACATCGCTCATAAGCTGGAGCGTGTCGCCTTCTTCCCAGGCAACGGCGGTAAGACCGCGCTGACCGTATGAATAGACAGCATTCAGCCAAAATGTTAGGCCCCTGGTGTTCGCATAGGCCCCAGCTGAAAACTGACCGCTACATCTGTAGAACAAACATGTGAATGGTGCTGACGAAGAGTAAACGTCAACAACATAAGCAACTTTCCCGCTTTGAGTCACAACATCACCAACAACAGGAGACGTCGTACCAGCACCCCAATGCGCAATCATCCATGGATTGGCCGCAGCCACAGACAGCGTATTCCCTGACCGCGACGGCACATAGCGACAATCGTTCTTGGTCGAGTTGTAGAGCCAGAAGCCAGTCAGCGGCCACCCGGTAGCGTCGCTAACTACGAGATTAGCGGCGACAAGCGCCAGGCTCTGCCCTGCGGCGATCACGGTGTCTGCCCCGGACGGCTTGTCGGAGTAGACCTCCAGATCCACCATGTCAGTCAGCGGATCGGTGTTCGTCAGAACCTCCAACCGATACCGCACCTTGCCGTAAGTCTCGCCCTCGTATCCTTCGATGTCCGGCGTGAATGTCTCTTTGGGCTGCGTCAGCACCCACGAGTCATCGGCGTCACCGACCGGCAGGCTCGCCGCCGTGCAGTCAACGCGCACCCATCCAGAATCGGCGTCGATGAACAGGCTAACGTCCGAGAGATTGCCCGAGGCGTCAACCGCCGTGCCGTAGGCCCCTGCGCCCATCTTCGCGGTGAGCGTCTGAGCCCCGCTGTTGTAGTGGATCGCCAGCGTCCCGGTGCCGAGCATCGGTGACGCCTTCTTCACTACGAGCCCCGTGATGTTGGCCCCTGCGACCTCGATCAGCTCCGGCAGCGCGTCATCGCACTCCAGCCCGAATGCTTCCTGCGAGCTTCGATAGTTTCCACCGAGCGCGAGGCTGAACGTGTCGCCGGCTTGCGGCACCACAGGAAGATTCTCAGCAGGGATGGCGTACCCAGCCACAGAAACTCTGACGTGAAAGAAGCAACCGCGAAGACCTGCCGTCAACGTGTCGCCCTTGAAAAACCCGAGCGCGCCGTTCCACGTTGCATCGGCCTGATTGAGCGTGGCGCTGTAGAGGATCGCCGCCGTGCTCGCGCCGGTGGCCGTGAACACGGTCAACGACTGGCCGTCCGCAGTCAGCGTCTTGAGTGGAAGGTAGGCGCGAAGCTTGTCAATCGTCGGAGCGGTCATTTGATCACGTCCAGCTATAGATCGTGTCGTCGCTCACACCGGCCCGCGCCTGCATCCCGGCAGGGATGACCTCGCGGCGCCAGACGCCGGCGTGCGCGCCGTCTTCGAGGTGCCCGAGTTCAATCTGAGCCGTCCCGAACGTAACGCCATCCGGCGCCAGCGTCTCAGCGGTCGGGCTCTCGTACTCGTCCGCGACTGCGGTACCGGCGCCAATGTCGGCGTCGCTCATGATCTCGATTGCGTCCGCCGCAGCCCAGGCCACGGCGGTCATGCCCCGGAACCCGAGGGCCGAGTCGCCGTCACATACCGCGCTCGGCGTGGCCCCTACGTTGATAACGTTGTTGTTGCCGAACGTCCCGTCAACCGCACGGAGGATCATCGACCCGGCCGCGTCGCTGGTGCCCCAGGCTCCGGTAGCCACGGTGATCTGGTCAACGATGGCCGTAGCGCCGCTCGTGGCGTCCTCGATGGTGGCGCCGACAACGATCTCGACGCTGCCTTGATCGAATCCGAGCGTCCCCCAGTTGACGGCCATGCAGACCGCCGTGTTACCGCTGCGGTAATTGACCGGGCGGCAATCGGTCTTCGTCGTGTTCCTGATCCAGTAGCCGCGCGTGGGCCAGTCGGAGGCGTCGGTCAGCGCGAGCGAGCCAGCGCCCGTCCCCAGGCTCCCGCCGCCGGCAACCGTCGTTGCCGTTCCTGTCGGCTTGTCGATGTTCACGTTGAGCCCGACCATCACACCGGCCGCGCCGTCAACATTGCGGGCGACCTCGAGCCGGTAGCGGCTCTTGCCGTTCGCGCTCTCGGCGGTCTCGTAGCCCTCGTAGTCCGGGGTCATCGTGCCGGTGGGGAAGCTCGTCGTAAACGTGTCGGTCTGGTCCCCAACAGGAAGGCTCGCAGTGACAATGGTGAAGCGCACCCACGCGCTGGCGTCCGCAGTGAACACGACCGCCTCGGTCGGGTTGCCTGCCGTCGTGACGCCGACGCCGAACGCCTCCGCGCCCATCTTGGCGTAAAGGAGCGATTCACTCTGGTCGAAGAACAGCGAGAGCGTCCCGGCCCCGCAGCGAGGCGAGACCTTGTTAATCGTCAGGCCGGTGACGTTCGTCCCGACAACGGCGGCGACCTCGGGCAGCACTCCACCCACCGCCATCCCGAAGACTTCCTGCGACGACCCGAAGCCACCGCCGAGGATCAGCTTGAACGTGTCGCCAGCCGCGAGGGCAACGGAAGTCGGCTTCGAGAGCGTCAGCTCCCCGCCCGCAAAGTCCTGGACGTGGAAGACTTCCCCGGCCAGCCCGGCAGTGACGTTGCCGGTGCAGTAGCCAACCGCTCCGTTCCAATAGTCATTGGCCTCGACAAGAGCGGCATCCTTGATGACGGTCCGCGTGCAAGCCGCGTCCGCCGTGTAGGTCGGCAGCGGATCGGAGTCGGCAGCAACCTGCTTGCTGGCATAACAGACTTTCAGTTTTTCGGCAGTAGGGGTGCCCATTCTATGCTCCTATCGTGAAAGTGAAGAGGCCCGGCGCGCTGCCGTCCGCCGCTCCAACTGCCACCGCT
>Ga0209727_1002123_pt1 | contig 14655 bp, 16 predicted proteins | sample RifGroC1_FD_183995 | JGI IMG/M metagenome (GOLD analysis project Ga0209727, IMG submission 183995) | Groundwater microbial communities from Rifle, Colorado, USA - Groundwater C1 (SPAdes) (version 2) | ecosystem: Environmental > Aquatic > Deep subsurface > Groundwater | place: Rifle, Colorado...
CCTTTATGTCCCTCTGATCGGCATCACTTCCATACCAAATCCGGCAACACTACCTAATGGACCGGGAAATGTAACCTACCGCTACGCCGTCAAGAATTTCATTAAAGAGGTCCCCCTTACAGATATCAAAGTGTCCGATGATGTTTGCGACTCGGTGAAGTTCGTCACCGGGGACGACAATAGGGATTCCCGTCTTGATTACGATGAAACTTGGAGATATTCCTGTACCACAACTATTTCCCAAACCACCGAAAGCAGTGCCACCGCTACCGGCATGGCCAATGATATTACAGCCACTCACAAGGCTAACGCCACGGTAATTGTTGGCTCAGAAGATCCCGCCCCACAAGTCAGCATCGTCAACGCTACCAAAGTAACCTACCCCTTATTGTTATCTGCCCAAGGCAGTGAGGTTATCTTCACCTATAAAGTAAATAATCCCGGAGTTGTCTCCTTAAGCGACATCACTGTTACCGACGACAAATGCCAGAACATGTCCGAACATGTCCGGAAAGTTGGGAGACACCAATGGTAACAACCTTCTTGACCCTCACGAAGTCTGGATCTACTCCTGCACTATAAATCTAAAACATACGACCATCAGTACCGTCACAGTTACGGCCAAAGCCAATGGATTGACGGCCACTAGCAGCGACTCTATTACAATTAATGTAAATATCTCTCAACCGACGACTTCTCCGGGCTTACCGGAGTGGAAGATCGTTTCGGGTATTCTCGCGGCTTTTATTTTATTTATCATTCTTAAACAAAAAAGTAATATAAAGAAAAGAAAATGAATCCAATAAACTATCTCAAATCTATACTTGCCGTCGCTGTACTCGCAGGAGCAGCCCTAATGTTTAGAGACCAACTATTTCTCCCTGCAAGTAGAAGAACGACCGTCAACCCCACCCTCTCCGACAGTTCCTTCGGCTGGAAATTGCCATTAGCCATTTATCAACCCGGAGTGGGTCAGGTCAGAGAATCTAGTGCCTATTCGGAAATCCGCGATCCGGGAGGAATTCCTCGTGGACTTCCCGTTCGCCTAAAAATTCCAATAATCGGAGTAGACACGGCCGTTGAGGATGCATATATCACCCCTGACGGGAGAATGGACGTTCCGGCAGGTTCGGTCAACGTCGCCTGGTATGCCCTTGGTCCCCGACCGGGACAAATCGGTAGTGCCGTAATCGGTGGACATTATGGTATTGATAATGGTATACCCCGGGTTTTCTACAATCTGGACAAGATAAAGGTCGGCGACAAAGCGTATGTTCTCGACGATAATGGAAATACCCTCGCTTTCCAAGTCACTTCAATACGTCTCTTTGGCAGAAATGATGACTCCACTCCTGTGTTTATCTCCACTGACGGAAAGGCTCGTCTGAACATTATTACCTGTGAAGGAATTTGGAATCGCATCGACGACTCTTATCCCGAAAGACGAGTTGTCTTTGCAGAAGCAATCACTGAAACCCAAGCTGGAGTTACCCCGGCACCTCTTATCACCCCCAAACTTCCGGCTACAGCAGAAACACCAACTATTACCACGCTGGCAACGACTCCTTCATCTGAAGAAGTCACCGGTATAACGATAACTCCCCTTCAAATGATCATTTCCTCGATTATTATCGTCACCCTACTCTTTATTACCGCCAAGTTCATCAAGCAATAGCATTGTTAATCAATGATGTGACCTAGAGAAATTACTTTGTCGCTCCTTTGACCTCATTCATTTTTGCCTTTGCTTTTAGAATTTTCTTTATTTCTGCGGTCGGCACCTTTTGTTCGAACTTGATCTGTACGGTTTTCTTTCCCGTCATGTAACCCTTTTTTTCAAGCGTTTCGCGGTCTATAGCTTCAAGCACGAACGCTAGTCCGAAACTAATATGGTCCTTAAATACTGCGAATCCACCAAGAAGACCGCGATACTTATAAAACGGCACTCCCCAGCTTATTCCTTCCTCCGCCTCAGGAATGGTCGACTTGATTATTTTTCGAAGCTCTTCCATAACAGGACGGGCTTCTTTACTCGAACTGGCGATGTAAGCATCGACATCCTCCGCAATATAGTTTCTCATTTCTCTCCTCCAGTTTATTTTTAATTCAAATGCGCATAAAGGTCTCGGCGATGAAATCTCACACGCTAACTGTATGATAATTTCCCGATGGCCACTCTGTCAAAAAGCCTCTCAGGCCAAATCTTTATCCGTCAAAAATCTACAAAGTTTAACAAAAATTTACAGAGGTTCTAATCGTTATGGAGCTCCCCGCGGAGGTTCATCTGGCACCTTTCTTACTGAATAAATCTTCCTCGACCTTGACCTGGTACTTGACCTTGGCCTCTCGGAGTTGTTGAGTTTTGTCTATCAAACTGCTGGTAAAAACGCCTCATTGGCTCCTGACGAGACCACATGGTGTTGAATCCAAGGTAATCCAAAATGAAGGCAGTCAATATGATTGACATAATAAATCCAACAACAATCAGCAAAAAGTTCTTCTTATAAGAAAAGTCGTACTTTCTAAACATCATTATCCCCAGCACGATACCGACAACTGCCAATGCTGGTACCCAAAACGGGAAACTATTCAGCATTACCTGTAAACGCCACTGTCCCATTGGTCCATGCTGACGCAGTAAGAACAACGTCAGATTGCTCAAGAAAATGGCTCCAATACTCAAGCCTACTAAGCCGGCCATCATCAGCAGTGATCCCAACACAAAGAACCAGCGGGGTTTCATAGAGATCTCGCTGGACTTCACCTTTGTCATGATGGTTTCTTCAAAATCGACTGGTATTATTTTTGGGTTTTTTGACATAGTTTTTTCATGATCCCCTTGGCTCGGTTGACACGTGTCCCTACCGTACCAATGGGAAACACGTGTCCCTACCGTACCAATGGGAATTCGTAATATATCGCTAATTTCTTCATACGATTTTTCTTCTAGGTAATAGAGTGACAATGGTTCCTTGTATATTATCGGCATCTGATCTAAACAGTGATGCGCCTGATTTATTATTTCATTCTTAATGAATTCGTCTTCTAAGTTGACTCCGCTATCAAACTCTGTTTGATCATCCATTGGCAGCTGCCTCTTGTTTTTTCTCAAGGCATTCATCGCTTCATTGTGGACGATACGATATATCCAGCTGGAAAACTTCTTTTTCGTATCAAACCCATTGAGGTTGATGTAGGCTTTGATGAAGCTCTCCTGTACCGCATCCGCTCCCATGTGCTCATCTCCCATGATGTAACTGGCGTACCTCATAAGTTTTGTCTGATATCGGTTAATGATCTCAGCATAAGATTCTTTGTCCTTGGTACGGACAATCCCGATCACTTCCTCATCTGATAACTTGGATGTATCTCTCACAGCTATTTAATTAAATATAACTGATTGCATATCAATATTAATAATTCTACAAACTGCTGAAACCCCACTCTTATCTTATGAGTGAGGTGTCAGCTATTCGTACAAAGATGGTTATCGACTCATTCTGCCGCGTCCCATTCCTTGACCCATTCCGGCTCCATTTTGCAGACCAAGTCCGAGTTCAGCCCTTATCTTCTTAGCCTCGTCGGTTTTACCTTGTTCGGCCAGCTCGTGAGCTTCGGCAAACTTAGCAAAGTTTTGCTCATTCACAATCTGGGTTGCTCTGCCTCGTCCTGCCATTAGTGTTTTCCAGGAGTTGTAGTCTTTGTTCTCAAAGGCTTTCTCCATGGCCTCATGGCGTTCTTCGGTGTAATTTGGGCCCTTGACTGCTGGGTCACCTCGATAGGCAAGTATTGCTCTAGGAGCAATTGCTGCGCCTCCAATGACCAATGCGGTCAGTCCCAAAAGCATAGATGTTTTATTCATAATGTTTCACCCCCTTTCGTGCGTGTTAACTGATATCTACTAGTAATACAAGCAGGGGGCATATTTTCTTTCATATGACCTCTATCAACGCCTGACTTTTCTCCTAACAAGTGGTATCGAGACGTGGTCTCCGGACCTTTTCGAGCAACTTCTTGACAAAATGTACGACAACCTATATACTAGTAATCAGTCTAATGAGCAATCATTAGGTCAGAGCCTTACGCAAGTAAGCTCCTCCTTAAAGGTCTCAGCAATGAGATCTTTTTGTTTCCAAATTCCAACGCTTTAGGTAATTTAATCCACCGTTTAAGAAGCCCTCCCTAAATATTCGACATACTATCCTCCACCGAATTCTTCTGCTTCAATGCCTGCTCGACCAAAAACAACTGATTGGATCGAAGCAACGGTAGCTTGTCCAGGGTAAAAAATCCATATTCGGACACTTCGTGTGTAGGTACGAAATCGCCCCCAATTAAAATACCGGTGTAACACATATCCAAGCGAGCTGAATCACGGTCGGTTCGTGTTTTAAGAGGCTCATCCGCACTCACCACCAAACCGGACTCTTCTTTGATTTCTCTTTCCAATCCTTCCTTCGGGTGCTCACCCGCCTTTAAATAACCCCCTGGCAAACTCCATGCATGCGCCCGATATGTATGCTTAAAAAGAAGAATTTCATCCTTTTCATTAAAAATGATCCCTGTAACACCAATGAGAAATCTCTCTTGAAAAAGCCGCATTACAAACAACTGCACTCCTTTGGGTAAACGCAACGCTTTCCAAATTTTAGCTAGAATCGTTTTCACAAAGCGTTTGTGTCCTCCGGTTCAACACTCGGTTCATGTTTAAGCTTCTCGTTTTCCAACTCAAGCTGATGAACTCTTTTTGTTAATTCAAGCACTTCACCTTTCTGCTTTTTGATCTCTTTGTCTTTCCCTCGAAGTTTAAAGGTGGTGAGAATTGAATTAACGATATAAACCAAATAGGACAGTAACAAACCTGTTACCAACGAACCTACAATCACATAAAAGAGTGGAATATCCGAAAGGCTATAAATTCCAAAATTAAGCGTAACGGGGGTGAAATTGTATCTTGAAATATATACAAGACCGGACCCGACAACCAAAAGTAAGATTAAAACTAACATATCAGCCTATACTAAAACCTAATACCGTAAGTATACCTCAAATATTGTTAATTAAGAGAAATCTAACACAATCGATACTCGGCGAATAGGACAAAAATTAAAGCTTTTTATCATTCAGGTGATACGCCTCGCTTGTCCAACCGATAAGCTCTGCATCGATCTCCTCTTTTCTGCTTACATCAATACAGTTCTTGTATCCTCTTGTCGATGTCGGCACAGCTTGTTTCAATCTCGGACTATCAAGCTTACGGTTTAAGCCAAATCTGATCTCTAGCCTATCCTTCTTGGGAAGAGCGGCCAAGAAATCAAAACTCCCGAACAAATGGATACAACACGGAATAGATACAATCTGGCACTTCCCGATTTCTTTATCAACCATATTAACTAGGTAGTCAAATATCTCCTTAGCTATTTCCTTATTCTCAAAATGAGACTCAATCGATACTTTCCGGCAACTATGAGGCTGGCTTTTCTTCTTAAACACCCTTTCACACTTGGGACAAGTCCACATGATCTAATCATACTTAAAACCTTTGAAGATACACAAATTCACTCATCAATTTACAAACAACATTCTTGCGAATCTTACTGAGAAATAATGACTTAACCTATTTCAAACTAACATAAAAAGTGGACCCTACTCCCAGTTTTGATTCAAACCAAACCTTACCTCCAAGATTATCAACCAGTTTTTTCACCAAATACAATCCCAATCCGGTACCCAACGGCTCCTTCACCCTCACGTTATCTGCACGATATAATTTTGTAAAAATTTGTTTTTTTGCACTTTCGGGAATACCATAACCATTATCTTTAACGGAAATCTTCGCTCCTTCTTTAGATTTCTCAATCTTTACCTCGACTGTTCCTTTCTCCTGAGTATATTTGACGGCGTTTGATATCAGATTTTGAAAAATTACCCTTCCTGTTTTTATACCAATGTCGAGTAATGGGATGTCTTTTCCATAGTCTTTAATGATATCGATTTTTTTATCCGAAATTTGACCTGCCAATTCGCCGATAACCGAATCACAGATCTGTGCCAGGTCCACCTTCCCTCTTTCAACTACAAACCCGGCAGCTTCGATTTTAGTCGCATCTAAAAAACCCGCTACCAAATTCAACATCCCTTTTACGCTGTTTTGAATTAACTCTAACACCCCCACTTGATCATTTTTAAGACCACTCTTTTTCTCAAGAAGTAGCTCTAAATTCCATAATATTCCGGTAATAGGACTTTTAAGCTGATGGGATGCTAACGAAATAAAAATTCCATAATATTCCGGTAATAGGACTTTTAAGCTGATGGGATGCTAACGAAATAAATTCATCTTTTGCCTTATCCAACTCCAATTCTTTAGTGACATCTCTAAAAACCTCTATCACTCCAACAGTCTTGCCGTTAAAAATTACAGGCGTCATAGTAATTGCTGCAGGGAATTTCGTCCCGTCTTTCCTCTCGTAAATAAAAGTTTCCACGACTTTCTTACCTGACACAAACGCCTTTTGGAATGGGTGTTTCTCTTGCGGTATCAATACTCCTTTATCATCGTAAATATGGAGAACATCACTAAGTTTCTTGCCCAGAAAATCTTTTTGACTGCCATTCAATAATTTTTCCGCCGCCTGGTTCACGCTAATAATCACCCCATTTTTATCAGTCGCCAATATTCCGTCCCCCAAACTCTCCAGGAGCGCCTCATTCTTTGCCATAGATAAAGCCAGCGCGGTCCTTTCCTCTTCCAAATCAGCCAACAAATTTAGAGTCGCTCTTCGAATATCCTCAACCTCATTGGTTGAATCCTGGTCGGTCATCATTTTATACTTCTCTGTTTCTCAGTCTCTCTATTTCTTTTTTTAGCTCTATCATCTTCAGTTCCCTGCCTATGGCAGCCTTATTTATTATCTCAAGATCTACGATCTTCTCTTTAAGCTTTTGATTGACGATATCTAGCTCCTTTGTTCTTTCTTCAACTTTTTGCTGCAGACCGATCTTTATTTGCTGCTGCACACTCCTGCGCTCGGTGATGTCCTCAATCGACAATAATATTATCCTTGGTTTAGCCGGTGTCGGGGGTATACGCCTGGCATTTAAAAGCATTGTTTTCCGACCGATAGTCTCAAAGTTATGTTCCATTTCATAATCATCGAGTGTATTTCTCTTGGTAATAATTTCTCTAAGAAGTTTTTTCAATTCAGGAATATTCCATTGCCCATTACCCAGGTCATAAATGAACTGCCCCAAAGTCTCTTCACTTTTTACCTTGAAGGTTTCAAAGAAAGCTTTATTGGCCGAAAATACTTTTAATTCACCATCCATGATCAATAAAGGATCTCTCACTGTTTCAACAATATTCTCCGCGTACAAGCGCGCTTCACTCACCTTACCTTCCATCTCCTTATAATGGGAGTTCATCTCCTCCAAAACAGCTATCCTTTTCTTCAAGAGAGTAATTTCAGCATTCGAACTTAACCCAGTCTTATTCATTGATTCAATAAATGGTAATTGTCTAAAATTATAAGGCATAAGAGACCAAAAGCAATCATTGTTACACTTCACCTCCAAAAGCATCCTGCGCTCGCAGGATGCTATGAAATTAACTAAAAATAATACTAATTATTGCTGGTTAACATCAACATTAATATTTTCCGGCACGTTGATCTGTATACCTTCGGACTGCACTCCCCGCAAAGCAGGAAGTCCGTATACGTATCCCAGATAAAGCAGCACCAACAAAATAACGATTCCAACAATCAAACCCAATGACCCACCCGAATTATCGGAAGGTGGCGGATTATTTACAATAGTTGTCACTTTTCGTTTCACCTCCTTTCAAATTATTATTTCTTTATAATCTTTGTCCTGTTGCCAATCTGTAAACAATAATTATCAATGCAATAACCAACAGAATATGAATCAGATTCCCACCGATAGCAAATACGTTCAGTCCGAGGAACCAACCAATTATCAAAATCACGACAATAGTCCACAGTAAATCCATTTTATTTCACCTCCCTTCTTGTTAACTTCATTACATCTAAAGTATAGCAAAAATCCTGCCTATTCAGAGTTTCTTCTAATTACCCTAAGCTCTCTATACACTCACCAGTGTAATATCTTTTACATCAATTATTGATTTTTAAAACAATATCATTTACAGTAGAAGTAGTATTAAATAATACAAACAAATTAAATGAAGATCAGAAAGATTTTCTCTACGATTACATCATCATTACTGGTCTTCATTCCCCTCTTGACTACCTTTCTATATACTGCACCGACTCCTGTATATGCGGCCACTTCACCCAGCCTTGGACAAGCTGATAGTTTTGCTATTTTGGCGGGCACTCCAAACATTACCAATACCGGCACTTCTGCTATAACCGGAAATGTTGGGCTGGATCCGGCCACGGGGGCAGGTATTGGTTTAACATGTGCCGAAGTGACTGGGACAATATATGATAATGATGGCGCCTACACAGGTGGAGGTGGTGGAAGCACTGCCTGCCGAATAACCAATGCAGCCTTACTCACTCAGGCAAAGGCTGATTTAGTAAGTGCGTATGATGCTTTGAGTAGTGGGGATAATGCTACTTGTACTGTCACCTATGCAGGGACACAGGATTTGGTTGGTTTAAGTCTTGTCCCTGGTGTTTATTGCGCAGATGCTTTTGCGCTGTCAGGAACACTCACCCTTAGCGGATCGGGCGTCTGGGTTTTTAGATCGGCATCCACTCTCGTTACATCTGGAACTGCCAATGTCATAGGTGGTGATGCGTGCAGTGTTTGGTGGAAAGTAGTAAGCTCTGCCACCCTCGGAACGAACACAGATCTGACCGGAAACATTCTCGCACTAACAGACATCACCATGGCTACAGGAGCTGATTTAAGCGGACGAGCATTAGCTCGCAACGGAGCCGTGACTTTAGACAGCAATACAATTAACAAATCCAGCTGCAGTACCGTTCCGGTCACCAACAACCCTCCTGCTCCCACAGCTGCCCCTCTCGCTCCCATCGACTCTACATCAGCTCCCAACCCTCCCTGCCCCCCAATCATCGAGGGAGTAGTTGCTCCTGCCATAATTGACTCAAATAGAGTAGATGCTGATAGTATCTTTGTCAGCTGGGGTCCTTATTCTGGAACCGACCAATTTAACGTTCGGTATGGTCCTTCAGACGGCAACTGGTTATACAACACGGATGTCACAGGCTTCTCCACAACTCTCAACGGCCTCCCATCGAACACACCCCTTTGGGTCCAGGTAGCCGCAAGAAACGAATGTCAAATTGGAGAATACGGACCGGCGAGCCTCATCGGGAGAATTGCCCTAGTCAGTTATCCGGACACATTTGTTCCCCGGTTACCAAACACCGGATTAGCCCCTGAAGACAACTACTCGAACTGGTATATTCTGGCAGGAGTTTTGTTGGGATCTTCCGCACTTCTGATTTCAATTCGAAGAAAAGTTTAAGCTCCCTCAGGTGTCGAAACACATCGATCTACTATCGCTGCAAAAAAATATTCTGGCCGTGCTTTCTGGAATGCTGTTCACAATATCGTCGGTTGGCTTGTACCAGAGCATCAATTTTCATCACCTAAATAATACTGACAATAAAGTTTTAGGTATCGAAGACCAAAAAGACATTGTCGGGTTTCCCATAAGACTAATTATTCCTGCTCTCAATATCAACACTGGTATACAGTATCTGGGCTCAACGGAAGGAGAAATGGATGTTCCCAACAATTCCACAGACGTAGGATGGTTCATGCTGGGACCTCGACCGGGTGAAAACGGCAGCGCTGTTATCGCCGGACACTTAAACGAAAAAAAAGGAGGTGACGGGGTATTCGCTAATCTAAACAAGCTCAAGACAGGAGACAAGCTGTATATAGAAGACAGTAACAAAAAAATTCATTCCTTCGCTGTTAGGGAAAGCCGCCTCTATGACCCTGGATTCGCAGACGAAGTTTTCGTTCCAAATGGTAGTCCTTATCTAAATCTTGTTACTTGTGAAGGAGTTTGGGACAGAAATAAAAAAATCTACAGTAAGCGCCTCGTGGTATTCGCCGACATTATTTCTCAAAGATAATCCTTACTTTTAGAAAAAGCCGAAAGTTTTCACTACGATAAGCTTTTTTCACCTATTTTCCTGACCATCCCTTTCAGAGGATAACTTACATAAAATGTCGAACCCCTCTTTACCTCAGAATCAAACCGTACCGTTCCGCCCGAAGCTTTCACTATTTCGTAAACAATATACAAACCCAAACCGGTTCCGGACGGATCAACGTCGTTCGCATTGTCGGCTCTAAACAGTTTTGTGAAGATTTTGGCTTGTTGATATTTTGGTATCCCCATCCCGGTATCGGAAATTGATATCTCAAGAAATTTTTGTTTTTTAATATTAATTACAATTTTTCCTCCACTTGGTGTGTATTTAACGGCATTAGAAATCAGATTTTGGAATATAACACTTAGTATTTTTGGGTCCGCCCAAAAATTATCCAATCTTTTATCATAATTCTCTCTTATTGTTAGTTTTTTCTCCTCTATCTCGTGTTTAAATAGTTCCAGGGTAGTTTTTGCTACATTCTCGATGTTGGTGGATCCTGGGTCAACAGCAAAAGTCCCCATGCTGATACGTGAAACGTTTAGAAGTGAATTCACGAGGGTTGTCATTCTTTTATATGCGTCTCGAATTTCCCTTGTCAGCTTTAATTGCTTGGGCGTTAGAATCCCGTTTGTTTCTGATTCCAACAGTTCCGCATACCAACCTATTGCCGTCAGAGGAGACCTCAGCTGATGTGAAGCCAAAGAGACCAGCTCTGTTTTGGCTTGATCAATACTTCTTTCTTTTGTTACATCTCTGAATACAACTATGCAACCTGTCACCACACCCTTTGAATCAAAAATTGGAGCAGCTGTGTCTGCCACCGGAATTTTTTTACCATCCTTTCTTACAAGAACGGTGTCTTCATCCATCCCGGTTTTTATCCTTTTTTTAATAGCCTCCGAAATAAAGTCGACCGCCGGTTCCCCTGTCTTTTCGTTTATAAAACTGGTGACCTGACCATAAGGTTCTCCAAGAGCGTCTTTTTTTGCTATTCCAGTGATTTCCTCAGCCATTTTGTTGAACAAGATAATTTTTCCTTCTTTATCACAAGCAAACGCCGCATCACCAATTGAACTTAAAATCGCCTCGTTTCTATCTGATAAATCCTTTATTATTGCCGCAGTCTTTGCAAATCTAATCCTAACTTCCTCTTTTTCCTCAGCCGTTTTTGCAAGCTGCTTGGCTATTTCTACCAACTTGAAACGAACCTCTTCCTTTCCCTTAGCCAATTTCTTTAATTCCACAGCCCCCTTGGAAACTTTTATTCGAATTTTCTCTTTCTCTTTGGCAACTGTCTTTAATTTTGCTGCCTTCTTTACAAGCTCAACCCTAGCCTCTTCCTTTCCCTTAGCCAATTTCTTTAATTCCACAGCCCCCTTGGAAACTTTTATTCGAATTTTCTCTTTCTCTTTGGCAACTGTCTTTAATTTTGCTGCCTTCTTTAGGAATTCAGCTCTAACCAACTCATCCTTTTTAGCCATCGTTTCTAACTCCTTTGCTGTCTCTGCAACTTTAACCTTGGTCTTCCCTATATCCTTAGCCGTTGTTTTTAATTCCTTTGCGGTCTTTACTACCTTTGCCATAATCTTTTCCCTAACCTTTGAGGCTTTTTTTAAGCCTATTGAGGACTTTTCAACTTTAACCTTGGTCTTCCCTATATCCTTAGCCGTTGTTTTTAATTTCTCATATCGAATTTTAGATGCGACCAACTCTTTATTTTTTTTCATTTCAAAAACATACTGTTGTCTATAATATTAATTTAATAGTAACACTATGTTGTAAGTATTCCTACATTTATTACAGCCCCCTGTTTTAAATATCATAGACGATCAGACGGCACAATCCAGCCTCGTAATTTTTATGTCTTACTTGAGTGCCTCGCCAAATAGATAATTTCACAGCTTTAAGTAAAAAAAGAACCCACTCGTAATGAGTAGGTTCAACTTGGATATCAGTAATTATTCTGAGTTCTTGACATCTGAAAACTATTTCGTGTTACTTATCACTTTTGGTTCAGGTATGGATACAATTCCAAACTTATTACATGCATCTATGTATTCTTTCCATCTTGTAACAGCCATATCGCCTCTTATCCAACAGTTTCCGCAAGGTGAATATCCACACAAGACAGCAGTTTCGACAGAATCGAAATATATTAAATTCTTCATTTGACCTGTTTCTGCTTTCGCTTTTCTATGATGTCTCGTCGCACTTGGACAATAATCTGGGTTCCCATATTTCCTCATAGAAATATAGCCACCGAGAAGCGGTTTTATCGACGACTCTACAACCACCGTTCCTTCTTCACTGATAACGGTAACCAAGTAGTGTCGCGAATTATCTGACTCTCTCTTTTCTAAATTCATTTACCCACATTCTATCAAAGTTCACCGGCTGGGACTATTCCCGAACTTCTTAGACTCGTCAACATACCTTTTCATCTGACCAATAGTACTCTTTGGTCGGGTACCTATTCAATTTTGTTAGGTTACTATCTCTGTCGTACTCAACTCTTTGAGCTTGGCGATCACAGTTCCTCCACCGAATAGACAGAGGTATCTATTTGTTTACCCTGAAAGATCCTTAACCCTTCAATGATTCTCCTCAATTGTTCCCCCGACGGGCTGATACACGAACGACTGCTTGGCTAAAATAGATAATGTCTCGATCAACTAATCACTTAAGCTTTCCTTGAACAACAATGCCGGCATATAATTTGGTGCCAAAACCAATGCCCTGTCAATTTTTTCCCTAGCCTTTACTAAGTCACCCATACCTTTATAAGCAATAGCCGACTCCAGATACAACTCCGCAAAAGGTTCGTATGTTGCCAAACCGATTTTTGCCAACTCCAAAGCTTTTTGATACTCTCCCAACTTGTTATATGTTTGCACCGGCTGGATTGATACTCTCCCAACTTGTTATATGTTTGCACCGGCTGGATTTGATACCACAACATCCTCATCGGCCAGCCAATAGCTCTTGACCTCTCGAATGCTTCTCTCGCGGCTTTGTAGTCACCCAAAGCATAATAACTTGTCCCCAGATTGAACCAAGCATACATATCGTCTTTGTTTTTCTCTATCTCTACCTTGCTCGTCTTCACCGCCCCCTGATACATTGTTTTTTCATCCCAATCACGACCAATAATTGCTTTTACTAACGGCTCCTGCTCAATGCGATATATCGGCATGTACTCCCTATTAAAAGGCTTCCATTGGCCTTGCTCAAAACTCTCATACTTGTATTTAACACCAACTCCAAAGTATGGATCGTCGGCAATAAATACTCCCAACTCGTCGTCGTAGCCACGAATAGTCATGTTGTGTCCAATGTCTTCGTTCGGACGTAGCCAGTTTTCCATTACCAAGTAAATTCCGTTTGTCAGGAGAGTTTTTAATATCTGAACATTACCGTTGAAGAGCAGCTTCCCTTCGATATTGTAATTATTTTTTAGATAGTCTCTAATCTCATACGTAAAAACGTTACTATCCGAGGGGTTGGTCCTTAAGGCGTCTTTTGTTTCTACCTGGCTCACGTTATAGCCAAAGTACTGTAAAGCCATTGCCGTTGTCGCCGGTCCACAGTTATTGTATGACTGAGACACCCATTTTGCGGAAGGTAAAACAGCGCTAACTCCCGGTTGTTTAAACTCAACGGCTGGCTCCACCACCTTCTCTTTAAATATGGGTAGGTCGAGAATCGATGGCGTTTTCGTCTCTTGACCGTCCACCGGACTATTTCGACTATTCTTCCATCTCACAATTCCCCCAAAAACCAAAAAAAATAACCCGATTATAATAAATAACGTAAACAGCAATCTGTTTCTGCTCTTATTTTTATACATAAATCAATGCCTAATATCTTTACAGCTGTAACAATAATAACAAAATAAAAATAGAATATTCTACTTATCCTTGGCCAGTACTATAGATTTGTTTGCTCGCCGGATGGGACGATTTTCGAACTCACCACGGAATGGACCTGAACATAGCTCTAAATCAAACCGCTTGAATTAGTCCTCTTCTTGGTCACCATCATCCTCAATTTCCTGTTCTTCTTTGTCATCAGATATTCCATCGTCATCGTCATCTGCATCCTTCACATCCATTACACTATCTCCATCGGTATCTTGATCACTCTCATCTTCTACTCCGTCCTCATCTAAATCATCGACCTTTTCTTCGATAGTATCAATTAGATCATCACCGTCATCATCGATATCAACTTCGTCCGATATCCCATCATTGTCCTCATCGAATTCTGACGAATCCTCACTGTCGACTACCCCATCACCATCATCATCGGGGTCGGATTTGTCGTCAACCTCATCATTATCATGATCAGTCGGTAATTGATCGTTTACGTCCAAGATCCCATCGTTATCATCATCTACATCTATCGAGTTTTCTATCCCATCATGATCATTGTCATTGGCCAGTACGGTCGAGCTTCCTATGCTTTGACCTGCGATAAAACCACCAATCAACAAAAATAACGAAGCGAGAATAGCTGGTATGTTCATTTT
>Ga0209727_1002136_pt1 | contig 14587 bp, 20 predicted proteins | sample RifGroC1_FD_183995 | JGI IMG/M metagenome (GOLD analysis project Ga0209727, IMG submission 183995) | Groundwater microbial communities from Rifle, Colorado, USA - Groundwater C1 (SPAdes) (version 2) | ecosystem: Environmental > Aquatic > Deep subsurface > Groundwater | place: Rifle, Colorado...
ACTCAAGACCCAGAAAATGTCTTGGATATTTCACTCCCAATGAAGTATTCTTGAGAGAGCTAAATTGCTCAGGGGTTGCGATTCAACCTAGAATGTAGGTCGCTTAGCGATGAGGTTATAAGTCCAGATAAATGGCCAACAACCCCGGAGAATCTTTCAAGAATATATTCCCAAGCCGGCAAGAGAGAGTGTTCCTCTACTTTCTCCGTCCTTTTTCCTGAAGATACCGATCTAGAGGATGTACAAAGATTGTCCCTTCTGGTCCAAAAAGCACTAACTCAAGTTGGACCTCCGCCGCAAACAAAGGTTTATCTTTTGCCCGCAAATGATGAGGCACAAATTCCCTTTTGGGGACACGCAGTTTTTGAAGAAGTTACCGCTACTGCCAAGCTAGAATTGGGAGTCTTGACGCAAGGCCGCAAACCGGAATTTTATGATGAGTTGGCTGGGGATATCACAGTACACGAATCTGTACATGCAATGGACGTTGATAATAGATTAGGATTGGTTCAGTTTCTTTCGCCAACAGAACTTTTAGATTTATACATATTTCGGCTAAATGCATTTCTAGATACTTATATACCAGAGGCGACAAAAGTGGGTGAAAGGAGGCTTCTTCGTAGTCAACGAGTTGATGGTAGAAGTATTGACAATACTTATTATCGGTATTGGATATTTTCCAATATCCACGATTCTAGTCAATTAAGCAAAGAAGAATGGGAAATTCTTGCCCATCTTTACGGCAACAATAGATGGTCTTTTTCGGGAATGATGTTTTTGTCTGAACCTGTGTATAGATTATCGGAGATTCAAAGAAATATATCTTTTCCTCCTGAAGAACAAGGTTATTACAATAGTTGGGAAGAATTTTTTAGAAGTGAGCAGCAGATTTTTGGAGAACTTATCAAAGCACAAAAAGAGGGAGAACATTTAGTTGAGTTTATAACGGACAAAATAAGAGAAAACCCTTCCGATTTTTCGGAAGATTATCTTTCAGGACAGTCTGTTTCCAATTGGTGGTCAGATTTTTGGTATCTAAATTTCCGCTTAATAATCGCCCAAGATTTAATTCAAAAAGGAGAAGTGAAAAATTACATACCAGAAAATACTTATAGGGAATGGATTAGCAGGGTACCCCTTGAGTTAAGGGCTAGTCTAAGTGAGAAATTTGCGGATGAGGTTGCCCTGTATTTATATTTGAAAAGTTTAGGACCGGTGCCTGATTGGCTGGAAGAAATTCCTGCTATGAAGTACTACGAAAAGGCGAAAAAGATTTTTGGGACTAAATAAATATTCTGTTGGCAAAAAGTGGAAAAATGCCATTATCCGCAGCTACCCTCCGCTTGACAAAGTACATCCCTGATGTACAATTGAAATTGACATGAATATTGTAAACTCTACAGTACTTCGTAACAATTTGGCTGATGTAGTTAATGAGGTCTCTAAAAAGAAGGACTACTTTTTAGTTGCCAGAAAAGGGAAAATTACATCGGCCCTTGTCAATATAGACTTGTTTGAGGATTTACTTGCTCTTACCAACAAAAAGTACGTTGCCAGTATAAAGAGGGCACGCTCCGAATATAAAAAGAAAGACGTGTTTACCCACGAGCAAGCCTTCGGGGAGGTCTAATGCCGTTTAGGCTCCTTTATACAAGATCCGCCGTTCGCGACGTCAAAAAACTGGACCCCGTTGCCAAAAAGAAAATTAAAAAGAAGATTGAGACTTACTCCCAAAAACCCCTTTCTTACGCGAAAAAATTAATTGATCCTCGAATTGGAACTTATAGATGGAGGGTAGGAAATTATCGCGTTATCTTCGACCTGGACGGGAAAAACATTGTAATTTTAAGAATCGGACACAGAAAGGAAATTTACAGATTATCCTAAAGAAGTCCCTGGAGGTAGGCGAGGACTTGCTGCAGGAATTGGGTGACTAGTTGTAAATAACCCCTTTAACCATGACCCCGACCTCAAGGATTCCTTTCTGCTTGAATTTTTCGACTTGGGTGACAAGGAGAAAAGGAAGAAGACCCAGAAGACTAGCCCCTCTTGACAACCCTATATTTCCTACTTTATACTCTCGCCACCATTATGGAAGAGACAAATCAGGAAGAGGCCGTCAAGGCTCAAGAAGAAAATACTCCTCCCGCCGCCCCTGAAGTCGGTTTTCCTCTGTCCCAGCCTAAGCCCAAAGGAAAATCGAATAAATGGCTTTTCGTTGTTATCGGACTCCTTATTCTTGGCGGGGGAGGAATCTATTTCTTTAGCCGAGGAGCAAAAGAAGAGGAAACTTTGCCTTCGCCGACCGTTGGCGGCGTCGAAACCTCAACGCCCGAATCAACTCCGACCGCAACTCCGGCAAATAAAAAAGACATTTCTATCGAAGTTCAAAACGGCACCGGAATTCCCGGAGAAGCGGCCTACCTCCAAGGGGTTTTGAAGACTTTGGGATACTCCGATATTAAAGCGGGAAATGCCTCGAGTCAGGACGCTACCAAGACAACCGTTACTTTTGGGAAAAGCGTCTCCCAAGCCATCAAAGATGAAATAACCAAGAAGCTCGAAGAAGTTTATAAAGACGTGGACGTCAAAACCTCTTCGACCCAGAGCGTCGACGTCCTTATCGTCACCGGCCTGAGAAAAGGGGCAACGGCCAAACCCTCGCCGACCGCCACACCCAAGCCAACCTCAAGCCCGACCGCTTCGCCTTCAGCCAGTCCAACCACTTCCCCAGCTCCTTCTCCTTCCCCTTAACTTGACATCGGGCTTGGCAAACCCTTTAATGATTAATAGTGGAAAGTCTAGCGACACTTTTTGTGACCCTCGTTCTTATTGCTAATAATATTGCCCCCGATTCAAATCTTCCGAAACGGCTAGGAGTTACTCTTCAGACCGGCGTTCTTTCCGAAGAAACCAGCACCGACTCGGCTTCGCTAAAGGAGACCGGGAGAAACGCATTAGAGGAAGCCAGGCGGGTGAATAAAGAGGCCCTGCAGAGGATAGAGGAGGAGAGAAAAAGGTCTTTGGAGGCAGCCAAAACAGAAAGAGAGCAATTTAAAGAAAGGCTTCAAGAGCTAAGGGACGAAAAGAAAAGAGAGGTTGTTGCGAGAATTGACCAAAATATGGAAAAACATAACGAAAAATGGGTTGAGCACTGGAATAAGGTTCTCTCAAGGCTGAGCGAAATTCTGGCCAAGATTAAGACGAGAACCGATAAAGCCGCCGCCGAAGGTCAAGACGTCACGGCCGCCAGTGCCGCCATTGCCGCTGCCGACGCCGCCATTGCCGCCGCCCAATCGGCGATTGATACCCAAGCCGGGAAAACCTACGTTATAGAAATTACGGATGAAGAGCACTTGGGCGAAAACGTAAGCGGGGCGGTTAGGACATTCAAAAGTGATGTCAAGGCTGTTGTTGAGAAGGTTCAAGCGGCAAGAAAGGCCGTACACAATGCTTTTAAAGCCCTGAAGGTTATAATTAAGCCGGAAGAGGAGGAGGCCTCACCCAGCCCAACGCCATGAGACAAAAAGGAATAGCCCAAATCACGGTTCTTGTCGCCCTAATCCTTTTAGTGATAGCGGCCTCGGCCGCTTCTTATTATATTCTTAAAAATGGGGGGAGAGCTCCCACGACGGGGATAGTTCCGGTCAGCTACTTTACGCCGACGCCAACGCCGGCCGGAGTATCGGATTCGGACGATCCTTCGGTCATTGAGGGTGAACTCGACGCTACCAGTTTGGATTCGGTCGATAACGACCTAAACAATTTAGAGACCTCAGCCTCCTCCTTGTGATATCATTATTAGGATATGGATTTTGCCCAAATCCTTGGTCGTTCCTTCCAATTTAACGTTGGCAATCTTAATCTTTCCACTTCCTATCTCCAAGCCGGCGCCATCATCGTCCTTTTATTCCTTTTGGTTTTATCCCTGGCTTCATTTAGAAGGCACCTTCTCGGCTGGTCGATAAAGGGTGGTCTTTTCGGACTATTTTTCGGCTTTCTCTTGGCGCTTATTTTTGAGGGTTTCTTGGTCGTTGGCGGTCGAACCGTCCTTACCGAACTCGCCGGCTGGAAAAACGCTCCCCAGCCAATCCAAGCCGCCCTCGATGCGGGCAGAGCAAAATTGGTCCAGGTTCTGGGAGTAACCGAAGAGGTTCCACAATCCGTTGCCAAGGAAGACCCGACCATTGAGGATGCGATTAATCTTTTTCAGAGTCTTGACCCTTCCGAATCCGCCAAAGTCCGCCAAATGATTTGTAAGCCTTAAATTTCAGGTTCACCTACGTTATACTTCAATCATGCAAGACATTCGGTCTAAAGTCGAAGAATTGTCCTCGCGTCTGACTAAGCTTAAAGATGGCCTCAATCTTCCCCAAAAAAAGGAGAGGTTGACGATTCTATCGGCCGAAGCCGGGGATGTCAATCTGTGGAAAGACCCGGAAAAAGCCAAAAAAACCCTCCAGGAACTTTCCTCTGTCACAAAAGAACTCAAAGAGGTTGACCAGCTAACGGCAACCGTCTCGGCAATTAAAAATCTGGCCGAAGTTGCCCAAGCCGAAAAGGACATTGAGAGACTCGAGTTGGTTTCTTTTCTCGCCGAGCAGTACGACGGAAAAAATGCCATTGTGGGCATCCACGCCGGCCAGGGAGGAACCGAGGCCATGGATTGGGCAAACATGCTCCTTAGAATGTATTTAAGGTATTGCGAAAGGCGCGGCTGGAAGACGACGACTATTGACTACAGCGAAGGAGAAGAGGCCGGAATAAAAAGCGCGACTTTTAAAGTAGAAGGAAATTATGCTTATGGATATCTAAAAGGCGAGGCTGGAACCCATAGGCTCGTTAGGCAATCTCCGTTTAACGCGGATAAACTTAGACAGACTTCTTTTGCCCTGGTCGAAGTCTTGCCGGAACTTTCTGACATAGACTTGCCCGATATCGAAATAAAAGAGGAAGATTTGGATTGGCAGTTTTTTAGGGCCTCTTCCCAAGGCGGACAAAATGTCCAGAAGGTTTCAACCGCGGTGCGGCTCACCCACAAACCCACAGGAATTGTAGTAACCGCCCAAGCCGAGAGATTTCAGGAACAAAACCGGAAAAACGCGCTCAATCTTCTAAGAGGCAAGCTTTGGATTCGCGAGAAAGAGGTGCAGCAAAAAACCAAAAAAGAGCTTAAGGGGGAATATCGGCCCGCCTCATGGGGGACCCAAATCCGTTCCTACGTTCTCCATCCTTATAAGATGGTCAAGGATTTAAGGACAAATATAGAAACATCAAATACGGAAGGGGTCTTGGATGGGGAGATCGAAGAGTTTATAGAATCGGAATTGAAAACGGTAAAGAAATAGTGTTATATTGGAAGGCATGGAACAACAAGGAACACCCCAAATACCAACACCAAAACCTCCAGTAAGCATCCCGACATCGGTTTTAAAGAAGTTCCCCAAGTTTGATTTCAAATCCAACCTGCCGTTAATCGTCGGCACCGTTTTGGTGGTAATGGCGGGAGTCGGGACAGGCTGGCTTCTTTCGGGCAGAAGCTTGGGAGGCGCAGCGCCGAGCGTCCCGGGAGCAGAAACCGGACCGAAAGAGGCGGGGCTCGCCGATGAAGCCACCTTTAAAGATACGGCCGAGGGTGTCTTGGAAGAGGGCGGGGTCGACGGCGAAGGGACCCATCATTTGGTAAGAACTGGAGGAGATTCCCAAAACGTTTATTTGACCTCAACCGTTATCGACCTTCAAAGCTTCGCCGGCAAAAAAGTTCAAGTCTGGGGACAAACCATAACCGCCAGAGAAGCGGGTTGGCTCATGGACGTCGGTAAAATCAAAGTGGTTGAGTAAAACTTCTTCATCTGCTACCCTGGTAAAGTATGGTTAAATTTGCCCACGTTTCCAAAAGCTTTGGCGAGATAAAAGCTTTGGTCGATGTCTCTTTTGAGGTAAAAAAAGGCGAATTCGTCTTCATCACCGGCCCCTCGGGCGCCGGTAAAACCACCCTTCTAAAACTCATCTTAAGAGAAATCCTACCCGATACCGGTCAAGTAGTTTTTGACGGAGAAGACATTGTCGGCTTATCTCAAGAAAAAGTCCCCTATTTACGCCAAAAAATCGGTGTTGTTTTCCAGGATTATAAGGTTCTTTCCGAACGGACCGTCAGAGAAAATGTTGAAGTGCCCCTGGCCGTTACCGGGGTTAGCCCGGACGAATGGGAAGCCAGGGTTAATCAAGTTTTAAAATTGGTGGGGCTAGACGAGCGGAGCGAGCTTTTCCCGGCCCAACTATCAGGAGGGGAACTTCAGAGAGTTTCTCTGGCCAGGGCTCTGGTGATTAATCCGAAATTAATTATGGCCGATGAGCCGACCGGGAATTTGGATTGGGAGACGGGCGATGCGATAATGGAACTGTTCGAAAAAATTAATAAAGAGGGAAAAACGGTAATTATGGCGACCCACAACAAACACGTTGTGGAAAGACTCAAAAAAAGAGTCATTGAACTTAAAGATGGAAAACTGGTTGGACAGACTAGAGTAAAATCAGAAGAGAAGCCTAAAATCAAAGTCAAGGTCGAGGAAGTCTAAATGAACATTCATGTAAAAACCGCCCTAGATTATATCAAGAGGTCTCCCTTTCAGGCGCTCGCCGCTCTTTTTGTCTTGACTCTAACTTTTTTTGTCGGCACCATGCTGGCGGTTCTGGTCTATTCCTCGGCCAATCTCCTGAAGTATTTTGAAACCAGGCCCCAAATCATCGCTTTCTTAAAGGACGAGATTACCCCGGAGCAGGTTTCGGCTCTTCAGAATAGGTTGACGGGGGACGTCCGAGTCAAAGACGTTCGCTATGTTTCCAAAGAAGAAGCTCTGGAAATCTATAAACAGGCAACCAGCGATAACCCCCTTCTCTCCGAGCTTGTCAGCCCGACCATTTTCCCGGCCTCTCTCGAGTTTTCGGTAATGGACCTTTCCTTCGCCCAAGAAGTAATCAATGAAGTTAAAAAAGAAGGAATTGTTGACTCCGTCGGCTTTACGGCCAGCCTGGGCGGAGAAAAAACCTTAGAGGATGTCGTCGGCAGATTAAGAACGCTGACCTTGTATCTAAGAATCGGCGGCGGCGTTTTTGTCGGAGTCTTAGCCGGAACTTCCCTGCTGGTCATTCTGGTTATTACCGGAATGAGAATCACCACCCGAAGGGGTGAAATAGAAATCTTAGACTTAATCGGAGCCACCCCGGCTTTTATCAGAAGCCCGATTATTTTAGAAGCCTTAATTTATTCTGCGGTGGGAGCCTTTGTCGGCTGGCTTCTGGCCTTTCTTATCTGGCTTTACGCAACTCCATCACTGATTAGCTATTTCGGCGATATTCCCATTCTTCCCAAAGGAACCCTAAACCTCTTTGGCCTTTTTGCGATAATCCTTGTCGGCGAGCTTTTGCTGGGAGTTGGCCTGGCCCTTTCGGGCAGCTATCTGGCCGTGTCCCGTGCTCGCCGAAACCGATGAAAAGAATCGTTTTTCTTGCTCTTCTTTTTCTAACCTTAATAGTTGCCACCCTCTTCACCAATAAGGTTTTTGCTCAAGCGTGTCAGGATAAATCCAATCTTACAGAAAGGATAAGCTGCTATGAAAATGAACTCGGTCGCCTTTCAGCCCAATCAAAGACTTTATCCAATCAAATCGCCCAGTTTGACGCGCAGATTAGACTGACCACTTTAAAAATTTCCCAGACCGAAGAAAAAATAACTCTTTTGGGAGGAAGAATAGACCAATTGGAGGGCTCTCTCGACGCCCTTTCGACGGCATTCTCTTCAAGGGCCGTGGAAACCTACAAAATGGTGAGGGTAGGAGATGCATTCTTAATTTTAATTTCCGCCCCGGACTTAACGGGTGCGGTTTCCAGATTTCATTATTTACAAAAGATTCAGGAAGCGGATAGAGATTTACTTTCCCGGCTTCAAGCAGCCCAAACAACATATCAAGGAGAAAAAACCGACCAAGAAACACTTCAGAAACAACTTGGAGAGCAAAAAAAGACGCTTGACAGCCAGAAAGCAGCAAAGGCTTATCTCTTGGCCGCAACTAGAAATGATGAAAAAAAATATCAACAATTGTTGGCACAGGCAAGGGCTGAATATGAAGCTATCCAGGCTATTATAGCGGGAAAGGGTACAGAGACAGAAGCTGGCCATGTTAGTGGGGGCCAAAGAATTGCGAATATCATACAAGGATCCTCTTGTAATTCGGGTGGAAGTCATGTGCATTTTATTGTCCGGAAACCAGGAGGGATAACGGATAATCCTTTTACCCATTTAGGGGGAATTGACTACGAGAACTGCTCAGGTTCGTCTTGTGGGAGTTCGGATGGAGACGCCTTTAGTCCAGGTGGATCTTGGCCCTGGCCCATTAATCCAAAAATAAAGTTTACTCAAGGGTATGGCTATACTTGGGCAGTGCAAAATACCTGGGTAGGGCAAATTTATAGATTTCATAATGGAATTGATATAAACAGCCAATCATCAAGCGAGGTTAAGGCTGTCCAGTCGGGTACTTTATATCAAGGAAGCTATAACGTTGGTTGCTTACTTAGATATGTTCGAGTTGACCACGATAACTCGGACCTTGACACCCTCTATTTGCACGTAAACTACTAGAAAAATTTTTGCATGCCCAAAAATAAACTGCTCCTTTTCTTTCTTCCCCTTTTGTTTTTCATTTTCCCCCCAATTGCGAAAGCCCAGATAGTTATAAATGAGTTTAGTTCAGGAACAACTTCGGACTGGATTGAACTCTACAATATATCAACTCAATCTGCCAACCTTTCCGCTTACAAACTTATGGATTCAGGATCAAACGATAAAATCTTATCTGGCGAAATTGCGTCAGGAGGTTTTGTGTCTTTTAGTTTTAGCAACTGGCTCAATAATGACGGGGACTCGGTCAGGCTTTTTAAAGAGGATTTCTTAGTAGACTTGATTGGGTACGGTGGCAATGATCAGGTTTGTCCCGCAGGAAGCGGGGAATCAATCGGTAGGTATCCGGATGGAAATAGTACTATAGAAAGGTTTTCAGGTCCTACCAGAGATTCTTCTAACAATAGTAGCACCTTGAATCCTTGTCCAACACCTACCCCCACACCTACTCCCACCTCTACAGCGACCCCAACCCCGACACCTACGCCAACACCCACTAAAACGCCCACGCCCACTCCGACAAAAACTCCAACTTCTAAACCTAGCCCAAGGGAAGAACCTATTGTGGAAAGTGAGACACCCGACAATAGCCAAATATTGGGATTAAGAGAGCAGCTCAAAACTCCGGAGCCGGAAGAAGAAAAGACTCCCAAAAAGAAGTTTCCAGTTTTTCCTGTAATTTTAATCATTGTTGGTGCGGGACTGATGGGCTTTGCCGGGTACACATTATTTAAAAAAATGAAGTCGGAAGGTTATAATAATCAAAGTGAAGAGAATAATTAAACTTTGGGTGCCGCCGGTCATTTGGGCCGTCGTCATATTTTTATTTTCGGCAAGAGCCGTTACTCCCGCCTCTCAAATTTATTGGAAAGACTTTATAGTTAAAAAAAGCGCCCATGTCATCGAATACGGCATATTGGCGGTTCTTTTATATCGGGCACTCAAGGAGTCGGGCGTTAAGAAATATAACGCCGGACTTCTAGCCATTCTGATTGCTGTTATCTACGGCGCTACTGATGAACTGCACCAATCTTTTACTCCCGGGAGAGAACCCAGGGTTCGGGACGTATTTTTTGATACAATTGGAAGCGTTTTAGCGATTTACTGGCTATGGAACTGGTTACCAAAAGCGCCGAAGAGACTAAAGACTTGGGCAAGGAAGTTGCATCTAGCCTAACGGGAGGAGAAATCTTTGCCCTCAGTGGGGAATTGGGAAGCGGGAAGACGACTTTTGTTCAGGGTTTTGCCGAGGGACTGGGAGTTTCCGGCAGAATAATTTCTCCTACCTTTATTTTAATGAGGAAGTATGGGGTGGATGACAAAGACTTTTATCACATCGACCTTTATCGATTGGAAGGAAATATTAAGAACGAAGTGATAAACTTGGGACTTGCTGATGTTTGGGCCAAGCCCGAAAATATTGTCGTTATCGAATGGGCCGAAAAAATTAAAAAAATGGTTCCCAAAAGTGCCCGATGGATTAAATTTGAAAATTTGGGGGGAGACAGGCGAAAAATAATTATTCAATGAACGGAAAAATTTTGGTCACCGGCGGAGCGGGTTACATCGGCAGTTTTATTGTCCGAAAGCTGAAAGAGGCTGGTTTTGCCACCCTTATCCTTGACAACCTATCGAGTGGCCATCAAGAAGCGGTTGCCGATTTTGAACTGGTAAAAATCGATTTGGTGACCGAAAAGGAGAAACTCGATGAGCTTTTAGGTAAAGAAAAATTTGCCGGTGTCATCCACATGGCTGCCTTCATCCAAATGGGCGAGTCTTACGAAAAGCCGGGCATGTATTTTAGGAACAACGTCGTCGGCTCCCTCAATTTGCTTGAAGCCATGGTCAAACACGGCGTTTCCAATTTTGTTTTCTCTTCCTCGGCCGGTGTTTATGGTGAACCCGAAAGCTTGCCGATTGCCGAGGACGATCCCAAAGAGCCGGCTAATCCTTACGGGGAGACAAAATTGATGGTTGAAAGGATGCTGCCTTGGTTTGACGAGGCCCACGGGGTCAAATTCATCAGTATCAGATATTTTAATGCGGCCGGGGCGGCCCTGGATGGGAGCATTGGCGTTGACCAGCCAAATGAGAGCCACCTTATTCCAAGGGCACTGGTGGCGGCCCTGAAAAGGGAAAAATTCGCCATCTTTGGCGGCGATTACAAAACCGTCGACGGTACCTGTGTCAGGGACTACATCCATGTTTTGGATTTGGCTGACATCCACGTTTTGGCTCTCAAAGCCCTCATGGATGGGGCTGAAAGCAATTTCTATAATGCCGGCTATGGTCAAGGCTATTCAAACAAGCAAATAGTTGAAATGATTAAAAAAGTCACCGGTCTAGATTTTAAAGTGGAGATTGGCCCAAAAAGAGCGGGAGATACGGCCGCCCTGGTCGCTTCAATCGATAAAATAAAAAGAGATTTTGACTGGAAGCCGAAGTATGGTCTAAAAGAGATAATCGAGAGTGCATATCTATGGCATAAAAACCACCCGAATGGTTACGAAGAATGAAGCTCTATATCAATACTTCCAGTTCGGAGAAAATAATCGTAGGTTTAGACGGGAAAAAATTTGAGACCCTATCAAAAAAAGGTGCCTCTCAAAGGCTTTTGCCATTTATCGTTGAACTTTTAGAGAAAGAAGAAAAGAAGTTAGAGGACATAAAAGAGATAGAAGTCGATACCGGCCCCGGGTCTTTTACCGGACTTCGAGTCGGTGTCTCCGTTGCCAATGCCCTAGGTTGGGCTTTGGGAATACCGGTTAATGGAAAAGACTTGAAAAAAGGCGAAGTAGTAGATATTAAATATGAATAAGAAGCATTTTGACAAGTCTTCTTAAAATATCAGCAATCTAGCTTAAAGTACACGTTTTGCTTCTCTTGACCGTTCGGGATATAATCTGGTTATGAAGATTCATCATTATACTGCAATTTTCCAGAAAGAACCCGAGGGGGGTTATACCGTTGTTGTTCCTGCTCTCAAAGGCTGCGTTACTTATGGAGAGACAATCGAAAAAGCGTCGCAAGCTGCCAAAGAAGCAATTGAATCGTATCTTGGTAGTCTTGCTAAAGACAAGGTGACTCCTCCTTCTGATATCGATTTTGTTTCAACAATCGATGTAACAGGAAGAAGTATTTCTCCCCATTATGCCTAAGCTGCCTTCTCTAAAGCCTAGAGAAGTAGTGAAAAAACTCAAAAAGTTAGGCTTCATTGAACACCACCAAGTGGGAAGCCATTTGACGATGAAAAACCCGTTAAACGGTAAAAGAGCAGTTGTTCCTCTACACCTTAGGGATATTAAAAAAGGAACTCTTTCGGCAATTTTAAGAGAAGCTGATGTGGACAGAGAAAAATTTCTGTAAAAATCTTCTTGACAAATCTCTTGGGAAAACTATATATTTGAAGTTATGATTCGCAAGCTTATTGGTACTATTATAGTAGTACTTGTTGTTTTAGCCCTCGGTACCTCTTCGGTAAAGGCCGACCATTCTTGGGGTAATTACCATTGGGCTAGAACCGCCAATCCCTTTAACTTAAATTTGGGAGATAACCTTTCATCCGCTTGGGACTCATATCTTTTTACAACTTCGGCAGACTGGAGTTTTTCAAACGTTTTGGATACAACGATTGTTGCTGGACAGACCAAGAGGAACTGCCGTCCTACCTCGGGCAGGGTCGAAGTTTGTAATGCCAAATATGGTAACAACGGCTGGTTGGGTCTGGCGCAAATTTGGGTAAGCGGGGACCATATTTATCAGGGCATAACCAAGGTCAACGATACTTATTTCAATACTTCTACATACAATATACCAGGATGGAGAAATCTCGTTATGTGCCAAGAAGTCGGTCACACTCTAGGGCTTGATCATCAGGACGAAATCTTTAATAACGCCAATCTCGGAACTTGTATGGATTATACGAGTAATCCCTACGGCCCGCCCTCAAACGAGCACCCCAATGCTCACGACTATGAACAGCTAGAAATTATTTATGAACACCTTGATAGCTTCACTACAATAAGCCAAACAATAAATCAGAGGAATGGGCTTGAGGTCAATCTGGATAACCCGAGTCAATGGGGCAGACTCGTTAAAAGCCAAGGCAGGATAGCAGTCTATGAGCGCGACTTCGGCGGTGGCTACAAAGCATTCACCTTCGTCATCTGGGCGGACTAAAATATAGGAACTTAGTTATCTTATTGACGACCCCTATAATACAAAGTAATATACCACAAATCTGTCCCAAGTTTAGACTATTTTTATTAATTTATGTTTAAGATAAACGCAGGTAAAGCATCACTCTTGGCCGTAATTGTTTCTTTGGGTTTTACCTCCTTTTTCCTATTAAGACTTATAACAACTTTGGTTTTCGCTGACCGTCCCGAAACAGTAACTATCTGTCATGCTGCCGGTCAGGAAGGAACGACCCAGTTTGTCACCTTAACCCTACCTTATGATTCAGTTTATGGGCAAGCGGGGCATTTTAACGAAGGCGGTACGTCTCTAGCTGGACATGAACAGGACTATTTAGGTCCGTGTGAAGAATCTAGCCCAAGCCCTAGTCCGAGCCTTAGCCCTTCCCCTTCTCCGTCACTATCACTGTCACCATCTCCTTCTTCAACGCCAACTGAATCATCCTCGCCTAGTCCAACCCCTACTGAGGAAGCCTCACCCACTCCGACGCCGGAAGTTTTGGGTGATGTCTGTGATAACATAGACGGAATCCAAACAAGCGTACCGGACGGACTTCACTTAGATGCATCAGGCCGAAATTGTGTAGCTTTTGAGCTGGGTGGAGCGCCAACTCCTCCTCCAGTAACAGGCCAAGTCTTGGGAGCAACCGCATTGGGAAAGACCGGAAAGGCTGAAGAAAATATTTTTTTGGCCTTCTTCACACTCGGTTCTATCCTAACTGCGGCCGGAGTAAGAAGGTTGGCAGCCCCAAAAAGATAGAAGCCAATACCGGTTAGAAATTTGACAAGGATATTAAAAGAGGCTATATTCTTCGCAGACTAGGGTTTCTTCTGCCCAGGATAAATCATAACGAATACTGCCATTTTTTGTCTTTAATCTTTGGATTAATTTTTGCAAGTTTTGCCCAGAACAATTGATTTTTACAAACCATAATTTATTTGAGGATGAGAGGGGGTGAATAAAAAATGAAGAAATTTTTAGTAGGAATTTTATCCGCTCTAATGTTGGTCGCTGTTGGATTAGTTCCAGCAAAAGCCATCATCCCGGACGAGGAACTTGTGGGTACCTACACCTATGATTTCACCACATACGACAATGGTATGAATGGACTTTGGGCAGTAGATACTTTCCACAGCACCGTCAAAATTTACCAACTAGAGCAGAGCAATTACGACTACAAAGTTGTAAGAGAAGATTCTGGTACTTTTGAGGTTCTACCTGGAGCCAAATCCCCAGGTGGAGACGGCGAATCCTTAGTCGGTGATGGAACAAAAGGAACTATTTCAGGAGGAGAAACCGCTTTTATTAACGGTACCCTGAAAGATATTCCTTCTTCCGTAGGTCCAATCGACTGGACAAGCGATGAAAGAAGCGATGAATGGTTTGATTTAGAAGATTTATCGAGACTACAATCGCCTCCTTACTACGAACCATTTTTCGATGATACTGAAAATGGTCGTGGTGATGTTACCGAGTGGGGATGGACTTACGTAACTTGTAATAACGGTACCTGGGTAGATACCGAAGCCTCTGAAGAAGATTATTATGCTGAAGTACCAGAAGGTATTATGGGCGATATTACAGGAGAGTATGTCCCCTGTGCGACACCGACGACTGATGTTTGTGCGAATATCGATGGTGACCAATCAGGTGTGCCTGATGGACTCCATCTTGATGCATCAGGGCAAAACTGTGTTGCTTTCCAATTTG
>Ga0209727_1002139_pt1 | contig 14577 bp, 8 predicted proteins | sample RifGroC1_FD_183995 | JGI IMG/M metagenome (GOLD analysis project Ga0209727, IMG submission 183995) | Groundwater microbial communities from Rifle, Colorado, USA - Groundwater C1 (SPAdes) (version 2) | ecosystem: Environmental > Aquatic > Deep subsurface > Groundwater | place: Rifle, Colorado...
TGGTCAAACCAATTCGCAGTTTTTGTTGCAAAAGCTCTCCAACGAAACGCACCCTTCTGTTCCCAAGACTATCAATATCATCCCCCACCGCATCCGAATTATTATTTAATCTAATAATTTCTTTTATGATTGCCACTAAATCTTTTTGAGATAAAACTCTGTTCTCTTTTGTAATTTCTTTCTCCGCGGCTTCCCGAGAAGACATGCCGTAAAGACGCATAAATAATTTATATCTGCCGACTCTTGAGGTATCATATTTTTCAAAACTAAAAAACATATTCTCCACCAATTCTTTTGCATTTTCAACTGTCGCCAAATCGCCGGGCCTTACGCGTTTGTAAATTTCCACATAACTTTCCGACTGATCTTTAATGGAATCCTTTTTAAGGGTCTCTTCTATATATTTTATATCCGGATTCGTATCAACATCTTTGAATTCCTTTAATATGCTTTCATTTTTGGAAAAGCCGAAAGCGCGCAATAGCATGGTGACGGGAAATTTTCTTTTCTTATCAATGCGTACGCTGATAACACCGTCAGTATCGGTTTCAAATTCAAGCCAAGCGCCTCTTGAGGGGATTAATTTTGCACTAAAAAGTTTTTTGCCGCGAAGCATTCCGGCGGAGAAATATACGCCAGAAGATCTTATCAATTGAGAAACAATAACACGCTCAACGCCATTAACAATAAAAGTTCCTCTATCGGTCATTAGGGGAAAATCGCCAAGATAAACTTCCTGCTCTTTTATTTCTTTGGTTTTTTTGTTTTGCAGACGAACTTTGCATCTGAGCGGCGCTTCATAGGAGAGTCCGTTTTCTTTTGCTTTTTTTTCATCAACTTTCGATTCATCAAGATAATAATCACCAAAAGTCAAGGCAAGGTCTTGTCCGGTGTAATCAAAAATGGGAGAAAATTCCTCAAAAAGATCTTTTAAATCACGTTCCCAAAATAGTTGATAAGAATTAATCTGCGCCTCTATCAAGTTGGGCGGAGATACGACATCAGGAAGAAGAGAAGAAAAAACTTTCAGCGGTTTTTGATGCATATGTTTCTAATAATTAAAAATTAATAAAACAAAACGCTTCTCCGGCAAAATGCAAAAATAAACAAATCCCTTTTTAAAATAAGGGATTTATTTTTTCAATAGAGAAGCTTAAAAATATATTTTATTCAAAATTAACAGCCGAATCGACTTATTTAAAAACCCGATCCAACTAATATTTTTATTGATTATTCTATTTCGCCTGCTTTCGCGAGCGAAGAGACAAAACAACAGAAATTATCTTGGCGATCCTGCAAGAAACCGAATCCTTAAAGTCAAAGCAACGCACCTTGATATTTTTTAAATGAGTAAACCTTAGTCTATTACTTTTTATAAAATTGTCAAGGGCTAATAGCAAATCCTGCCCCCTCTCCAAGTCTATGCTATATTTTTTATTTTTTGCAGTAAAAAATAGTTTAATCATATCGCTTTGTATTTTTAAATTTCCTGATTAGCGGTTTTGAAATTCCTTATAGCTATACTCTCTATAATTCCCAAACCAATAAATAAACTTATCAGACTCGATCCGCCATAACTGATAAATGGCAACGTGATGCCAGTCACGGGCGCAACGCCCAAATTCATGCTTATATTTATAATAAATTGAAGAGAAATTAGAATTAAAAATCCGAAACAAAAAAGCTTGGCGAAGTTATTGGACGCCCAATTAGCAATCTTTAAAATTCTCCAAAATATAAAACCATAACCAACGAAAATAAATACTACGCCGAGCAGTCCTAATTCTTCCGCAATCGCGGCAAATATAAAATCCGTATGCGCTTCCGGCAAGAATCCCAGACGCGTCTGCGTGCCGCGCCCAAGGCCCATCCCCAATAGTCCTCCGGATCCTATGGCAATCCTGGATTGAATGATATTATATCCCGCTCCATAGGGATCTTCAAGGGGATTCAAAAATGAAAAAATTCTGTCTTTTTGATAATCCTTAAAGATACCGAACCATGCTACGGAAAAGAAAATTGCTCCAATAAAAAATAAAGTCGCAAGATACTTTTTATTAATCCCAGATATCATCATCATGCCAACCCAAATCCCAATAAGCAAAATAGCCGAGCCGAAATCCGGCTGCAAAAAAACTAACAGCGTGGGTATAGCTACATAAACAGCCGATAAAACAATGTGTGATAAACGATAAATCTCCGCGTGCCTTAGGGTGAAAAATTTTGCGAAAAGCGCAAGTATCGCGATTTTTACAAATTCCACAGGCTCAACGGAAAAGGGGCCTATCTTAAACCAACTGATGGATCCCCTCACTTTCACGCCAAACATTAAAACTAAAATCAAAGCGGCAATTGATAAAGCATAAATCAAAATTACGGGAGCTGAATGCGCCTTTAATCTCCGATAATCAAAAAAAGAAATTCCGAAAATAAGTATGATTCCGAAAATTAAAAAAAATAATTGCTTTTTTAAATAAATGTCGCCAGCCCCATATTTAGCGCCGGCAAAAAACATCAATATACCGATAAAAACTAAAAATACAACTGCCGAAAAAAGCCACCAGTCAAAATTTTTAAAATGATTACGAAGCATGAGACTTGAAACTTAAAGCTTAAAACCTGAAAATCAAAATCATCGAGCTTCAAGTTTTAAGTTTCAAGTCTCAATATTACTTTTCCAAAAATGTGGTAATAAAATTAGCGTCTGAAAAAGCATTGGTATAGGCCTTCATATCCGTTTTTATTCTTGAGCTATCCGACGCAAAAGATTTGGGCCATGCCACCTCAAAAGATTTTCCCTCTCCTGATTTCATCATATCTTTCTGTGTTTTGTTGGCTACTATCGCATTCCCTCTTAAATCGTAAATTACAATATAAATATCAACCGTAGCCAAATCAAACCGAGTTTTATTATAAACCGTCCCCTTGGCAAAAGCAGCATAATTATTCTTACCATTCAAATCAATAGATTGATCAAATATCGACAAATTGAGGTCTTCCACTAATTTAAACTTCTGCCACTTTATTTCACCAAATTCCAATGCAATTTTAGCGGGAATACTGTCTAAGGAAACGGCTTCCATAACATATTTCTTTTCGCGCGGCATTATGTAGCTTCTTCCTATTTTCTCTAAAATTAAATTGTTGTTTGAATCATAAACCTTAAACACAAATGGCAGATTATCAGTGCCATGATTTATATTTTTATTTTCAATCTGAGCCGCCAAATCATACAAATCCCCCTCCACCGGGAATATCTTCGCCCAGACGATTTTCGGATTTAATAATTCTTCTTGGCAAACCACGCACGGTCCGCCGCAATCTATTTCTTCTTCGCCTTGATTTAATTTACCATCCTGACAACTTGCCGGAGAATAAACAAAACCGAAGAAAATACCGCCTCCAATAGCGGAAAAAATGATTAAATAAATAAAGGCGATGAAAAATTGTTTTTTGAAATAAGAAGACAATGTAAAATTATGAATTATAAATTATGAATAAATAAAAACTTACTAAAACTTATCCATAATTCATAATTCCTAATTCGTGATTCGTGATTTTCTGATCCACCAAATCGCATAAATCAACACAGTCGATACTATAAAAACCTTCAGGGGTTGACCGCCAAGCCATAAAACGGCAATGCCAAATTTTATTCCGTTACCGAATATTTGATAACCGGCATCGGGCAAAATAGTGGATAGTATTTTTGCAATGCGACCTATGGCATTTAATGTCGGTGCTACCGCCAATAAAGTCAAAGCGAAAACCTGAAAAGTTATCGGGATTCTCAAAGCCAAAAGCCCCAAACTAATTGCGACGCCAGAAGTAAACCAACTGACGGGACTTAAATGTAAATCTTCAACCGCTTTAAAAACTCCCTCTCCGGCTACATTTTTATCGTACCAATAAAGCCCATGTTCGGTTAATATTTGGTGCGGCGCGACCATTGTCAACATCATAGAAACCCCTACTGCGGTCAGTAAAAATATCATTACAAAAGAATAAAGCCAAAATACTCCAAATACTTTTTCTTCGCCGGAAAGCTGTTTCCGTAAAAACTTGATCAATTGATATATAACTATTAAATGAGCCAAAAATATAGCACTTTCAAAAACTGCTCCAAATAAAGGAGTAATTCCTTTAAACACAAACAGTGATTGGCCAACCAAAAGACCGAATAAAACAATGCCGTACAAAACAATAATCGCCTTTTTGACTTTTTCGCTGGCATTGATAATTTTTAAAAGAGAAAGAGATAAAAGTAAAAAAACGCTATAAAAAATAAGGTGAGTATGGATTCTAACGATAGACGTTTCAATAAAATCCCATTTGTAAGAACTGTAAAGGGAATAAAGAAAAAATCCCATTGTCGCGCCAACGCCAATAAGCGATGCTCCAACCAAATAAACTTTTTTATGCGCTTCTCCTAAAATAAATTTGGCGCTGGCAAGCAAAATAATTATTACTCCTATCCATGCGCCATGACTGTGCAATACTCTTAAAAGCCATTCAGTTTTTTGTCCAAAAACCACATATTGCCAAATGCCTAAAAGTCCGGTAAATAACCCGACAAACAAAAGCAGTGCAAGTCCGCTGATATACAAAAATTTATCGGTTTGAAACAAGGCGATATTTTGATTTTGAGGTTGTTGAGTATCCATACAAATTAGAGTTTAGAGTTTAGAAACGCCTTAAACCAAAATATCTAAACTACATATTATTTTATGCTACTTTTATTTTAGCAAAAATTACTATTAATATCCAGCATTTGCATACCCACACCTACTCTTGTATATATTTGTATATACTAGTCTAATCTCCAAACTCTAAACTCCAAGCTCTAGTTTTCCAATAGCCCACCTTGCCGTCTCTACTATTATCAGCTCCTTATCTTTCAAACACTTTTCCAGATACGGCAATAGTGACCCGTCTCCAGAATTCCCGGCAACAATACAAGCGTTGCGGATAAGTCCTTTTCTTTTCGCCCGCATCACCGGTGAGCCAGCAAATTTTCTCAAAAATTCTTCATCGGTTTTTATGGATAAAATTTCCCTTAAATCTATCTCCTTCCCGGCTATCATTTTTTCAGTTAATTCGCTTTCTGCTTTGTCCGCCGTAGCTTTAGCGAAGGAGGAGCGTCCGATATTAAACGGGCAAACCTCTTGGCAAGCATCACATCCGAAAATTCGATTGCCCATTTTCTCCCGCAATTCCATCGGTATCTCGCCTTTATACTCTATCGTTAAATACGAAATACATTTTCTCGCATCTACCATATACGGCGCGCAAAGCGCGCCAGTGGGGCATGATTTAATACACCTTTCACAACCATCACATGTATTTACTCTATTTATTTTATTAAAATCCAACTTATTTAATTTCCAATTTCCAAATAACCAATTTCCAAATAATTTCCAATTTTTTAATTTCCAAAAATCAATAAATTGTTTAAAATTTTTAAATTTGAAGTTTGGAATTTGTTTGGAGATTTGAGGTTTGAGATTTGGAAATTCTTGGATAAAATTATTGTTACTAAAATTAGATTTAGTAAATATTCCGACTTTATCCATTGAAAAATCTGCATTCGTAATAATTTCCCCCAACAAAACCCACGAACCATATTTCGTTATTAAATTTGTATTTTTCCCGATAAACCCAAGTCCCGCGCGCTGAGCCCATGCCCTCTCTAAAACAGGGCCGGTATCGGAATAATATTTAAACTCGCCTTCCGGAAAAATTTCTTTCAATTTTTGCGAAAACAATTTTAATTTCTTATCAAAAATCTTGTGATAATCCCTCCCATGAGCGTATCTTGCAATTTTCCCAATCATATTTTCTTTATTGGTATTATTCGTATCATTCGTACTCATTCGTATATTTGTATTATTGTAGTAATTCATCGCAACGCAAATCACGCTCTTAGCACCCGGCATCACCTTGAGAATATCTTTCCTTTTTTCCACCGAATCCGCAAACCATTTCATATCCGCGTGATAGCCTTTTTTAACCCAATCATAAAGTTTTTCGCTAATCGCTAACTGCTCATAGCCAGTTACCACATCTACCACATCCGCAACTCCAACAAGGTCAAACCCTAATTCTTCCGCTATCTTTTTAATTTTTTCTTGAATATTCATTTCAAAAATCTAAATCTTTTTAAAATAATTTGCAACACAAAACCCCCGCCTTTGGGGCGGGGGTTTTCAAATTCCGGCAATACCTACTTTCCCACAATACGCAATGAATGTAGTATCATCGGCGCCAACCAGTTTCACTTCTCTGTTCGGTATGGGAAGAGGTGGTGCCAGGTTGGCTATTGTCACCAGAAGTTTGCCCCTTTGAAAAAATGGGGCAAACTTCTGATTCCAAAAAAATTTTAAATACAAAACCTTACCCTGTTAAATAGAACTTGAAACAAGTTCTACCCAATAGATTGAATTCATTATAATGAATTCAATCTATTGAGATTTAACAGGGTGCTCACAATTTTAACTAAATTTTAAAAGAAAATTTAGAAAATTCTGGCAAACTTTAAAAATTAAATAGGGTCAAAATAACCAATCGGAAACGCAATCTCAATTTTAATTGCGTTTTATAAATCACTAAAATTAAAATAGAAGTTTTGATCTATTAGTACTGCTCGGCTGAACGCATTACTGCGCTTACACCTGCAGCCTATCAACGTGGTAATCTCCCACGGATCTAAAACGAGACCTAATCTTGGGATGGGCTTCGTGCTTAGATGCTTTCAGCGCTTATCCCTTCCAAACAATAGCTACTCAGCAATGCCACTGGCGTGACAACTGATACACCAGAGATTTGTTCGTTCCGGTCCTCTCGTCGAGTATTTCCTTTATTTCTAAAGGCTCTGACTATATCTTCATCTTATCGCCGGCTGTAGAATTTAATCATGGCCTGGCTTTTTTATAATATGATAAGAGTCGGCGTGTGATCAGCTAATTGCCTATTGCAATTAAAACCGATCTCATCCTTTCGGAATCAGTCGATACGGGGTCAGAACAAAAATCACTTTTTAAATAATTTCTCAAAATACTCGTAAGAATATTTCCTCGTTTTTGACGAGTAATTCTCTTGAGATATTTTATCCGATATTTTTGCTATTTCTAAAATAACTTTTGGAGTTATATTAGAAACTTTCTTCAATTTGGAAATTATTTTTAACGCCAATTCAACCTGTTTTTTCTTGAATTTTATAAACGGCTTCATATTTTTCAGAATTTTTTCACAAGAATCATAGCCGTTTATTCTCAATTCTGTCATACCATCATTCCTTTCGGAAAGATAGCCGATGCCAAACAACTTTCTAAACCATTTTAACGGATTAGAATGTCTTTTGTCTTGATAAAAACAAATGGTGATCATAGGACGAAAACCTGAAACAGATTCTCTCCTATTTTTAAATTGCACCATTAAGCTTCCGTCACCATCAAAAAATCCGGCAACATAAGCCCAGTTATTATTAGCAGTAATTTTTGTTCGACTTCCCACGGTATTGCCTTAAAAATTATGGTCCTCAAGCATCTATAGTATAGCATGAACATAATAATTTATGAAGGTTTCACCGTTATAGCCGAATTTTCAATGCGGATCACTCCGCAAGGTAGCAATATAATTTACTAGGAACGACTTCCCTCAAGTCTCAACGCCTGCACTAGATAGGAGACCAACCTGTCTCGCGACGGTCTGAACCCAGCTCACGTTCCGCTTTAATGGGCGAACAGCCCAACCCTTGGGAGCTTCTCCACCCCCAGGATGCGAAGAGCCGACATCGCTATTTGATCCATTATTACTAATGGTATGGACTATATCTTCATCCTTTTCCAATAATCAATTTGGAATGAGGAGATGGCGTGTTAGCATTTCGTATATGAAACGCTCGGTTTATTAATAATCGCTTACAAATAAACTCAGTCTCTACGGGGTCATAACAAGTTTATATTTCATAGAATCAACTATATGCGGATAAATTATCCTCATAAAATTATTGATGCTATCTTTCAATATGCGTATTCGGAAATATTTTTTATCCTTGTTTAATCTTGCCTGTATGCCAAGTAAGCGTAAACAATAAAGCAATCTATTCTGATCCGCAATCGAGAATTGTTGTGTGTTTATATACACGTCTCTATCGCGAGATTTGCTTCCGTCATCCATATACCAAACAGCCAGAATTACTGGATCAACAACAATATCCAAAGGAATTACTTTTTTCCCTTGTTTATAAAATCGATCATAAAGTTCAGTTAATTCACTGTGTTGTTTAGTAAAGAATCTATACGCAACGCGACCTTCATTGGTTTTTCGTTCTTTTGGAGCAGATTCACAAAGTCTTTTTAGGGACTCGTATTTATAATCTACATATTCCTTTGCCTCAATGGAATGATTTATTTCCAAAAATGCATTAGATCTGCCGGGCATAATTCTCATATACCCATCTCCCAATAACGATCCAATAATAATTTGTCGCTCAAACTTCGTTAGACTTCCCACGGTATTGTCCATAATATTTATATTCTTTGAATTACAAAACGCCATCTGCGTCGTTATGCCCTTCGCTCCCTCCATCGCTGTATTATTAAATACAGCTCAGTCGGTTGCTTGGACAAGCCTAGCATCTATCATTTCGTAATTCAAAGTTTATTATAACATGGAGTCCACCGTTATAAGCCATTTTTTAATTTTAATATATGATTGGCTCAAATTTTTCATATATTAAAACGGCTGAATATCATTTCTGATATGGCACCCCAATGTGTTAAGGTGCCGAACTTGGTCGTCGATAAGAACTCTTGGACCAAACCAGCCTGTTATCCCCGGAGTAGCTTTTATCCGATGATCTCTCACCGTTCTACAAAGAATGATCGGTTCACTAAGTCCTGCTTTCGCATCTGCGCGACTTGTAGGTCTTGCAGTTAAGCCAGCTTGTGCCTTTACACTACCAGCACGATTTCCATCCGTGCCTAGCTGACCTTAATGAACGCCTCCGTTACCTTTTGGGAGGCTAGCGCCCCACCAAAACTGCCCACCAGCCACTGTCCCAATACGTTTTTTCCGTAAAGGTTAGAATTTAAATTTTTGAAGATGGGTGTTTCATTGTTGACTCCATTATGTCCGAAAACACAACTTCAAAGTCTACCCACTACACTACGCAGCAAAAATCTAAACACAATAACAAGTTGCAGTGAAGCTTCCGGGGTCTTTTCGTCTAAGTGCAGGAAGCAGGCATCTTCACCTGCCTTGCAATTTCACCGGGCTGATCCTCGAGACAGTTATCCGGTAGTTACGCTTTTCATGCGCGTCGGAACTTACCCGACAAGGAATTTCGCTACTTTAACACGGTTCATTTATGTTGACTCATAATCACTTATGAGATCGGACTATATCATTCCCGATTTATTTTCGGGATCCAGCGTATAGTCTCTGAGGATTCTTTCAAGAATTTATTACATCGCTTAAATTATATTTTCTTTTTCTTCCCTTGCCTTCATTTAGTCTTTCTCTTAATCTCATTATTTTTTCCAGTCCTTCATCTGTTAAATGTTCTCCTCTGCCAATCAGATCTACTATTTGAGAAAAAATAGAAAAATTTGTTTTTGATTTGGAAGATAATAGATGAAATTTGCCGAAAAACGGCAAAACTTTTTCAGTTATCATTTTTGGATTTTCTATAACAAAAATCCAAACACCATCTCTTCTTCGTTTTAATCTTCCGCACTCTAAATGCTTTTTAAGAAGAAATAAAACTGTATTATCTCTTTGCGATACATTAAAACTTGGGGTTATCTGCCAACCATGGCGATAATTATCCCGTTTCGTCAAAGAAACATTGAAACTTCCTTCTCCGTCTGCAAATCCCGCCAAATACCATCCTATATTTTGCGGAATACTTTTTAACCATTTTTGTTCCATGATTTTGGAATTCTTGAAAGTCTTTCCTGCGGATTTTCTGGCACCTTTTATAGTTGGTAGTAAATTTTTACTTCTTGCGGCGATAAACGCAAGCGAGTATTACTACTTTAACCAGATGTTCCCGCATATAGCTGAATTTTATAACTACAACCCGTGATTTTATAGTTACCGCGGTCGTTCACTGGCGCTTCGGGCCGCAGCCTTAAAAACGAATTTCTAAGACATTGACCGTTAACGTTCCAGCACTGGACAAGCGTCACCCCCTATACATCCTCTTGCGAGTTAGCAGGGAGTTGTGTTTTTGATAAACAGTCCCCAGATATCTTTAGCTGCGCCCTATCGCCGCACCTCGCTATGCTCGGACGGAATTTCCAATTTTCAATTTCTAATTTCCAAATAAATCTCAATGATTAAATTTCAAAACCAAAAATAAAAATTTTTGAATTTTAAAAAATTAGAAATCTAAAATTAAACATTCCATACCAAACGCAGTGAGGTACGGCAATAGGGAACCCATCTTGCAAACTTACGGGTAGCTTTTTTGCCTAGTTCCTTGAGGATCACTCACCCATTCGCCTGAGGCTACTCGCCTCACCTACCTGTGTCGGTTTACGGTACAGATTCGTTAATACTAATTTTAGAGAGAATTTCTTGGTAACGCGCTCGGCTGAATTTTTCAGATTGCTCCAAAATTTTCCCTGCTCTTAGATTTTTCGCATTGCTGCGAAAGCTTTCCGGATTTGCCAAGAAAGCATCCTTAAGCCAGGAACATCAATCCAATAAGATGCTCAGCTTACTGTGTTACGACCTCCCATCAAATATTAACAAAGGGCCGGAATATTAACCGGCTATCCATCGGCTGCCCCTCTCGGGATTGCCTTAGGGTTGCCTAACCCTTGGCTGATTGTCATTGCCAAGGAAACCTTAGGTTTACGGCGGACAGGAATTTAACCTGTCTTGCGGTTACTTATGCCAACATTCTCACTTCGTATCGCTCCAGCCGCCCTCGCGGGTCGACCTTCACTGCAGATACAAACGCTCCCCTACCACGTACGGACATCACGCTACACGCGATATCCGCAAGTATAAAGTTAAAAGTTAAATGTAAAAAGTAAATGCATTTCTGAATTCACTTTAAACTTTTAACTTTGGACTTTTAACTCGCGACATCACATGCAATGTGATGTCCGCACATTCGCATTTTCGGTAGCAAGCTTAGCCCCGAACATTTCCGGCGCAAGATCTCTCGACAAGTGAGCTGTTACGCACTCTTTAAAGGATGGCTGCTTCTAAGCCAACCTCCTTGCTGTTTGAGAAATCTCACAACCTTGTACACTTAGCTTGCATTTTGGGACCTTAAATGGCGATTAGGACTCTTCTCCTTTTGACTATGAAGCTTAGCCCCCACAGTCTGACTCCCGTTCAACAATGATCGGTATTCGGAGTTTGATTGGTGTTGCTAGCTTGCGCCAGGCAAAACCATCCAGTGCTCTACCCCCAATCATCTATAAAAACGAGGCTAGTCCGAAAACTATTTCGGGGAGAACCAGCTATCACCGGGCTCGATTAGCTTTTCACTTCTACCCACAACTCATCCCATAGCATTGCACGACTAACGGGTTCGGACCTCCTTTCACCTTTCGGTGAAATTCATCCTGGTCATAGGTAGCTCGCTCCGGCTTCGGGTCTTATACATGCCGCCTACCGCGCACAGCGCGGAATTCCCAATTTCCAAATCCTAATTTCCAAATAAATCTCGCTGACTAAATTTCTAAAAATCAAAACTTGATTCTGAATTTTCAAAAATTAAGAAATTAAAAATTATTTAAGAATTAAACATTTAAAATTAGACATTCTGTGCTATGCGCGTTCGCCCTATTCAGACTCGGTTTCCCTGCGCCTACTCCGCCAAGGCGGATTAGACAAGCGACATACATAAAGTCGTTGGCTCATTCTCCAAGAGGCACACCGTCACCCACACACAGCGCGGAATTTCCAATTCTTAATTTTTAATTTCCAAACAAAATCCAATGACTAAATTTCCAAAACTCAAAATTTGATTCTGAGTTTTTAAAAATTAGAAAATTAGAAATTATTTAAGAATTGAAAATTTGAAATTAGATATTCTGTGCTATGCGCAGGCTCCGATTCCTTGTAAGTATATGGTTTCAGGTTTATTTCATCGCCCTCGCCGGGCTGCTTTTCACCTTTCCCTCACGGTACTAGTTCACTATCGGTCATGGATTAGTATTTAGCCTTTCCAAGTAGTATTGGAAGCTTCCTACAGGGCTTTCATTCCCCGCAGTACTTAGGAACAAATGCTCGAGCTGTGAAATTTTCGCTTACGAGGCTATCACTCGCTATGGCCTCTCTTTCCAGAGAAGTTCAGCTAACTTCACAATTTGTAACTCTACAACGCATCTGCCCTGCAACCCCCACGGACATCACGCTACACGCGATATCCGCAAGTATAAAGTTAAAAGTTAAATGTAAAAAGTAAATGCATTTCTGAATTCACTTTAAACTTTTAACTTTGGACTTTTAACTCGCGACATCACATGCAATGTGATGTCCGCAGGTTTGGGCTTTTCCCTCTTCGCTCGCCGCTACTAAGGGAATAAATTATTTTCTCTTTTCCTCCGCTTACTGAGAGGTTTCACTTCAGCGGGTTCGCTACTCCAAGTAGTTAAACAAGGAGCTCTCAAGGTTTTGAGCCTTGAGGGGTTTCCCCATTCGGAAATCTTCGGATCAAAGACTGTTTGACGTCTCCCCGAAGCTTATCGCAGTCATACCGCGTCCTTCATCGCCTTTCCATGCCAAGGCATCCACCATATACCCTTATAACTTCTATTTTAAATTTTAATGATTTAAAATAGTTATTTATACTTTTAATAACCGCAATTAATCAATTTGAAATTGCAATTTCCTGTTAATCCGCCCCAAATTCGTGGCTAAACGAATTTGGGCGGATAAATTATTTTGACCCTATTTAATTTTTAAAGTTCATGCGATCCATTGCCTATTCACTTTTCTGCAACAAACCGCAAATTACAGGCTACGGCATAGAAAGAACTAAAGTATTTTGCCGCAACCTATAATTTACCGTCTGTTTTAAAATAAAAATAAAAACCGCTGTTGGAGCGGTTCAAATAAATAACACTGTTTAAAACAGTTTAAATCACCGCTTCTTTTTTACGGATATTAATTTTTTGCTGTAAATAAAAATGTTGAATAGAAAATTAATTATTATTGTGATTATTAGTATAGTCGCTTCCCGGAATATGTCAATAGTTTACTTTATTTGAACATCGCCATAAATACAACTCTATGTGCCGCTGGTCGGACTTGAACCGACATGGCTGTAAAGCCACACGATTTTGAGTCGTGCGCGTCTGCCAATTTCGCCACAGCGGCATAAATAAGTATGAATAATATACCCAATAAAAAACTTGCAGTCAATTTAATCTAAAATATCATCCCAAAAGTAAAAGTCAGGCAATAAAATTTATCAATCTATCTTTCACAAAAATAATCTTTTTAATCTTTTTTCCCCCTATCCATTTAGATATTTCATTTTTCGCTAATGCTATTTTCTTCGCGTCATCTTCCGACAAACCAATTGTCGCCTCATAAATCCCTCTCGTCTTCCCGTTAATCTGCGCAATTAATTTATAAGTATCTTCTTTTACTAATTTTTGGTCATACTTCGGCCATTTTTCCAAATGAATTGATTTTTTATTTTCCAGAACATTTTGCCAAATTTCTTCAGTAATATGAGGGGCAAAAGGGCTTAATAACTTAACTAATAACTGATAACTGCTAACTGATAACTGTGCTTGTTTTTCCATTTCATTCAACAAAATCATCATCGCAGAAATTGCCGTGTTGAATCTGAAATTTTCAATATCCTCAGTCACCTTTTTAATCGTCTTGTGTAATAGTATTTCTAAATTTTTATTTTTTGATTGTACTTTTAACTTTGAACTTTTAACTTTGAACTCTAAATTCCAGACTCTATCCAAAAATCTCTTAATCCCCAAAATGCCCGTCGGATTCCACGGGCCGCCTTGTTCATATGGTCCCATAAAAGCCAAATACATCCTCACGCAATCAGCGCCGAATTTTTCCACCTCCCTATCCGGATCAATAACATTGCCACGAGACTTGGACATTTTTTGCCCATCGGGTCCCAAAATAACTCCGTGATTTTTACGACTAACAAAAGGTTCTTTGAAATAAATAAGTTTGAGATCGCATAAAACTTTTGTAAAAAATCGCGAATACAAAAGATGCATTGTGTTGTGCTCCGCCCCGCCCACATACATCGAAACAGGCAACCAATTTTTCATTTTTTTGACATCGGCAAATTTCTTTTTGTTTTTCGGATCGGTATAGCGGATGAAATACCACGAGGAATCCACAAATGTATCCATTGTATCCGTTTCCCGTTCAGCATCGCCTTGGCATTTCGGGCATTTTACTTTCACCCATTTTTTCGCTTTGGCGAGCGGCGACCTGCCGTCATTAGTCGGTAAAAAATCTTTCAACAATGGTAATTTTACCGGCAAATCTTTTTCCGGAACAGGCACGTGCCCGCCTTGTGCTGAGCCGGTCGAAGCGCATTTCTCACAATTAATCATCGGA
>Ga0209727_1002142_pt1 | contig 14573 bp, 20 predicted proteins | sample RifGroC1_FD_183995 | JGI IMG/M metagenome (GOLD analysis project Ga0209727, IMG submission 183995) | Groundwater microbial communities from Rifle, Colorado, USA - Groundwater C1 (SPAdes) (version 2) | ecosystem: Environmental > Aquatic > Deep subsurface > Groundwater | place: Rifle, Colorado...
TTTTTTCGCATTTATTACCTTTTTCATGCTTTCTATAATTTCTTTACGATCTTTTTTATTTATTTTTTTCATTTTATTATAATTTGTAAGTTGTTAATTATTAAATACTAACATCATTTATTATGCAAAACAACAACATATTGCTGTTTTTTCTATTGACAACAACAACATTATGTTTATAATACATCCCCAAATACCACGCGAGCCAAAGCTGACGACGTTCTTTGATAATTTATTATGCTATATAGACTGGCCTCCTCCTTTCGGATCGGCCTTGGAATAGGCTGTGTAATAGGTATTGACGAGATTCCTGAACACGGTTTTCATCTCCTCGTCAGGCCCGTGTCGCAGGACAGCAAGAAGCTTACAGATCAAATCCCTTTCTTCTGATGTGCTCGCAGAGTCTTCGTGGGTTTTTATATATATCTCGCCTTCGCCGTTGATGAGCCAGATTACATTGGCGTTGTGCTTTATACAGAAATCAACGATTATTTTGTAGAAAGCCCTGTTATTCTGGGATTTAAAACTATTAATATCGCTCTTGGTAATATCAGAATCTATCGTTAAGTCAATATCATTTTTTACATCTATCACCTTTTTCATTCTATCTACGATTTCTTTATTATGTTTTTTTATGTTTTTATTAATTTTTTCTTTTTTCATAAGTTATACAAGTTCCAGTATTTACGCTATCGCACACAAATATAGCATATAAATTAATTATTTTATTGTTGACAAAGTATATAAGATAATTACAATACATCCTCAATTCGTACTTTTTCATAACGAGGACATAACGACCAATTAGGAGCTACAGGGCACGTGTTGTCTAGTATAGAGTTTTGTAATCCCATATCAAAAAGAACCTTATCAAGGGAGGCATCTTCCTGCTTAATCATACATAAGTGTTTGTTAATTGGCCTGGTTTCCGAACCGAGCGTTCTAATTTGCCCCACAATCTTTTTATAGAAACGGCACGACATGCTAAACCCCCCAAAATACATTTACAGAAACAACAAGCCGGAAATAGGCAATCTTGTAGAAATATCCAGCCACCTGGTAGTGGTCATTCGTGACCCAAAAACAGAAGTTGGCAAAGTCATGGGCTGCGTCACGGCTATAGACTTTAAAAATAAAACTGTTACTTATATGAATACCGAAAATGAGGAAAAAACCGAAGCCGGAGATATACTCCTCTTTGTTGATAGAGATAAAATCTCACAGCACAAAGAATCAGAAACACAAAACAGTAAAACAGGTAAATTTATGAAAAATGCAGAAACAGCGGGAGCCACACCATAAAGCATGGCTGATGATTTGTAGTATAGATAGGCGGTATTACTATAGCACACTATTCAGCCAAACGCAAGTTAAAAATTAAAAACTTAAACCCTTACTTTAGGAGGAATTAAATGCACCAAACACAAACAGAACCATTTAAAAAGTTAATACCAGGGCCGCCAATAGAGCGTACAACGGAGCGCGTCCGCGGCAGCACAAACATTGAATATATTGGTAGCTCAGAGGCAGCCAGGATGTTGGGGGTGTCCAAGCCAACCTTGATCAAGGAAGCGCTGGAAGGGCATATCAATGCCCACCTGCGACGAGGAAGGTATCTGTTCACATCGGCAGACATACAGGAATACATTCTCAATAACATGACCAGTAAAACGGCTGCTGTAAGGAAACTAACCCTATAAATAGGGTAGTGGGCTATTTATATCGTTCCCCACGCGGGGCGTGGATTGAAACGGGATAGCCTCTTTAAGAAAGGAAGCGAACTTCGGATTGTTGATGCTTTTCCGAAGGTAATTATCATGCAAGTGCGCATATATCTGTGTGGTTTTTACATCCGTATGCCCAAGGTGTTCACGTACGGCTTCGAGCGACTCGCCGCACATAAGCATATAGGAGGCGAATGCATGCCTGAGCTCCTTCGAGGCGGCGTCATTGATGCCAGCGAGCTTAAGAATGCGCTTAAAGCGTTGTCCGGCGGCAGTAGGCGTGATGAATCCGCCCTTCTGGTTCCGGAAGACATATTCGCCGTCCAGTCTATTATCTGCGAGTGGCATAATCGCGCTTATCGCCACCTCGTTGAAATAGTAAATTTTAGGACTTGGGTTGGTGCGGGCTGTTTTGTCTTTGGTAACTTCATACCAGCCCTCTTCGAAATGGAGGTCTCTCTTCTTAAGGTGGACAACCTCCTGGATACGGCGTCCGGTGGCGAGCATGAATCTGATTATAGCAAATGTCTGCGGGATGGTAGATGCTAGAATATCTTTCCTGCAACTGGAAGACAAATAGAGTTTTTCACAAGCGAAAATTTTCTCAATTTCTTCTCTAGAGAAGAAGCGTGGGGGTCTGCGCTTAACCGGCTCCCTTTTGATCTTTGGCAAATTAATGTCGTGTGGTTGAAAATATCCATACCTGAGTCCCCAACTCAAAACCATATGGATATACATAGTATACTTATTACAGCGGCCACTGGAGACCCCCACTTTCTTCCGTAAGTTTTGTACTCTCTCTTTCAGTAAATATTCTTTTAATCGGGCAATTTCCAACAACGTTAATTCATCAACCTTGATATTGCCGAAGAATCGGCATATTACCGAAAGAGTACACTGGTAATCTCTGAATGTGGTCGGCTCAACACTACGCTCGATGCTAGCGAGATAATCATCGGCCAGCCTGCTAAAACACATACTACCGCCAGGCTTGGCTGACCGTCTTTGTTTTTTTACACACATCTCAGACATCAGTCTGTAATAATCAGACTCAGCTTTCTTCCTATCGCCTCCGAGATAGAAACACTTTCTGATGCCTGTAATGCTCAAAAAAACTGCGTATTGTTTTGACGCTTTATGGAAGATAAGTTTGGGCATTATACCGTCGAGATCGCGCTAAAAAGTGCTGTAAAACAAGGGCAAATGCTGTAAATGCAGTAATTTAAAATTTATAATACTATATCTTGTAACTACTTACATCACCGACTGGTTGGATTCGAAGTCCACCACTCTATCCAATTGAGCTACGAGCGCAGCAACTTAAACCATTGAAAGATAATCACTTACGTGCAAAGCAAACACTGTACCGTTTGCGATAATTACAGCATTTACGTTAAAAATACCAGTGTTTTCCGCTAAAGTGCTGTACGGGTGCTGTAAAATTTTTACCGTCCAAAATTTCATAGAATTAGCGGTGGCTTGTAAATATTGCATAGTTTGGAAATTCTATAAAAATACAACAATTAAGTCAAGAAATAAATAGGAGGACATTATAAAAATGAAAGCCTTTTCCGCAGAAGAATCAAAATCAGTAGTAATTTATCAGTGGCGAATATGTCGGCAGAGATATCGAAACATTATTCAAGCGTAAATCTTTGTTTGCCTGGAAAAAAACAAAACGAGCAACATAAATAATACACACTTTGAAAGGAGACTGCGTCAGGCAAACTGGCGCTTTAAAATATAATGAAAATTGCCATAACGGCTGATTTGCATTTTCAGGCAAAGAAGCTGGACGATATTAAAAAAGGATGGGAAGAATTAATAACCCATCTGATAGACAACAAAATTCCCTATCTCCTGATCGCAGGAGATCTTTTTAGTAATTATAATGTGGCAGGCAGAGAGGCGAGTATGGGAACAGTATACTCCGCCCTTGCGGAATCACTGAGAAAATACAAGCTGTCCGGGGGATATGTATATGCAATAACGGGCAACCACGACATCGCGGGGCAAAACCAGCGGGATGCGCTCGTTGCGCTCGAAGAACTAATAACGGTTATCCGCAAACCGAAAGGGATGGTTCTCGCACAAACAGGCGAGAAGATACATATCCAGTTCCTTCCGTGGATATATAACAACACCACACCGCACGATCAGCTTATCCCAAAGGCCAAGCAGGGATATTTTAACATACTCCTGGGGCATTGCGAGGTATCCGGAACACAGGTAAGCAATTACTATACGGTACCTGTTGGAGGACATTTCGAACAGCCCAAAGAGGCTTTTGCAGGTAAGGGGTATGATTATATCGCGCTAGGACACATCCATAAAAGGATGGATTGGTATATTGGGGCTCCGTGGCAATTGACTTTCGGGGAAGAGGGAAACCGCCCCGGCTTTGTTGTTTTGGACATAAAAAACGGCAAGGCCAAAGAAACATGGGTAGACCTTGTATCCACACCACAATACTACACCTACAACGCAGACAACGGCAGCAACATAAAGCTAGTTCCTGGAAAAGAAGGGATTGATTACGTAAAGATAAAATATGCAGGCGAACCGCCGCAAATAGAGTTTGGCGGCAATGTAACCCTGGAGAAGATACCCACACAGGGAACGGTGAGAGCGCGAACAGACGTCTCCATAAGTTCAACCATTAAGGAGATGCTCGCCGCATGGATGAAAGAAAACGCGCAGATGGAGTTTACTATCGAAGAACTAATCTGCGCAGCGGTCGGGGATAACCACAACCACACAAACACCACCGGCCAAGTAGGTTCTATCGAATACATAGAATCGGTTAGGCTTAATCATATTGGCCCACACACCGACACACACATAAACTTCGAAAACAATAAATACGTTGCCATATCCGGCCATAACGGATCCGGCAAGACGTTTATTGTCGATTCAATATTTGCGGCGTTCTTTGGTGGGTTCCCATCAAGAAAAGGATCTCTCTTTGATCACATATCACAGGGATACGATGGAACCTCGTCTATAGAGGTGGTTTTTCGTTCTCACGGAAGAAGGTATGTCGCACTAAGAAAGATTAATAACAAGAGACGTCACGAGGCAACCCTAACAGACACAACAACAAACAAAATTATAGCCGGGCCAAAGGTTTCAGACTTTGACCGCGAGATAACCACCCTGGTCGGGACTGAAGATATAGTCCTGGCGTCCGTCTTCTCGGCCCAAAAGGGCGTAGGGGATATTGTTGACGCAGACCCATCCACCAGAAAGGAGATACTGGGACAGATTCTCAATATCGGTTTTCTCACGGCAGTTTCTGAAAACGCAAGGCAAAAAGCTGTTGAATTAAACGCCCGTGTTGATGCCGGACAAAGACGCGTCTCTGAGGTTGACCCAAAAACCATTGTATCACAAATAGAATGCACAAAAACAGAGATATCTAGTCTTAGCTCGTACCTTATAAAACTAGACAATGAGTCTAGTTCTCTCACACACAAGCTTAAACAAATCACCGAGGAAGGACAAAAGCTTAGCGCCTCCCTGTCTAAAACAGAAGAGGCGAGGAAAACCGTGGTTGCGCTCAAACAAGAGATTGCTTCCATGGAAAAAGAAATGTCGTCTCTCCAAAAACAACTATCAACCACAAGGGATGTTGTTGCGCCGGAGGCAATTATCAACGAAAGGCTTAAAGAAATAAATATCGCAAAGTCAGAGTACAAGTCTCTACTGGCAAAACATGAAGAAAATCTCAAGGCAACTGCGAAGCTGGCAACAATTAACGGCGAGATCGCGGTAGAAAAATCGAAAATTGACCAAGAAAAAGACCGGATAGAAAACGAGGCCAAGTCTCTCGATCAAGAGATTAAGACAGTGGCCGCAGAATGTGGTAATTTGATTGAATCTTACTTATCTATCCGGAAGTTACACACCGACAACCAAAAGAACCTTCGTAGCGCTGGGTGTAGTAAACAACCCATCCCATGTCCATTTATCAACGACGCTATCGCGTCGGGGAAAAAAGCCGTGGAGGTTCAAGCACAAATTGACCAAACGAAAGAAGCCTATCAAAGAAAGCTCAACGATTTAGAGCAGAAGATACGGGGGCTGTCCAAGATTTTAAAACAAGACAACTATGCCAAGGACGCAAGGATTAAACTTACAGAACTGGAAAATGAAAAAAAGAAGGTTGTTCTGGTAGCGATACTAGAAGATCGGCTGTGCAGCTTAAAGTCGTTGGTTGAATCAGAGGGCACAACACTGTCTGAATTACAAAGAATTAAGTCGGGCAAAGAGTTCTTGATTGATTTGGAGGGACGATACACCGCAACACATAAAAAGTATTTAGACAAAAGGTCGAATGAGGCCGAACTTGCTTGTGAGATCAACAAGAATAAGGATGCGTCCGCACGCTATAGCGAACTAAAGACACTGTGGGCGGACACATCCAAGCTTCGGGATGAAACACAAAAAAAGTTCACAGACGCCTCTACCTCCAAGGCCATTCTGTCGGAACGGACCAAACAATACGAACGCGATCTGTCTGAATTGGCAGCGCTCAACCAAAGCCTGGCGACAGATTACAGGAATTACAAAATTTACGAAACCATTATTCGGGCATTCGGGAAAAACGGCATACCACAACTTTTAATTGATTCGGCGCTACCGCAAATACAAGATATCCTCAACAACCTTCTCTCGCAACTCGACAACAAGTTTACCCTTAGATTTTCTACCCAACAGGAAACACAGGACGGAAAGATCAGGGAGGCGTTAGATATTATCGCCGGGGATGCTCTGGGAGAGCGGGATGTTGGGAATTTTAGCGGCGGAGAACAAAAGCTTTTGAAGTCTATCATCAGGATTACGATTGCTGTGTTCCAGGCGCAGAGGACTGGGAGTAAATACGAAATACTGATTATAGACGAGGTATTCGACGCCCTGGACCACGACAATGCACTCAAGGTATTGCAAATACTTTCTTCATTGCAAGACCAGTTTAATCAAATCATCGTTGTTAGCCATACAGATGATTTATTATTGGAGTTCCCGGCGAGGGTAAATCTTCAGAAAACGCACAAGGGGAGTATGTGTTCACTTGTCGCTGCGTAATAAGCACAAGGGGTCGTTTCAACACTATATCTAGTGATAGAAATATCTGAGTATAGGAATATGGCAGCCTCCAATTATGGTTTAAGAGATACAGCTCTGTCTTGCGGGACAGCAAGTGGTGAGGACTATACCCAAGTCCACTTCGACTTTAATCGCCTAACCATAAGCCAACAACTAGATATAGTTTCGCTTTAACAGAAAGGGAAAACAATGATACACGAAGGATTTCACAAAAACAGATTGGAACAGAACAATCCGAGAGAGGTTGCTTTTCCGGAAGTATGGAAAAGGAAAAACCATGAAGGGGCGCTCGGACTTTATACTACCGTGGAGATATTAATCCCCGACTGTACGGAAAGGGATGTAAAAGTTGCAGCGACTATTATTCAGTGGCTGGGAAGTAATGTGGGGATGTGTTTTTTGTATGAGGTCCTTCGGGAATCTCGGGAAGCAAGAGAAGGGGTGTCTTGTCTATTAAGGAGCGCCCATGAGTCTTAACAAGACGCGCATCGAGTGGGTAAGAAATCCTGAAGGTACAAAGGGATACACATGGAATCCGGTGACAGGGTGCTTGCACGGATGTGCTTATTGTTATGCGAGGAACATAAGTAATCGGTTCGAGGGCACGACTTTAAAAAGAAAATTTATAGAAGATACACAGGTCGAGCAAGTTATTGATGGTGTGACAAAAGAATTTTTACTAGATGATCACCCGGGGTTTTATCCTACGTTTTGGTGTAGCAGATTGATAGACCCTATTCTCACCAAGAAATCTTCAACAATCTTTGTTGGTTCGATGGCTGACTTGTTCGGGAAGTGGGTGCCTTCTATGTGGATCGAACGAGTATTAAATACTGTGAAAAAATGCCCACAACATATCTTTCTCTTTTTGACGAAAAACGGGTCGAGGATGTGCGAGGAAGGAGATGTGCTTGATACGAAGAATGCTTGGTATGGACAGACTTGCACAGGCAAGCCCATTAGTCCTGTGTGGGACATTCCAAACGGACGGCATTTTTTATCATTTGAACCGTTATTGGGAGATTGGATACCAGACCTAAGAGGATTGCACGTTAACTGGGTAATAGTCGGATCTTTAAACCGTAACGGGAGAGCCATCCATCCCAACAACGGAGGCACTAAAAAGGCGTGGGCGTTGAAGGTTATAGCAGAAGCTGAAAAGGCGAGTAAGCCGATATTTATCAAATCTGAACTTCTTTGGCTATACCCAGACCTCCCACACAAGAAAGACATTCCATATGTGCAGTAAAACCTAAAGGAAAATTTACGACATTCGGAGGAATGACAGTGAAAGATATAAAAATAGTAGACGGTGTTATACATGAAACGTGGGACGATGGAACCGTATATCCATGTCCGATAGAGGCTTACAGCGCTGAAGAGGCGGAGAAGGCAAAAAGATTCATTCTTGATAGGATTAGGGAGAAAGATGGGCTGTTAGATTGCTTGCGGGTTATGAATGAAATTATCGAAAGTATGAAAAAGGTTAAAGATTCGGCAATCAGTTCGGAGGCTTTAAGGAGGGGGGAGGTGATATAGTAAATACTTTTTCAATTTAAACGTTTCCAATAGGCATATCTGCCGGTCTTCTCCTCAGCCGGCAGGTGTGCCATTTGGAGCGCAGAAGGAGAAATATTTCATGGAGTTTACATTGAGGAGAAGATAAACGGGGAGAGGAAAATGGACAATAAAGACATAGAAGAATATCCATCCGATGAAGTATTGGAACAAATCGAAGCAATGCCATGCGATGATTTTCATAAGTTCATGGAATTTGTTCATTCGCATTGGCGTTTTGCAGAATGGGGTTGGAAGTGCGAAGGCGATATTTACTACGTTTCCACAGGTGGTTGGTCTGGAAACGAAAGTCTGCTTGGCGCAATGTCTGAGAATTTTATGTTTTGGTCGTTATATTGGCAGGAAGCAAGACGTGGCGGTCATTATGTTTTTAGTTCACTAGCTTACCCCGCCGAGAAGTCCCTTCCCGAGCGAAGCGAAGTAAAACACAAAGACTTGGAGGACGATGGTGATAAAAAGACACAGGAATAAGGCCCTTGGTGTTAAACAGTTCACGTTAAGCGGAGAGTTGGTTGCTACCTATATCTCTCAAAAAGCCGCAGCTATTGCAACAAATATTAGCAAAAATGCAATAAACTTTGCAGTGAACGGGCACAGACGTCACGCAGGAGGGTTTCGGTGGGTTGTCTTTAAATTACCGAAAGAAAACAAACAAAGGATACGCGACGCAATTTTAAAAAGAGAGGCTGAAGATTATATATCTTACATCAATAGAAACGAAGTGGTCGATGAGAGAACGTGTCTGTTGTGTGGAAAGAGTTTTATGAGTAAGAGCAATAAAAATAGACGGTGCACAAAATGTGATGGCAAGGTAGATAGCTGTGGACAAGAGCGCCTTTGTTCTGTGCATACAGACGAACCAGTTTTATGTGGGTAGAAATTAACAAGATTAACCAAATACCTATTATGGTCGATGTTCCCGTGCGGTCTCTCTGACAGTTTCCTTCTTTCAACGAAAAGGCCGTACGGTTTGTTTGAGGAGGGCGATATTAGTTTATATCTATGAGCAGACAAAAAAAACAGGGGTTGGATTATTTCCCGCTTGATGTAGATATCGAGTCGGACGACAAGGTATATCTGATACAGGCCAAACACGGAATTGTAGGGTTTGGTTTGTTGATAAAATTATTCATAAAGATATACCGCAATGGATATTATACAAAGTTTTCTGAAAGAGAAGAGATTATCTTCGCAGCACAAAACAATGTTGATGTCGGTATATGTAAGAATATTATCAACGATTGTATCAATGAATCGATTTTCGATAAAAGCATTTATGAAAAGTTCAAAATACTAACTTCAATAGGCATTCAAAAGCGGTACTTCAAAATTTCTGAACGTTGCAAAAAGATTGAATATTTCAAAGAAATCACACTTATCGATGCATCAGAATACAAAAACCTAAATCCATCCACCAAACAATTAAATGTCAACATTGGTACTTCTGACGACAACAAAGATACACACAATGCCAACACCAACCCCACCAACAACAATAATAATCCGCACGATGTTGACATTTGTACGGAAACGAAACGAAACGAAACGAAACGAAACGAAACGAATATAAAAATAGAAACTTTAAATACTTCTGCGGCAAGCGATGGAAAAACCTCTCGCTTACCGCCGAAGGAAAACGAATCGTCTAATATGCAACCGGATGTGACTTCAGGACTGCCGGTTACAATAACACAAGGTATGCTCTCAGAACTACCTGACAAGACGATACCAGATAGGCTCATAGAACCGTCTGGTGAAACAACACAGGGTGAGTTTTCAGAACCCCCAGTTAAAATCACACAGGACGTGTTCCAAGAACTGCCTGTTAAAACAGTGGATGCGCCCACAGAACCTTCCCCCGGTCAACAAAGGGCAAAGATAAAAGGCGTTACGAAGTCTCCCTCCCTGAATGGGAAAATCTACTTCGATTACGAAACGAGAAAATTTATCAACATCACGGATTCGCATATAGAACGCTGGAAGAATGCATATCCTGCTGTCGACGTGCTCACAGAGCTACGACAAATGGAAGTGTGGGCAGATACGAATCGCAAAAATCGTAAATCTGATTGGCAACGATTTATTGTTAATTGGCTTAAACGATCACAAGACAAGGCGCGGCCAATAGCGCCATCGTGGAAAGGAGGAGAATTTGGACGACTTGGAAAAGGCAAACCAACGCATACTGGAGAGAAGGAAGGATCTAAAGGCAAATACACCGACCAGGTTGACGAGATTATCTATACCGACGCCTGACGAATTGAGGACGGCATATAAGACACATATGTTTAATTGTAGAAAGTGTGATGCTACAAGTGAGTCTGTTTTGTGTCGTGCCTGTAGCGAGGAAATAGAAAGACTGCGCTGGCAAGTCTTAAGAGATACCAAAAAGAACAATTTCGCGGCGTATATAGAGGCGTGTGGGGTTCCAAAACTATTTAGAAACACAAAGGAGACAAGCGACGATAGGAGCCTTTTTATCACGGGAGATTGTGGAGTTGGAAAGACTTATGTAGCGGCTTCGACCTTGAGAGGATTTGTTAAAAATCTTAGTTGTGATAATTTTATCACACCCTTCAGAAACACCCCAATTTTCGTGAATGTTCCAGAGCTTCTCATTAAGATACGAGCCTGCTTTGATTCAGACTCTAAAACGTCTGAAGAGGAGATGTTGCAGAAATACTTCGACACAAAGTTGCTGATTCTGGATGACTTAGGGGCTGAGAAAACAACTGACTGGGCACTACAGTCGCTCTATGTGATTATAAACAAAAGGGGCAGCGAGGAAAGGCAAACCATCATAACATCGAATTTAACACTCAACGAAATCAAAGATAAGCTATCAGACCGTATAGCGTCAAGGATCAATGGAATGTGTAAAATTATCGAGATAAAAGGGAAGGATAGAAGGTTGAAGTAAATGGCTAAAACAAAAAAAATACAAGGCATAATATGCGCCGGAGAAAGAATGATTGTTAACTTTTTGAGGAGCCCATGAAAATACAATTCCAGGAAATAAATTTTCGCCAAGACTCTCTTGATCGGATCAATCTTTGCAACCAGATCATCGAGAACTATCAGGATCAAGGATTGCGGCTGACACTCCGGCAGCTCTATTATCAGTTGGTGTCGCGAAACGCCGTTCCAAACATTGAGCGGTCGTATAAAAACCTTTCGACTCTCGTGAGCGACGCGCGACTCTCAGGGATGATGGATTGGGCTGCTATAGAGGACCGTATTCGGCAACCGATACGACAAAACGAATTTACGAATTTGCGAAATTTGACTGAAGTGGCGTTAAGATGTTACCGTTTGCCGAGATGGAAGGAGCAGGAACACTATGCGGAATTGTGGGTAGAGAAGGATGCACTTGCTGGAGTGCTTGAACCTTTAGCCTCTGAGTTTCACGTTACGATGATGGTTAACCGTGGATATTCGTCGCAGTCCGCAATGTTCGAGAGCGCGGAAAGATTCAACACCGCAGGCGGGCAGCGTTTCCCCATATTGTTTTATCTTGGGGATATGGACCCGAGCGGCGAGGACATGGTGCGAGATATAGAGGACAGGCTACGAATGTTTGGCGTTCTTCATATACGGGTTGTCAAGCTTGCGCTGACAATGGAGCAGGTAGAGCAATATAACCCACCGCCGAACCCAGCGAAGGTCACAGACCCGAGAGCAACGGCTTATATTCAGCAACATGGCGATTCGTCGTGGGAGGTGGACGCATTGCCACCGGAAGTCCTGGGCAATCTTATACGCACAGCATTCGATGAGATCGTAGATAAAACGAAGATGGAAAAGGTAAAGAAAAAGGAGGAAGCGGACAAGCGGCTATTACGCCGATTGATGAAATCAAAGAGCTAAGAAAAGCAGCGCGTAAGCGTACAGTGAATGCACTGGTTGTCCCTTTGGTCAGCCGGCGCGGAAAGGAAAACACAACGACAAGAACATCTAGGCTGGTGCAAGAAGCGCGCCATCGAATACGTAGACGCCGGAGACGTGCAGCAGGCATACGCTTCGATGGTTAGCGACCTAGGAAAACATCCCGAGACGCGAGAACATGCCGCAATCGCGCTAGGAATGGCGCTCCTAATGAAGGGGTACCTTGATAGCCAGACAAAGATGCGTGATTTCATCAACGGCTTTAATTGAGGCCAATTACAAGGGTGGGGGGGGGCGTATGGCATCGAGGATCAACGGAATGAGTAAAATTATCGCGATAAAAGGGAAGGATAGGAGGTTGAAGTAGAATGATAGCGATAGTCAACGTAAGTAAAAACACTTCTCCTTTTGGCGAACACGAGTACGAATTACGGATCAACTGTGTGGATATTGCGTGATTCACCCATCGCCGCGAGGATGGGCTAGCTAAGTGTTTGCAATTAGCGGCCCAAGCCGCAGATCGGACAAAGCGGGAGGAGTTTGCTGGATTAATAAATACGCACCAGGAATGTGATAAAAGAACTTAAGGAAGGAGAGAATTGAAGATGGGTGATAAAAAACAAGAGAACAATCCTAATTTGATTGATGAAATAATTAAAACAGCGGTAGAGCGTTATCAGTGTCCCGGCTGTGTCTGCGGGTCGGATACGCAGTGCTATAGAAGCGGAGACAGTGAGGCATGCGGAAAACACGTTGCCGGCACGCTTATCAGTAATATTGGACGGGTTTTTTTGGGAATGCCGAAAGGCTTCGACAGGCTCGGTCTATGCGATAAGACGAAAATTGATATTTTCCGAGAACTGGTGAACGGATGGGGTTACGACCTCTTTAATGTTCCGATTTGGAAATTCCGGGATGAGTACGGAAACGTATTGGTGCGCGGGCTGTGTCCACGAACTAATTATCCGTGGATTCATATTTTTTTGTCCGACTGCGTGCAAGAAATAGACTGTATCGAGCTTTCAGAAAAAAATATCTCTAGTATGGCTTGACGCCATACTACAGCAGCTAGCGTTGCGCCCCGTTAACTCGCTGGAACGATGAGATGGGCGCATTTCTAGGGGTAAGACTATGTATAAACTACAAGACAAACCAGCCGATAAAGTAAGACTGGAAACAGGGGGAGAAGTAACGCCTATTGCTACACTTAAAGACGAATACGGCGGAATCTCACATATCATCGAGGACGATCACTGTTATGTGTTGATTAATGGTTCGGCTGAAACTGGATTTAGAACGGTAAAACACTGGTATCCTGAAGCGGTTGAAGTTTTAAGGGGGTTGTCAGTCTCGCGGCGCACCTGTTCCAGCGGACATTGAGGTAATAAATATATCCCGTAACGCCTACTTAAAAGGAGACGCAAATCCAATGTTAATTTACGACGTAGAAATCAAAAAGGCGATATTGTCCAAGAACACACCAAAGATGGAAGACGTTGACTACTGTGGTGGGTGGACAGACCACGAAAACATGGGAATCTCCGTAATCTGCGCGTACGATTATTCCACCGACCGCCATAGGGTTTTTACTGATTCAAACAAAGAGGAGTTCTTTCGATTATTAGACACCAGCGACGTGCTGGTGGGCTTTAACAATATTGGATTTGACAATAAGGTCATAAGTGCAAACTGGGGTGTGATGCCAGAAGATAAATATTATGACATCCAGGTTGAAATCTGGACTGGCGTCGGGCTTGGCCCAGACTTCAACCTCTATACCCATTCTGGGTATGATCTTGACAATGTTTGTCTGGTAAATTTCGGCTTACACAAGAGTGGAAACGGAGCAATGGCACCCGTTGAATGGCAACGCGGTCGGTATGGGAACACGATAGATTACTGTTTGCACGATGTGAAGCTCACAAAACACCTGCTAGATAAAATTATTTCAGATGGATACATAAGGCATCCGAAAAACCCTGGCACGATCATTGAGGTACGGAAGCCGGTTTTTCATAAAAAAATAACGAGCGTTTCGTTTAATTAATTGGAGGAGAATCATGGATTGCGAGATATGCCCATCGGAGCCTGAATGCCACTACCCATATAAACCGTGCGAGTGCGTGTCACAACGGAAATTTTGGGATGCTGACAGACGCGCGGAATTCGACGCAGTGGAAGCGGAACGGACGAGAGAACAAAGCAATCTCGTGTATGAGCGGGGGAAAATGGTGTACGGAGGCCACCGGGTTTAAAACATACTCAAAGAAAGGAGGG
>Ga0209727_1002145_pt1 | contig 14558 bp, 12 predicted proteins | sample RifGroC1_FD_183995 | JGI IMG/M metagenome (GOLD analysis project Ga0209727, IMG submission 183995) | Groundwater microbial communities from Rifle, Colorado, USA - Groundwater C1 (SPAdes) (version 2) | ecosystem: Environmental > Aquatic > Deep subsurface > Groundwater | place: Rifle, Colorado...
CAGAAATTGGGCTATACCAATGCAGATGCAATCTGTAATTTTCCTTGTTTCATTCTGGAAGATTACTGGGTGCCATTTTCTAAGTTTTTTGAGATTGAAAAATCCCAAAATGTATTGACACATTACCTAATAATTAGATACTACAACTTTCTTTGTTTTAGATAATTTCTGCTAAAGTCTGCCTAATGGTATAATGTAAGTAATATTTGCGAGGGTAAATAATAAATAATATAATCGGAATTTTTTGGCCGTTGGCCATTTGAATTTCTGCTATGGGATGAAAAAAAATATTTTCACTAATGTATTGATGGGTGTAACCTTTCTTTCTGCTTTAACTGCTTTTTATTCCGTGTCCAGAGCAATCAGGATTCCTGAAGCGAGCACATGGATAGTTCCGATGGTATGGGTTTCTTTTTTTATGATTGCGATTTTTTCTGTGAGCATTTTTGTCAGGCTACTATTGGCGGAAATGATAGTGGCGATGGCGATGTTGCTCAGTCTTATTTTTGCGCCGACACTAATTCATTTTGGAATCGTTCTCGTTTGCATCTTTTTTGTTTTGGGCGGGATGCGCGCCATCAGAAGTGACCTAGATTTGAATGTGAAAATTAACCTATGGAAATCCCAATATATTGGAAAATTCAGAATAATTTTTGCAGTCGCACTGCTTTTAAGCAGTCAATATTTTTTTATAATTAAAAAAATCGACGGACCAGTGAATGTCCCGAGATTAGATTTTTCGAGTATTAGTGGGAGATTGGTTGGGCCTATATTGGGAATTATTAATCCAGGTTTTGCTGAAGCTTCCAGGAAAGACCTGACAGTAGATGAGTTTATCATTCAATCACAAAATGATAGTCAAGAATCATTTCCTGATGGAGATTTGGTGAGCGAAGAATTGATTGATGCGAATATGCCATCGAATATTCCAGCATTGCAGAAAGAAATATTAAAACGTCAGGCGCTGTCTGAGATGACAAATGCTAGGTCGAAATTATTAGAACAAAACAAGGAGCTTGTATTACAAGAAGGTCGGCGTCAATTTTCAAAAATTTCGGGCAAAAAAATTAATGGAGATGAAAAAATTTCAGTCGTATTTTCTGGCATGATTAATGACAAAATCAACACATATTTCCAACCCAGTATAAATGGCGATGAGAAATCATCGTTATTTCCAATGATTCTTGCAGCCGTGTTGTTTTTGACAATCTGGCCATTGGGGTCAATGATTAGTATTCTTTGGTTTGGAATAGTCATCTTGATTTTCAAAGCATCGGTGTATTTCGGATTAATTGAAATAAAGAAAGTTGCAGTTGAGCGGGAAATGATAGATTAAGAAGGTATGAAGTATCATGTAGAATGTATAAAGCATGGAAATGCATTTCATGCATTGTACACGATATGATGTATTAGCACTCCTGGGAGGGGATTGCTAATTTTTTAAACTTGCGGTATAATCTTGTTGAGATAAATAAGGTTATTATTCTACGAATTACGAATAAATACGAATGTACAAATGTACGAATGAAATATTTTGTATATTTGTAAATTTGTAATAGATTTGTAGTTCGTTTGTGACATAAATAAATATATGGCAAAAGATTTTTACGAAATATTGGGGGTAAATAAAAATGCTTCAGATGATGAGATTAAAAAAGCTTATAGAAAACTTGCTCACAAATATCATCCTGATAAGACTGGCGGAGATGCGGAAAAATTCAAGGAAATAAATTCTGCATATCAAGTTTTGTCTGATAAATCTAAACGTGGTCAATATGACCAATTTGGCCATGGCTTTGAACAGCGTGGCGGCGGTCAACCAGGCGGTGGATTTGGCGGTTTCGATTTTAGTGGTTTTTCGCAGGGAGGCGGACAGGGATTTGAAGGATTTGAAGATATTTTTTCAGATATTTTTGGTGGCGGTGGATTTGGAGGTGGCAGGCAATCTGCTCGCAAAGCTGGAAGGGATATTCAAATTGATACCGAAATAAATTTTGAAGAAATGGTCTCAGGTGCCCAGCGCGAAGTTACTTTAAATAGACGCACCACTTGTGATGTTTGCAGAGGAACTGGCGGCGAACCTGGCTCAAAAGAAGAAACATGTCCAACTTGCCAAGGTGCTGGTCAGGTTAGAAAAGCAGTGCGAAGTGTTTTTGGGACTTTTTCTCAAGTTGCAACATGCGACACCTGCGCAGGTGCAGGAAAAGTTTATGCGCAGAAATGTCATAAATGTAGAGGTGAGGGGGCTGTGAAAGAGCAACAAACTGTTAAGATAGATGTTCCTACAGGAATTAGTGATGGACAAACTATTTCTCTACAAGGTTATGGTGAAGCAGGTGAGCGTGGAGCTCAAAGCGGAGACCTTTATGTCACTGTTCATGTCAAGCCGCATCCGAAATTTGAACGTAAAGGGAATAATGTTTTGTCTGAAGAGCATATCAAATATTCGCAGGCAGTCTTGGGTGATAAAATTGATGTGCAGACAATTGAAGGATATGTGAAAATGAAAATTCCTAGTGGAACACAATCTGGCGAAATTTTTCGCATCAAAGGACAAGGGATTCCCGAGCTTGGGCGTCGAGGTTATCGCGGCGACCAATTGGTGAAAGTGATTGTTAATATCCCAAAAAATCCATCCAGGCCACAGAAAAAAATCATTGAAGAATTGGGAAAAAATGGATTATAATATGATACTTCTAAAAGAACGACCTCAGCGTCGTTCTTTTTCTGTTAGGAATCATGTAGAATTTGCACTGATGCAACGTTTACGGAGAAAGCTTCACTGATATTAGTGAAGCTTTTTTTTAATTTAAAAACCACATTCGATTAAAAATATAATAAATGTTATAATATGATAAATATCTATAAAGAAAAAATATGCAAAAAAATAAACTCGAATCCTTGTTTTTGCCGGAGTCTATCGCGATAGTTGGAGCTTCAAATAAGAAAGGTAAGGTCGGAACTGTGATTGCGGATAATATTTCCAAACTTGGATACAAAGGACGCATATATTACGTGAATCCATCGTATAAGATTTTGAAGCTTAAACGTTGTTATGATTCGCTTGGCGAGATTAATAAAAATATAGATTTAGCTATCGTGTCAGTTCCAGCTAAATTTGTACTGGATGTCGTGAAAGATGGAATGAAAGTAACAAAGAATTTTGTGATAATCTCAGCGGGATTTTCTGAAATTGGAAAGGAAGGCGCTCAAAGGGAAAAGGAGCTGTATGAATTGGCAAGAAAAAACGATTTGAATATTTTAGGACCGAATTGCCTCGGTTTTATTGTCCCTAAAAATAAGCTCAATGCTTCTTTTGCAGGCGGGATGCCAAATGCCGGAAACATTGCTTTTGTTTCTCAATCTGGTGCATTGGCGGTGGCCTTGATGGATAAAGCAAATGGAGAACAAATAGGTTTTTCTCATGTTATTTCAATTGGAAACCAGATGCAATTGGATGAATCGGAACTTTTGGAATATCTGGCTAATAATAAAGAAACAAAAGTAATCGGCATGTATTTGGAGGGTATTAAAAATGGTGAAAAATTCCTTGAAGTAGCCAAGCGTGTTTCAAAAATAAAACCCATTGTGATTTTGAAAGCGGGAAAGACTGAGAAGGCTCAGCAAGCTATTTCATCGCACACTGGAGCTTTGGCTGGCAGTGATGAAATTGTGGATGTTGCTTTCGAAAAAGCTGGAGTTATTAGAGCTAATGATCTGGATGAATTTTTCGACTTGCTCACGCTGATTTCTTTCACTGATGCACCAAGGAATAATAAGGTTGCTGTTGTGACAAATGCCGGCGGCGCAGGCGTTTTGACGACAGATGCTTTCAAGAACAAAAAAATAGTTTTAGCTGAACTTCCTGCAAAAATAAAAGCTGAAATCAAGAGCAAGCTTCCCATGGAAGCATCAGTGGAAAACCCTATTGATTTGTTGGGCGATGCAGATGAAGTTCGATACGATGATGCTTTGAAAATTGTAGGTTCGAATGTCGGAACAATTATTTCTGTTTTGACTCCTCAGCAGCAGACTCCTGTCGAAAAAATCTCTAAAGTAATTTTTGAAAATAAAATAAAAAATGTTGTTACTGCGGCAGTTTTTATTGGCGGCACTCGCGTTGCTGGAGCAATTCATTTTCTCAGGGGCAACAGAATTCCAAACTTTTCTGACCCCGAGCGAGCAATTGCGGCACTAAATAAATATTATGAATGGGGAGAACTGAAAAAACGAAAGGAAACAGTTTCAAAAAAAACGAATTCAGCTGCTCGCAAAAAAAATGTCGCTCAGGTTATTGATGCTGCAAAAAAGGACAATCGTAGCGCTCTGCTTTTTGCGGAAGCTGCTCAAATCATGCAGCAATATGGAATCGACAGTGGAGAATTTTGGTCAGTTATCTCAGGGGAGACAGCTCCTGAAATTTCTAAATACCCAGTGGTTGCAAAAATTGATAGCGACACTGTTCTGCATAAATCCGACAGACAAGGAGTAATTTTGAATATTAAAAATCAAGCTGATTTATTGAAATCAGTTTCCACTCTGCAACAAAATTTTCCAGGTGAACAGATTTTGATTCAGCCGATGCAACAAAAACAAATTGAGCTCATTCTCGGGATAAAGATAGATGAAGTTTTTGGGCCAGTGATTGTGTATGGTCTGGGAGGTATTTATACGGAAGTTTTTCGCATGGTTAATTTCATGATTGCGCCCATGTCGCAAGCAGACATTAAAAAACATGTATTGGAAAGTAAAATCGGTTTTTTGTTCCAAGGTCTTCGAGGTCAAGCTGCTTATGACCTCGAAGAATTTACGCTTATATTGCAAGGCTTGATGGAATTTGCATCTGAAAACAAGAAACTTTCCGGTCTGGATATTAATCCGTTATTTGTTTATAATGATGGTAGGAATGCTAGTGCTGTAGATATTAAGATAATCATATAATCTTTAAATATATAATTCTATGGAAAAAAGTAAGAAAATTTTATTAGTTGATGACGACGTAGTGCTCAGGGAAATGTATGCTGAAATTTTTCAAAACGCAAATTTTGAAGTTATTCAAGCAAGTGATGGCTTGGAGGGTTTGGATGTGGCTACTAAGGAAATTCCAGATGTTATTTTCACAGGGATTGTGATGCCACGTATGGATGGTTTTGATATGATGGAAGCTTTGAAGAAAACAGTGATGACAGCCAATATCCCAGTTGTTATTTCATCTCATATGGGAAGAGGTGAGGATCAGGATCGCGCAAAAAAACTTGGCGCTAAGGATTTTATCGTAAGGGGAATAACGCGGCCGATTGAGGTTATCGAAAGAATAAGTTCGATTTTCATTGAAGCTGGAAAAGAATACAAATTGGAATTTAATCCTTTCGCATTGGACGCGCAAGAACTAGCCAAGGACTTGCATTTCGAGGCTAGTTTTCTATGTTTGGAATGTAAAGAAAAATTAGTTTTAAATATGCAATTAAAGGATCCTCAAAGCCGAACATTTGATGCTCATTTTGTTTGTCCTAAATGCGGTTGGGAAGCGAAATAACGATTACTAGAAAGTAAAATCTAGTTGTGCAAAAAAGTAATTCTGTCACTAGGTCACTAAGTCACCTTGGTCACTGGCGAAACTAGTCATTATATAGTAATATTAATGACTAGTGACACAGTGACTAGTGACTTTATTATCAAGCGAAGTGAGCGAAATGGAAATTAATTTCCATTTCCGAACGAGCGCAGATATCAAAAGGTTTAATACCTCGAGGCTTGCCTCGTGAGCCCAAAGGGTCCAGGGCTTGCCCTGGGGTATTAATACCCTTTTATTTTTTATACCAGCTACAGCTGAGAAGCTAATGCAGCTAATGAAGCTAAACGCTATTTCTATTATGGCAAAATGGACGCTAAAGCAAATCAAAGAAATCCCTTCAACTTTTTCGCTGCCAATTCACCTCATGGTTGCAAAGCTCCTTTATTCTAAGGGTATTGAAAGTGAAATTCAGATACAACAATTTATCGCTCCAAATTACGAAACAGATTCGCACGACCCGTTTGCTTTTTCTGATATGGAAAAAGCAGTTGAGCGTATCAAGGTGGCGAGAGATGAAAAACAAATAGTAGCAATCTTTGGTGATTATGACGCAGATGGAATAACCTCATCTGCCATTATCAAAGCGACCCTGGATGATTTGGGAATTTCATCATTTGTTTATATTCCGGACAAAAAAAGCGAAGGATATAGTATGAATATGGCCGCCGTCGAGATGTTTAAGGAAAAGGATGTGAAGCTTATTATAACTGTTGATTGCGGAATCACCAGTATTGCTGAAGTTGAAAAAGCAAATGCTCTTGGAATTGATGTGATAATAACGGATCATCATCATGTTCCAAATGAGGTTCCGAAAGCTTTGGCAATCATCAATCCTCATGCCCCTGAATCCATATATCCATTTAAGGATTTAGCTGGGGTGGGCGTGGCATTTAAGGTCGTGCAGGCTATATATAAGAAATTGATGCCTGAAAAAATTGAGCAAACAAAATGGATGCTGGATTTGGTGGCGATTGGGACGATTGCTGACTGCGTTCCGCTAGTTGGCGAAAACAGGCTTTTTGTCAGGTACGGATTAGTAGTGCTTTCTAAAACTCGAAGAATTGGGCTTAAGGAACTTTTCACAGTGGGAAGAATTATGATTGATGAAAATTCTGTGCCTGATACCAAGAAAGTTTCTTTCTATATTGCTCCTCGTATCAATGCGGCAGGTCGTATTAATCATGCAAATTTGGCATATAATTTAGTTGTAGAAAACAATGTTGCTCTTGCAAGAGATTTTGCATTGGAACTGGAAGCCAGTAATACTCAGCGTCAGAAAATAACTGAAACTGTTGTGCAGGAAGTAAGGATGTCTGCCGAGAATATGTATAAGGATAAAAAATTTATCTTTGCAATTGGGCAGCATTTTCCAATCGGAGTTGTCGGATTGGTTGCCGGGAAGATTGTACAAAAATTCAATAAACCTACTGCTATTTTTCAAAAAGGTGAATTTGAAAGCAAGGGCTCATTTCGCAGTATTCCGCAAATAAATATCATCGAGACGCTTGGGCAATGTAAAGATCTATTGATTAGATTTGGCGGACATTCTCAGGCAGCGGGCGCAACTGTGGCAAACGAAAAAATTGAAGAATTTTACGAAAAAATGAACTCGCTAATCTCTCAGCAGCTTGAAGGAATTGATTTGGCTGAAGAAATAATAGTGGATGGAGAAATTCTTGCTGAAGAAATTGATTTCAATTTGGTTGAGGGCTTGGAAAAGCTCAAACCGTTCGGAGAGGGGAATAACGAGCCTATTTTTATGATGAAGGATTTGATTGTGCGTGAGAAAAAAACCATGGGAAGTGGCGAGAGACACATTAAATTATTTTTGTCACCAGCTGATGGTTGCCCAAAAATTTTTGAAGCAATCAGTTTTAATGGCTATGAAAAATTCGCGCATATTGATTGTGGTTCGCAAGTTGATATCTTATGCAATATTCAAAAAGACGAATGGAACGGAAATAAAAAGATTCAGTTTGCTTTGATTGATGCGAAAAATAGTTTATAAGAAGTTATAAGAGCCTGCTGCAAATCTCACCGCCTAAATTAAACAAAAAAACATGCTTGCCTGATAAAATATCCTGATTCCGGCTGCAAACAGCTCAAAGCTCGTCGGGTTATCTCGATAGCCCTCCTCACTTTTCACGGTTTTCTCTCGAAATCAGAACATTTTATCAAGGCATGAGATTTGCAGCAGGTTCTAAGGTAAAATTATGAAAATTGCTTTTGTTCATGATTATTTGGTTCAATATGGAGGCGCTGAGCGTGTGCTTGAATGCCTCAGTGAGCTTTATCCATATGCGCCTATCTATACTATTGTATACAATAAAGATGCCATGCATGGTGTTTTTGAGGATAAGCTAATTTATACTTCTTACTTACAAAAGATTCCTTTTGCTCGCACTTGGCATCGAATCTTTCCACTATTGATGCCGCCAGCGGTTGAGGAATTTGATTTTTCGCCGTACGATATTGTATTTAGTGATTCATCAAGCTATGCGAAGGGAATCATTACATCCCCAGACACTCTGCATATCTGTTACATGCATACGCCGATGAGATATGCCTGGGATGATTGTCAGAAATATACACGAGATTTTTATTTTCCAAATATCATCAAGAAATTGATTCCTTTCGCGATGAATTATATACGCATTTGGGACAAAATGAGCGCGGATAGAATCGACATGTATATTGCTAATTCTAATTTCGTCGCGCAGCGTATTAAAAAATATTATCACAAAGATTCTACCGTTATTCATCCTCCGGTTGATACCAAGAAATTTGCGTTGACTGATGGATTGAAAAAGGATGGATATTATCTGATGGTAGGGCGTCTTATAGCATACAAGCAACATGCCATTGCCATCAAGGCTTTCAATGAGCTAAAATTGCCACTCAAGATTATTGGTCGCGGGCCTGAATTCAAGCGTCTGCAGAAAATTGCAGGTCAAACAATTGAATTTTTAGGCAGAGTGGAAGATGAAAATCTTCAAGAATATTATGGAAATTGCAAAGCCGTCATTTTTCCTCAGGAAGAAGATTTTGGGATTGTTGCTATCGAGGCACTTTCATGTGGTAAACCTTTGATTGCATACCGTGGGGGAGACATTCCTGAGCATATGGAAGAAGAAAAAATGGGAGTGTTTTTTGATGAGCAAACTTCTGATGATATCAAAAAAGCAGTTCAAAAATTTCAAAAACTTACTTTTGATGCCGCTTACATACGTTCCAGAGTTGAAAAATTCGACCGCGAAATCTTCAAAGAAAAAATAAAAGCGTTTATTGAAAACGCAGTGGCGGAGAAAAATATGTGAATGTTTGGATACATTTATTTTTGTCACGGCAAAAGTTTTTCTTTTTTTGAAATATCCCTGGAGTAACTTTTGAGTGAAAAAATAAATATATCCTCACATTTTTGCTTGTGCTATTTTTGGAAATAAAAAGGTATTAACCTTTTTGGTATCTGCGCTCGCTCGGAAATGAAAGAGTGCTTTCATTTCTCTCATTTCGCTTGATAATAAAAAACAGGACACAATCGCGGCGATGATTCGCTTTGATTGCATCCTGAGATGTTTGGACAATGCAGGGTTCCAATATTGTGGATTATTAAAAATGCATTTCATTTATAATTAGAAAAATAATAGACTTTGCATTTCTCCTTTTCTGAATCCGCTGTTTCCTTTGTTATTATATTTTCATCTGTAACTAAAGTCTCCTTTGGTATAATATCGTATCTGATTAGAACGTAATTGATAAAGGCTGTCATTACACCTAAAGAGAGCATACATATATCAGTAACAAAACGTAGGAGGCTAATTTGCATATTGAGAAAAACAAAAACAAAGTCGAAAATTGAAAGACCAATAAGAAACATTCCAGAAGTAAAGGGGATCAGTAGGATAATGTCCCAGATCAGTAATCTTTTCATAAATTCCTCCTTGGCTTTATTGAGCCGCTAGTTTATTGAATTGGGAAGCAACAACGATTATTAATTATACTCCTTTTTTGCCTAAAAGTCAATAGTGCACAAATCTACACTCTGCGCTATGATGAGGTAACCATTGAATATGGTAAATTTCGTATTTTAAATCCGCCCGTTTGCGATAGTGCGTAGGCAAAAAGCAAACGACGAGCGTAAAAATTTTTGCGAGACAACAGCGAGGCGCAGTGAAAATTTTAGCGAGGAGCGCAGCTTTTGCCCCAGCAACAAGCAAGGGCGGGACTTTCTTTTGTAACTTTTCCTTTCTAGAAAGAAAAGTTAATTTGTCTGTACATTAGAAAATGTAAAAAGAATTAAATATAGTTGCAAAATATTAAAACCGGATTCCGGATCAAGTCCGGAATGACACGAACGAAGTTATGCGAATTGGAATAGACATCCGCTGCCTGACTGACGGTAAAAGAACCGGAGTAGAAGAATATACCATAAACTTGCTGGAAAATATTTTCGAGCTTGATAAAAAAAATGAGTATATTTTATTTCTAAACTCTTACAGGAAATCTCATTTTGATGAGAGGATTTTTGCGCATTTCAAAAACGTGAAAGTAAAGAGATTTCATCTGCCAAATAAGCTCTTAAACTTTTGTTTTTGGTATTTAAGATGGCCATTGGCTGATAAGATGCTGGGCGGTGTGGATATCTTCTTTATGCCGAATATAAATTTCATTGCGCTTTCTAAAAAGGTTAAGCTTATATTAACCGTGCATGACCTTTCTTATGAAATTTTTCCGGAAACTTTTTCTGTTAAAAGGCGAGCTTGGCATGGCTTTATTAATCCGCGCGCACTATGCAAGCGTGCAGATCAAATTATAGCAGTATCTGATTCATCTATGGCTGATGCAATCGAGCATTTTAATATTAATGAGCAAAAAATTCAAAGAATTCATAATGGCGTCAGTGAGGAGATGACTGAATTAGATAGGAATGATCCCAAACTTATTGAAGTTAAAGAGCGTTATCATTTGCCGTTTAATTTCATTTTTTATCTTGGAACAGTCGAGCCGCGAAAAAATATTCCCGCTATCGTGAAAGCCTTTGATCAACTCAAAAAATTAAACAAACCGGAGCTTAATAAATATAAGCTGGTTATTGCAGGAGGTATGGGTTGGAAAATACAAGATATTTTGAAGGCTGGAAGGGAAGCGGAATTCACCAATGACATAATCTTCACTAGCTGTATTACAAATGAGGATAAAGCTGCGGTGTACACGTTGGCCTCATTATTTGTGTATCCATCTTTTTTTGAAGGATTCGGAATTCCTGTGCTGGAAGCTTTGCGCTGCGGGGTGTCAGTCATCACATCTAATACTTCGTCGCTTCCAGAAGTGGTTGGTTCAAGCGCAATAATGATTGATCCTGATAATCCAAATGAATTATATCTGGCAATGAAAGAAGTTTTACTTGATCGCAAATTGAGCGAGCACTTGGAATTGCAATCGCCTCGGCAGGCCATAAGGTTTAACTGGCGAACTTCTGCTCGCGAAACCCTGATTGTTTTTGAGAAAAGTTTGGAAGCGTAACAATGTTTATGATAAGATATAGGAATTAATACGTTATATAAAAATTTATATGGGCATAATGGAAATTTTGGTGGTAGTTTTTGGATTGATGGTTTTTGAAATTATTAGCAGCGTCGACAATGCGATTATTAACGCGCATGTCCTCAAGACCTTGCCAACAAAATTCCGAAAATTTTTCTTACTTTGGGGAATGTTGATTGCAGTTTTTGTAGTGCGAGGCATTCTTCCTTTCCTGATAGTTTGGTTGGTAAATCCTGCGCTTTCACTTGGTGAAGTGTGGAGCTTTGTTTTTTCTAATGACCCAAGGATTACTCAATATGTAGAACAATCAAAAGGAATATTGCTGGTTGGAGGCGGAATTTATCTTTTCTTGATATTTTTGTCTTGGCTTTTTTTGGAAGAGAAAAAGTATGCTTTCTTGGTTGAACATTTCATACATAAACGCAGCGCATGGTTTTATGCTATTTCATCATTGACGGTTACAGTTATCGTGTATGTTGCTCTCAAGATTGACCCGATGTTGGCCTTTGCCGCCTCAATAGGAAGCACTGCCTTTTTCATTACAGACGGTTTCAAAAAAAATGCGGAAGAAAAAGAGCAGGAACTTCTAACATCTAATGTGAGCGCATGGAGTAAGATTTTATATCTCGAAGTGCTTGATGCTTCTTTTTCAATTGACGGTGTTATTGGAGCCTTTGCTTTCACTGTTTCTGTTCCACTTATCTTGCTTGGAAATGGAGTTGGCGCCTTGGTTGTCAGGGAGCTTACGATTCGCGGAATGGGCATAATTACTAAATTGGCATATTTGAAAAACGGCGCGATGTATTCAATCGGGATGCTCGGAGGAATCATGGTTTTGGAATCATTGGGGCAGCACTATCCTTTTTGGCTGGCACCGTTGAATACACTCTTGCTCCTAGGTGTTTTTCTGTATCTTTCATATAGCGAATTAAAACTTTCGGAGCAAACTCAAAAATAATTGACGACAAATAATTTTGCAGCTGGGGCATATTTATTTTTTCGTCGCGGCAAAAGTTTTGCTTTTATTTGAATAAGTCTGGTGCAACTTTTGAGCGAGAAAAATAAAAGGGTATTAATACCCCAGGGCAAGCCCTGGGCCCAACGGGCTCACGCAGCAAGCTGCGAGGTATTAAAACTTTTGGTATCTGCGCTCGCTCGGAAATGAAAATATTAATTTTCATTTCTCTCACTTTGCTTGATAATAAAATGCCACCAGTGACCATCGACATATTTTTGCTTTTTCGTCTTTCGACATTTCTCTTAAAAAATGTTAAAATTGACCTAAGAAGCTAAAAACCTGCCTGCCGGTAGGCAGGGCTAATGCCTAATAAGCTAATGAAGATAGGAATTGATGCGCGCTTTTATGGCTCAATAGGTAAGGGTTTGGGGCGCTATACGCAAAAATTAATACAACATTTGGAGCATATTGATAAAGAGAATCACTATGTGGTTTTTTTGCGTAAAGAAAATTTTGATGACTATCAGCCATTCAATAAAAACTTTGAAAAGGTGTTGGCAGATTATGCCTGGTATACATTTGCTGAACAGCTTTTTTTTCCGTTGCTTTTAAATAAGCAGAAATTGGATTTGATGCATTTTCCGCATTTCAATGTGCCACTTTTATATTCTGGCAGGTTTGTTTTGACGATTCACGATCTGATTCTCACTCATTTCCCGACAATTCGCGCGACAATGCTTAACCCGGTTTTTTATTGGTTTAAATATGCAGCTTACAAATTGGCAATTTCCAGCGCACTGCGGCGAGCTAAAAAGATTATTACAGTATCAGAATTTACTAAAAAAGATATTATTAGTAAATATCCAAAGGTTAGTGAAAAAATGGTAGTGACCTATGAGGCCTGCGATGATACATGTCAAATATCCAAAGATTCTCCCCACCACATCTTGGAAAAATATGGTATAATTAAGCAGTACATTCTTTATGTTGGAAATGCATATCCCCATAAGAATCTGGAAAGACTTATTGAATCTTTCGAATTGATTTCAGGAAAATTTCCCGATTTAAGATTGGCATTAGTTGGCAAAGAAGATTTTTTTTATGCAAGGTTGAAGAAAATGGTGATCGAAAAAAATATTCCAAATGTTCAATTTTTAGGATTTGTAAGCGATGCGGATTTGGACGTTCTATATAGATTTGCTGAATGCTATGTCTTTCCATCACTTTATGAAGGATTTGGATTGCCGCCACTGGAGGCTATGGCCAAGGGAACACCTGTTGTTTGTTCAGATCATCCATGCATGCAAGAGATATTGGGAAGTGCGGCATTTTATGAAAACGCAAAAAATTCTGAAAGTTTTGCCGAAGCTATTTCGAAAGTATTGGATGACAAAGTGCTAAAGGAGAATTTAGTCGCAAAAGGTTATGAGCAAATCAAGAAATATAGTTGGGATAAAATGGCTAGAGAAACTGCTGAGGTGTATCTAAGTTAGCTTTTGAAAAAAATAAAAAAGTGCCAAAAAATAGAATCATTCCACAAATGTTTGATGTCAGACCAGTTGATGAAACTGGAGATTTGGATTGGAAAAAGATTCAATCAATTGGCGGGCCTGAAATAAATCAACAAGTTTTAAGAAAAAATTATTGTCGAACGAAGTCGAGTGAAATGATCCGCCAGCAGGTGGGCATTTCCGAGCGAGTGATGACAACAAAAGGTTTAATACCTCGAGGCTTGCCTCGTGAGCCCGAAGGGTCCAGGGCTTGCCCTGGGGTATTAATACCCTTTTATTCTTATTCTGAACCAGAACATAAGAATGTTGAGGCATGCGGAAAAGCTTATATACTAGGAGTTGCTGTTGAGAGTGACGATACCCCTGTTTTGCACGATCCAAGTTTTAGGATTAAAGATCATTTATCTTGCATAAATGAAATATCGGAGGAAAAATATAAAAATAACCTAGCTGAGGTATTGGAAGGGCAAATAGAAAAAAGAAGACTTCAGCAGCAAGAACTTTTAAGCAATCAAATTGCTGAGCAGGAAAGGGTAAGAATCGAATCAATCAAACGCCAAGAGGAATTGAAAACAATTGCTGAATTTAAGCGTGCTCAAAATGAAGCTAGGCAGCTTGAAATAGAAGAAGAGAAAATGCGAAAGCAGCAGGAGAGGATATTGCAATTGGAAATTGAAAAAAAGAAAATTGAAATGCAACAGAAAATTCTTGAAGAAATTCAAGTTGCCAATAGAGAGAAAGAAGCAGTTATTGCGGAAGAGAAAGCAAGGATTCAACAGCAGCGAGAAGATAATATCAGGCAAGAAGCGCTTGTTCGGAAGAAGCAACTTCAGAAGATTGTAGAATTTAATCGCTCCCAACAATTGAACTATGAAGAATCAGTGATAGCTGAAAGAGGAAAGCGAGAAGAGGAATATGAAAAATGGCTAAAGGCTGAAACGCTTTCACTTCAAGAAGAAAAAAAATCAAA
>Ga0209727_1002150_pt1 | contig 14510 bp, 15 predicted proteins | sample RifGroC1_FD_183995 | JGI IMG/M metagenome (GOLD analysis project Ga0209727, IMG submission 183995) | Groundwater microbial communities from Rifle, Colorado, USA - Groundwater C1 (SPAdes) (version 2) | ecosystem: Environmental > Aquatic > Deep subsurface > Groundwater | place: Rifle, Colorado...
TCTACCGTCAAAAAGAACCCTAAGCGCGGCACGGTAATCAGGATCATTACCGTCATTCAGTAAACACCCGGACTTATGGCTTATCGAAGCCCAAATAAAAGGATGGCTATGCGCCTCAAGCTGGGCGCCGCAATCAGGGCATGTATAAAAAGCTTGTTGTGCTGGCATAACCCCTCCCGCGTTTAATTCCACCTTGTGTAAACTGGTATATTCCACATAATAGGGAATGTCAACACAAAAAAATTATGTTTTGTGGGATTTGAAAGATATTTGCACATTTTAGTACATATATAACCGTCTGATTTTGTTATCGGTATCTATTTTATAGAACGGTTTGACAAAAGTGGAATAAGTTTTATTATCCCGACATGGTTACAATTCAAGAAGAAATAGGCGCGCGGATCAAGGCTGTTAGAGCTGAGATGGGGTTAACCCAGGCAGAACTCGGGAAGACGCTGTCAATAAGCAAATCTTCCATATCATGCTATGAATCTGGATCGCATGATACTTCGCCGGGTCTACTAACTAAAATTTCAGCGTTAAGTGGTAAATCACTAGAGTGGTTAATTACTGGCAATGAACCCTGTCAATCATCGGCCGCAGAGGAGAGACAACCCTCAATTGTCAGGGAACCAGAATCAGACTATTCTCCTGAAATTCAAAATGTATTGGATATTATGAAGTTCAATCCAAAGGCATACACACTGACCACAGCGATTATTCCAGGGTTTGATTCACTTCCTGATGATTTGCAGAGTGAAACGGTAAGGAAGGTGCTTGGGATAATAAACGACGCGGAAGAAAAGGCAAAACAAAGGGCCGGAGAAACCCCGACCCCAAAGTTAGCTACTTGCGATTAGTGACGTGAATTAAAATCGCTATCAACAACAGCTTTGATAATGGACTTACGCTACTATGAATAATACGACGTATTTTATTCAATATGGATTGTGACCTCCTTTCTGAATAGTTTTTTTTATACAACTCTGCGTAATCTTGCATACTGCCTCCTGTTTTGTAAGATTAATTAAAATATATAATATTTTTTTAACGGTCAAGTACGGTTTCGCCGGATAGTAATTATATTGGAACTTATTGACGTTATTTCATAGGGTGTTATTTTCACCCTCATGAAAATTAAAAAAGAAATTGGCAATAGAATTCGGTTAGTTCGCGCAAAACTGAAAATGACACAAGGTCAACTTGCAAAAGACCTTAATATGAGTGTTTCACCTATTTCCGGATATGAAATAGGTGACACTTTTCCAAGTATTGAATCAGCCATTAAGATCGCCAAAATAGGAAATGTTTCACTCACCTGGTTGTTTATTGGTGATGAAAAAGAGGCGCAGGATGGCCTTGAAATTGGATTTACCCCAGAAGAAAAACGAGTGTTAGAGTCATTTAGACGATTGAGCAAAACCAGCCAAACAGCAATATTAAGAATTGTTGAAACGATGCAGAAATAACGGCGCAAAGGTAAGAACATGTCCGAGTTTATCAATTGCCAATATTGCGGCCAGCCGCGGCCTAAAAAGATTCAAACCTGCCCTTATTGTAAACCTACTGCAAACCAAATACTTAAAAACGGCATAGACAAAACTGCCGAAAAGTTCTCATCTGTCGCCAGCCATATTGCTACCAAAGCCGAACAACACGAAGCTGCCGCCATCAAAGCACGCACCAGAACATGCATGGTATGCAATAGAACATCAGAAATGAAAACCTGGCTTGGCAATCACTCTGCGCCGCAATTCATCTTCCTTGTTCTGGCATTTGCCTTTTTTATTCCGGCTCTTATATTTGCAGCATACTTTTGGGGTAAATACAAATGTCCAGCATGTGGCGCCATTGGAAAAAATATAGTCTCGCAACCCTGATTGTTATATCCATTCAGCAATCTGCATATGCTGGACACATTTATCTTGAAAAAACATACCAAAGAGCTTGGTGTGATCGTTTTAACGGCATAACTGAATTCAAGCTATGTGATCGCACCAGGATTGATTGCCTTACAGAAAATTATGCTGTTGAATTTGACTTTGCCTCAAAATGGGCAGAATGCCTAGGCCAGGCATTACACTATGCTGACATGATCGGCAAAAATCCAGCATGTGTTCTTATTGTTGAAAGCAAAAAAGACTGGAAACACTATAAAAAGCTCCACCACACCGCTAAAAAACATAATGTAAAGGTCTGGTATATAACACCTAAACAAATACCAAAAATCAATAGCCATGGCCGTTAAAAATCCCATCTTCAAAATCCTGCGCTGTCCCGGCTGCGGCAAACAAAACCGCCACATCGATCCCTTGCCACCAGCTACACCATGCCCCCGCTGCGCCGCTGATCGCCTATTCTCCACGGACTGGTACATCAAAGTCATAGTCAACAACAAACCCCATATACAAGCCGTCAGCCGCCAGAAACAACACGCCGAAAGCGCTCTCAAGAAAGCCGAAGCCGAAATATTCTATGACGACTATCAAATCAACCAGGAATGGCCGCTGCTGTCCGAAGCAATCACTGCCCTATACAAGATTCGCTGGAAAAAGAAAAAAGACGGAGAAGGCACCAGAAGACGCGCGGAACTACTTACCGAAGCTATCGGCGACGTGCCTATCAACACCATCGGCAAACGCCACATGCAGGTGCTGGCGGTAGTGCTCGGCAATCGCGGCACCGGAGATTCAACAGCCAACCGCTACCGCAGCGTATTGCGCTCGATCCTCAAACACTATGACCTGCCCTATAGATTCATCCCCTGGGACCCGGAAACCGAAGGGCGGATCTGCGTGCTCACCGATCAGGAAGAAAAACAGATCATCACCCTGTTTCAAAATGGTCCTCGAGATCGGCGGCGTGAATTCTATGCTGAAATGCCTGATTTCATCTCATGCCTGATTGACACAGGCGCCCGGCCAAATGAACTGCTTAAACTGCCACCAGGAGACATCAACTTCGACACCAACATGCTCACCATCTGGATCAATAAAACTGACAAGCCCCGCAGCATCCCGATGACACCGCGCACTAAACGAATACTCAAAAAGAGAACCGCAGATAATCGGAAAATACTTTTCGACCTGGATATCTATCAAGCCGATAATGCCTGGGATTGGGTCAGAAAACAGATGGGAAGGGAAGAAGACGAGGATTTTGTGCTTTACGCCTGCAGGCACACATCGGTAACCAGACAACTGATAGCTGGAGCCGATGCCGTCAAGGTCAAGGAATGGCACGGCCATAAAAGTTTAAGCACAACCATGCGCTATACACACCTGGCGCCACACGATCTAACACCGACATTAAAACTGCTAGAAAAGCGCCGATTGTCAACAAATCGTCAACGGAAGCCGAAAGTTACTAAAAAATAAAGCTAAAATAAGTCCTTCTAAGCCGTAGGCCACAGGTTCGAATCCTGTCGGGCGCGCCAATAAAAACAGGGGGTTATGTAAATATAACCCCCTGATTCCTGCAAAAACAGCCTTGAAACCGTCAACGAAATATCAATAACTTACCCGTTTTTATACATCCTTGAACATTCCGCACCATCAACAAACCGTCAACAAGATTAATCAAATCGCCTGCAGATCCGTTATGGCTTTGTAGGTGCCTGTCACCCCTGCCGCCGTGAATGGATTGCCTCGGCTCCAGTACACATATGGATCAATACCCTTGTTGAATACCCAACTGAATAATATATCCGCATTGGTCGGCCCGTGGGCATATTCCACTCCGTACAGATAGGGGCGGATGTATGGGTTCAACAGGTAATGCTTATCATCTGCGCCCAGCCAAGCGTAGCTGGTGAAGTCAGGCCCGAACGAGCCGCTCCAGGGTCCGATGAACGGGTTGGCCTTCATACTCTCCCGGCTGATCCGGTCGAAGCGCTCGCCATAGGTATCATTGCAGGTCCAGGTCTGGCTACCGGTAGTTGTAGATGGGTTTGAGACTGTTTCTGGAAAAAATATAGAATAATTGATTATCTGAGACATCCCATACGTTCGGCTGTAGTTCATGTCTTCCGCAGTGCCGGGCGTGTATAGCGTGGATGTTTTGCCGCACTGCCGGGTGGCATTTTGAATCGTGTTGGTGGTTGAACTGTAGGATGAAATCTCTGGCCAATCTTCAGTACAGACATAACTCAGGCCGCCGGTTACGGTCTTGGATGAGGTTATCGTTGATTCCATCCAGTAGGTAGCAATGAAATCATAACGCAGGTCCATTTCTTCTATCAGCGCCTGTTTCAACACATACAACCTGTTATCTGTCTCGGAAATAGGAAATCCGATTTCGTAATTACTGTACCAATAGCCTTCACTTTCGATGATTTTTGAATATTCGTATTTCGCCAAAATGTGTTCAGTGCCGTTGATGTACAATGAAAACTTGCTGGAAGTGTGAAGGGGCGTCTCAGTTGTTCCGGTGCCGCGCGTCATTGCGCATTCTGTTGTGCTGGTGCCGGGTGTGCTGACCAGCGGAGCGACATACCACTCGGCAAAGCCATAGGCCTCTACCAGGTCGCCGTTGGGCTTGTAATCCACAAACATCAGCTGGGTATAGGATTTGATCAGCGGGTCGCCATCCCCTGTTGTGGCCGCATTGGTCTCCAAAGTGGCCACCGTATAGCTGCAACTGGTCTCGCTCAGGGCAGTGATGGTGAAACTGAAGCGTTTGCCATATATGTCCACCGCGATGCCTTCTTTTATCTGCGGCCGCCAGAACAACGGACTTCCTACTAGATTGAAACTTGTGCCGGTCGCCAATACCCAGTTGTAACTTCCGCCAAGCTTTTTGGTGTAAATCTGGGTGTTGGTGCCAATCACCAGGAAGCGCCCGGCAGTGGTGTTGTAAATAGCTGCTCCCACAACAGAACCGGGGGCACTGGCCAGAACGGCGCCGGATTGATAGATATAGCTGCTGCCGGATAACCCGCGAGCATAACGGCCTGCGCTCCAGCCCCAGGATATCTGATCGACACCATCAGTCCAATCACTGAAGCCATACTGCTCAGAGGTCTTGAGGTTGCTTTCCTCGCCCCAGATAAAGGCCTTTTCCACGCCCATTGGCAACCATGAATAATATCCGGCATCGATAAAATCCCACCAGCTTGTCCCAGCAATAGCGATACCGGCCAGGCCCAGGCCCCGGCAGCGCTCCAGCTTGTCCGGAAAACCGATTACGCGCAGGTTGGCCGCCGAGGGCGCAGCCAGCTGGCCGTCATGCAGCAGCAGCACGTTGTCGCCCACGCGGAACACGCGGCTGCCGTGGTCGATGGTGTCGTGCTGGCAGTGGTAGAAATAGGGCACGCCGGGGATTGCCAGGCCGTTGACCGTTACCGTGCAGTCGCTGCTATTGACAGCGCTGATCGTGCCGGTCAGGATGCGGCTGTTGGCCACGGTGGCAAAGTCGTTGAAGTAGTCGATGGTTGGCATCAGGTCACCGTAATGGGGGCAATTCGCAGCGCGAAAATGCCGGAGAAGGTTGGGGCGCCGGCTGGCTTGGCCAGGTGCGCGGCAGTGTGGGACAGGTCGGCGGTTTCGGTGGAGACCTTGACCAGTTGCACCCAATCGTCGACAAAGTATTGCCGCAGATCCGTGGCGTGCAGATCTGTGTAGGTGTCGCCCTCGATGGATACGTCATACAAGAAAGCACCGGTAACATCGGGATGGTCGCGTTTGGCAACGATGGTGCCGCCGGTCAGGGCCAGGGCATAATAATATGCAGAGGCCGCTGTTGGGGCGTTGATCTGGTACTGACATTCCTGGCTGATCTGCTCACCGGGGACCAGGGCGGTGCTGTCCACCTGATTGGTCCAGGGGGCGTACCACAGGGCGGCATCGCGGCCACCGGAATCGGGGATGACATGCGGGGCAGGCGTGGCGGTGAGGGTCAGCTCCAGCACCGGGCCGCTGCGGCCGCCGGTCACATTGACCGCGCTGAAATCCGGCGATTTGGGGATGGTGCTCTTGATGGCGACATATTGCAGCAGGAAATCGTCGTCATAGCCCTCGGTAGTCTCCACCCACTTGGTAGTGGTGTCTTTGGCGGTCAGGGGGTTTTTATCCGCGGTGATCAGGTGCGGGGTTACGCCCATATATTGGCCGGCGGTCGGTGACAGGCGCGCGGTGATGGTGACGATATCGGCGACCGCGTCATCCTGCCGGGTGAGCGGTTCAGTGCGCCCGCCTATGTCCAGGGCATTGGTCTGGCCGTTAGTCAGATATGCGGTCAGGGTGAGGGTGTCCATCAGACCGTGAAGGAGTCGTTGGCCAGCAGATCGTCGCTGTTGGATAGATAGTCAACCGCGCTGAGGGTCATGGTGTAGTTGCCCGGCTGGAGGATACCGGCATCGAACTGGCCGTCGGCGTCACTGATGCCGCTAACCGGGGTGGGGCCGCTGATCACGATCGAGGCGGACGGTATCACGGCCTCGTTGCAGTAATCTTTGACGAACACGACCACATGGCGCGGGGTGGTGCCGGCGGAGCTGTCGGAATAGGTGATGGTGATGCTGCTGGATGCGTTAGCCATCGATGACCACCTCCGTGAGTTCTTTGGCCGCGGTCGGGCGGCCGGCGGCCACCACGATCAGGCCGGCAGCGGTGCGCGCCAGGGTGAGTTGCTGGCCAACCGTCAATACACCGGCCTGGGACAAGGCCACCGCCGGACGGCCCTTGAACATGACCCGGTATTGGCCGTTGGGCAGGCAGTCGATCACCTGGCCGCTGCCCACGCCCTGGGCCGGGGAAAACAGGTCCATCACTGACATATGTGCACCTCCAGGGTTTGAGTGGAACGGCCGGAAGCCAGCTGGATGGATGAGGAAACGATCTTGCCGTTGCCGGAGATACCGGCGATGGGATCATCCACCTCGACAAAGGCACCCGGCAGGAGGGGCGCGGCAGTGATCGGCAATTCTGCCGAAACGATCAGCTTGGCCCGGCCTTCATCCAGGATAGCCGTGCCAGCTGCCAGACAGGATTCCACGCTGGACAGCAATGGCTCGGTCAGATCATATGCCTGTGCGCCGCCACTGGCAAAGCGCAGTTTGGCCGAAACCTGGGCTTCGCCTACATCCACCCCGAACAGGACCTTGTTCACGGTCTGGCCGGTCAGCAGCCAGCGCTCATAGGTGGTGGTGTAGGTCACCAGGGCAATGCCGCGACCATCAGGTAGGCCCAGGGCCAACTGCTGGCTGTCGTCGGCCAGGCGCCAGATATCGCCCTGGTCGTCGCCCACCCAGCGCCAGCCGTTCAGGGCGCTGATCGGGTAGCGGGTGGATGCCTTGCCCTGGCTGAAGGTCAGCTCTTCGTTGGTGATGACTGCCGTGCCGGTGGAATCGAAAGCGGCGCTGCCATCACTGATAAAGGTGCTGAAATCCGGGGGTGTCGCGGTGCGCCAATACAGACGGACATGTACCGGGTCGCCGGTGCGCGGCGAGGATTCTTCCACCTCCATATCAGGCAGATCGGCGGCAGGGTCGTAGCCGTAGACCGTGATGCGGCCATAGCCGTTACCGGCCTGGTATTTAGCGGATAGGGCCAGGGTAGTGGACCGGTCCAGTATGGTGGTCGGAATCAATGACGAGGTATAGGGTGGCCGGATCGGCCAGCGCCTGCGGACTGTCAGCGAACCATTGGGCTGGGATTGCAGGATGGCGCCCACGGCGCTGGCCAGACGCTGCAGGGCCTCCACCGGCAGACCGACCAGATCCCAGCGTGGCGGCAGGGTCCAGCCCGGAATCAGCCAATTGAGGGTTACGCCCCCGGCGATCTTTCCGGCAATGGCTTGGGCGGTCAGGCTGTCGGTATCGTCCCAGCCGCTCCAGTTGCCCGGCACGGCATGCGGCTCATCCAGCAGGCAAGCCGACGAGCGGCACCAGACCGAGCGCTGCGGACCCTGCGCCGCGATCTCTTCCACCAGGTAATGGCGGGCAACCTGGGCAATGCTAACCACCACGGCCTGACCGGCGCTGATCTCGATCCCGGCGGGCAGCTCCAAGCTGCAGGTGCCGAATGCGCTGCCCTCGGATTCATTGATCAAACAGGAGGCCACCTGATTGGTGATGTTGCTGCCATCCAGGGTGATGGTATAGCTGGTCAGCCCAAAGATCGGCTCCAGGCTGCCCGGCACATATTCACCAGGACCCGGAGACGATCCCCACTGGCCGGAACTGCCGGGCGCTGGCGGCGGGGTCGTGTTCTGCCATTCTGTTGGCGGCACCGTGGCCGGGGCATAAATCACCGTGTAGGTTTCGGTCTGCACCTCGCTGGCGTTGGCCTCGCTGTCAACCGCATAGAATTTTAGTGTGGTGACCCCGGAGATCGCCAGGGGGGCGGAGTAGACCGCAGAGGTAGCAGTGGGCGTGCTGCCGTCGGTGGTGTAGTAGATATCGGCGGTTTCGTTGGACGAAAGCGTCACCGTCACCGATGCCCCAAAGGTGCCGCCGGGAGGGGTGGCGGTAATTACTGGGGCGGTGGTATCCTCGGCAAGGATCTGGTAAACCAGTTTGTCGCCAATGGCGGCCCAATCTGTTACAGCCGGGATAGTGGCAATAATATCCCATGGCCCGGATATGCCATCAGCCGCTTCGATGACTATTTCAACGGGAAAAGCGGTGCGATAAGCACTGATCCCGGAATTGTCGATCACAATTTCATTGATCGAAGTGGGCGCAGCAAATTGCCAGCCCAGGGTAATCGGGTAGAAAGTTGTGGCGCAATTACCAAAAGTCGCGAGGTTGTTATCCCAGGGATTATAGTAGGCGCTGCGCCAGTCGCCCTCGGTAAAACTATTTACATCAGTCGAGGAGGTCAGGTCAGGACCGAGATGCGTGCCCCGGAATTCCACCTCGGCGACCTTCATGTAGTCGGGATCGCCATTATTGGATAACAAATTGAGCCGCCAGCAAAGGCGCGGAGTTTGAGGCACGCTATACCTCCATCAGCTTGATCGTGATTTCGTTGTACCAGTCGCTGGCCTCAGGGAAGGGCCGGGCGACGATCGGGCGCGCCTCGATGGCCGGGGCATCCTCGTTGCGGAAGCGCACGGTCATGGTGACCGCCTCCACCGGCGGCTCTGCTTCCGGATCAGCCGCAACAAAAGTCAGGGTGTAGGTCTGGCCCGGCACCGAGGCCAGCGACCGCAGGGCCAGCAGGGCGGAGCGCTGCATCCAACCGTAATCCGCGCCGCCGATCAGATTGAAGGAGCGGCCAGCGGCGGAGGCCTGCTCCCAGATCACCACGCCGCCCGCCAGGGTGTTGGTCACCTCGGAGCGCACACCCACCGGCGACATGTCGGTATCGATCACCAGGCCCGGCAGGGCTATTGTTTCCAGAGTCATATCCATGATTGCTCCCTTATTGCGGCCGGGTCTTTTGCAGACGGCGCACGGCGGTGGTCAGTTGCGACAGCACATCGATCGGTCCTTGCACCGGGAAGGTGCCGCCCGCAACCTGGAGATTGAGCGTGCCCAGGGGCGCGGCATTGGCTGGCGATGCGCTGCGGATCATGGCGCTGATCTGCTGGCCAGCGGCGGAAAGCGGGTTATTGATGGCGGCCATGACGTTATCGCCCCAAAACCCGGCGGCGCGGTTGTTGATTACCCATTCGTTTTTGGCCAGCATGGCACTGACTGAATCGCGCAGGGGTGAACCGCCGGCGACCTTGCCGCCCGCAAAGAATCCGGTAGTTGATCCGCTGTAAGAACCACCGCCAACGGTATTGATCAGGATGGTTTTGGTTTCGGTCTTGGTCAGGTCAGAGATAACGGATTTAACCAGATTTAAGGAAGATCCCTCTACCGCCACGGCAAAAGTTTTGGTATCTATTTTTATATCTGCGATCTTTTGGAGTTCGTCTCGCGCGGCCTTGACCTCTTGCGTCTGTGCCTGGTTGATAGCGGTTTGCTGTTCTAGAATCTGTTTATAAGCGGTTTGTGTAATTGTCACACTATCAAGCACAGTCCTTCTTTCTTTTTCCGCTGCCAATTGTTTTTGAGCTGCATCCGCATTTACTTTGGCAATATCAGCAGTCTTTTTCTGCTGGTCTGTCTGAGCGCCCAATGACTGATTATTTATTTCTTCGATCCTTGCCACGCGCTCTTTTTCAATTGCGACCATTTTATTGTCAGTTTCGACCTTTTTGTCCAGCAAACGGCTGGCCAAGGAAAGGGCAAGTTCATTTTCTTTCAACGCCAGATCTTTGTTTCCAGCAGTTAAGGCCGCCTTGCTTCTAGCCAGTGCCTCATTAACCCGTTGCTGATCATCCGCATATTTCTGACTGTCGGTCATGGTTTTCTGTTGAGCGTCGCGGATACGCTCTTCTATCGACATGCGGAAATCCCTTATTTCCTGGTCGAACTTCTTGATCTGGTCGGAATATTTCTGGTAAGCCGATAAACGGCTGGATAGAAATTCCTTGTGCGCCGTTTCCTGGGCTTGAAGTAATTTTTTATATTCTTCACTGTCCCGCCCATATATTTCTGCATACTTGTCGGTGACGGCCTTTTTGGACTCGTACTGCATGCGGTTTGATGCCACTACCAAGGCCGTGATCCGTTGTTCACCCTGGCGTTCGGTGATGACATTCTTCGATACCTTTTCCCGTATCAGCAGTGTTTCCATATCGACTTCGTTCTTTAGACCGGCGAGATTAAGGGCGCGGCGCTGGACCTTAACGATCTCCAGATCACGAGCGTGCTGCCTCTCAATTTCAATCAACTTCAGTTTTTTGGACTGCTCGGCAGTTACTTCCTCAATGTCGTTTTTGGAATAGGCTTTTTTCTGGTTATAAAAATCAATTACAATCTTCTTTCGTTCCTCATACTGCTTATCCATCTCAGCCGACAGTTGTGCCTCGACATCGCCTGCCTGTTTGGCGTATTCCAGGTTACTCTTTGCCAGATCTTCACCAGTCTTTTTAGCCTCGTTGCGGCGGCGTTGGTCATTGCGGATCTTATCCTCAAGGCTTTCCTTATCGGCGGCCGCCAGCTTCTTTGTCTCCCCAAAATAATTATTAGCGTTTTCCCTGGCACCATCAACGAGGCGCGCGCCCAACGCTTTGAACTTTGCAATTTTCTGGCTGATCGATGTAGTTGGATCGAAATAGACTGCAACCGACTCAAACAGGAAAGCCAGCGCCTGCCCGGCTGTCTGCACTGTCACCATAATTGCTTTGGTTACAGCAGTTACGACTTTAGCGATGACTATTATTCCGGGGCCGACATCCTGACCAATTTGTGACATCAGTTGAAAGGTTTCAGTTTTAAAGCCATTCATTGCGGCCCGGCCCTTGGTGGCTGCCTCCTCGGCTGCCTGACCATAGGTCTTATGCAGCTGTTCGGCCAGCTTTGGCAGGACGTCAGCAGCCATCAGATTTCCCGCGGCCATCTGCTTCATCAGCTCGCTAGTGGTGATATTGAGCGATGATGCAATCATCCCCATCAGGCCCGGGAATGACTCAGAGGCAGTCTTGAGATCCTCCATACTGAGTTTACCCTTTGAGACCATCTGTTGGAACTGGTAAATTACCGCCGAGGCTTTTTCTGCCGGTAGATGCAAGGCGGTAATAGCCTCACTTATGGCGCTGAAAATCTCTTTGGTTTTAGCCCCCTCGATACTGCTTCCCTTAGTAGCCACGGCGAAAGTAGAGTATGAGTCCGCCGTCTCAAGCAGAGCCAACCCCAGCCGCTTGGATTCCGATCGGATGTATTCCCATTCTTTTGCAGCAAGGGCGTTGCTGCCGCTCATCACCTTCAGCTTGCTGGTAATGCTGTCAATAGCCAGAGATGCGTCAAAACTGGCTTTGGTAAAGGTAACAACCCGCTCCAAGGCAAAAACTTGCGCCAGCATACTAGCGACACCTTGCAGGCCTGTAGCGACTTTCTTAGGGTTCTGATCTATTTCACTGAGCCGACTTTGCAGTGCCTTATAGGCAAGCTTGATCTCATCAGCAGACGCGATGCCACTTTTTTTGATCGCCTCGAACGAGGCCACCATACGCGCCTTTTCTACTTGAATGTCCAGGGCGCTCCTGATGTTCAGGTTCGCAAAGTCTTGAGACAGCTTGCGCCCAGCCTGACCAGCGGCGCCTAAGACCTTTGTATATTCATCAATGGCTTCAATTCTAATTGAAACTTTATTGTTATCGCTGGCCATATTAACCTTCCTTGTTCAATTCATTGTGAGCATCGATCAAATCCATCATGAATTGCATTCCGTACAGTCCGGGGTTTGAATGGCCACGCTCGACAAGAAAGGCGATACACTGCAATAGTAACCGATAAGAGCTTTTACGAGACGGATCAGCTCCCCGGCCAGATCGAGCTGGAGAGCTAGTTGAAAAAAATAGGGATTGGTCTCCTTGAAAGCTTCCTCGATAGCCAGCATATCTGATCCGTATATATCCAGGTCGAGGATCTGCTCCAACGGGCAATCAATAGCCAGCGGGATCAGTTGCGCAAATTCCGCGAAGGCTGCATTCACCGGTAATTCATATACTGGGTTTTCCCCTCGGAATAGCCCAAGGATTGTGTTGGCTGGAATTTCTGTGAAGGTGATCTTTTTGCCACCTATAATGATTTTTTTTGAAAGCCTGCTCATTTGCTCTCCTTTTTTGTATGTTGTTTGCACCAGTCCCACGCTTGTCGGGTTCCCTTGATGGGGCATCGGCGGGTGATGAAGCGGTATAGGCGACAATTCTTGCAGGCGGGGGAAGTCATGGCTGCACCGTGCCGTTGTACCTGATGATGATGTCGTTGCAGCGGTCCAGCGCCCCCTGGTAGATGTAGAGGTTGCCCAGAATCGCCTTGGTGTTCTCTTCATCCAGTCCGGCGTTATCGTCGCTGACCACCTCCAACAGAACCGGCGGCGGCTCAGTGGGCAGGGTTGGCCGGATACACGGGGGGCAGCATCCCGCCAGCGCGGATAAGAACAGCCCGGCGAGGAATAGCGCTGCTATGGATAGAACTAAGTTGAGCCTGGACCTGTGCATTGATTTTTCCCTTTCCTTTCTGAATATCATCCAGCAGCGTAACGGCTTTCTTACCAGCCTCCACCTGTCGGGCCAACTCGGCCTTGTCGGCTTCCAGTGCATCGATCACCGCCGGGTTATGCCAGAAGAACCACCAGGCGATAAAAACAAGCAGGATAATACCGATGATCTCCCCGATGATGCGCCGGTTCTGCCAGATGATTGCAAGCGTCATGTCAACTCCTTACCCTGATGAATCCGACAACCCGGAATGACGAACCAAAGCCAAGCCCTCGTTGGCGGTCATAAACGCCGCCACCCTCTCGCTGATTGCCAGCAATCGATGGCATTGTATTTGCCTCTCGGCTGACAAAAGTAGTTCGATTTCTCTGTCCAAGGATGATGCCGGTATGTCCGTTGAAGTCTCGCGCTGCATTGATCCTCCCATGCGCCCAGATCGGTATGTCTCCCGGTTGTAGGCGCTGCACTCCCATAGCCACATCTTCGGCATCAAACACTTGGTAGCGCAACTCATTGGCTTGACATACCCGCAACAGGGTGGAACACCTCCCCTGCCGGGGCAACTTATACCCGGCCTCTTTGTAGTTCCAGATCACGAAGGCGGCGCACCAGGACAGGCGGGGCGGCAGGCCCAGGTAGGCCAGCATCTTGTCGATGGCCGGATGGTCGTTGTTATTGGTCTGTTCGCGCAGATCCAGATAATGAGCGCTGCCGGTTATCACCTGATCTTGGAGCGTTGCGGCATCACACCATTTTGTTAGCGTCAACAATATGGATATCAACAGGAATAGTCTCATTTGCCGATCACGCCGGCCAGTGCCAGCAACAGAGCGGCAACAACGATGGCAGCAGCGACGTTGCCCTGGTCGAATACCTCTGAGAGCACATCGTATTTAGTGCCGCGCAGGCAGAACACCGTGGCAAAGAAGGCAACCAGCAGGACCGCCAGCTGCATCAGGCGCAGTGTAACGATCTCGGCAGCGGCCAGACTGCCGCCAGGTACCAGCAGGAATACGGCCAAAAGGGTGATAATTACAAAACAGAGACTCAGGACAGCTTCAGCTATCTTCATTATTATTCTCCTTGGCCGGTGCTGCCGGACAATCGGTGTTGGCGCACTTGAGGGCATTATTACCTGCGGGGCAATCGCCGCCTATGTTGTGACAGTAGGCCATTATTTACCTGCCTTGTGGCTCGGCTGTGTTGCCATGATCTGAGCCGCCGGGGGATAATCCTTGAGATGCGAGATCACCATCCAGCCGATGAAGCCGATAATCGCCAGCGTTGTTATCTCAATGACCTTTTCAGCAGCCTTGGCTTTGGCCTTGGCCCACCAGGATGTACGCTCGGCCCTGCGCTCCACCTGTTTGGTTGTAATGCAGACGATATGTTCATCCTTTAACGCCTCAAACCTCGCTTCGAGTTCCCCGTGGTTTTCAATAACCGTCTTGACGCTGCTCTCAATACCGGTGATCCTGTAGTGGATGCGTTTATGGTCCTCGGTGTTGTTT